>LNFM01011640.1_pt1 | contig 11878 bp, 12 predicted proteins | sample 596031 | NCBI WGS metagenome assembly LNFM01 (sample SAMN04254537, study PRJNA301005) | activated carbon metagenome | isolation source: dual media filters at the Ann Arbor, Michigan drinking water treatment plant | place: USA: Ann Arbor | reverse complement strand
CCGTTGCCCTCGAGCAACGGCCGCAGGGTCTCGACGGCGCTCTCGATCACCTGGCGAATCTCGACCGTCTCCTCGACGAGCTGGACCTTGTCGAGCGTGACGCGCGAGATGTCCAGCAGGTCGTCGACCATGCGCACCAGGTGTCCGAGCTGCCGCTCCATCATCCGGTGAGTGCGCTGAATGGTCGCCGCATCGGAGGTGAGCTGCACGAGCTCGAGGCCGCTGCGAATGGGAGCGAGCGGGTTGCGCAGTTCGTGGGCCAAGGTGGCGAGGAACTCGTCCTTGCGTCGATCCTGGTCGCGCAGACGCTCCTCGGCGCGCTTGTGGGCCGTGACGTCCACCGTGACGCCGTCGAAGCGGATGGGCGTGCCATCGACCGCGTAGTCGGTGCCGCCGAGGGCACGGATGAACTTCTCCTCGCCCGTTGTCGGATGGACCGTGCGGTACACCACGTCGTAGGACGCGTGATGCGTGATCGATGCGTCGATCGCCGTGCGCGTCAGCTCGCGGTCGTCGGGGTGGATGCGTTCGTAGAAGAGATCGATCGTGACCCGCGCCTCTGGCGGCAGGAAGAAGTGCGCCTTCACCCGCGCGTCCCAGATCAGCTCCGCGAAGGGGAGGTCGCAGTACCAGAAGCCAATGCCCGACAGCTGCACCGCGTAGTCGACGCGCGCGCGATTCGCCGCGAGGGCGCGTTCGACGCCGGCGCGCTCGAGAGCCTCCCAGCAGCGCCCCACGACGATCGTGACGAGCTCGATCTCGTCGGGCGTCCAGCGCCGCGGCTGCGTCTGATGCACGGCCATGGCCGCCGTGAATCGCCCGCCCTTGTGCAGCGGCACGCAGATCACGGCGCGGATCGTCGTGGCGCGGTACGCGGCCAGGAGCTCGGGCGCGATCCGGGGATCCGTATCCGTGTCGTCGACGACATACGGCCGGTTCGCCAGCATGTCCTCGACGCAGCTCGGCCCGAAGGCCGCGACGTCCCAGCGCCCGACGATGCTCGGCACGCCGCGCGCGTAGTCGCCGGTGATGTCGAAGACGGCCTCGTTGTCGACGTTCGCGTAGGCACAGCGGTCGACGGCCATGTGCTCGGCGAGGAGCCGCGCCGTCGTCTGCATCACGGCGGTCGGTTCGGCCAGGGCGCGGGTGGCGGTATCGAGCTCGCCGAGGAAGCGCTGCCGCACCGCGAGCTGGCTGCTCCGCGCGAAGACGGCCCGCAGCTTCTCGAGCAGCTCGTCCGTCGAGCAGCCCGCCTCGATACGCCGGAGTACGTGCTGCTGGGCCTGCGTCAGGTCATCGGCGTCGGACGGCACGGACTCCGAGTTTAGCGTTGTTTGCGCGGTGTCGGCCCGCGCCCCGTGCGCATCCTCGCTCGCCCGTGACTACATCTGGAGGTGGAGGTGCGGGCCACTCCAGGCCGAGTTGCCGCCGTGGCGCTCGTCGATGACCGTGATGCCTCGCGCCCGCGCGGCGCGCATGAACGCGTTCACCTCGCCCGAGCTGTGGTCACGCGTGCGGACATCGATCGCGTGGCCCGCCCGATGCGCCCAGCCCTTGTGGTGTCCACCCGTCGTCGACGTCACGTGGAACCCGTGGGACTGGGCGAACGACGACAGCTGACGCCACGTCCCGGCGCCCCCCATCGCCTCGGCGAGGTTGTCGGTGGAAATCGTCTCGAAGGTGGACTCGGTGGTCTCGGTGGTCTTCATGGCTTGTGACCGGACGTAGTGCAGTGGCAATGCCATGCGCGCCCGGGACGCCTGTCCGCGCGGGTTGTACGGATCTCGACGAAAACCTCTGTGATTTCAGTGCGTGTACGCCGCGGGATACGGCCGCTCCGGGGCGGAGTCCCAGCCAGTGGCAGATGGCCGAGCCGGCGCGTAAGGTGGCTCGCCCGATGAGCGCCGACCAGCCGAAGAACCCGCTCCACGGCATCACGCTCGAGCGCATCGTCACCGAGCTCGTCGAGTTCTTTGGCTGGCCCGAGCTCGGCGAGCAGGTGCGCATCAAGTGCTTCACCGAGAACCCGAGCGTGTCATCGAGCCTCAAGTTCCTGCGCAAGACGCCATGGGCGCGCGAGAAGGTAGAGAGTCTCTACCTGTTCATGCTGCGCGAGAAGAAACGTCGCGGCCCTGGCCACGCGGGCGGGCCCCATTGATGCTCCGCCCATGCGGAAGCTGATCCTCGCGCTCGCGCTGGCGGGCTGTGGCGGCAAGCAAGCCCCGGCACCTCCTCCTCCCGCGGGCGAGCTGCGGCCAGCGGCGCCCGGCGAGCTACTCGCGGTGGCGGACTTCGACGTGATCCCCGATGTCGCGGCGCGCTCGCGTGCGCTGTTCGGCGAGATGACGCGCGTGATCACGCATGCCCGCTGTATCAACTGTCATCCGGCGGGGGATACGCCGCACCAGCGGGACATGGAGATCCACGATCCACCGGTGGTCCGGGGGCCGGACAATCGGGGCGTCGCGGGGATGCAGTGCGCGACCTGTCATCAGGATCGCAACCAGGAGCTCACCCGCGTGCCTGGCGCACCGGACTGGCACCTCGCGCCGATCGAGATGGCGTGGGTCGGCAAGTCGCCGCGCGCGATCTGCGAGCAGCTCAAGGACCCGTCGCGCAACGGAGGCAAGACGCTCGCGCAGCTTGTCGAGCACACCGGGCACGACAAGCTCGTGGCGTGGGGATGGGAGCCCGGTGCGGATCGCGAGCCCGTACCTGGCACGCAGGCTCAGTTCGGCGCCCTCACGGCGGCGTGGGTGGAGAGCGGCGCGCACTGCCCCGAGGAGACCCGATGAAGCTCACCGTGAACGGCGTCGAGCAGACGCTCGACGTCGACCCCGCAATGCCACTGCTGTGGGCGCTGCGTGACCTCCTCGGTCTGACCGGGACGAAGTACGGCTGCGGCGAAGCACTGTGTGGCGCGTGCACCGTGCATCTCGACGGCGAGGCCGTCCGGGCGTGCGTCACGCCGGTCCGGCGGGCCGAGGGTAAGTCCGTGACGACGATCGAAGGGTTGTCTGCCGACGGGAAACATCCGCTCCAGCAGGCGTGGCTCGACCTGCGGGTGCCCCAGTGCGGATACTGCCAGGCGGGCCAGATCATGTCGGCGGCCTCGCTGCTGCGGTCGAAGCCGCGGCCGACCGACGAGGACATCGATCAGGCGATGGCCGGCAACCTCTGTCGCTGCGGGACGTATCCGCGGATCCGCGCCGCCATCAAGAGGGCCGCGGGAGGTGAGCCGTGAGGTTCGAAGTCTCGCGGCGCGGCTTCATTGCCGGGCTCGGGGCCGGGCTCGCGGTCGCGCTCATCCCCAAGGCGGGCGGGGCGGTCACGCCCCGAGCGGCAGACGGCCTCGGCGCGCACGTGCTCGTTCACGTCGCCCTCGATGGGCTCGTGACGATCGTCTGCCATCGCTCGGAGATGGGGCAGGGCGTGCGGAGCTCGCTTCCTGTCCTGATCGGCGACGAGCTGGGCGTAGATCCGAAGCGCGTCGTCGTGCAGCAGGCCGTCGGTGATGCGAAGTACGGTGACCAGAACACCGACGGCTCGACGAGTATCCGCAGGGGCTACGACGAGCTGCGCACGGCCGGCGCCGTCACGCGCATGCTGCTCGTCGCGGCCGCCGCGAAGCGCTGGAAGGTCAAGCCGGCCACATGTACCGCCGAGCAGCATCGAGTCGTCCACGCGGCGTCGAAGCGGTCGCTCGGCTTCGAAGAGGTGGTCGCCGCGGCGTCGAAGTTGCCCGTCCCCAAGACCGTCGTGATGCGTCCGGTGACCGAGTTGACCCGCGTCGCGACCCCCAACCTGCCAGTGTTCGACGGGCTCGGCTTCGTGACGGGCACGGCGAAGTTCGGCGGCGACCTCGCGCTACCGGGCCTCGTCTACGCGGCCATCGCGCGACCTCCAGTCGTCGGCGGCAAGGTCGCGAAGCTCGATGCGAGCAAGGCGCTGGCCGTGCCCGGCGTGACGAGCGTGATCGAGATGCCACCCGCCGCCCCACCATGGCTCTTCCAGCCGTGGGGCGGAGTCGCCGTCATCGCGACGAACACGTGGGCGGCGCTCAAGGGGCGGGCTGCGCTCGCCATCGCGTGGGAGCACGGCGACTTCGCCGACTACAGCTGGCCCGCGTATCGCGAGCAGCTGCTCGCGAGCGTGCGCGCGCCGGGAGAGCCGCACCGCAACGTCGGCGACGTGGACCAGGCGTTCGCGAAGGCGGCCCAGGTCGTCGAGGCGGAGTACATCGTTCCCCACCTCTCGCATCTCCAGATGGAGCCGCTCGTGGCCACGGCGCGCGTCGCGGGCGACACGTGCGAGGTCTGGGTGCCGACGCAGCATCCGCAAGCGAACCGCGACGCCATCGCGAAGCTGCTCGGGCTGCCGCTCGAGGCGGTGACGGTGAATGTCACGCTCCTCGGCGGCGCCTTCGGCCGCAAGTCGAAGTCGGACTTCGTCGTCGAAGCGGCGTACATCGCCAAGCAGCTCGGCGACAACGTACCGGTGCGCGTGCAGTGGACTCGCGAGGACGACGTGAAGCACGGCTACTACAACGCCGCCAATGCGCAGCGGCTGCGCGCGGCGCTCGATGCCGGCAAGCAGGTCACGGGCTGGCATCACCGCACGGCGCTGACGCCCATCGGTGGCACGATGAACCTGGCCGTCGATGGCCCCGGGGAAGGCGACCTCCAGCAAGGCGTCGCCGATCTCGCGCTGGGGGGGATTCCCAACGTGCGCGCCGAGGCCTGCAAGGCGCCCGTCCGGACGCGGGTCGGCTGGTACCGGTCCGTTTACAACATCTTCCATGCCTTCGCGGTCGGCTCGTTCATCGACGAGATCGCGCACGCCCGCGGTGCCGATCCGCGCGCCACGTGGCTCGAGGTGATCGGGCCCGCGAAGGCGCTGTCGCTCCAGGAGCTCGGCGTCAAGAACCTGCGCAACTACGGCGAGAAGCTCGCCAAACATCCCGTCGACGCGGGCCGTCTGCGCCACGTGATCGAGCGGGTCACGGAGCTGGCGAACTGGAGCGATCGCAACGGGCGGTTCCTCGGGTTGGCCGCACACCGCAGCTTCGTGAGCTACACGGGCGTGGTGGTCTCGGTCGTGGCCGACCCCGAGCACGGGTTTCGCATCGAGGACGTCTGGATCACGATGGACGCGGGGATGGTCGTCAACCAGGAGCGCGTCCACAGCCAGCTCGAGGGCGCGGTGATCATGGGGATCAGCAACGTCCTCTACGGTGGCATCACGCACACCGCGGGCGTCGTCGACCAGACGAACTTCCGTGACGCACGCGTGGTCCGCATCCACGAGTCTCCGCGCCGCATCCATACCGATATCGTCGCCTCGCCGGCGCCGCCGAGCGGCGTGGGGGAACCGGGCGTGCCGCCGGTGGGGGCGGCGCTCGCGAATGCCCTGTTCGCGCTGACCGGCAAGCGGCTCCGTGAGGTGCCGTTCGTGACCGGCGTGCGCTCGTAGGCCGAAATCCTTCGCGGGTCCTGTCACATTTGGCGCGGCCGGTCCGTCACGTAGGTACAACCCCACATCATCCAGATCTCGCAGATCGAATGAGAGTGACCATGGCCGCACAGACGGATGCCTCGGTGTTGATCGATATGAAGATGGACGAGCTGGGTGACTGGCGAGCGGAGCTGTTCACGCGGCTGCGGGCCCTGATCCACGTGGCCGACCCGGACGTCGTCGAAGAGCTCAAGTGGGGCGGGACGCCTGTGTTCTCCCACGACGGCATCATCTGTACCGGCGAGATCTACAAGGAGTGGGTGAAGCTCACGTTCGCGAAAGGAGCGTTCTTGAAGGACCCCAAGCACGTCTTCAACGCGAGCCTCGAGGGCAACCTGCGTCGTGCGGTCGACTTCAGGAAGGGGGCCACGGTCGACGGACCGGCCCTCATGAAGCTCGTGAAGGATGCGGTCGCACTGAACCAGGCGGCCGCGGAGAAGAAGGCGAAGCGGCCCGCGGCCAAGCGGCCCGCGGCCAAGCAGCCGGCGGCCAAGCAGCGCGCGGCCAAGGCGAAGAAGTCGTGACCCTCGAGTACGTCGACGTCGAGACCGCGAAGGCGGCGAAGGGCACACGCCTCGTGGTGAACGCGCTGGTGCCGAGCCCGTGGTCCGAGGCGATGAAGGGGCTGTTCGTGCTCGCGAAGCTCCCGGCGCTCGTCGTGCGCCGCTCGATGGACGCGACGGCAGTCGATGCCTGGACCGGCGTGGACAACGTGCCCGCCGTGCTGCACTACCGCGAGCCGATCCGGACCAACTGGGCCGCGATCGTGGCCCTTGTGGATCGACTCGCGCCGGGCCGCCTCTTGCCCACGGACATCGCGGCGCGCGCCGCCGTCATGGGCACCCTCGATCTGATCGCGGGCGAGGGCGGCATCGGCTGGAACGCCCGCCTCGCGATGATCGACGCCGGCCTGGCCGGCACCGGTGCGGGCTTCCCGCCGCCCATCGCGAAGTTCCTCGGGCGTCGCTACGGCTACTCGCCCGAGGCCATCGCCGAGGCGCGCCCGCGCATCGAGGCCCAGTTCGCCTTCCTCGCGAACCGCCTCACCGGCGACTACTTCGGCGGCTCCGAGCCGAACGCCCTCGACGTGTACTGCGCGACGTTCTTGACGCCCGTGGCGGCGCCGCTGACGGAGGCCGAGTGTCCGGGCATCCTGCCGCCGTTGCGTCAGGCGTTCGCGTCGGCCCACGCCGCATTTGGCGGGCTGATCTCGCCGGCGTTGATCGCACATCGCGAGCGCATGTTCGGGGCGCACCTCGCCCGGCCCATCGTCTTGTAGGCTCGGACTCGAACAAGGCCATTCCGGTCGCACTCCAGGCGGCCGAGGCCGATCGCAGCGCGACGGTGCGCCGCCTGGCCGCGATGTCACGGTCGTACTGGGCGCGCTAGCAGCGAAGACGCGCGCCGAGGCGGTCTAGGATACGGCATGCGTCCCGTCGCCGAGCTGACGACCCCGCTGCGCGGCATCTTCTCCGATATCGATGACACGCTGACGCACGAGGGCGTCGTGGTGCCGGAGGCGTACCAGGCGATCGTGCGGGCGAAGGCCGCGGGGCTGCGGGTGGTGCTCGTGACAGGGCGGCCGGCGGGGTGGGCGGAGGTCCTCGCGAGCGTGTGGCCGGTCGATGCGGCGATCGCGGAGAACGGCGGGGTCGGTTACTACAAGCAGGGCGGGCGCGTGCACCGCCTGTACTTCGACCCGGGCGATCCGAAGGCGGATGCGGCCCGACTCGCCGCGCTCGTCGACGACGTGGTCGCGACGTTTCCCTTCGCGCGGCAAAGTGACGACAGCACGCTGCGGGTCACGGACGCGGCGTTCGATGTCGGCGAGCACCAGCGGCTGGCGCCGGAGCAGATCGAGGCGATCTGCGAGCGCTGCCGGGCGCACGGCGCGCGCGTGCTCGTGTCGAGCGTGCACGTGCACGGCTGCTTCCACACGGCCGACAAGGCCCAGATGGCGGCCCGCATCGCCGAGGTCCTGTGGGAGGAAGCGCCGGCGGACGTGGCGGCGAGCTACGCCTTCATCGGGGACTCGCCCAACGATCAGGCGGCCTTCGCGTTCTTTCCGGCCTCGATCGGGGTCGCGAACGTCGCTCGGTTCCTGCCCAAGCTCTCGCCGCCGCCGCGCTTCGTGACCACCCAGTCGTATGGCTACGGCTTCGCGGAGGCGATCGACGTGCTGCTGAAGGCACGCTAGAGCGGGGCGTCGCCGATGCCCGTTCGCGATATGCGCCTGATCGAGCAAGCCGACGCCGCCTGAGACGCTACGCTCCGTCCCATGAGCGAAGACTTCGATGCGGTGGCGGCGGCCAAGGAGCTCGACGATATCCTCGGCGAGGCTGGCACCGATGCGGGCTATGCCCGCGGCCTCGAACGCGAGGTCGAAGAACTGACGGCGCTGGTGGCGAAGCAGGCCGCCGAGCTGCGCGCCGCGAACCAGCGTGCCGACGCCGCTCATGCGGAGATCGAAGCCGTGGGCAAGCGCCTCACGAACGCGGCCAAGAAGGACCTGGACCAGCGCACGCGCAAGTTCCTCGAGGGGTTCCTGCCCGTCCTCGACGATCTCGATCGCGGCGTGGTCGCGGCGCGGAAGGTCGCCGAGTCCGCCGACGTCGTCGAGGGGCTCGAGCTGGTGCGCCGGAGCTTCCTGTCCCGGCTGGGCCAGTACGGCGTCACCCACGCGCCCGCGCTCGGGCTCCCGTTCGATCCGCAGCGTCATGAAGCCATCGCGCTCGTGCCAGTGAGGAGTCCGGCGCAGCACGGACGCGTCGTCGATGTGATGCGCGAGGGCTACCTGATCGGTGACGAGACGCTGCGCCCGGCCGGCGTGGCCGTCGGCAAGTCACACTAGGTTTGCCCTCATGACGAGGCCGCCTGGCCCCGTGTGACATGCGGTGCCGTGTTACGTCAGGGGGCATGAGCGACCTCGGCGTGCTCGAGACGACCGGCGGCGACTTCCCCCTCGAAGAGGTGGTGCTGGAGGTCGATGGCCGCGCGTGGACCGTGCTGCATACCGGGGCCGTGACCAGCAAGGCCGAGGAGGTCGCGTTCCTCCAGGGCGAGCAGACGACGCCGCGCCCCTATGGGCTCGTGCTGTGGCCCGCGAGCATCGCTCTCGCTCACGAGCTCGCCGGCCGCGAGCTGACGGGCAAGCGCGTCCTCGAGCTCGGCGCCGGGACCGGCCTGCCGGGCATCGTCGCGGCGGCGCGCGGCGCACACGTGGTGCAGACCGACCGGCAGCGCCTCGTGCTCGAGGTCTGCAAGCGCAACGCGGAGCGCAACGGCATCGCCACGCAGGCCGCAGGGCAGGGTGGTTCGATCGAACACCGCATCGCGGATTGGACGGCGTGGACCGATGCGGGCACGTACGACGTGATCCTGGGCTCGGACGTCCTGTACGCGACGCCGCTGCAGCCGCAGCTCAGGCGCATCTTCGAGACGAACCTCGCGCCCGGCGGCACCGTGCTGGTGTCGGATCCGTTTCGCGAGACGACGGTCCGCATGCTCGAGCAGCTCGAGGTCGATGGCTGGCGCGTGCGGATGGATCGCTGGAGCGTGGGGCTGGCGCCGCCGCCGCGCCCGGTCGCCGTGTTCACGCTGACGCGCGCGTGACATCACGCCGCGGCCGCACTCCCGCATCCCCGATCGTTAACCTCACGGAACGGGCGTACCATCGGCATGGTGAGTGCAGAATTGGGGACGGTGCAGCGCGCGCGCGGCCTCGAGCTCCTCGGACACTTGCGGTCCGTGCGCGGACGCACAGCGAGCCTGTGTGCGCCGCTCTCCGTTGAAGACCACGCTCTCCAGTCCATGGCCGATGCGAGCCCGGCGAAATGGCACCTCGCTCACACGAGCTGGTTCTTCGAGACCTTCGTCCTCGAACCGCTCGGTCAGCCGCCGCACGATCCGCGCTTCCGGGTCCTCTTCAATAGCTACTACGAGGGGGCCGGTCCCCGCGCCGAGCGGGCGCGACGCGGCCTGGTCTCGCGGCCCACGCTCGCCGAGGTGATGGCCTACCGGCGTGCCGTCGACGACCGCGTGGCGCACGCGCTCGAGACGGACGCCCTCGACGCGGCGGCCCTGGATACCGTCGAGCTCGGACTGCACCACGAGCAGCAGCACCAGGAGCTGATCCTGACCGACGTGAAGCACGGCCTCGGCATGCAGCCGTATCCGTCGGCCTACCGGGCGGACCTGGAGCGCGAGCCGGCGGGCGAGGTGAGCGAGCTCGGCTACGTCGAGCTCGGCGGCGGTGTGCTCGCGATCGGGGCGCCTCCGACGGGCTTCGCCTACGACAACGAGCGGCCGCGGCATCGGACGTACGTCGAGCCGTTCCAGCTCGCCACGCGCCCGATCGCGAACGCCGAGGTCCTCGCCTTCATCGCGGCCGGTGGGTATCACGACGCGCGGCTGTGGCTGGCGGATGGCTACGCGCTCGCGCGTGCCGAGGGCTGGACCGCGCCGCTCTACTGGGAGCGCCACGACGATCGGTTCACCACCTACGACCTGACCGGCACGCGCCTCGTCGAGCCGGCGGAGACCGCGTGTCACCTCAGCTACTACGAGGCCGACGCGATCGCACGCTGGCTCGGGGCGCGACTGCCGACCGAACAGGAATGGGAGGTCGCTGCGGCCACGGTCCCTCCGTTCGGCCACTGGGCCGACGATGATCGACTCGCTCCTCGAGCAGCTCGCGGGACGGGCCTCACCCAGATGTTCGGTGACGTGTGGGAGTGGACCGCGTCCGCGTACAGCCCCTATCCAGGCTTCGCGCCGCTCGCGGGCACGCTGGGCGAGTACAACGGCAAGTTCATGTCGGGGCAGATGGTGCTCCGCGGTGGGTCCTGCTTCACCCCGCGGGAGCACATCCGCGCGAGCTACCGAAACTTCTTTCCGCCGAGTGCACGCTGGCAGATGAGCGGCGCCCGGCTCGCGAGGAACCGATGACCGCCCCCCACACCGCTCGCGACCCGCTGCTGGATGACTCCGGCGTCCCCCTCGACGACGTGCTCGGTGGGCTATCGCAGATGCCGAAGCGGTTGCCGTGTCGCCTGCTCTACGACCCCGCCGGGGCGGCCTTGTTCGAGGCCATCTGCCGGCTCGACGCGTACTACCCGACCCGCACGGAGGTCGCGCTCCTGCAGGAGCACTTGCCGATGCTCGCCGACGAGGTCGGCCCCGAGGCGCGGGTGATCGAGCCCGGCAGCGGCGAGGGCATCAAGACCGAGCTGCTCCTGCGGGCCCTCGACCGCCCCGCGACGTATGTCCCGATCGATGTCGCCGCCGATCAGCTCGAGCTCACCGCGGCGCGGCTCCGCCGCGACCATCCCGGACTCGAGGTCGCCCCGCTCGTCGGTGACTACACGAAGCCGCTCGTCCTCCCGGCGAGCACTCGCAGCCACCAGAAGACGGTCGTGTTCTTCCCCGGCTCGACGATCGGCAACTTCGAGCCCGCAGAGGCGACCGCGTTCCTCGCTCGTCTCGCTCGGCTGGCGGGGCCGCGCAGCCTCCTCATCCTCGGGGCCGATGCAACGCGGGACGAAGCCCGCCTCGTGCGCGCCTACGATGACGAGGCAGGGGTCACGGCCGCGTTCAACAAGAACATCCTCGCGCACCTGAACCGCGACCGCGGCGCGACGTTCGATCTCGACGCGTTCGACCACCGCGCGGTGTGGAATCGCCAGGCCTCGCGGATCGAGATGCACCTCGTCAGCCGCACCGAGCAGGTGGTGCGCCTCGACAACTCCGTCGTCGCGTTCGATGCCGGCGAGCCGATCATCACCGAGCACTGCTACAAGCACGCACCGGCCGCACTGCAGTCGTATCTCCACGCCGCCGGCTGGCACGCGCTGAACACGATCAGCGCGCGCGACGTGCCGTTCCGGCTCTGGCTCTGCGAGACGTAAGCGCGCTGCGCTACCGCCCGCGCCGGCCCCGGCGGTAGCATCGCCGGCCATGTCGACCCTGCAACGAGCCGTGCGGGCGGCGCTGCGCAGCCGTGCCGAGCCGGAGCGGGCTGCCGGCATGCAGGCCTACATGAAATCGGAGCTGCCGTTTCTCGGCGTGCGCTCCGCGAACGTGAAGGAGGCCTGCCGCGAGGTGTTCGCCGACTATGCCTTCGACGACGCCGCGGACTGGCAAGCCGACGTGCGCACGCTGTGGCACGGCGCCGTGCATCGCGAGGAGCGGTACGCCGCCCTGCTGCTCGCGGGGCACCGGCGGGCAAAGTCGCTCCAGACCCTCGCTGCTCTGCCGCTGTACGAGGAGCTGATCGTCACCGGCGCATGGTGGGACTTCGTCGACGAGCTCGCGGCCAACCGCGTCGGTCCGCTCCTCGCCGCGTTCCCTGCGCCGATGACGAAGA
>LNFM01011639.1_pt1 | contig 11881 bp, 7 predicted proteins | sample 596031 | NCBI WGS metagenome assembly LNFM01 (sample SAMN04254537, study PRJNA301005) | activated carbon metagenome | isolation source: dual media filters at the Ann Arbor, Michigan drinking water treatment plant | place: USA: Ann Arbor | reverse complement strand
TGCGCACGCCACGAACACCTGCCCTGCATGAGTTCGCCGGTTGGCTGCGAGAAGGGCTCCGCTCGGTCATAGCTTCTCCTCTCCGGCCGCTGCCTCGCGATCGCTCTTGCGCGTCCATCGCGCGCCGCTGGCGTCCTTCTCGAAGGCCAGGTCGACATCAGGAAAGGTTCCGCGATCCACCGCGGCCCGCGTGCCGATCTCGAGATAGGTGACGTCGCGCCCGCTTCTGTTGACCAGATGATGGCCGTTGGCCACGCCTGCCTTGAAGGCCGCAGCGTCGCCGGCACGAAGGATCGTCTCGCCGTCATCCTCGATCAGCGTCACCTCGCCGTCGAGAATGAACACGAACTCGTCCTCGTTCTCGTGCCAGTGCCGATGCGCCGACGCCGAGCCGGGCCCCAGCCGCGTCAGGTTCACGCCGAACTGCGTCAAGCCGCCGGCGTCGCCCAGTCGTTTGCGAACACGTCCCTCCACCAGCGCGCGGAATGGCTCGGGGTAGCCGGTGCCGCCCTTCCACTCGATCGCGTCGATGTCGATCCTCGGCAAGCCTACACCCGCTCGATGATGGTGGCCGTTCCCATGCCGGCGCCGATGCACAGCGTTATCAGCGCGGTATTGAGGTCGCGCCGCTCCAGTTCGTCGAGCACGGTGCCGAAGATCATCGCGCCGGTCGCGCCGAGCGGATGGCCCATGGCGATGGCGCCGCCATTGACGTTGATCTTGTCGTGGTCGATGTCGAAGGCCTGCATGTAGCGCAGCACCACCGAGGCGAACGCCTCGTTCAGCTCGAACAGGTCGATGTCCGACAGCTTCATCTTCGCGCGCTGCAGCAGCTTTTCTGTGACGTCGACCGGACCGGTCAGCATCAGCACCGGCTCCGAGCCGATGTTGGCGAAGGTGCGGATGCGGGCGCGCGGCTTGAGGCCCATCGTCTTGCCGGCCTTCTTGGAACCGAGCAGCACGGCGGCAGCACCATCGACGATGCCGGACGAATTGCCGGCATGGTGGACGTGGTTGACCGTCTCGATCTCGGGGTGCTTCTGCACGGCGACCGCGTCGAAGCCACCCATCTCGCCGGGCATGACGAAGGACGGGTTGAGTGCGGCGAGCGACTGCATGTCGGTGGTGGGCCGCATGTGTTCGTCATGGTCGAGGATGGTCAGCCCGTTCTGGTCCTTGACCGGGATGACAGAATTCTTGAAGCGGCCCTCGCCCCAGGCCTTGGCGGCGCGTTTCTGGCTCTCGACCGCGTAGGCGTCGACGTCGTCTCGGCTGAAGCCGTACTTCGTGGCGATCAGGTCGGCGGAAATGCCCTGCGGCACGAACCAGCCCGGCAGGCCGACCGACGGGTCCATGTACCAGGAGCCGCCGGACATGCCCATGCCGACACGGCTCATCGATTCGACGCCGCCGGCGATGACGATGTCGTCGGCGCCCTGGACGATCTTGGCGGCCGCCAGATTGATGGCGTCGAGCCCGGAGGCACAGAAGCGCGAGATCTGGATACCGGGAGCCTTGTCGGAATAGCCCGCCTCGAAGGCGGCCGAGCGCGGGATCACCGCACCGGCCTCTCCGACCGGATCGACGCAGCCGAAGATGATGTCGTCGACCTTGCCGGTGTCGAGGCCGTTGCGGTCGCGGATGGCGCTCAGCGTCGCCGCGGCCAGACGGGGCGTTGGCACCTCGTGCAGCGATCCGTCCTTCTTGCCGCGCCCGCGGGGCGTGCGCACGGCGTCATAGACATAAGCTTCGGCCATTTCGTTCTCCTCGAATTTACAACTCGCTGCGTCCTAGAGACTGCGGGCGATCAAGAGCTTCATGATCTCGTTGGTGCCGCCATAGATGCGCTGGACGCGGGCGTCGCGGTACATCCGGGCGATCGGGTACTCGTTCATATAGCCATAGCCGCCGTGCAATTGCAGGCATTCGTCGACGACTTTTCCCTGGAGGTCGGACAGCCAGTACTTTGCCATGGACGCCGTGACGGGATCGAGACCGCCAGCGATGTGGCGCTCGACGCAGTTGTTGTAGAAGACGCGGCCGATGGTGATCTCGGTCTTCAGTTCAGCCAACTTGAATTGGGTGTTCTGGAAGTCGAGGATCGCCTTGCCAAAGGCCTTGCGCTCCTTGACGTAGTCGATGGTAAGCGTCAGCGCACGCTCGGCCATTGCGATCGCCGTGGTCCCGATCTGCAGCCGCTCCTGCGGCAGTTGCTGCATGAGCTGGACAAAGCCCTGGCCTTCCTCCTGGCCGAGCAGGTTGGCGGTCGGCACGCGGACGTCGTTGAAGAAGAGTTCCGACGTGTCGTTCGACTTCAGCCCGATCTTGTCGAGGTTGCGGCCGCGCTGAAAGCCCTCGACTTCGTCGGTCTCGACAACGATCAGCGACGTCCCCTTGGCGCCTCTTGCCGGATCCGTCTTGGCAACGACGATGATCAGATTGGCAAGCTGGCCATTGGTGATGAAGGTTTTCGACCCGTTGAGCCGGTACTGGTTGCCATCCTTTTCGGCCCGCGTCTTGACGCCCTGCAGGTCGGAGCCGGCGCCGGGTTCCGTCATGGCGATGGCGCCGATCAGCTCACCGGTCGCCATTTTGGGCAGCCACTTCTTCTTCTGCTCTTCCGAGCCGTAGTGCAGAATGTAAGGCGCGACGATCGAATTGTGCAGCGCGATGCCAAAGCCGTCGACGCCGACATGGCTGATGGCCTCGATGATCGCGCTCTCATGCGCGAAGCTGCCGCCGGAGCCGCCGAACTCCTCCGGCATGGACGCGCAGAGCAGGCCTGCCTCGCCCGCCTTCTTCCAGCTCTCGCGGTCAAAGATCTCCGCCTTCTCGAACTCGTCATAGCGGGGGGCGATCTCTTCGACCAGGAAGCGATGTGCCATGTCGTAGAGCATGGCGACGTCTTCACCCGCCCAAGCCGGCTTGGGAAGGTCGAGGATGGCGGCGGGGGCGGTCATGAGCGGTCTCCATCCCCCTTGAGGGAAGTGTGGCGCCCCGTCGCACCCCCCTCTGGGCTGCCGCCCATCTCCCCCACACGGGGGGAGATTACGCGCGTCGAGGGTGCAGGCCAATCTCCCCCCTCGTGGGGGAGATGTCCGGCAGGACAGAGGGGGGCAACGTAGAGCACCGCCGTCAACTCCGAGTGGGAACCAGTCAAAACGCTTCCGCCGGCAGCGCCATCATGGAATCGGCGCCCGACGAGATGCGGGCCAGGTGCGCCGAGGTCTCCGGCATGACGCGGTCCATGAAGTAGCGGCCGGTGACGAGCTTGCTTTCGTAGAAGGAGGCATCACCGTTGGCGCCGGCGCCGAGCTTTTCGCCCGACACCTTGACCATCTGCGCCCACATGTAGCCGAGCGAGACGAGGCCGAACAAGTGCATGTAGTCGGTCGAGGCCGCACCGGCATTGTCGGGCTTGGCCATGGCGTTCTGCATCAGCCACATCGTGGCGGCCTGGAGATCGTTGAGGCCCTTCTTCAGCGCCTTGGTGAAGGGCGCAAGCTTCTCGTCGCCGCGGTTGGTCTCGCAGAACTCGCCGACCTCCTTGAAGAAGGCCTGCACGGCGCGGCCGCCGTTCAGCGCCAGCTTGCGGCCGACGAGGTCGAGCGCCTGGATGCCGTTTGCGCCCTCGTAGATCATGGCGATGCGGGCATCGCGCACGAACTGGCTCATGCCCCATTCCTCGATGTAGCCATGGCCGCCGAAGACCTGCTGCGCCATGACGGCATGGTCGAAGCCCTTGTCGGTCAGCACACCCTTGATGACGGGCGTCATGAGGCCGAGCAGATCGTCCGCGGTCTGGCGCTCCTTCTCGTCCCCGGAGCGGTGGGCGACGTCGGACTTGATCGCCGTCCACAGCACCAACGCGCGGCCCGCCTCGTTGAAGGCGCGCATGGTCATCAGGTTGCGGCGGATGTCGGGGTGGACGATGATCGGATCGGCCTTCTTGTCCGGCGCCTTGACGCCCGACAGCGAGCGTCCCTGGATACGGTCCTTGGCGTAGGAAACGGCGTTCTGGTAGGCGATCTCAGACACGGAGAGGCCCTGCAGGCCGACGCCGAGGCGAGCCTCGTTCATCATCGTGAACATGGCCTTCAGCCCGGCATTCTCGCCGCCGATCAGGAAACCAGTCGCTTCGTCATAGTTCATGACGCAGGTCGCGTTGCCATGGATGCCCATCTTCTCCTCGATGGAGCCGCAGGACACCCCATTGCGGGTCCCGGGATCGCCTTCGGCATCGAGCACGAATTTCGGCACGATGAAGAGCGAGATCCCCTTGACGCCTTCCGGCGCGCCCTCGATGCGGGCGAGCACCAGGTGGACGATGTTTTCGGACATGTCGTGTTCGCCGGCCGAGATGAATATCTTCTGGCCGGAGATCCGGTAGGAGCCGTCGTCCTGCGGCACGGCCTTGGTGCGCAGCAGGCCGAGATCGGTGCCGCAATGCGGCTCGGTCAGGTTCATGGTGCCGGTCCACAGTCCCTCGACCATCTTGGGCAGATAGGTGGACTTCTGCTCGTCGGTGCCGTGGACCAGGATCGCCGCGATGGCGCCCTGAGTCAGGCCCGGATACATCATGAGCGCCATGTTGGCGGAGGAGAGATATTCGCCGACAGCCGAGTGCACGCAGTAGGGCAGGCCCTGGCCGCCGAACTCGGCGGGAACCGCAAGACCCATCCAGCCGCCCTCGCGGTACTGTTCATAGGCCTCCTTGAAGCCCTTGGGCGTCGTGACGGAGCCGTCTGCGTGGCGTTCACAGCCTTCGAGATCGCCGGACTGGTTCAACGGATGCATGACGTTTTCGGCGAATTTCGCGCCCTCGCCGAGGATAGCCTCGAGCACGTCAGGCGTCGCGTCCGAAAAGCCCGGTAGGTTCGCATAGCGCTCATAGCCCAGAACCTCGTTCAGGACGAAAAGCGTATCGCGAACCGGTGCCTTGTAGATCGGCATGCTGTCTCCTCCAGCGCATGATCCGAGCCCAACGGTATCCTGCCGGACATCGTCGGCTCTCAATCGGGTGATCGAAAACTAATTGACGTTTGCGTAAACGTCAATTCTCTCGTCGCAGGTTTTCACTCGCAGATTTCCGGAGATGGGTAGCACAGATGGCACCGCTGCACACCTGTCGGGCGACGCCCAAAACGGCGGACCGCCGCGCCACTGGTGAGAGGCGAGGCGCCAGTCCGACGCATGCCGCAGCGTCTCGCCGGGGCAGGCTCACTATGCTCATTGAGGATTGACGATCCGGCGCGACCCCTTGAAGCCGGAACGGCCAGGACGCCTGCGCGCAACACGTGGCATCGGTCCGCTGCCGAGGCAAGCGGACGCCACAACGTGCTTGCGCGCATCACGGAGCGGCGCGCCGGTCGGTGCCCGGCGCGCATTATCCGGTCAAGCCGGACAGGTTGCCCGACCCGGGGTCCTTAGCTGGAGCTGGAGCTCGACGCGACGACCGGTCGCTCGGCCAGCTTCTTGCGCACGACGTTCATCAAAGCGCTCAGTTCGCCGATGGCCTCTTCGATTGCCTGCTGCTGCTTGTGCAGCCGCCCGAGCTGCTTTTCCGACTTGTCGAGCGTCAGGCGCAACTGCTTGGCATTCGAACCTGCCGGATCGTAGAGATCCATCATCTGCTTCACGTCACGCAGCGAAAAGCCGACCTTGCGGCCAAGCAGAATCAGCTTGAGCCGAGTGCGGTCGCGCCGCGAATAGAGGCGCGTGCTGCCTTCGCGTGCCGGGCTGAGCAGCCCCTTGTCTTCATAGAAGCGCAAGGTACGCAGCGTCACGCCATATGTCTTCGACATTTCACCGATCTTGAACACACCATCGCCCTCATCGGACGAGCCGCCGAAAATACCAAGGTCGTTGTCGGCGCTTTCGCCGACTGTCATCAGTTTCATGTTCATCTTGCTTTCCCCGCTTGGGGCATGGCGGAACACCGCACATGCCGGGTCGGAAGCAATCGGGGTTATGGCTTCCGGCCATGGTTGCAACAAAATACGTGAGACAACCATCGCTGGCTCTCTTACGTTTACGTAACTGCATAGAGAGGGCATCGAGGGTACGCAAGCGCGCTAGGGTTGCAAAACCGATGTATTCGCGTGCCGAGGGTGCGGCGCCCCGACGCAGGTCAATTTCTTTCTGCTTCTTAAGGTTGGTTAACGCCTTGTTTACCACGTTCGGCGAAATGTGCGCATGTCGGGGTGTCGTGGCTATTCTGCATCGGAATGTTCACGACTTTTCGGGGCACGGACCACTCCACGCGTGCATCGGACCCTGCGGGACTGAAAGCAGACTGGCCGGCCACCGAAAACAGGCAAATGGGCGTTTCGATGAACAGCAAGCGAACGTATCTCGATACACTCAATGCAGGCAGGCAGCGTCGGCCGAGCCCCTCGCTCGAGCAGATCACCCAGTCCCTGCAGAATCTCGAGAGCAAGCTCGACCGGTCCCGTGATGGCGCCGACGAGCTGGGCTGGGGCCGAGCAGACCCTGACCCGCGCCACGCAGCCCGCGCCGATCTTGGCTTCGGGCCCCGCTACGCCGAACCCGCGCGCGGGGCACCTTATGCCGAGCCCACCCGTTCCGCTCACTACGCGGAATCCGCCCGCGCCGCTCACTATGCGGAACCCGCGCGCGCTTCCTACGCCGAACCCACCCGCGCCGCGCCCTACGCCGAACCCGCCCGTCCGGCGTCGCGGCCTGCGCAGCGCCCTGCCGCCGAACAGCCCTACCAGTCGATCGCCCTCGACATCGACCGCGTGCGCGTCCAGGAAGACGGCGCCGCCTCCGTCAGCAAGATAGCCGGGGAGCTCAAGGGGCTGCGGGAAGAACTTCGCCAGCAGATGACGACCGGCCTGCATCGCGAGTTCGACATGCTGCGTCACCAGATCGAACGCGCCTACGCCTCCGCGGTGCCGACGGCTGCGGGATCCGAACTCACCGCGGAAATCGAACGCATCTCGCATGCCATGCGCCATCTCTCGGAGCGCAGCGACGACAAGAGCATCAACCTGCTGCGCGGCGAGATAGACCAGGTCAAGCGGGCGCTGGACAAGCTCGCCCGCGAGGAGACCGTGCAGTCCGTCGACCGCCGCTGGGACGATTTCGACCGCCGCTGGTCGGATTTCGAGGATCGCGTGGATGCGCGCCAAAAGGCCGCCGATCCGAGCATCTCGCTTCTGTCGGATCGTCTGCAGGCGATCGGCGAAGCGGTCAATGGCCTGCCCGAATCACTGTCGCTTCGCTCGCTCGAGGACAAGGTTCGCACCCTGGCCGGCGCTGTGGAGCACTTCGTGCGCCAGCAGGAACGTCAGGCGCCGGAGACTTTCGCGCTCATCGAGGAGCGCCTCGACGAGATTTCGCGCGCCATCGTCGCATCGACGGCGGCGGTGCAGGTGCCCAATTTCGACCCCGAGCCCTTCCAGCGCATCGAGGCCCGCATCTCGGCGCTTGCAACCCAGATCGAGGAAGTTGCCGAGGACCGGCCCACCGCCGCGGTCATCGACCACCTGCACCAGCTTTCGCGGCGCGTCGACGAGCTTGCTGCCCAGAAATCCGTGCCGGACGAGCAGGTCGAGAGGCTGGCACGCCAGATCGCCATCGTCGCCGACAAGATTGACCGGCAACCGGCCGGACCGGACGCCGACGCCCTTTTCCAGGGCATCGAACAGCGCTTCGATCTCCTGTCCAGCATGATCGAGCGCCGCCAGGGCGATGCCATCGAGCATGGCAACGTCATGTTCCGCGACCTTGAAGGCCGGCTCGAGGAGCTTGCAGACCGTCTCGACAAGCGCGCCACCGACACGGGTGACAACAGCCGCGTCATGGCCGCGATCGACGCGCGCTTCTCGGCCCTCGCAAGCCAGATCGACGCGAGCAATCCGGCCGACGCAAGCAACGAGGCCATCCGCGGCCTGGAAGACCGCCTAGAAAGCATCTCCATGCGCCTCGACGCGTCGTCGGCACAGCTGGCCAGCATCGATCCCGACCTGATCCGCAGCCTGGAGGGCCAGGTTTCGGCGCTTTCCGATCACCTCAACCGGCCCATGGGACCCTTCCCGGAATTCGAGGACATCGGCCCGCGCCTCGACGACCTTGAAAAGTCTATCTCCGGGAGCCGCGACTCGATCTTGGAAGCGGCCCGGCAGGCGGCCGAGAACGCGGTGCGCTCCTTCAATGGCTCGCAGAACCACACGGCGGCCGTTACCGGCCTTGCCCAGGACATGCGCGCGCTCGAGGAACTGACGCGCCGGTCCGACCAGCGCAACGCCAAGACCTTCGAGGCGATCCACGACACGCTCATCAAGATCGTCGACCGGCTCGGCGCGCTCGACACCGCCGATGCCGCATCCGACCTCGACGAGGACGCGGCACCCATCGCGGCCGCCGCGCCGAAGATCGAAATTGCCGAAGTCCCGTCGATTGATCCCGACCGTCGGGGGCCGCGCAGTCCGGCTCCGGCCGTAGACAGGACCGGCACGGACGCCCAGCCCCAGCGCAGCCGCACGCCGGCGGAAGCGGCAGCTGCCGCCGCCATGGCAGCGGTCGGCACCGGACCCTTGGTCGCCGAGGAACCTCCCGCGCGGTCGAAGTCGCTTCTCGGCGGATTGGCACGTGCCTTCTCGGGCAAGCGCGATGCGGTCGCCCCGAGCGCGGGCGAGCCGACGCTCGATGCCGATGGCCCGAAGCTCGATCTCGACCAGCCGCTCGACCCCCGGATCGCAAACCGGCCGCTCGAACCCGGTTCGGGCGCGCCCGACCTCAATGCCATCATGAAGCGCGTCCGCGACGAACGCGGCCAGCCCCAGAAGCACGCCGAGCCCGATGCAGCCAAGTCCGACTTCATTGCCGCCGCGCGGCGGGCGGCGCAGGCCGCCGCCGCGGAGGCCGAAGTCCTGAAGGGTCATTCCGACATTGCCGGACAGGTTCGCAACTTCAAGTTCGGCGACACGCTCAAGGCGCGGCGCAAGCCGGTCCTGATGGCGGCGGCTGCCGTAATGATCGCGCTCGCAGGGCTGCAGCTCGGCAAAGCGTTCCTCGGCTCCAGCCAGCAGGGCGACGAAATTGCGTCGGACGCGCTGTTGGCGGAGCCTCCGATCAACGCATCGTCCGCGACGGCGGCCTCGGCGGCCGTGGATCTTGCCGGCCCAGCGCAGGACTTCCCCGGCGACGCGTCCGGATCCGAGGTCGCGGCCGCGTCTGAACGCGACGCCGACCCCTCCGACACGGTGCGGGTCGCGGGCGACAGCGAGACCGTCATGGTTTCCGATACGGCCGCCGCTCCCGCCAGCCCGGCGACGGACAGCGCGGGGCCTGGCGTGACAGCCGAGGCACCGGCAGCCAATGCGCAGCCCGCACCCGTGGTGGCCGCAGTGGCGCCGGAAGCGCCAGTGGACGCCGCTCCCATCGATACCGCGACGACGGCAGCGGCGAACCCGTCCGCCGCGATTGGCGAGATACCCGTCGAGGCTGGACCGGTCGCACTGCGCGAAGCCGCCGCCGAGGGCGACGCCAAGGCGCTGTTCGAGGTCGGATCGCGCTACGCGGATGGACGCGGCGTGACCGCCGACCTCAAGCAGGCCGCCAAATGGTACGAGAGATCGGCCGAACTCGGCTTCGCGCCTTCGCAGTACCGCATCGGAAACTTCTTCGAAAAAGGGCTCGGCGTCGAGCGCGACATCGCGAAAGCAAAGACCTGGTATCAGCTGGCCGCCACGCAGGGCAATGCCAGCGCCATGCACAATCTCGCGGTGCTGTTTGCAATGGGCGCCGACGGTACGGCCGACAACGAGTCGGCCGCGCGCTGGTTCACAATGGCGGCCGATCTCGGCGTCAAGGACAGCCAGTTCAACCTGGGCATCCTGGCGGCCAAGGGCGTTGGCGTTAAGCAGAGCCTGGAAGAGTCCTACAAATGGTTCGCGCTCGTCGCCAAGGGTGGCGACCGCGATGCCGCCGCCAAGCGCGACGAGATCGCCAACTCGCTGCGGCCCGAACAGCTCTCGGCGGCGCGCGCCTCGGTGGAACTGTGGAACCCCAAGCCTCTCGATCCCGAATCGAATGCAGTCGAGATCCCCGAATCCTGGCAGGAAAGCCCGGGCACGACCGCCGGCATCGACATGAAGAAGGCGATTGGCAACATCCAGCGCATCCTGAACAAGAACGGCTACGACGCCGGCTCCGCGGACGGCATCATGGGCGGCAAGACCAAGACCGCGATCGTCGCCTTCCAGAAGGACAACGGCCTCGACCCCAATGGCGAGATCGACGACAAGCTGGTGCGCGCGCTGATCGCCAAGAAGTAGCGCGGCATTCGATACACGAGGAGACCGCGGGGACGGGGCGCACATCGCGCCCCGTCCCCGCGGTCAATTTAACCTATTGAGTTGATTCTCGTTTCGGCCTGGCCGCACCGTTTGACTTCGCCGCAATGTCGGCGCAAGACCGAGGTAGATTTCGACACTGCCACGGCAGTAAAAGAGCAATGACACGCATAGCCGGGTTTGACGGGTGGGCATCTATCTCCCGATTGCCGAAATGTCCGTTAACGTCTTCGTGCTGCTCGCGATGGGCGCGGCGGTGGGATTCCTCTCGGGCATGTTCGGGGTCGGCGGCGGATTCCTGATCACCCCGCTGCTCATCTTCTACAACATCCCACCCGCAATCGCCGTGGCCACCGGCGCCAACCAGGTCATCGCGTCGTCCTTCTCCGGAGCACTCGCGCATTTCAAGCGCGGGACGATCGACTTCAAGCTGGGCACCGTACTGCTGATAGGCGGCGTTTTCGGATCGACGCTCGGAATCTTTGTCTTCGCCTTCCTGCGCAACCTCGGCCAGCTCGATCTGATCATCTCGCTGATGTATGTCGCTTTCCTCGGGACAGTCGGCGGACTGATGCTGGTGGAGAGCGTGAACGCCATACGCCGCAGCCGCGGCATCGGCCCGCAGACGATGAAGAAATCGGGCCAGCACAACTGGATCCACCGCCTGCCGCTGAAGATGCGCTTTCGCGCCTCGAAATTGTTCGTCAGCGTCATCCCGGTCCTTGGCCTTGGCGCCGGCATCGGCCTCCTGTCGTCGATCATGGGCGTCGGCGGCGGCTTCATCATGGTTCCGGCGCTGATCTACCTGCTCAAGGTGCCGACCAACGTGGTCGTCGGTACGTCGCTGTTCCAGATCATCTTCGTCGCGGCCTATACGACGATCGTGCATTCCTCGGCCAACCAGACCGTCGACGTCGTCCTCGCCTTCGTGCTCATGGTCGGCGGTGTTGCCGGGGCGCAATATGGCGCCAAGGCCGGACAACGGCTGCGCGGCGAGCAGTTGCGGGCACTGCTGGCGTTGCTGGTTCTCGCCGTCGCGATCAGGCTGGCCTTCGACCTGTTCCTGACGCCGCGCGACATCTATTCCCTGGTGGGGGGCTAGCCGCGATGCGCGCAGTCCTCTCGCTTGCAGCAGCGATTGCCGGAGCAATGCTCCTTTTTGGGCAACCGGCGCTGGCCCAGACTCCAGCCCCGGCGCAAACCCCGCCACCAGCCCCGGAAAGCATTCAGGCCACCCAGGCACCCACCCCGGAAGACATCCAGATCGGTCTGTCGACGGACGTGGTCGCCATCACCGCCGATTTCAGCGGCGCCGATCTCACCATCTTCGGATCGGTGGAGAACGCCGATCCTCAGGTCAACCGCCAGGGCCGCTACGACGTGATCGTGGTTCTGGAGGGTCCAGGGCGCCCGGTCGTGGTGCGGCGCAAGGAGCGCGTACTCGGCGTATGGATGAACACGCAGTCCGAAACCTTCGTCAACGTACCGGAGTCCTACTCGGTCGCCACCACGCGGGTGCCTCAGGACATCACGGACCCGATGAGCTACAAGCGGCTGTC
>LNFM01023227.1_pt1 | contig 11882 bp, 10 predicted proteins | sample 596031 | NCBI WGS metagenome assembly LNFM01 (sample SAMN04254537, study PRJNA301005) | activated carbon metagenome | isolation source: dual media filters at the Ann Arbor, Michigan drinking water treatment plant | place: USA: Ann Arbor | reverse complement strand
CTGAATCTGCTCTTCTTCATGTCCGTCATTCTCCTGGTGGTTGACGGACTTCACTAACTTCAGACTGGTACGGCTGGAAGGGGGCAGGTCAGACGGGCTCACCCACTACCGTTGGAACTTGGCTGAGAGTGGTAAGCCAGTATCGATCCACGTCGTTCGCGTTGTCCAGTCCTGCGGGCGTCATCGGCATCTCGTCGGCAAACATGTCCCGAATACCGCTCGCTTCTTCGCGCGCATCTTTGCGGCGATCAGCGCGCACGCGTTGCTGTATGGCCTCAACTCCATGGGAAATAGTCATGAACTCGATGGTGCCCTTCGGATGGCTACTGAGATAGACCAGGTGATACTTGGCCCGTTCGCGGCTCGGATCAAGGACTCGAACGTAGGCTGTGCGTCCGATGAAGGGACTTCGCTGGGGTGGAAGAGCTGCTTTGAGGCTGCTGCGATAGTGCCCCAGTAGTTTCTCCTCGCGGTCCTGCGGCGAGTGATGCTCAAGCTCTTGCACTGCCTCAATCGGCACTCCCAGGAACTCCGCGATGTCGGACTGCCACTCAGCCATGGATGCAGTGCGATTGATGAAATCGTAAATGAAGTTGATCAGAAACTCGGAACGCGGCCGTTGGAGGAGTGGTCTGAGCTTGTCAATTCCAATTGACTTCCAGCCCTTCGGGTCGACGAAGAAAAAAGTAAACGAATCGCGTCCGCTCCAAGTGAGGATTTGCTCACGGAGATCCACAAAGTCCCCATGAAAGCACTTTGCGCTCACCGTATCGGGCGTTGCGGTATCTAGGTATCGTTCAAGGTTTGCGAAAGCTTGGTCATCCCTTTCGATGTAGAGGGCTCGCATTGACGCCGTGACGCCAAGTTCAGCAAGCTTCTGCCGACACTTAGCCATAGTCCTCAAAGATACGGCGATGGATGTGCTCTCCAGTTCGCTCGTGCCCCATGGGCCGGAGAAGCAGTCAACGTAGCAAATCTCTATCGTTCCCTGCCTCTTGGCCGCCATGCCCACGATCAGCATGAGCTTCTCAAGGTAGCTTTCCAGCAGTTGGTGCTTTATCCAAGCCTGCTCTCGACCCCTGTAGCTTGGCGGGACTAATGAGGGCGCAGCTTCAAACGCCCCTGTCATTCAATAACTCCAAACATCCGCACCTATCGCCTCCCGTTTTTTTGCTCAAGATTGGTCTGTGATCCATGTTACGAGAGCATTGCGCAAAGTTGCAAGAAGTCTCTGGACGTGAAGGACAGGTACCACCTGCTCGAATGCGCCGTGGCGGGTAATCTCTTGCCCAATGTGGGCAAAGCCGAGTGTCAGCACATGACTGTGGCGCATTGCAAGTTGAGCGCCAACTCCAGCCGACCTAACTGCCCGCCACACTCGGCCCGTGACCTAAGGTCTATCACCGGCGACGAAGCGACCACCGGCACCGTGTAGCGCCTAGTTATCGATGGTGTGGCCTGTAGGAAAGAGATCGTTTCGGCGGTGCATTTCGAACGTCCGGCTCTAACTCTACTTTCCGGTTTTGCACGAAATAAATGAAAAAGCGAAATGGCCAGAAACGCTAAGTCATTGATTCGTATAGAACAGCTTTCCGATTTTGCAAAGAAAAAATTGAAATTGGAAATGCAATGTCGTTTGGGCTCAACTGGCTCGGGCCCGTTTTGGCGCTGCGTGCTCTCGAAGGAGCACGCTCGCGTACCGGTCCACGCTAAAGCTCATCAGGCCCCGAAAATTGATGTGCCCGAAGTGCACAGGGCCGATGCGCCGCAGCACGTTTTCCTCGATGCGTTGACCACCGGACTTCAACCGATCCACGGTTTCCTGCAGCTTCAGGGTGTTCCAGCCGATCACCATATTGGTCAGCAGTGCATGTGCACCAGAGATGGACCTGAGTTCGTCGCGGCGCCGGCCGCGCTCGGCAGTGACACGCCCATAGTAGATGGCGCGTTGGAGCAAGTGAACCGATTCGCCACGATTGAGAAGAGTGTGAATCTCCCGCCGGAAAGCATCATTGGTGAAGTAGTCGCAAAGAAAAACGGAGCGAAGCAGACGGCCGTACTGATCCAGGCAGCGGCGCACGTCATCTCCAGCAGCCGCGCTCCCGTGGCGAGCCAGTGCCCAGGCCACACTGACGCGTCCGGATTTGATCGAGGCAATGAGCCGCATTGTCTGATCCCAACCATCACGGATGGCTTTTTCGGTAATCGTGGGAATGGCCACTTTCTCCAGGGCGTCGGGCACCTTGATCGAGCGGGGCGTCCAGATTTTGCGGTCTGGTAGGCCCGCCAATTGCGGGCACAGATCGAATCTGAGCAGCTTGGCCACACTCATGCCGGAATAGGTATAGCCGTGTGTATCAACGGCAAGAAGATCGACTTTGATGCGGTCCTCACTGTTGGAGTTGTATGCGTCAATCCCGTGCACAGCGGGAGCATCCTGGCGCGTCATCAACACAATAGGTTGATCGAAGATGACGGGGTAGCTGCCAAGAATGTGGGTGTAGATACCTGCGGCAGCGGTCTTTCTACGAGGATCGGTTCGGGCAATAGACAGGTGACGGGTAGCGTCCAGTGCCATCATGTCCGAAGAGGCTTTTGTCCCGTCGCTCCAGAGATTCACGATTGGGAAACGCTGCTGAAACGCGACTACACTGTCGTTGGCCGCCCGCAGGCGACCAGGTGCTTCCAGCATGCGCATGGCGGCAGAAACGTGACTCACAGGAACGCCTGGAATCATGGAAGCGGCAGCTTTTGCGTCGATCTCGGTGCCGTGGGCTAGCAAGCCTGCATACAGGGCAACAAGCTCCTGGGCAGTCTCAGGCTGACGCCCCAGCAGCGTCGTGCTGATCTGGGTGCGACTGTCGATCTCCAAGATGATGTCTGGCAACTGCGTTGTGCCAATGGTTTCACTCAAGAACTGGTTCGTGCGGCGCAGCTCTGGCTCTTCCTCCATGGCCCTGATGGCCGGGATCCTGACGGAACCGCCTTCATCGATTTCGAGCAAGCCCTTCTCTAGTCCAGCCTCGACATCTGCAAGTCCCGCTCGCAGCAATTCATACTGGAGATCAAGTGCTCTTCTTGGGTCCAGCTCCAGACCGTAGGCCTCGCAAAGAGCTTCCTTATTTCGATCCCATTCTTCCTGGGGGATTAAGAGACTCTCTTTGCTTTGATAGGTGGCACTGTGATTGACGTAGAGGCTCCCCCCGAGCAGCCCCTTACGAATGCGCAGCAACGCGCACCCCTCAAAAGCCTGAAGAGCTGCTACGCGGTCAGGTACTTCCAGCAAGGGCCGCCATTTCGAATCGACCAGTGATGTGTCAAATTCCGTTGGCAGCTCCTTGGCCCCAGCCGCTTTCAATTTCTGTAGAGCGGCAAGGAGCTTGCAGTCAGGATGCGCTGGATCCGCTTGCAGATCCAGGCACGTCATCCCATTGAGTACAGTACGAACCCTCGTCGTTTGTTCCGTCAGGGTTTCCCTCACAACCTCAGCATGGCTGACAGGAGGGAGCCCCAAGACATCCTCAGCAAGAGCCATGATGGCTGCAAGGCGCTCCTCGGCGTTCATGTCAGTGTTGGCCGCTATGTCCCGCATCGATTCGATGGAGCGGCGGTACTCATGAGCCCGTTGCGCCTGTTTTGCTTGCACGCGTTTGGTTCCCGAACGAACGATGTCGCTGGTATGCCGGTTGTTGCGAAAAATAGCTTCGTCGCTGAGTTCGCCCAGCAGATGCTTGAGGAAACACACTATCTCTACAGAGCGGGTGTCTTCGATTCGGCGCGCGGTCTCCGAGGGCGGTCGGTTCACCACCGCTTGGGCGAAGGCGTGGATGCGTCCGATGGAAAGTCCTTCTAGCTTCCACAAATGGACGCCGAGCGCCTTCAGGGCGTCTATACGCGTGTTGAGCTCCTTGAGGGCCTTTAAGCTGTGTTTGCCTGCTGATTGCTTGAGCCACTCAAGGACTGAAATCCCAGGCGTCATGCTCTCCTCGTGCATGACCTTGAGGATTGCGCGGAGGCGCACTGGGGTCACTGCGGCGCGAATGGTGGTGAGCGCCAATTCCTCGACCACCCGGAAGGCCGACCGAGCGAGGTCTTGAAGGTGACGCTTGCCGGGCAGGACAATCTTGTTGTCGAAAAGCCATTGCTCGGCAGAGTTGAAGACCTCATCCACCGAAGCGGCATCGATGGCTTGCTGAGAAAGTGCTGCTCGCAAACGCTCTTCGGCGCTTGTGTCGTAGGCCGCTAGGCCAAGCTTCTCTCGAACCCAGGCCCGATGGTTGGCGAGAGTGCGATCTGCGTTCGGGTACAGCGCCTTGAGAGACCCTATCGCGGTGGTATTGGCGTGGATGCCAAGCTGCTCACACAACAAGCGCAGCATTGCGGTTGGCATTCTGAGTTTGCTGTCTGGATTCCTACCAGTTAGGGCAAGGAAAGAAAGCTGGACAGCAAGCCCGAGGTAGTAGCGCTTTGCATAGTTGCTATCCCGAATCTCCTTGACCAAACGGTCAGGCAGGCGGCAGTGCAACTGCACATCGTCAGCGTTCAGGCCCGATGGAAGTTTCTCGTAGCCGACGAATCTGTACCGGTAGCTCGACATCAGCGTCCTCCCCAATGCAGGAGACACTATAAAACGCTGCTAAGTTGTTGTCGCTAAGGAGTTTTTTGACGCAGGATTCCGATTTTGCATTGAAACCGAGATCACCCCCACTATGCCTCTTTTTGCGCCAGCGCGAGCAACCGGGCCAGCGCCCGGTCGTGGATGCCGTGGCGACGCAGTTCGTCGAAAGTGGCGCGGGCGTAGTCGTGCGTGGTGCCGTAGCGGCCGCAGGCCTGGGCAAAAATGCGGCTGTATTCGTGGTCGGGCAGCTCGCCCGTGTGGTTGGGGCTTTTGCGAGACAGGGTGAATGCCAGCGCACTCACCGCGCCCTGGGGCGTGTGGCAGGTGAGCCAGCGCGGGTCGTACACGGCGGTGATCATTTCGCGCTGCCACAGGTTGACCATGACCTGGCGTGCATGCGCCTTGTCCACCCGGAACACCATGCCACGGCAGCTGCCGCCCGAGAGCATGCCGAACACCAGCCCGGGGCATTCCGGAGAGCCGCGGTTGATGCGGCTCCACATCTTGAGTGCGCGGTGCCAGCCGTGTACCTTGGCCGGTCGGCGCTCGGCATAGTCAAACTCGGGCTTCCAGATGAGGGAGCCGTAGCCGAAGATCCACAGGTCCTGGTGGCCGCCCCATTCGGTCAAGGCGCGCTCCAGCATCGGGGCCGGGTCTCGCAGGGGCGCGGGCAAATTCGTCATGCAGCCACTTTACAATCGAAGGCTTTGCTTGTGGCGCCAGCGGGCTTGCATGCAGTGCCCGCGCCACAGGGGCGGGACCGGTCTTTGGTGCTGCCTGTCTGTCGCCCACCCGGTTTCGCGTTCTATTCCTATCAACACATCCATCCATACAGGGAGTTTTCATGTCCGCTTCTGACGACGATAGCCAACAACGTTTTGCCCTCGGTTTCCTGTTTGCGCTGATCGCGCTGATCGTCTCTGCCGTGGTGGGTACCGTGGTGGTCAAGCAGGTGCGTGGCCCTGCCAAGCCTGTGGCGGCTGCACCCGCACCGGCTGCCCCCGTGCCTGCAGTGGCTGCAGACGACGCTGCCAGCGTGCGCGTGGAAAACGGCGTGGTGAAGTTCTACTTTGCCACCGCCAAGGCTGACCTGGCTGCAGGCGCCAACGAAGCCCTGGCCGATGTGGTCAAGGGTGTGACCGAAGGCAAGAAGGCTGTGGTGTCGGGTTTTCATGACGCCACGGGCGACGCTGCCCTGAACGCCGAACTGGCCAAGCAGCGCGCCTTTGCCGTGCGCGACGCGCTCAAGGCGCTGGGCGTGGCAGAAGACAAGATCGAGCTGAAGAAGCCTGAAGAAACCACCGCCGCCGGCACCAACGCCGAAGCCCGTCGCGTGGAAGTGACCCTGGCACAGTAAGCCATGCAGCTTTTCGGCTGCGCCCATGAAAAAACCCGGCAGTGCCGGGTTTTTTTTGCCAAAACGGGCTGAGGCCCAGGTAAATCAATGCCCTGTTGCTATTGATAGCATAGCAAGATCGAGGCCGACATTACCGCAGGCCGGTCGATCTTGTAGCCATCGGGGTCGGTCACAAAAGCAATCACCGTGGTGCCGCCCTTGACCGGACCGGCTTCGCGCGTCACGTTGCCGCCCGCGGCCTTGATCTTTTCGCAGGCGGCGTAGGCATCCGGCACGCCCAGGGCAATGTGGCCGTAGGCCGTGCCCATGTCGTAGCTTTCGGTGCCCCAGTTGTAGGTCAGCTCGATCTCGGCCTGGCCAGGGTTGCCGCCGTCAAAGCCCAGGAAGGCCAGCGAGTACTTGTACTCGGGGTTTTCGGACTGGCGCAGCAGCTGCATGCCCAGCACCTGGGTGTAGAAGTCGATGGAGCGTTGAAGGTTGCCAACGCGCAGCATGGTGTGAAGGAATCTCATGCCCTGGATTGTGCAGGCAAGTCGAAAACCAGGCAGGTGGTGGTGGCGTGGGCGTACAGCGTGCCGTCGGGACCCACCAGGCGCGCCTCCGCCGTGGCCAGCTGGCGGCCTGAGTGGATCACGCGGCCTTCGGCGCGCACACGCTGCACCCGGGGCGTGATGGCCTTGACCAGGTTGATGCCCAGCTCGGCCGTGGTGTAGCCGCGGCCCGGCTCCATGCGGGTGTGCACTGCGCAGCCCAGCGCTGAGTCGAGCAGCGTGGCAAACCAGCCACCATGCACCGTGCCCATGGGGTTCAGGTGCTCGGCCCGGGGCGTGCCCTGGAAGGTGGCCGTACCGTCACCCACATCGACGATCAGAAAGTCCAGCGTCTTGGCGATGGCGGCGTAGGGCAGCTCGCCGCGCAGCATGGCCTGCATCTGCTGCAGGCCATTGAGGTGCGCAATCTGCTCGCGCGTGGCCACGCCCGGGCCGGGGCCGGCGTTCAGCGTGGCGAGGGTCTCGCGCTCTTGGGCGAGCCAGTGTTCAAGGGTGTTTTGCTGGGTCATGTCGGACGAGGCAGAAGGAGGAAGGTGAGGAGTGGGCGGTCAGGCCAGTCTGGCACTGGTTGCTTGCATATGCAATTATTGCAGATACAATTAAAAGTATGCAAGCCGAACACGCCCTCAACGCTGCGTCCCCGACTGCACCCGAAGGTGCAAATGCCGCCGCCATGCCCGGCGCCGCAACACGACCGCAGGGTTGCACCAATTTCAAGCTGCGCCAGCTGCTGCGCCGCGTGGGCATCCATTACGACGTCGAGATGGCGCAGTGCGGCCTGAAGACCACGCAGTATTCGCTGCTGTCGCATGTGCTCAAGCTCGGGCCCATCCGCCCGGGTGACCTGGCCACGGCGATGAAGATGGATGCGTCCACGCTCACCCGCAACCTGCGCCCGCTGGTGGATGCCGGCTGGGTGACGCTGGAAGCGGGCGCAGATGCGCGCAGCCGCCTGGTACACATCACCGACACCGGCCGCGAAAAACGCGCAGAGGCGCAGCGCCACTGGAAGGCCGCGCAACTGGCGTTGAACGAGACCCTGGGCGTCGAACGGGTGCTGGCGCTGCACGCGCTGGTGGACGATGCGCTGGAACTGCTGGCCGCGCTGCCTACCCCCGGAGCTGGCGAGGACGAGTGACATGACGTATCTGCAGATTTCCCACCCATCCAAGCGAACCACGCCATGACCGACGCCAGCTCCATCCATCACGCGCACGAAGCTGTGCCATCTGCATCTGTGGCGCCCATTTACCTCGACGACCTGAAGGTGGGCGACCGGTTCAAAAGCGGCGAGCACGCCATGGATGAGGCCCAGATCAAGGCCTTTGCCGCGCAGTTTGATCCGCAGCCTTTTCACCTGGACGATGCGGCCGCCCGCGGCACACTGTTTGGCGGGCTGGCGGCCAGTGGCTGGCACACGGCGTCAATCACCATGCGCCTGCAGGTCACCAGCGGGCTGCCGATCGCGGGCGGCATTGTGGGGGCAGGGGGCGAACTGGCCTGGCCGCGGCCCACACGCGCGACGGACGTGCTGCATGTGGTGAGCGAGGTGACGGCGATTGCACCGTCGAAGTCCAAGCCCGACCGCGGCATGGTCACGGTGCGCAGCGAGACGCGCAACCAGCATGGCGATGTGCTGCAGGTGGCCACCGTGCGCATCGTGGTGCCGCGCAGGACCGTTGCGGGCCAGGCCGTGGCCGAATGACCGCGGCCACCGCACTCGACCCGCGCACCCGCCTGCTGCTGGAGGCGCCCATTGCGCCCACGCTGCTCCGCCTGGGCGCCCCCAATGTGCTGGTGATGCTCGCGCAGGCCGGCGTCGGTCTGATCGAGACCTACTTTGTGGGCAAGCTGGGCACCGATGCGCTGGCAGGCATGGCGTTGGTGTTCCCGGTCGTCATGCTCATGCAGATGACCTCGGCCGGAGCCATGGGTGGCGGCATTGCCTCGGCCATCGCCCGGGCGCTGGGCGCGCGGCGGCGGGCCGATGCCGATGCGCTGGTGCTGCACGCACTGGTGATTGCGGCAGTGTTTGCGCTGGTTTTCATGGTGGGCGTGGTGGGAGGCGGGCGCTGGCTGTACACGCAGATGGGCGGCACCGGGGCGGCGCTCGATGCAGCGCTGGTCTATTCGAACTGGGTATTTGGCGGGGCGCTGCTGGTGTGGCTGTTCAACACGCTGTCCGCCGTGATACGCGGCACTGGCAACATGGCGCTGCCCGCGTATGTGACGGTGGTGGGCGCGGCACTGCTGCTGCCGCTTTCGCCGCTGCTGATTTTTGGATTGGGCCCGCTGCCAGGCATGGGCATCGCCGGTGGCGCCCTAGCACTGCTGCTGTACTACCTGGCGGGCAGTGTGGTGCTGGCGGCTTACCTCTGGTCGCCGCGCAGCCTGTTGCGCCCTTCGCTGTCGGGCATCCGATACCGGTGGGTGCTGTTTGCCGACATCCTGCGTGTCGGGCTGGTGGGCACGGTGTCTACCGTCGCAACCAATCTGGCCATTGGCGTCACCACGGCGCTGGTGGGCGCCTTTGGCACGGCGGCCATCGCCGGCTACGGCACTGCGTCACGGCTTGAGTATCTGCTGGTGCCGCTGGTGTTCGGCCTGGGCGCTCCGCTGGTGGCCATGGTGGGCACCTGCATCGGAGCCGGGCAGCGGGAGCGGGCGCTGCGCGCCACGTGGATCGGCGCCGCCATCGCGTTTGTCATGACCGAGGCGATCGGCCTGTGGGCGGCGGCCTACCCGGCAGCGTGGCTGTCTCTGTTCAACACCGAGCCCGCCATGATCGAGGCGGGGTCGCAGTACCTGCGCATCGTCGGGCCGTGGTACGGTTTTTTCGGCCTCGGACTGGTGCTGTACTTTGCCTCCCAGGGGGCAGGGCGCCTGCTGTGGCCGGTGCTGGGCAACGTGGCGCGCCTTGTGGTGGCGCTCGCCGGCGGCTGGATAGCGCTGCATTGGGGCAGCGGGCTTGCCGGCGTCTTTGCGGCACAGGCTGCGGCCATGGTGGTGTACGGCCTGCTCAATGCCTGGGCCATCGCAGGGGGCGCCTGGTTCGGCCCGGTGGGGTGGCCACGCAGCACGTCAGCGCTGCTGCGGCGCCTTTCGCAGGGGTGAAAATGGGTCAGATTGGCCGCAGGTCCAATTAGATATTGCCTGGGGTGCTACTAAATAAAGAGCATTTATCCGCCCGGAGCAGGGCGTGCTTCAAACCGGTACGGTGTAGTTCAGCGTCATTCGCCCGCCATCCACCGTGACGATCTCGCCCGTGACGTAGCTGGCGGCATCACTGGCAAGCCACGCCACCACATCGGCGATCTCCGACGGTTCGCCCAGCCGCTTCATGGGCGTGCGGCTCAGGATCTTGCTGCGGGCCTCGTCGCTGGTCAGCACGGCCTTGGCAGCCAGCTCGGTGGCAATGGTGCCAGGGGCGACGGCGTTCACGCGGATGTTCTTGTCGGCCAGCGCCAGCGCCATCACGCGGGTAAGCTGGTTGATGCCGCCTTTGCTCACGTTGTAGCTGGAGATATTGGGGATGGCCAGCACACCGTTGACGGAACTCATGTTGACGATGGAGCCACCACCAGACGAAACCATGGCGCGCGCCACCGCCTGGCCCACCAGGAACGACCCCTTGAGGTTCACGAGTAGCACGGCATCAAAGTCAGCCTCGGTCACGTCCAGAAAGTCTGCCGCGCGGAAGATGCCAGCGTTGTTCACCAGCACATCGATGCGGCCGTGTATGGCCAGCGTTTGCGCCACCAGCGCATCCACCTGGCCTTTGTCGCCCACGTCGCAGCGGACATAAGTTGCCTCCAGCTCAGCCGCCAGCGCCGATCCGCGCTCATCGTCGAGGTCGGCAATGACAACGTTGGCCTTATCGGCCACAAAGCGGCGCACGCAGGCAGCGCCAATGCCCTGGGCGCCGCCGGTGACAATGCAGACGCGGCCTTCATGACCAAAGTGGATGGAACGGGACGCAGAAAGCTGGGGTGTGATGGCTGTATTCATGAGGGTGGATCGTAGCGGTTCATGGTGGGCCGAGCATTTGCGGATCGGCTGTCTTAAATAGATACGATGTATATTATGTTAAGTCAAAGATGGCCAACCGGGCCTGCCATTCAGATCGCACATCAGTGACGTTCAGCGGCCCGATCAGGTCGCACCGCACTCTCCACTCCAAACCAGGCGCGCGCATCAAGTCTGCGTCGCACAAATCAGGGAGCGCGCACTTGTAGCCCCCACTGCGCATCCGTTTCGCTGCACACCGCCTACAACGCGCCGTGAGCTCTGGCCGGGTGGCCTTCTGGCGATGCCGCTGTGGCGTCCTCGCGGAGGTCATGCACCTCGCCAGCCCAGTCAAATGCCTCGTGCGTGCTCAGAAACACCCGGCCCGCCATCCTTTGCCCCAGCTCTGTATTGCGAAGCCGGTCCCACACGGGGCCCTTGACTTCGGCCAGCAGCAGCCCGACGCCCCGTTGCCGAAGGCTCCGCTCCATCTCGGAGAGCACGCCCAGCGCCGTCACGTCCACCTGGTTGACCGCCGAGAACACCAGCAGCACGTGTCGTGCATCCGGCTGTTGCGCCAGCTGCGCCTCCACGGTGTCCTGCAGTACGCCCGCGTTGGCAAAAAACAGGTTCTCGTCCACCCGCAGGGCCGCCAGCCCTGGCTGCGTCTGCACCGCGTGGCGGGCCACGTTGCGGAAATGCTGTGTGCCCGGTACCCGGCCGATGACGGCGATATGCGGATGGCTGCTGCGCCACACCAGCGTGCCCAGCGATAGCGCCACGCCCACCAGGATGCCGGCCTCCACGCCAAATCCGATGACGCCGCCTGCGGTGGCGATCAGCGCCAGCGCGTCGGCCTTGTCATATCGCCAGGCCTCACGCAGGGTTTGCAGGTCAATCAGCGAGACCACCGCCACAATGATGGTGGCGGCCAGCACGGCATGCGGCAGGTCATGGAACAGGCCTGTAAATCCGGCCAGCACGACCGCCATCAACGCCGCAGCGATGACCCCGGCCAACGGGGTGTTCGCGCCTGCCGCAAAGTTGACGACCGACCGCGCAAAGCCGCCCGTCACAGGGAACCCGCCAGACAGGGCACTCGCCACGTTGGCGGCGCCCAGCCCGAGCAGCTCGTGGTTGGGTTGGATGCGCTGCTGGCGCCTGAGTGCCAGCGACTGTGCGACCGACACGCTTTCCACAAACCCGACCAGCGAGATCAGCAGGGCCGGCAGCCAAAGCTGTGACACCATGCCCACATCGATGGCAGGCATCCCGATGGCTGGCAGCCCTTGCGGGACGGGGCCCACCACGCTCACTCCGGCAGAACGATCGAGCTGCAGCCATGCCACCA
>LNFM01011638.1_pt1 | contig 11882 bp, 14 predicted proteins | sample 596031 | NCBI WGS metagenome assembly LNFM01 (sample SAMN04254537, study PRJNA301005) | activated carbon metagenome | isolation source: dual media filters at the Ann Arbor, Michigan drinking water treatment plant | place: USA: Ann Arbor | reverse complement strand
GCGCCATCAACTTCATCACCACGATCTTCAACATGCGCGCGCCGGGCATGACCCTGCACAAGATGCCGCTGTTCGTGTGGTCGATCCTGGTGACGGTGTTCCTGCTGCTGCTGTCGCTGCCTGTCCTCGCGGGCGCCATCACCATGCTGCTGACCGACCGTAATTTCGGCACCACCTTCTTCTCCGCCGACGGCGGCGGCGACCCGGTGCTGTTCCAGCATCTGTTCTGGTTCTTCGGCCATCCCGAAGTGTACATCCTGATCCTGCCCGGCTTCGGCATGGTCAGCCAGATCGTCTCGACCTTCTCGAAGAAGCCCGTGTTCGGCTATCTCGGCATGGCCTACGCCATGGTCGCGATCGGCGGTATCGGCTTCGTGGTGTGGGCGCACCACATGTACACCGTCGGCATGTCCTCGGCGACGCAGGCCTATTTCGTCGCCGCCACCATGGTGATCGCGGTGCCGACCGGCGTGAAGATCTTCTCCTGGATCGCCACGATGTGGGGCGGCTCGATCGAGTTCAAGACGCCGATGCTGTGGTCGGTCGGCTTCATCTTCCTGTTCACGCTCGGTGGCGTCACCGGCGTCGTGCTGGCGAATGCCGGCGTCGATCGCGTGCTGCAGGATACCTACTACGTGGTCGCCCACTTCCACTACGTGCTGTCGCTCGGCGCCGTGTTCGCGATCTTCGCCGGCTGGTACTACTGGTTCCCGAAAATGTCGGGCTACATGTATTCGGAGGCGATCGGCAAGCTGCACTTCTGGGTCACCTTCATCGGCGTCAACCTGGTGTTCTTCCCGCAGCACTTCCTCGGCCTTTCCGGCATGCCGCGGCGCTATATCGACTACCCGGACGCGTTCGCCGGCTGGAACCTGGTGTCCTCGCTCGGCTCCTATATTTCGGGCTTCGGCGTGCTGATCTTCATCTGGGGCGTGATCGAGGCCTTCATGCGCAAGCAGGCGGCCGCCGACAATCCGTGGGGCGTCGGCGCCACCACGCTGGAATGGACGCTGTCGTCGCCGCCGCCCTTCCACCAGTTCGAAGTGCTGCCGCGGGTGCAGTAACGGCTCCTTCGCGGCGCGCCACTGACGCGCGCCGCGCACCAAGAACCAAGCGAGATCATCTTGTCGGTAGTCGAGCACAACGCCATCGATGTTCGCCCTCGGATTTCCGAGGCGGACGTCGGCGATTACCTGGCGCTCTTGAAACCGCGGGTGATGTCGCTGGTGATCTTCACCGCGCTGGTCGGCCTCGTGATCGCGCCGGGCCACGTCCATCCGGTCCTGGGCTTCACCTCGATCCTCTGCATCGCGGTCGGCGCCGGCGCATCGGGCGCGCTGAACATGGCCTTTGAGGGCGATATCGACGCCTTGATGTCGCGCACCGCCAACCGGCCGATTCCGCGCGGACGCATCACCCAGCAGGAAGCGATGACGTTCGGCCTGATCCTGGCTTTCTTCTCGGTCATGACGCTCGGTATCCTCGTCAACTGGCTGGCCGGGGCCTTGCTGGCGTTCACGATCTTCTTCTATGTGGTGGTCTATACCCTGTGGCTGAAGCGCTGGACTGCCCAGAACATCGTGATCGGCGGCGCCGCCGGTGCGCTGCCGCCCGTCGTGGCGTGGGCGGCCGCCACCGGCTCGCTGTCGGTCGAGCCGTGGTTGCTGTTCCTCATCATCTTCTTCTGGACCCCGCCGCATTTCTGGGCGCTGGCGCTGTTTCGCAGCGACGACTACGCCCGGGCCGGCGTGCCGATGCTGCCGGTGGTCGCCGGCCCCGACGCCACGCGCCTGCAGATCCTGCTCTACACCCTGGTGCTGGTGGCGGTCGCGTTGGCGCCCTGGCCGCTCGGCTATTTCGACGCGGTCTACGGCGTCATCTCGCTGGTGCTCGGCGCCGGCATGATGTGGCTTGCGGTCGATGTCTATCGCTACCGCGAGGGCAAAGCGGCGCTGCGCGCGACGCGGCGGCTGTTCGCCTTCTCGATCGTTTATCTGTTCGCGCTGTTCGCGACGCTGCTGCTCGATGTCGTCGTCCGCGCGGTCGCGCCTGTGATCCGCGCGGTCGCCCCTGCGATCCGCGCGGCAGTCGCCTCCGTGACCGGGTAGGGGGCGCATGGCGTGGGAATGGATGACAAGCAGATGCCAGATGGAATCGTCCTCAACGAGGCGCAGAAAAGAAGCCGCCGGCAGCGCTCGATCGCCATCGCGCTCGCGCTCACCGTGCTGGTCGTGCTGTTTTTCGCCGTAACCATCGTCAAGGGGCCGGGCGTCCTCGTGCGCCCGATATGAGTGAGATGACAGAAGCACCGCAGACAACAGGGGGCCATGCGCCGGGCGCGACCACCGTTTCGCGCCGTACCCTGACGCGCGATGCGGTGGTGGCGTCGATTTGCGGTTTCGTCGTCGTGCTGATGCTTGGCGCCTCCTATGCGGCGGTGCCTTTCTACAACTGGTTCTGCCGCGTCACCGGCTTCAACGGCACCACCCAGGTCGCGACCTCGGCGCCCTCCGGCGCGCCGCTGGCGCGCAAGATCGCGGTGCGGTTCGACGCCAATGTTGCACCGGGCCTGCCATGGAAGTTCGAGCCCGAGCAGAACGAGATCGAGGTCCGGATCGGCGAAGTCGTCACCGTGTTCTATACCGTGACCAACCAGGCCGCGCGCAAGACCTTCGCGCAGGCGGCCTACAATGTCGCGCCGCTCACGGTCGGGGCCTATTTCCAGAAGATCAATTGCTTCTGCTTCACCGAACAGACCATGGATCCGGGCGAGAAGCGCCAGATGCCCGTGGTATTCTATGTCGATCCGGCGCTGGCCGCGGACCGCGACAATGACGGGCTGAAGACCATCACGCTGTCCTACACCTTCTATCCCATGCGCGATCCGGCGCCCCGGCCGGTGGCGGCCGGCGAAGGCGACAGGCGCAGGGGAAACCTTTGATCCCGGCGAGGTCCGCGCGAGCGGAATTTCGCGTTTGGTTTTGAGACAGGTTTGAGTTTTTGAGACGAAGACGTGCCGAAGGGTACGGCACCGCTAACGGAGAGACCGCAATGGCTACGGCGCAAGTCAAGCATCACGACTACCATCTCGTCGATCCGAGCCCGTGGCCGATCGTGGGCTCGGTCTCGGCCTTTATCATGGCGGTGGGCGCCATCGCGTGGATGCACAAGATGTTCGCCGGCGCGCCGATCGTGTTCGGCATCGGCACCATCGGCGTGCTCTACACCATGGCGAGCTGGTGGGCCGACGTGATCCGCGAAGCCCAGTACAAGGGCGACCACACCCGCGTGGTCCAGATCAGCCACCGCTACGGCATGATCCTGTTCATCGCTTCCGAGGTGATGTTCTTCGTCGCTTGGTTCTGGGCATTCTTCAACTCCGCGCTGTTCCCCGCCGACGCCGTCCAGGCCACGCGCGACGCGGTGTTCGGCTGCGGTCCGGGGACGGCGATGGGCGCCTGCACCGTGCCGGGAACCTGGCCGCCGAAGGGCATCGAAACCTTCGATCCCTGGCATCTGCCGCTGCTCAACACGCTGCTGCTGCTGACCTCTGGCACCACGGTGACATGGGCGCACCATGCGCTGCTCGAGGGCGACCGCAAAGGCCTGAAATACGGCCTGATCCTCACCGTTCTGCTCGGCGCGGCGTTCACCGCGGTGCAGGCCTACGAGTATGCCCACGCCTCCTTCGCGTTCTCCGGCAACATCTACGGCGCGACCTTCTTCATGGCGACCGGCTTCCATGGCTTCCACGTCCTGGTCGGCACCGTGTTCCTCCTGGTCTGCCTGCTCCGCGCCTATGCCGGCCACTTTACCCCGACCCAGCATCTCGGCTTCGAATTTGCCGCCTGGTACTGGCACTTTGTCGACGTGGTCTGGCTGTTCCTGTTCATCTGCATCTATGTCTGGTTCCGGGGCGCGGGGCCGGTGGCCGGCCACTGACGCAGGCGGGACGTGCTACAAGGGGCGGTCGGCCAGGACCGCCCCTTTTTCGTGTTCATGGGATTGCCAGGCGAATGAGAGCCCGGCTCCTGCTCAATCGAAACCGGCAACGGTTCGGAAAATAGAGCCAATGTCAGATCACGCGGTATCGACCTTGACCGAGAGCGCGATGCGCGGAATTGCCTGCCGCTGCCCGCGCTGTGGCAAGGGCAAGCTTTACGCGGGCTTCCTCCGTCTGCGGCCCCGTTGCGAGTCCTGCGGGCTGGACTACGCCTTTATCGATACCGGTGACGGACCTGCCGTCTTCGTGATCATGCTCGCCGGCGCCATCGTCGTCGCCGCCGCGCTGATCGTCGAGGTCAAGTACCAGCCGCCGTTCTGGCTGCATGCAGCGCTGTGGCTGCCGCTGATCGTCGCAACCACGTTGCTGCCGCTGCGCGCCATGAAATCGCTCCTGATCGCGCTGCAGTACCATCACAAGGCCGCGCCGGGCCGGCTGATCGACCGCGAGCCGAAATGACCCGCGGCGTGGCGCGGCGGCATGCGGTGAGGGGGTTCGCTGTCTTCACGCTGGCGATGGTGGCGGCCTTCGTTGCGCTCGGCGTCTGGCAGCTGCAGCGCCGGATCGAGAAGCACTCCCTGATTGCGAGGCTGCACGAGCGGATCGCAGTCGAACCGGCGCAGCTGCCGCCGCCCGCCCAGTGGGGCACCCTCAGCCCCGCCGCCGACGAATTCCGCCGCGTCAGCCTTACCGCGATCTACGCGCGGCTGCCGGATGCGATGGTTTACAGCTCCGGCTCGGCGGTCCGCGACGACATCTCCGGCCCCGGCACCTGGGCGTTTCTGCCGGCGCGTCTGCCCGGAGGCGAAATCGTGGCGGTCAATGCCGGCTTCGTCCAGAACACGATGCAGGATCGCAGCCGGCAGGATCGCGCCGCGGGCCGGCTCGTGACGGGTCAGCCGGTGAAACTCACCGGCTACATTCGCTTTCCCGAAGGCGCCGGCGCGCTGACGCCGCCGGAAGATGTCACGCGGCGGCTCTGGTTCACCCGCGATCATCTCGCGATGGCGCGCGCGCTGGGTTGGGCGGAGGGCGGAAATTCCGTGGCGCCGTTCTATATCGATCTGGAGCAGCCGGCGCCGGAGAGTGGGGTTCCAAAGCCCGGCAAGCTCACCGTCCGGCTCAAGGACGACCATCTGCAATATGCCATCACCTGGTTTACGCTGGCGTTTGCGGTGGTGGTCGCGTTCGGCGTCTGGTGGCGTGGCCAGCGGCGGCGGGACGTTTTGAGCTGACAAGGGGAGCAGCCCGTACCGCGCCGAGGGGGCACGGGAAGTCAACACCTAGCAGGAACAAAAGCGCGCGATTACCAGCCGGCAGGCAGCGCGATCCGAAATCCGGCAGGCACTTCACGCGCAACCGGCGCCGGAATCGCGCGCGCTGATCTGGTGCGCTGCTGAGGCCGCTTGACCGGCTTTCGCGCAACGGTCGATGGCAACGGTTCGGCCTGCAGCGTCGCACGCTCCGCCAATGCAAAAGCGTCCCGGGGCGAGCGGGCCTCTGGCGCAGGATTCGACGCCACAGGGGGCGTCAGGTTGGGCGTCAACTCTGCGATCGCCGCCGGCGGAACGATGATCGGCAGGCTGGTGTCGAACACGATCTTCTCGGGCCATCGGTGGCGGGATTCGATCCGGATACCCTTGTCGGATTCGACCCGAGCCGGCGTGACAGGAAGCTGCGGCATATACCAGGGCGCAGCGAACATCAGCGCCAGCAACAGGCTGCCTGCGAAAGCGAAATATCGACCGAGGGGCATTTCCACCACCGTTGTTATTGACGACCCCAGAGGTCTCGCAACCAACGGCAGGCGTTGAAGATAGTTCCGTTTGAAGCACCGCGACGGGCCCGCGCCGGCTGCTTGTAATCCCTATGGTTAAGGTGGTCGGAACCGACCAAGTGCGGGAACCGTTAGGAACCGTTCCTGGCTACGACAGCGGGCTGGAACAACTATTTCTCTTGGGAGTTGCCGGTCGCATCACGGGAAACCAGGAGGACATCATGAAAAAACTTCTGACGATCGGAACGGTGGTGTTTGCCGCGTCGGCGTTCGCCGGGACGGCGTTCGCCGCGGAATTCTACGTCGTGCGCGACGCCACGACCAAGAAATGCACGGTGGTCGAAACCAAGCCGACAACCACCACCACCACCATCGTCGACAACGGAATCTTCAAGACCCGAACCGAAGCCGAAACCGGCATGAAGACGATGAAGGTTTGCACCAACTGACACCGGATAATTCCGGGCGAATGGGCCGCAGCATCGCTGCGGCCCATTTTTTTTGACCTCCCGCAGGGTGATCCGGGGGTGGGGTGTTTGGCCGTCATGACTATTTCCCCTGCGCTCAAAAAGGCTCTATGGTGCCGCGCGCTTCGCGAACGTCGAAGTTAAATAACTTAGTTATATCAAAGGCTTGGCCTTGGGTCACGGCCTTTGGAGGGTGGTTTGACGCGCTATATCTCGACCCGCGGGGAAGCCCCCGTACTGGGCTTCTGCGACGTGATGCTGACCGGGCTTGCCCGGGACGGCGGCCTCTATGTGCCCGAGGCCTGGCCGCAACTCTCGCATCAAACCATCGCCGGATTTTTCGGCCGGCCCTACTGGGAAGTCGCGGTCGACGTGATCAAGCCGTTTGCCGCGGGTGAAATTTCCGACGCCGATCTCGGACGCATGGCCAACGAGGCCTACGCCACCTTCCGCCATCCCGCCGTCGCGCCGCTCGATCAGATCGGCCCCCATCAATTCCTGCTTGAACTGTTCCACGGTCCGACGCTCGCGTTCAAGGACGTGGCGATGCAGCTGATCTCGCGGCTGATGGATCACGTGCTGGCCAAACGCCACCAGCGCACCACCATCGTGGTCGCCACCTCGGGAGATACCGGCGGCGCCGCGGTCGATGCGTTTGCCGGCCTCGACAATGTCGATCTGGTTGTGCTGTTCCCGCACGGGCGAATCTCCGACGTGCAGCGGCGGATGATGACGACGGCGGGCGCGGCCAACGTGCATGCGCTCGCGATCGAAGGCACCTTCGACGATTGCCAGGCGATCGTGAAGGCGATGTTCAACCATCACGGCTTTCGCGACGCGGTTTCGCTGTCCGGCGTCAACTCGATCAACTGGGCGCGGATCGTCGCCCAGGTCGTCTATTATTTCACCGCCGCCACCGCGCTCGGCGCGCCTGCCCGCGTGGTGGATTTCACCGTGCCGACCGGGAATTTCGGCGACATCTTTGCCGGTTATGTCGCCAAGCGCATGGGCCTGCCGATCCGCTGGCTGCGCATCGCCTCCAACGTCAACGACATTCTGCCGCGCACGCTCAAGACCGGCATCTACGAGGTGCGCGAGGTCCACGCCTCCGCTTCGCCCTCGATGGACATTCAGGTCTCCTCCAACTTCGAGCGGCTGCTGTTCGAGGCGGGCGGCCGGGACGCCGCGGCGGTGCGCCGGCTGATGGCTTCCTTGAAACAATCCGGGCGCTTCGTGTTGCCGGACGCCACGCTGGCCGCGATACGCGAGGAATTCGACGCCGGGCGCGCCGATGAGACCGAGACGGCCGCCGCGATCCGCGCCGCCTGGCGCGAGGGTGGCGACCTCGTCGATCCCCACACCGCGGTGGCGCTGGCGGTAGCCGATCGCGACGTCTCGGATTCGAAGATACCCAACATCGTGCTGTCGACGGCGCATCCGGCCAAGTTTCCCGACGCGGTGGAAGCCGCCTGTGGCGTGCGGCCGCAATTGCCGGCCTGGCTCGACGGCCTTATGACCAGAGCCGAACACATCACCGTGATGAAAAACGATTCGACCGAAGTGGAGAAATTCGTGCGCTCGGTAAGCCGGGCCGCGAAGCAGGGAGTTGCCGGATGAGTGTTGACGTAACCAAGCTTCCTTCCGGGCTGACCGTCGTCACCGACTCCATGCCGCATCTGGAGACGGCCGCGCTCGGCGTCTGGGCCGGCGTCGGCGGCCGCGACGAAAAGCCGAACGAGCATGGCATCTCGCATCTGCTGGAGCACATGGCCTTCAAGGGCACCACGCGGCGCTCCTCGCGCGAGATCGTCGAGGAGATCGAGGCGGTCGGCGGTGATCTCAACGCGGGAACCTCGACCGAGACCACCGCCTATTATGCCCGGGTGATGAAGGCCGACGTTCCGCTCGCGCTCGACGTGCTCTCCGACATCCTCGCCAACCCATCCTTCGTTCCGGACGAGCTCGAGCGCGAGAAAAGCGTGATCGTCCAGGAAATCGGCGCGGCGCAGGACACGCCCGACGACGTCGTGTTCGAACACCTGAACGAACTCTGTTTTCCGGAACAGCCGATGGGCCGTTCGCTGCTGGGGACCGCGAAGACGCTGAAGAGGTTCGATCGTGACATGCTGCGCGGCTATCTCACAACGCATTATCGCGGACCCGATATGGTTGTCGCCGCCGCCGGCGCCGTCGACCACAGGCGCGTGGTCGAGGAAGTCGCGCAAAAATTCGCCAGCTTCGACGCCACGCCCGCGCCCAAGCCGGTGCCGGCGATGTTCGGCAAAGGCGGGTCGCGCGTGGTGCACCGCGACCTCGAGCAGGCGCATCTGACGCTGGCGCTCGAAGGCCTGCCGCAGTCAGACCTGTCGTTGTTCTCGCTGCAGGTTTTCACCAACACGCTTGGCGGCGGGATGTCGTCGCGGCTGTTCCAGGAAGTGCGCGAAAAGCGCGGCCTCTGCTATTCGATCTACACTTTTCATGCACCCTACAGCGATACCGGCTTTTTCGGACTCTACACCGGCACCGATCCCGCCGACGCCCCGGAGATGATGGAGGTGATCGTGGACGTCATCAACGACGCCGTCGAAACCCTGACTGAAGCCGAGATCGCCCGCGCCAAGGCGCAGATGAAGGCGGGACTGCTGATGGCGCTCGAAAGCTGTTCGTCCCGCGCCGAACAACTGGCGCGGCACATATTGGCCTATGGCAGGCCGCTGACGGCGGAAGAACTGGTGGCGCGGATCGATGCGGTCAGCGTCGAATCGACCCGCAATGCGGCGCGGAAGCTGTTGTCGCGCAGCCGGCCGGCGGTCGTGGCGCTCGGCAGCGGCAGGGGTCTGGACACCGCGGTGGCTTTCGCGGAAGGATTGACCCGGTCGAAAGCGAGTACCCTTCTCCACTGACGATGCGCGGGAGTTGAGGGCATGGCTCTGTTTCGTTTGCCATCCAGCGGACCGGCCGCGCTTGCGCCGCGGGGCCAAGGTGTGCTGCTGCGTGCGCCGCACGCATCGGATTTCACGCAATGGGTGCACCTGCGCGAAAGCAGCCGCGCCTACCTGACGCCATGGGAGCCGATCTGGCCGTCGGACGATCTCACCCGCGCCGGTTTCCGCCGCCGGTTGCGGCGGTATGCCGAGGATATGGCGGCCGACCGTTCCTATCCGTTCATCATCTTCCGGGAGGCCGATGACGCGATGGTCGGCGGCATCACGCTCGCCAATGTTCGCCGCGGCATCGTGCAGGCCGGCACCATCGGCTATTGGGTCGGCGAGCCCTACGCCGGTCGCGGTTACATGACCACCGCCCTGCGCGTGCTGCTGCCGACGCTGTTCGGCGAACTCAACTTGCACCGCATCGAGGCGGCCTGCATTCCCTCCAACCGGCCGTCGATCCGGGTGCTGGAGAAGTGCGGATTTACCCGCGAGGGGCTGGCGCGGCGATACCTCTGCATCAATGGCGTCTGGCAGGACCATCTGCTGTTCGGCTTGCTGCAGGAGGATTTCCGCGGCTGACTGCTTCTTATCCGGCGCCGGTGCCTTGCTTGCGATGCCTTTGGCTCGTCCGCATTGGCCTGTTATAAGCGCGGGAACAGACACGGTAACGGGGATGTCAGGGACGCCGCATGGGTGACAATCGTTCGGTCAAGGCCGTGATCGCAACGGCCGTTGCGGGTTGGCTGGCTTGCGGAATGTGTGCCGCGCCGGCCTCGGCACAGTCGCTCACCGATCGCTTCAAGAGCCTGTTCGGTGGCAAGTCCGAAGAGCCGGCCGCGACCGCGCCGGCGGCCCCACAAGCGGACACCGGGGACCTGACCTGTCCGCCGGTCACGGTCCGTGCCGGTGCGTCCACCTATGCCGTGGCGCTTCCCGGCAAGCAGCCGGTCGGCAACGACCTGCGTTTTCAGGCCACGATCTCCAGAACCGCCCGCGAATGCACCGTCAATGGCGGCGTGATCACCGCGCGGATCGGCATTCAGGGCCGCGTGATCGCCGGTCCTGCCGGCGCCCCGTCCGCGGTCCAGGTTCCGATCCGCGTCGCGGTGGTGCAGGGCGGCGTTTCCGAAAAGACCATCGCCACCAAGGCCTACCAGACCACCGTCACCATGACGGAGACCGGCAGCGAGCCCTTTACGCTGGTGGCCGAAGATCTGCAATATCCGGCGCCACCGGGCGCCGTCGGCGACAGCTACATCTTCTACATCGGTTTCGATCCGTTGGCCCTGAAGCCGCAGCGCCCGGCGCCGCGAAAGAAGCAATAAGGGCAACAAAAAGCCGGCGCGATCTTCTCGCACCGGCCTTGTCTGGGCGGGGAAGGGCTCAGTTCAGCTTGGCGCGAACTTCGGCGATGCCCTTTGCGAGCAAATCATCGGCGACCGCGCCCTTGACCGATTGCGACAGGATGGTCGAGGCGGCCGAGATCGCGGCATTGGCGGCGGCGGCGCGAACGTCGGCCAGCGCCTGCGCTTCGGCGAGCGCGATCTTGCTCTCGGCGGACTTGGTGCGGCGGGCGACGAAATCCTCCATCTTGGCCTTGGCCTCGGTCGCGATGCGCTCGGCTTCGGCCCTGGCGCTGGCGATGATCTCCTGCGCCTCGCGTTCGGCGCTGGAGCGCTTGGCCTTGTACTCGGTGAGCAGCCTGGCGGCGTCATCCTTGAGGCGGCGGGCCTCGTCCAGTTCGGCCTTGATGCGTTCGGCGCGGTGGTCGAGCGCCGTCAGCACGGTGCGGTGGATGCCGAGATAGGCAAACAGCACCATCAGAATGACGAAGGCAATCGCGACCCAGGTTTCCGGTTGAGCGAACATCGATCTATCCCTTCAAGGACGCGTCGACGGCGCTGTTCACCGTCTTGCTGTCGGGCAGCGCGCCGGTGAGGCGCTGGACGATCGCGCTGGCTGCATCCGCGGCGATGCCGCGGACATTGCTCATGGCGTTCTGGCGGGTCGCCGCGATCTGCTTCTCGGCGCCGGCGAGCCTTGCGGTGAGCTGGTCCTCCAGCTTCTTGCGTTCGGCTTCCGAGGCCGCGTTGAGCTTCTCGCGGGTTTCGTTGCCGATGGCCTGCGCCCGGGCGCGCGCGGAAGCGAGCTCGGTTTCATAAGCCTTGATCGCGGATTCCGACTCGTCCTTGAGCGCCTGCGCCTGCGCCAGGTCGCCTTCGATCGCCTTCTGTCGCGCGCCGATCACGCTCTCGACGCGCGGCAGCGCGATGCGGGACACGATCAGATAGAGTGCGACGAACGCGATGGTGAGCGACACCAGTTGCGAAGCAAACGTGCTCGACTCGAACGGAGGAAAGCCCCCGCCGTGGCCGCCGTCCGCTCCGGTGTGGGCGCCGGTACCATGACCCTTTTCAGCCACGGAATTCTCCCTTTGCTGTCAGGCGCGCCGCGGGCGGCGCGCGAAGGTGCAGCTCAGAGCGGAACGAACAGCAGCAGCAGCGCGATCAGCAGCGAGAAGATGCCGAGCGCTTCGGTCACGGCGAAGCCGAAGATCAGATTGCCGAACTGGCCCTGGGCCGCCGAAGGATTGCGCACCGCCGCGGCAAGGTAGTTGCCGAAGATGATGCCCACGCCGACGCCCGCGCCGCCCATGCCGATGCATGCGATGCCCGCGCCGATAAGTTTTGCTGCTGCCGGTT
>LNFM01011637.1_pt1 | contig 11882 bp, 8 predicted proteins | sample 596031 | NCBI WGS metagenome assembly LNFM01 (sample SAMN04254537, study PRJNA301005) | activated carbon metagenome | isolation source: dual media filters at the Ann Arbor, Michigan drinking water treatment plant | place: USA: Ann Arbor | reverse complement strand
GCACATCGACTGCTGTAAGCACCTGATTTAGCAGAGGTCCGTGGTGGGTGATGTAGGGCTCGAACCTACGACCCGCTGATTAAGAGTCAGCTGCTTACAACTTAATCAGCTGCTCAGACAGGTGGATTAAACAATACTCTACCTACTGATTTCGTTGATCAAAATACCGATATCATGGCACTCTCTGGTGCCCTGCTGGAAACCGGTGAATTCGGTGACCTGTGACCCATGTGTGACCTGAAGAGAGTCGGGGATGAGGTCTGGGTCACATCTTGCCGTGGCTGGGTCACGCTCTGTAGCGTGCTTGCATGTCGAAAAGCACCGCCCCTCGCCGCTCCATTACCGCCGCTTCCATCAAGGCCGCCCTGCGCGAAAGCGAGGCAGGCGTGACAGCCGATCGCAGCGATCCCGAGGCCCCCGGATTGGCCCTGCGGATCAAGCCTTCGGGGGTACGCTGGGCATACCGCGGACGCCTCTACGGCGAGCTGCGGCGGTGGGATCTGGGCACAGCAATCGACGTCGATCCTGACGAGGCCCGCAACCGTGCGCGCAGGGTCCGCGAGTGGCTGAAAAAGGGCATCGACCCCACGCCACACCTGCAGTCGATGCTCACGGGCGAGCCCATCGAACCGACGACCGCGAAGGCCAAGAAAGCTGCGGCTGAGCGCTGGACCTTCAAGGAAGCGCGCGACGCCTTCCTTCTCTGGATGCAGTCCACCCGGCGTCGCGCGACGATCGCCGACTACCGCAAGAAGTTGCACATGCAGGAGTTCGACGGGTACCTCGATCGGCACATCGCAACCATCTCCCGCGCGGAGATCGCAGCCACGATCGAGACTATCTCATATCGCGGAATCCCGACCGCCGAGGGCGTACTGAGGACCGTGAAGTCGATGTGGAACTGGTGCGCCGAGCCGGTGCGCGAAGAGAGATCCGGACTGACCGTCGACCTGCTGCGGCGGGTCAAGGCCCCCGAGCGTCCCGCAATCGAGGTCGGCTCGCCCGAGGCGGCCGAGAAGGCCCAGGTTCAGAAGCTCCCGACGCCCGAGCAGCTCGGGACCTTGGTCGCGATCGCTCGCACCGGTGTCTTGGAGGGCAGGATCTCGGCCGCGATCACGCTGCTCGCTTATACGGCCCAGCGCAGGCGCGCCGTTGTCTCAGCCTCGGCGACGGACTTCGTGCTGACGGACACCGGGTGGCAGTGGCATATGCCCCCTTTTTTCCGAAAGACAGCCCGCAAGCGCAAATCCCAGGCGAACCACGTCGTCCCGCTGGTGCCCGAAGTGAGCGGCACAGTGGAGGAGCTGATCGACTACGCGACCCGGCCCAAGGCCCCTTCCCGTCATATCTTCCCGCAGTTCAGGCGGCGGTCGGCGAAGGAGCCGGGCCGTTTCAGCCATCTGAACGAGTCGACACTCACCCACACGCTGGCCTCGCTGCCCGGCGTCGACTTCACCCCGCACGACGTCCGGCGCGCCTTCTCTACGTACATCAAACAGATGGGACACGTCGGCAAGGCGAGCAAGCTCATCCTCGATCATATGGAGGGATCTGACGGCGACGACGTCGACGCGCAGTCCTATGACTACAATCTGTTGCTCGAAGAGAAGCAGGCGATGATGCGCGACTGGGCAGCCTTTCTTGAGAAGGCCTGCCAGGCTGCCTTCGCAGCTAACCCACTCCTGTCTGACCTGGAAGCGTTGCGGGGTGCGATCGACCGCAAGCGCTACAAGCTCGATCAAGTACTAGATCTCCGGGACCGGGTCAGTGCTAGCCCGAGCGCCGAGGACCAGCGCTCGGCGGCCTGAGCGCAAGGCGTCTAGACCATCTTCTTGAAACGGCCGGCCGGCTCAGCCAAGTGGACCACCATCCCCTTAACGCGTGGGTCGCGGCCAATGCGGATGCTGACCGCGGCCGCCGTGCACCCGACCTTCGCGGCGATGTCGCTCAGTCGCAGTCCCTGGAGACGGAGGGCGACGAGCTGCTCCGTGTCCAGCCGGCGCTTCGTGCCGCGCTTCAGCTTGATATCGGCGATGCGGGCGTCCTTGCGGCAAGCGAACTCAACGCTCCCGGCGGGGACACCGAGGCTACGGCCGATCTCAGCCCAACTCAAGCCCGTGAGCCGCAGCTCCACGGCTATCTCAACGTCGAAATGGTATTTGCGGGTAGTGATCATAGATTCCTGCCTAGATCGATTTGACTGACCTTGAGCATCAGAAGGATCCGTTGGCAGGGCAAGGATCGCGTCATTTAGATCCAAAAGTAGACGTGGATTGCGCCTTCATCGGCAGTTTAATCCGATGAGTCGGCGCGTCATCGGATGCTTGGTCAGGCCGCGTTCGAGCTACTTATTGACGCTTCGAGACGAGCCACGATGCCGCGCAAGCGCTCGACGTCGTCAACATTGTAGTTAAGCCGCTGCGAGGTGCCGCTGCCATCGGTCAGCAAGTTCGATCACGGAGCGAAGCAGGATGTCTGGTTCGCTCTTGGGGAAGACCGCCCGCTCGCCTTCTTCGCCGGCATCTGGACGGCAGGCTGGACAGGCGTCAGGAAGATTGAGAGCGGCGTTGAGACGACCGACATCTACGCCTTCCTACGACAAATCCCAAGGCCGAGGTAGGTGCGGTTCACCCCAGGGCCATGCCGGTAATCCTGACCCGCCCGGAGGAGGTCGAGATCTGGATGACGGCGCCCTAGGAGCATGCCAAGACGCTTCCGCAACGATGTCCGACAGATCTTTGCAGGTGGCTCGGTCGAGCGAGTACCGGTGTCGACGGCACTCCCAGGCGCCGGATCGCGCCACTTCCTGACATTGGGAGGTCCCCGAAAAGCCGACGTTCATCAGCCAAGGTTGGGTTTGAGATGACGCTGGGCCAACAAACTTTAATGTTGCTCATGCCCGCATTGGCTGTGGTCCGCCAGCGCCTCGATGATGGCGCAGTCGCAGGCGGTAACGCCGCCCGAGCAGGTCGCGGCGATGCGCTGCAGTTCCTTCTCCAGCGAGCGCAGCCGGGCGATCTTGTGGCGGACGTCGTCGAGATGGGCGACGGAGATCGCATGGGCCTCGTCGCAGGCCATGCCGGGGTTGTCCGAGAGCCGCAGCAGGGCGCGGATGCCGTCGACCGGAAAGCCGAGATCTCGGGCATGCTTGATGAAGGCGAGCCGCTCGACATGAGCGCGGCCATAGCGACGCTGGTTGCCCTCCGAGCGCTCGGGCGGGGGCAGCAGGCCGACCTGCTCATAGTAGCGGATCGTCTCGACCTTGACGCCGGTCCGGTCGGACAGGGATCCGATCGGCATGACGCGCGCGAGGTTTTTAGCGTCCATTTGCATTTTAAGGCTTGAACCTGAAGTGGCTAGAGCTCGTATCTAGGTCGTCTCGCAGCGCCTGCAAGCGGACACGACCATGACAACGACCTCGGATGCCGAGCCCAAGACCCTGAGCTGGGCGATCGGCGGCATGGACTGCGCCAGCTGCGCGGCGACCATTCGCGGCGCGGTGGAGCGCCTTCCAGGCGTCAGCGACGTCAAGCTGTCGGTCATGAGCGAGACCATGACGCTGGCACTCGACGAGGCGCAGACGCAGCGCGCTACGGTCGAAAAGCGCGTCGCGAGCCTCGGCTACACGACCCGCGCTCTCGCCCCGAGAAATCCGGCCGCGGCGGCTCCGGCCGACAGCTCTGCCGGCTGCGGCTGCGGGCACGATCACGGGCACGACCATCCGGCCAAGGAGCATGACCATATCCATGGCCGGGACAATCACGCCGGACATGATCACGCGGATGATCACGGCGCGCACGACCACGCCGGGCATGATCATGACCATGCCGGGCACGACCATCACGAGCATGCCTACAAGCCCGTTGCGAGCGCCGGGCAGGCCGCTGACGCCGGCCATGGAACGCCCGGCCATGGTCATGAGGCGACACCTGAAGGCGTGTCCTGGTACCGGACCAACAAGGGCCGGCTCGTCCTGCTGACCGGCGCCTGCCTCGCGGCGGCCTGGACGGCGAGCCTGGCCTGGCCTGCGGCCGCGCACTGGGCCTTCATCGCGGCCTGCTTGATCGGCATCGTCCCCGTTGCCCGCAAGGCCTATGCGGCGGCGCGCGCAGGGATGCCCTTCACCATCGAAATGCTGATGACCATCGCCGCCACGGGTGCGCTGTTCATCGGCGCCGCCGAGGAGGCGGCACTCGTCGTCTTCCTCTTCGCTGTCGGCGAGGTGCTGGAGGGCGTCGCGGCCGACCGGGCGCGCGCCTCGATCCGGGCGCTCGGCGAGCTCGTACCCAAGACCGCGATCGTCGAGGAGAACGGCGAGATCCGCACGATCGACGCTGCTGCGCTGGCGATCGGCCAGACCGTGCTGGTGCGTCCCGGCGACCGCATCCCCGCCGATGGCGAGATCACCGACGGCGTCTCCGGCATCGACGAGAGCCCGGTGACGGGCGAGTCGGTGCCCAAGACCAAGGGCGTCGGCGAGCCAGTCTTCGCTGGCTCCGTCAACAGCGAGGCAGCGTTGCGGGTCCGCGTCACCAAGGCGGCGGAAGACAACACCATCGCCCGCATTATCCGGCTGGTCGAGGAGGCGCAGGAGGCGCGCGCGCCGACCGAGCGCTTCATCGACCGGTTCTCGCGGGTCTACATGCCAGCCATCGTCGCGCTCGCCGTGCTGGTTGCGGTGGTACCGCCGCTGCTGCTGGACGGCGAATGGGCGGTCTGGACCTATCGCGCGCTGGCGCTCCTCCTGATCGGCTGCCCCTGCGCGCTGGTCATCTCGGTGCCGGCCGCGATCGCCGCCTCGCTCTCGTCGGGCGCCCGCCAGGGCCTGCTCATGAAGGGCGGCGTCGTCATCGAGGCCGCCGCGAGGACCGGCATCGTCGCCTTCGACAAGACAGGCACGCTGACGCAAGGCCGCCCACGGGTCACGGAGGTGGTCGCTCTGGCACGCACCGAGCGGGAGGTCGTGGAACTCGCGGCCTCCGTCGAGACCGGATCGAGCCACCCGCTGGCATTGGCGATCGTCGAGCGCGCCAAGGCGGATGCGATCCCGGTGCGCAACGCGACCGAGGCGAAGGCCATCGCCGGACAGGGCGTCACCGGCACGCTGGACGCCGTGACGATCTTCGTCGGTGCGCCGCGCCATGCGCAGGCCCGCGTCACCTTCGACGACCAGGCGAAGGCCGCCGTGGCCCAAATGGAGACGGCCGGCAAGACCGTCGCGGCCGTGATCGCGGACGGCATCCTCGCCGGCCTGATCGCGATGCGCGATGAGCCGCGCGAGGACGCCATCACAGGTATCGCCGAGTTGAAGGCGATGGGCATCCGCACGCTGATGCTGACCGGCGACAATGCCCGCACCGGCGCGGCCATCGCCGACTCGCTCGGCATGGAGCACAAGGCCGAACTGATGCCCGAGGACAAGGTCGCGGCGATCAAGGCGCTCTCAGTCGAGACACAGGTCATGATGGTCGGCGACGGCATCAACGACGCCCCGGCCTTGGCAGCCGCCGGCATCGGCGTGGCGATGGGCTCGGGCAGCGACGTCGCGCTGGAGACCGCCGATGCTGCGATCCTGAAGAGCCGCGTCCGGGACGTGGCTGCGATGATCCGGCTGGCGCGGGCGACGATGGGCAACATCCGCGTCAACATCGCCATCGCGCTCGGGCTGAAGGCCGTATTCCTGGTCACCACGGTGTTCGGCTACACTGGCCTCTGGATCGCGATCCTCGCCGACACCGGCGCCACCGTGATCGTGACGGCAAACGCCCTGCGGCTGCTTCGCTTCAACGCCGAAAAGGCGGGCTGAGCCGCGTCATGTCGATTCTGAAACGGATCCGCTACGGGGCCTGGGCCTGCGTCGCTGTGGTGGCTTTCATCGGCGCCGCCCTCATACTGGGATGGTGGCGGGTTGACGGCCCTAGCCGGCCGCAGCCGGACCGCGCGGCAATGCGGGGCGTGCCGGCTATCGGCGGGCCGTTCACGCTGGTCGACCACACCGGGAAGACGGTGACCGACGCCGACTATCGCGGCAAGCCCATGGCGGTGTTCTTCGGGTTCACCCACTGCCCGGAGGTCTGCCCGACAACGTTGGTGCAGTTGGCCAATCTGACCAGGCAGATCGGCGCCACGGCGGACCGGTTGCAGATCCTGCTGATCACGGTCGATCCCGAGCGCGACACGCCGCAGCAGCTGGCGCTCTATCTCCAGTCGTTCGATCCGCGCGTGGTCGGCCTGACCGGCTCTCGCGAGCAGGTCGACGCGGCGCTGAACGCCTACAAGGCCTACGCCAAGAAGATCCCGACCGACGACGGCTACACCATGGACCATACGGCTTCGGTCTATCTTATGAAGGCCGATGGCAACTTTCGGACGATGATCGACTATCACGAGGAAGACGCCTCGGCGCTCAATAAGGTCCGTATGGTGCTCCAGTGATTGCAAGGCGGCGCCGGCTCGTCGCCGCCACCTCGGCCAACTTCACCCTTGCCGGGTGTCGCCTATCGCGGTCTCATCACCGCCGCAGCCACCGCCAGACCGCCCTGGGAAACAAAGGCTTCGACGGCCTGACGGAAAAGGTCATCCCTGAGCATCTCCGGGCCTGTCATGCAGCCAGCCGCTGTCTCAAAGCAGCTCAGCGTCGAAGCCGAGATGGCGCAGCCGGGTCGCGCACGCGGCGAGCGCGGCCAGGAATGCCCGTCCCCGGGCGCTGGAACGAAAGGCTTTGCCCACGGCGAAGTCATAATGCTCCTCGGCCAGCGGGATAAAGCCAAGGTCCAGAGCGTCAGCAACAGGACGGATCGCAACGCCCCAGTCCGCGCGGCCCTGTGCGACGCTGGCAGCCACGGCGTTATGCGAGCGTGGCTGGTTCCAGTAGCCGGGAGGCCGTGTCCCTTTCAGGAGCTGGTCGATCAACAGGCGCGTCCCCGCGCCCTGGTTGCGGTTGACCATGATGCAGGACCCGTCCGCCAACGCGGCTGCAATGGCCGAGGGAGGGTCCTGGCCCTCGAAGCGCGGATCACCCTTGCGGTACACCAGACCCTGCATCCGCCGCCAGCCGGCGATGAGATCAAAGTCCTCAGTGATGAAGGGCGTGTTGTAGCGTCCGCTGTCGGGGTCCATCAAATGGATGGGGGCAATGTCGCATTCGCCGCGCTTCAGAGCCGCCAGCCCGCCGAGACTGCCCAGGGCCAGGATGCGGCTGGTGACGCCGTCCCGCATCATCGCCCCTGCGACTTCGTCCAGACCGGTGCAATGGCTCCCCATGATGACGAGATCGGGCACGCGGACCTGATTCGAGAACAGCTGGACATCCGCAACCGTCCCCGCAGGCAGAGCATCGGCCAGTGCATCGATGGCGATAAATCCGTCGGCTTGCGAGAAGGCCGTCACCGCACCCGATCCCTTGCCGACGGGGTGGGCGACATAGCCTGCGCCATCCTTCGCCAGGGCCACCATCACGAATTCGGTGCGGCCGATCTCGGAGGGCAGATGAACCGGAACACGCGCGGTCACGGTGGCCTCCTGCCGCACAGGCAGCCCCGCCATCGTCCGCAGGACAGGGGCCACAATGTCGTGGAAGGTAAACATGGCCGAGGTTGGGAAGCCCGGCAGCACCACAACCGGCTTGCCATCACAGACGGCAAGGCAAAGCGGCTTTCCGGGCTTCAGCGCGACGCCATGGGTCACGATGCCGGGCTGGCCCAGGTTGGCGACGATCCGGTAGGTCAGGTCACCAGCGCCCTTGGAGGTACCACCCGAGAGGATCACCGCATCGCATGAACCATGCGCGGCACGGATCGCATCGTCGAGTTGTGCCTCGTCATCGGCGATCGCGCCGATCCGGATGGCCTCGCACCCGTTCTCCTCCAGCGCCGCAGCCACGATCGGGCCGTTGGAATCGTAGATTTGCGCAGGCGCCAGCGGTCGGCCCGGCGCCACCAACTCGTCGCCCGTCGAGAGCACGGCCACCCGCGGCTTGCGCCAGACAGCGACCGCAGCGCAGCCGACTGCCGCCAGCATGCCGATCTCGCGCGCGCCGATGACGGTGCCGGCATGCAGCAGCGTCTGGCCGCGCGCGATATCGGAGCCCGCGAAAGCGATGTTCTGTCCCGGCGAGATCGCCCGGCTGACCATGATCGCATCGTCTTCCTCGAACTCCGTTTGTTCGATCATGACGACGCCATCGGCCCCGCGTGGAATCGGGCCGCCGGTTGCAATCGGCGTGGCCGTTCCTGCCCTGACGGTGAGCGTCGGCTCATGCCCGCAATGGATCGATTCCGCGTTCAGGGACAAACACACGGGCGCTCCCGTCGACGCCATCGCGAGGTCGGAGGCTTGCACGGCAAAACCGTCGACGACGGAGCGGTCAAAGGGCGGCGCATCCACCGCTGCCTGCACGTCGGCCGCCAGCACCCGTCCCGCCAGCCTGTCCAGCGGGACGACCTCCTCTTCCAGTGGCTTTGGCTGCAGCGCGGCCACGAAGGCCGCAATCGCCTCGTCGCGCGAGAGGACCGTCAGGAACTGGTCCTGACCTAGATGCGGCACGGGCAAAGTCATGATCGCTGTTTCGCGGTGAAGGGTTGGTCGAGGGAAATCAGGTCGAGTTGGGCACCTCGCGGGTAGCCTTCGAGGTTCGACGAAACGATGGCATAGGCCTCCGCCGCCGCGATAGCCGACAGGGGCAGATCGCCCACCGCGAGCGGCAGCGCATGCCCCGCTGCGAGGCGAAACAGAGCCACCTCGGTAAAGCCGATCGCCGATGTCACCTTGCGGGTCAGTTCGACCGGAAGACGGTTCAGAGGCTGGTGCAGAAGCTTGGCGAGTACGGGGAGAACGAGCGCACACCACGCGCCGATGACGCCGTCGAAGCGAGCGGGTACGTCGACGACGATGCTCTCCCCAGCCTGCGCGATCCACGCGGCATCGCCGGGCCGCAGCGCCAGACGCGGCCCTGTTTTGCGCACCGCGCGCAGGATCAGGTGCGGCGTAGCGCGCCCGGCGCTCCCGATGCCAAGGGCGTCGAAGCGCGCCATGAGCCATGCCGTCTCCGGCTCCGCGAAGCCCTCGAGCCGGATGGATGCACGACGTACGGCCAGCCTGTCCACACCCGCCAGCTCCGCCGCAAGCGCGATTTCGGGCGTGACCCGCCAGCCGGCCCGGGCGATGATCGCGCCGCCGGCCAGATCATGTCCCGTCAGCCGCGCATGCAGTCCTGGCTCGGCGCTGTCGACGACCGCCCATGTCGCACCATCGCGCGAGACCGCATCGAGATCGATCACCGCATCGCAGCCGGCGGGAAGCGGCTCTCCGGCGGCGACCTGCTTGGGCGCGATCGTCAGCAGAGCGGGCGCATGCATCGAAGCCCCGGCGACATCTAGGGATGCGATGGCAAAGCCTGGGCGAAGAGCCAATGCCGATCTTGGAACGGCATTCGGCGCGACCAGATCGCCAGCAAGCGGCATCCCGATCGCCTCACGGGTTTGAACCATCGTCGCTTCCAGTGCCTGGAGTTCAGCCAGGACCGGCATTAGGACAGTGTCAACTGCTTTGAGCGATCCCCTCATCGCGTCAGCGGGCCCCATACGTCTGCTTTCGCGTCGGCCCTGCCGAGCAGTCTTGCGTGGCGGTGAATTCCGGCGAGCGCATCAGCAAAGGGTGCGCATGCATGCGAGGCTCTAAACAGGCAAGACGACAATCCCGACATCGAACGCTTCCATGCCACAGGCAAAACCAAGGCTCGTGCGTCTGCGGCTCGGCAAGCTGTCTAGCCACTTACAGTGGTAGCAGTCCATGCCTTGCATTAGCGGGGTAAGACGATCTTTCTTCCCGATCGAGCGCAAGCGCACTTTCTTCTGCTAATGCCCCGCACCGAAGGTTGACACGAGGGACTGCCAAGGCCGCGCTTTACCAGCATTTGCAGTGGGCAAGATGCGCCATTTGCTGACATTGGCGTCCGACTCCAAACCAGACCTTCACAAGCTACGGTCTCCGCACCGAATGGGCGTTTGGGCGACAGGCAGTAACAGCCGTCGACGAGTTACTCGCCTGCGTGGGGATCGCTTGTGCGCCGCTTCCGGAAGGCCACGATGGCTTTCATTTCAGGAGCCAGCAGATCGTGCTTTTCTGCGAGCGCGACGAACACCCCGCGGGCCGTCTCAATCTCGATCTCGCCAGCGAGTGCTGCTTGGCATGCTTTCAAAGCGAAAGCATGAGCTGCGTCACGTGCAAATCCGGGCCAGTCGATGAGGAACTGATAGGCCTCCGCGACAGAAGCAACGATACGTGGCACACCCAAGCCGGTGAGGATCATGACAGGCCGCGCAAACGTCACAGCATTCATAGGTTTCCCTTTCCAGCGCATGTGTCCAAATGTGGGGACGGACAAGGGGCACCGCGGCGAGTGCGGCGCCCCCCAATCATGGCTTAGTAGTCCATCCCGCCCGCCGGCATGGCAGGCGCCGCGTCCTTCTTCGGCAACTCGGCGATCATCGCCTCGGTGGTGATCAGCAGGCCCGCGACCGAGGCCGCGTCCTGGATTGCCGTGCGCACGACCTTGGTCGGGTCGATAATGCCGGCCTTGACCATGTCGCGGTACTCGCCGGACTGCGCGTCATAGCCCCAAGCATAGTCCTTGGACTCCAGCAGCTTGCCGACCACGACGGCGCCGTCGTCGCCGGCATTCTCGACGATCTGGCGAGCCGGCGCGGTGATCGCCTTACGGACGATCTCGATGCCGGTCTTCTGATCGTCATTGCCAGCCTTCAGCCCATCCAGCGCCTTGACCGCGCGCAACAGGGCGACGCCGCCGCCCGGCAGGATGCCCTCTTCGACGGCCGCGCGGGTCGCGTTCAGGGCATCGTCGACACGGTCCTTCTTCTCCTTGACCTCGACCTCGGTCGCGCCGCCGACGCGGATGACCGCGACGCCGCCGGCGAGCTTGGCCAGGCGCTCCTGGAGTTTCTCACGGTCGTAGTCGGAGGTGGTCTCCTCGATCTGAGCCTTGATCTGCGAAACGCGGGCGTCGATCTCCTTCTTGGAGCCGGCGCCGTCGACGATCGTAGTGTTCTCCTTCTCTATCCGGACCTTCTTGGCGCGGCCGAGCATGTTGAGCGTCACGTTTTCGAGCTTGATGCCGAGATCCTCGGAGATGGCGGTCCCGCCGGTAAGGATCGCGATGTCCTCCAGCATGGCCTTGCGGCGGTCGCCGAATCCCGGCGCCTTGACGGCTGCGATCTTGAGCCCGCCGCGCAGCTTGTTGACGACGAGCGTGGCCAGCGCCTCGCCCTCGACATCCTCGGCCACGATCAGGAGCGGCTTACCGGTCTGCACTACACTCTCCAGCAGCGGCAGCATTGCCTGCAGGCCCGAGAGCTTCTTCTCGTGGATCAGGATGTAGGGGTCTTCCAGCTCCGCGATCATCTTCTCGGAGTTGGTGATGAAGTAGGGCGAGAGATAGCCGCGGTCGAACTGCATGCCCTCGACGACGTCGAGCTCGGTCTCGGCGGTCTTGGCCTCCTCGACCGTGATGACGCCCTCATTACCGACCTTCTTCATCGCCTCGGCGATCATCTCGCCGATCGCGCGGTCGCCATTGGCCGAGATCGTGCCGACTTGCGCGACCTCATCCGAACCGGTGATGGTCTTGGAATGCTTGCCGAGCGACGCGGTGACGGCCTCGACGGCGAGGTCGATGCCGCGCTTGAGGTCCATCGGGTTGATGCCGGCGGCGACCGCCTTGGCACCCTCGCGGACGATCGCCTGGGCCAGCACGGTCGCGGTCGTGGTGCCATCGCCGGCCGCATCGTTCTGCTTGCTGGCGACCTCGCGCACCATCTGCGCGCCCATGTTCTCGAACTTGTCGGCGAGCTCGATCTCCTTGGCGA
>LNFM01011636.1_pt1 | contig 11885 bp, 15 predicted proteins | sample 596031 | NCBI WGS metagenome assembly LNFM01 (sample SAMN04254537, study PRJNA301005) | activated carbon metagenome | isolation source: dual media filters at the Ann Arbor, Michigan drinking water treatment plant | place: USA: Ann Arbor | reverse complement strand
GGTCCGAACGCAAAAAACCGGCCAGCGCGCCCAGCAGGAAGAACAGGATAACGGGCTCGAAGTGCGGCATCGTGCGGCGATCAGTCCGGGCCGGTTCAGCGCACGATCAGCACCGGCACCTTGGCGAGGTGCACAACCTTGTAGGCCACCGAGCCGAGCAAGAGCGACTCGGTGGCAGTCAAGCCATGCGAGCCGATGGCAATACCCTGGCTGCCGAGTTCCTGCGCCAACGCGACGACCTCCTCGGGCGCATCTCCCATGCGTGCGTGCAGCCGCCACGCAATGCCCATCTCGTCCATGAGCGCGCGCGCGGCGGCGGCGGCGTGCCAGCAGCGCCGCGCGAGTTCCACCTCGGCAGCTTCCTTGACCAGCCAGGGATGGACGTGTACCAGGTCGACCTCGGCGTGCGCTTCAGCGGCAATCAGCCGCGCCGCCATAGATGCGGCGCGCAAGGACCCTTCCGAGCCGTCAACGGCGACGAGCCAGCGGCCGGCATGATCCTGCGGGGCCGTGCCCCAACTGGCGTACACCAGGCGGCCGAGTTCGTCGCGGGCCGTTCGGTTCGGGGCAGGGATCGCAATGGGCGTGGTGCTTGTCATGTCGTGGAGCGGTCGGGTTTGCGGGCAGAGAATTTGAGGCTGAGCAAGATTGAGACAAGGATCACCGAGCCGACGATGGCCAGAGACCACTGCACCGGTATGTGGAACCAGGGCGCCACCAGCATCTTGCCGCCAATGAAGACCAGGACCAGCGCCAGGCCGTACTTGAGCAGGTGGAAGCGATCGGCCATGTCGGCGAGCAGGAAATACAGCGCCCGCAGCCCCATGATGGCGAAGATGTTGGACGTGAAGACGATGAACGGGTCGGTGGTCACCGCGAAGATGGCCGGAATGCTGTCGACAGCAAACACCAGATCGCTGACCTCGATCATCACCAGCACCAGGAACATCGGCGTGGCCCAGCGAACACCGTTGATACGCACGAAGAACTTCTCGTCGTGGAACGCTGGCGTAATGCGCATGTGAGCGCGCAGCCAGCGCAGCAGCGGGTTCTTCTCCAGGTCGGGCTTGTGCTCGGCGAAGACCAGCATCTTGATGCCGGTCACGATCAGGAAAGCACCGAACACGTAGAGGATCCATGCGAACTCTCTTACAAGCCATACGCCGGCCAGGATCATGCCGGCGCGCATGACAATCGCGCCCAGCACGCCGTACAGCAGCACGCGGCGCTGCAGCTCCGGTGGCACAGCGAAGTAGCTGAAAATCATCACGAAGACGAACATGTTGTCGACCGACAAGGACTGTTCGATCAGGTAGCCGGTGATGAACTCGAGCGTCTTGCGGTTGGCCATCTCGCGGCCGGCATTGGCGTCGAGGTACCACCACATCAACGCCGCGAACGTGAAGGCCAGCGTGACCCAGGCCGCGACCCAGCTGCCGGCCTCCTTGACAGAGACCCGGTGCGCCTTGTTGCCGCCGAGGACGAACAGGTCCAGCGCCAGCATCGCGAGCACGAAGACTATGAAACCGGCCCACATCGGGCCGGTGGCGAAGGAGTCTATGTTCATGGCGAGGCGGGAACGCGGTGTAGCCTTGCAGCTTCGGCGCTCCGCTTCGCTGGGTGGGGGGAACGCCACGCGCCCTGCAGCGCGGCGACGCTGATGATGTCCACGGGGCAACCGGTCACTGCCATGCCGCCGCGGGCTGCCAACGCCGCGAAGGGCCGTCTCACCGTCTCATGGTCGGCGTTCGCCAGCGGTGCAATAACCCGTCGGCGCATCGCGAGCTTGCTCTGGCTGGTCGACTTGCCGCTGATCTCCATGCAGTGCGACCAGCGCCGCAGGAAGCGAGCGCGCCTGAACTCGACCGCCGCGCTCGTTGACTCGTGTGTTGCCGTCCCCGGCGAGGAACTGCCCAGGCTGAGAGAACCGTAGCCGAGCACGCGCTCACCGCCGTCGGCGTAGGTTCGGTAGCACTTCAAAGTGTAAGTGGCCATGAAGTGGAGCGGCGCGGGCGCGGGCAGATGGCGAAACGGCAAGCTAACCGCGCGTGCGAACGCCGGTTCACCGTCGGGCGAGCCCAGCAGGCCCAGTGGATCCTGTGCGCTGCTATGTCGGCGGTCTACTGGCGCAGGTGGGATGCCTACGCGATACGGCGGCGCTTGGGGACAAGATGTCACGATGGGTTCTCGTCCGATCTTCATTCTCGAGGAGCAGTGATCTCAGCGGGAACGCGCGAATGCACCTGGAAGTCCGAGCCGTACAACATGGGCTCGAGCAGGTCGTGGCCGTCGGGATGCAGACTCCAGTGATCGATCGCGGCCATCAGCACGAACCGCTCGCCATCTTCAATCTGGCAGTTGGCCTGCGCGACGGCTGAACACAGGCGCAGCACGAGGCGCCGCGTTCTGTCGTCGACGACTTCGTCCAGCATGCGGTCCAGCAGTTCGCTCGGGATGTAGACTTTATTGCCGCAGCGGGTCGGACCCAGCAGGTCCGCACACAGGTCGCGGATCACGCCATGCCACTGCTGCCGGGTCAGGCCGAGCCGTTCACGGGCCTTGAGCGCGTCAAGCGCTGCAGTCTCGGCCGTCTCTATGCGGCCGTTGGCGATCAGCGCAAGCGCGACGATCCGTGCCGCAGCCTCGGCACTGTTGAGAGGGTACGCGCGGAGCAGCGGGGTGGGGGCGTTCATGTTGGCGCTCCGTTCGGAGGGGCAGTCAGCAGCAGCTATTCCAGGACCAGAAGCTGGGTGTCGAAACTCAGACGTGTGCGGGCATGGGTTCTCATGGGAGGGCTCGCGCAGAGAGATTGCGGAAGAAGAATCAGGTAAGGAAGCCCCGTGGCGCGGAATGTAGGGCGTCGCTGGCAACGACGGCGTGTCGCAAGGTCGACCACCTCCGGCGCCGGCGGTCACTGTGGGTGGTGGAACAGCACCAAGCAAGCGGCGCGGCAACGGGACCGAAACGACCGGGGCCGCTGGGACACGGCGCTGCGCGCTCATGGCCCGCCCACCCACAACAGGGCCATGCCAACCCCCACGCCGGCGGGGATTCCGACCCGCGCGAGCACGCCGACCGGGGCGCCGACGATCACCTCGATTGGCACTGAGCAGTGGTCGAGCAGCCGGTTGGTGAGTGAATTCTCGACGGCGCGCACGAGCACGCTTTTGCGCGCCGTTCCGATCACGATACGGTCGCAGTGCAGTAAGCGTGCCGCGTCAGCGATACAGCGCGCCTTGTCGCCAACCTCCGCATGCACGCGGTAGGCAATGCCCGTTGCGTCGAGCAGTTGCCGCGCCTCGGCGAGCGCTTTGTCGGCGTGTTCGCGGTGAAAATCGGCGCGCAGGTCCCGGCTGACGTAACGCGCCACATAAGCCGAGAAGGGCGGCTGCACATTCAGCAGGTGAACCAGTTGCACGTCGCCGCGGTGAAACCTTTCGATGGCGTGCCGCACCGCCAGCAGCGCGTTGGACGAACCGTCGCAGGGCAGTAGGAGCGTGATCATGTTGATGACTCCAGACAGGATTGAAAGGTGCCCGGACTTGACCGATGGCGGCAGTCCATACGGGCGGGATACTCACCGTGGAAGAATCGGCTTCGCCAGAGTCATTCGATCTCGGGACGGCCCAGCGTGCTCATGCGATGTCTTCGCGGGAACGGGCGAAGTCCAAGGTCCCGCTATCGTCGCGGGCCGGCTGCCCAGCGTGGCGCTCGGTGTTGCGGACCGGGTGGGAGCGATCGAGGTGCTTGACGACCAGCCGGCCGACGCGGTCTGCGGCACGGTCGATAGCGACGTACATGTCGGCGCCGACGCCCTCGACAAATACGAAGGGCGCTTCGAGCAGGTGGATCTGGATGCGGCAGTGCTTGTCGACCCGCCGCGCGACCCGTTCTCGTCACCGATACGGACCGCTACCCGCTGGATGCGGTCGCCGTTGTGGCTGAGGACGAAGCCCAGCTGGCTCCGGACGTGCTCGACCAGCGCCCGCGTCACTGTGAATCCTTGACCGTTGATGTCGACAATCACTGTGCACCTCTTGATTCGCCGTCAGTGGCGACACACAGAATCTAGGGCCGGGCGCTGTCCGTGAAAAGCAGATTGTTCTACTTCAATCGTACCGAAAAACCATACAATTTGGCCGACCTCTCCCGCAGTTTTCGACTGCGGCACTCATGAACTACAAACACCTCCACTACTTCCATCAGGTGGCCAAGCTTGGAGGTGTGCTGCGCGCCAGCGAACAGTTGCACCTGTCGCCACAGACCATCAGCGGGCAAATCCAGTTGCTCGAGGAGGCGCTGGGCACGCCTCTGTTTGCCAAGAGCGGGCGCGGCTTGGTGCTGACCGAAGCCGGGCGCATGGTGCTGGGCTACGCCGAGAACATCTTCTCGATCGGCGCCGAGCTCAAGGAGGCCGTGCGCGACTACCCCCGCAAGGGCAGGCTGCTGGAGTTCCGCGTCGGCGTGGCCGATGCCGTGCCGAAGACGATCGCATGCCGACTGATCGAGCCGGCCACGCAGTTACCGGAGCCGATTCGCATCGTCTGCCGCGAGTGGAAGCTGGACACGCTGCTGGGCGAGCTGGCCCTGCACCGACTGGACCTCGTAATCTCCGATGCGCCGATCCCTTCCGCCGTGAGCGTGCGCGCCTTCAACCACAAGCTGGGTAACTGCGGCGTCAGCTTCTTCGCGGCACCGTCGCTGCTCGAATCTTGCAAGGGTCAGTTTCCGACCTGCCTCGACGGCGCGCCTCTTCTCATGCCTGCCGAGGAATCGGCAGTCGGACAGCGATTGCGGTCTTGGCTGCAGGCGCGCTCACTGCACCCCCGGGTCGTCGGCGAGTTCGACGACAGCGCCCTTGCAAAGGAGTTCGGGCGCCGAGGCCTGGGCATATTCGTCGCTCCCACCGTGCTCGAGCGGGACATCGAGAAGCAATACGGCGTGCGCGCGCTCGGCGCGACGCCCGAGGTTGTGGAGGAATTTTTCGCGATTTCTGTCGAGCGTCGAATCACGCACCCATGCGTGACGGCGATCACCGAGGCGGCACGCAACGAGCTTTTTACACCTCTCGCGCGGAGGCAACTCGCAAAGTAGGCTGTCGCATGGGCGCTTCGCACGTCAGCACGTCGGGTCGTGCAGGATGGCTTGCGGCAATGGACAGGAAAAGTAGTCAGCGACAGAGCACAGGGCCTTGTACTGGCTGTCAACGGAAGGTGTTGACCAAGAAGCGCGCTGGCGGCTGATGCACACGCCTTGCTCGATGAACTCGGCGCACACCTGCGACATGCGGTAGGTCTCGTAGGAGTCCTTGTGAATCTGGCGGATGCGCGCGGTCATCAAATGCTGCGCTGGGACGAAGCGCGTTCACGCCAAGTGCAGAACCTGCTGGCGTAGACATCGAGCACGCGGCACATGGAGCGCACGGGAAAGTCGGCCTGGTTCGCCATCACGAGTCGGTCACCGCTCGCACTCGACTTCTTTTGAATATCTGCCGCGCTCGACTTCGATCTCCACTCTGCAGTCTGCGTCTCGATACTCCCTTTTCCCCTTACTGCGACGGCGGTCGTCATCATCATCATCGTCATCGTCGCGATAACGCACGTGCTTGTCGTACCAATCGTGGCGCACGAAGTACACGGGCACACCGCAAGCATCGTACTCGCGGCAGTACTTCCGCCAGTTTTTCCGGTGCCCTGAAGGCACCCACATGTAAATCGGTTGCGGCTGGACGAACACTGCCCGCGACTCGATGATCAGCGGCTGCCGAATGATCACCGTTGGTCGCGCAACGCGGCCGATGTCAATGCGACCGAACACACCTGGCTGACTGAATTCCACGGTCACACCGACATCCCTGGCGTGGGCGGCGGGCATCATCGCAGCAGCGGCTAGCGCAAGCACGAAAACTCGCTTGATCATGGTAGGTTTTTTGATGTGACTGAACGGGGGACAAGGGAGGTAAGGCAACGGTCGGTCCGCGGGCACCTTGCGGTTGCAAGCCACACATTCAGACTACATGGCGGTAAGCGTTCGACAATACCCCTGCAACTGCGCCGCGAGGCAATTCATGACTTCTGGTCAAGCTTGTCCCGCGGGGTGAAATTCGTGTCGGATGCGATTCGACGCTCCGTGTTTCAAGCTCGTTCCGAGCCTCCTTCGAAAGCCTGACATCCTGGGCCTGCCGGCGTTAGGGTGCCCATCTCCAACGACGAAACGAGACTGCGCCGCCATGGCTGGACAGGCAGTGCAATGCGGCTCGCCTACGTGAGGCATCAGAGATGCGGTTGGCAAGCACCCAGGCGGAGTCCACACCAACCTGCTCACAACAATGCGCAGCAGCGCGCAAGAAATAGCAGGCCCCATCAAGTTTGATGTTCATCGGCCGATATTTCTGACAATACAAGCTTTCAAGAAATTTCGTGGACGCGTCACAACCGTATGGTCGGCGTCTACTTGGCGATCAAACAAGTTCAGGTTGCCTTGCAGGTGCCGTTTGCAGTCCCGAAGAATGTGATCGACTTCCGGGGTGTGGGCATCATCGCATGGCTCAATTGCCTGACCCGCACCCTTTCTCTGGCCAGCATTGGAAGTCTCGGAACAAACGTCAGCGCATTGGCTGGAAATTCGGATATCCCTTGGGGAGGGCAGCGTTGGGTTGCGGCTCCTTAAATCATCTCGGGCCCCTCGCCTGGTGCACTTGGAGTCTCCATGTTCGAATCCTCTCAAGGCATGTATGCCGTCGTCTTTTTCGTGCTGGTTCTAACGGCTGCCGGCTTTGCTGCGGCCTACTACACATTGCAGAGCGAGGCCACCGAGATGCGCGGGCAGCATGGGGCACTGCTCGGCATGGCAAGACTCCTGAGCGGCCTGATCGATGAAGTCTGCGCTTCTTGGGTCGGGATGCCCGAAAGGGAGGAGGACGGTGAAGAACTGCTCGCGCTGGCTCGTACGGTCGCTCAATGTATGCCCAAGCTCCTCAGCAACGCTGGGGCGCGTGTGCGCCATATCGGTCTTCAGCGGTACAAGTTCACCCAGGATGATTTCGTCGCCGCGGGCTTGGCAAAAGAGTATTCGCAGGTCCCACATCGGCTGGCCACGCTCGATGAGCCCGCGCTCTCACAGCTCTGGGAGAGTCGGCGCATGCTGGACCTGATGTCGATGCTGCGGTTCATTCAGCCGCGCCTGTGCTCGTCCGGATCAAGGACCCCAAACCCCACAGAGGCATCGAGCCAGGGCAACCCGCTTCTCTCCATGCTGCGTGAGGAAGCCGACGCGGCGGTCATCTGTGCCGCGATGGGGGAACAGATTCAACTGCTGAATGCGGGAGCAGAGCCGACCGACCCGAACCCCCAAGGTGAGCAGGCGCTGCAAGCCATCGTCGAGGCGCTAAGTTTCAGGCGCAATGGCCTGGGCAAGCCATTCACTTTCGCGGTCCTCGTACTGGCGCTCTCAGGACGAGGGCTGGAGGAGCTGTACCGGGAATGCCGTCACGACGCAGAAACGGTCAATGGCAGTTGGCGTCCACAGTTCAACGGGTTGAGGTCCTACATCGAATCCCTACCCGGCTGGGACGGACGGCTTCCATTCGCGGACATGATGGTGGCCACTCACAACTCGTATGTCAGTCGCGCACTGAGTGTCCTGATGCGTGTGTCCTGACATCCAGGCAATCTTTAGCAACTGCATCCCGACTTATGCCATTCTTGGAAGTTGACGGTGCCCAAGCCACCGAGTGGTAAGGATTCAAAATCCCACAGCTCAACAGAAGCGAAGCCGCATCACTTCGCCGTTACAACAAGTGATGCATAGACCCGATCTGGGTCAACTCTGAGGCTCAGCTACACGGACTCGATCCAGGCAGCACTTCACGCGCATAGGCCGATCGCAACGCAACTACAAACCTGGTGAGCAGGCTCCATAGCCATTTATTCTGGCGCCGTTTGGGCCTTTCCATCGCTGGGAATGCTCGAAGTCACGCCCTCTGCACCTTTAACAGGTAACACAAGTATGAAGCAGGCCCCCTTGCCCAGTGTGCTGCTCACGCGAACTGCGCCAGCGTGCCGGGCCATGATGCCGTGCACGACGGACAACCCCAGACCCGTTCCCTTGTCCGCAGGTTTGGTCGTGAAGAATGGCTCAAAAATGCGGTCCAAATGCTCAGGTGCAATCCCCGGTCCTTCGTCCCGAACCGACAGTGCGACGTAGCGTCCTTGCGGCAGGTGATCCAGCATGCCACTCATGGCATCGCAGCCGTTTTGGGTCGACTCATACGCTTCAAGGACGAGTGAAATCGCTCCTTTGCCGTTCATGGCATCGCAGGCATTGATGAGCAGGTTGACGATCACCTGCTTCATTTGTGTGGGGTCTGCCTGAACCCAGTCGTCGGCGGTTTGGCAATCGACCTGAAGAGTGCACCGGCCCATAAGGCCCAGGGAGACCAGGACACGTGCCTCCTCGATCAGCGCGCTGAGCCGAAGGCGCTTCACGCTTGGAGTGGACTGGCGGCTAAAGGACAAAAGCTGCTTCATGAGACCAGACGCGTACCCAATGGATTTGAGAGCTTGATCCAAGGATGATGCGCTGGGGTGATCGGGCGTCAGGTCTTCGTTTGCCATGCGTACCCAGCCAGAGATGGCTGTCAGCGAGTTGTTGAAGTCGTGCGCGATGCCGCTGGTGAAGCGGCCGATAGCTTCGGTTTTCTGGCTCTGGAGCAATTGCAGATGCAACGCCTCTTGGCGAGCATGGGCGAGTCTCTGCTGTGTGGCATCTTCTCGGGTTTTGGTCAAAAGCCAGTTAATGCCTTCTGCCACGTCGGAAAGCTCGTCCTCACCTTTGACGAGAAGCTGGCCATCCCCGTCTAGGCCTTGACGGGTGACATCTTCCAGCTCTTTATGAACACGCTGCAATCGCCGCAATACCAGGTGGTTCAACATGAGGACGAATACAGCTCCCACCACCAGACCCGCCAGAGCGACTTGCAACGCAGCCACCAACGCCAGCGAGCGACCTGCCTGATGCAAGTCTCTGTCAAGTTCCAGGACCAACGCGGCAACGGTCTGGCCCTCATGATCGAGGATCGGTGCGAGCGATTCAAGCTTTGTTTCGGCAATGTTCTTTTGGCTGTTCGAAGCACCGACGAACCGTGACTCCGAAAAGCTCAATCGCACCGGCTGCATGAGGATGTCACTGAACCTTGTGAGCTCGTTCGCATCGAAGCGACGCACCATGGCCAGTGCCCCCTTTGGAGCAGTTCCTGGTTCGAATTGACTGCGCACTGCAGCAATCGACACGAGGTAGAGGACACCATCCACCCGGTGATACGTTCGCATGACTGTTTTGCTATTCCTATCCGACAACACCGGCACGGCCAGGCTGCGCAGCGTCTGCGACATGTTCTCCGAGACAGGACGCAACGCGGGCTCCGCTGTCAGTTCCGCGCTGGCAAGTGGTCGCCCCAACGTGTCGAGGACCAGTACGTTGGTGATCCCCAAATACTTCATGTTGTCGGTGCCGAAGTTCTCGGTGAAATAGTCGGGTAGCGATCCCTGTGTGAATTCCACCGTATCTGTCCAGTACGCATAGTCCATCAAGGTCGCAGTCAATCCCTCCAGTTGTTGATTCAGCAGCCTGCTCGCACGCTCACCCTCCAACCGGGACTGACGGCCTTCCAAATCTTCAAACGATGCGGATATCGAGTGTTGCGACACAAGCACCGAAGTCAAGGTTAGAACGCCTATGGTTGATATAACCAAGAGCCATGCTTTGCGTTGGAGTTTCATAGTTGTAGTGGTCATCGCACATGACAAGTGCCCAGAAAATGCATGCCAATATCGATACTGTTCTTTAGTGCGTTTATCGGCTTTATTGGAGCAGATATGAAGCCGAAATATCTACTCACCCAAGACCGATGAGTTCAAAAACGTGACGCCTCCCCTGAATCCGGTCAGTTCAAAACTGGGATCGGGCAGGTCACGGCCTTGTTGACGGGCATCAGTTCAGTACCTGAGCGGTCCATGGCACTCGGTTCTGGCGCCGCAAATACTTACAGGTGCGAGCTTGACCAGACCGCTGGAGTCATTCAGGATTTTCTGTTGATACTTTGTGAGTATCTATTTGGCGGTGCCGGCGTCGATGCAGCGAGTTGAGAGGGGTTTCGAGGTCGTTCCCACAGTGACTGCAGCGAGCGTATGTGGCGGTGAGATATCCCCTGATTCAGGGGATATGTCTGTGGAAAACCATGCGCGCTTCGTCGCAGACCCTTATGCGGCGGGTGTATTAACGCAATGCCATCGAAATGTGCAATCGAGAGCTGCTGGAAGCACCTCAGGCATCCCGTTTAACCCGGCCGGCATGCCCCCCGCCCCGGGCAGACGCTTGAATAGGTCGCTATGCAAAACTGATCTCGTCAATGTGGAGATCGTCACGCGCAAGAAGGTCCACATGGTGCTCACGCAGCGCTTCGAGCGCGCGCCTCAGGATCTGGCCCACAACCTTGCCCACGAGTCTGAGCAGACTGAGATGGAGTTGGTCGAAAGAACATGTGATACGTTCCATAGCGGGCACCAAACCTCCTGCGCATGGCTCTGCCCCACATCTATCGCATGAGGTCTTATCTGGCCGAAGCGACATTGACATCGACGCCGGCGCCAGCCATCTTGTCACGTTGTACACATTGATCCATGGTCAGTAAGAAGCGAAACAAGCCATTTGTGCCACGGTGGAAACCCGCCACCAACACTTTCGAACTCGCCGCGACAAGAGCGGCCAAGATTGATCCAGCGACCCTCACCGGCTTGGCAGAGTCGCTGAAGCGGTCATGTGGCGACCTGACTGTCCCCGAGAAGTCAGCGATGTCGTGGCAGGATCTACGCTTGGCGGTGGTGGTCTCTCGACGGGTAGAGCGCATGGGCGTGGTGAAAGGGCTCACGTCCATATTGGATGCAGCCTTCGAGGCGTTGGAGTCGATTCGTGTGCGCTGCACGGTCACTGGCGCTTGGCGCTACTGCCAACCCAAGACTGAGGAGATCGCCGCGATCGTCGAGATGTGCGAAATTCATGCTTTTCAGCTGCGCCAGATCAGCAGCCGTGAGTTTGAACTGATCTTTCTGCAGTCACGAGAAGACTCCAAGCGGTTGCCCCAGATTCATTTCCTTGGTGAGCCCGCTGCGAAGGGGGGAGAAACGTCTAACAGCCCCTCAAGCCAAGACTAGAAATTCACATCCCCCTCTACATTCGCAGAGAGAGATTCTCGGTCGTTGACGGCTTGTGCATGCACGTTCCCACTTGCGGTTCCGCGCACTTGGGCAGTCCGATGCGGGCTACCAGGGTGTGGGCAAGCGTCGATGCGACAGATTGATTGACGTCGCGGGGCGCTCCAGGAGGAAAATCGTTAGCATGACCCAAAAAGCAAGTCGGCAGGAGGTGCCTCGCCCCGCTTCGCGGCTGCGGGATCGCGGCGTTTCATCCCGGGCACGCGCTGGAGAACCTGCTAAATCGGTTCGATCCAAAGCTGCACAGCGCAGAGTTGATGGCTTGGCGTCCTCTTGGGGTTGAGGAGTCGCCATGACCACGAAGGAGGAGCGCCGCGATGCGATGGCCCAGTCTCTTACGACACGTGGATTGCGGGCCATGAACCCACGCCACGATTTCTGGCGGACGCCGCGGCGGTGGTTGAGGGCACGATGACATATGACCAGGCCATTTGCGACAGCGCGGCAAGGGCGCGCTGTCGCAATGGATAGGAGCTGCCCCAAGTTTTCCAAGGCATAGAGAGCCGGTCGTGTGAGCTATCGGGAGGGGGCCGACTCCGCGTGGCCGACTGAATGCCCGCATAAAGTAAGCCATCCTTAGTGACTTTGACGCTTATGAGCTAAAACTGGCCGTAT
>LNFM01013112.1_pt1 | contig 11886 bp, 9 predicted proteins | sample 596031 | NCBI WGS metagenome assembly LNFM01 (sample SAMN04254537, study PRJNA301005) | activated carbon metagenome | isolation source: dual media filters at the Ann Arbor, Michigan drinking water treatment plant | place: USA: Ann Arbor | reverse complement strand
ACCGGCAATGTCGTTGTCGCGCGCGCCAATCATCGCATTACCTATCCGGCGCGTTTCCAGCTTGTGGCGGCGATGAACCCCTGCAAATGCGGACGCGCGGGCGAGCCCGGCCATGTCTGCCGCCGCGGCGCGCGCTGTGCCGAGGAATATCAGGCGCGGCTTTCCGGGCCGCTTCTCGACCGTATCGACCTGCATCTCGAAGTGCCGGCGGTGTCGGCGTCGGATCTGCTTCTGCCGGCGCCCGCCGAAGGCAGCCGGGAGATCGCCGCCCGCGTCGCCGCCGCGCGGGATCTCGCCAAGGCGCGCCATGCCGCGAAGGGCCTCTCCGCGCGGACCAATGCCGAAGTGTCGCCCTCGGCGATCGAGGAGCTTGCCATGCCGGACGCGGCGGGATCGCGCCTGCTGCGCGATGCCGCCGATGCCATGCGGCTGTCGGCGCGCGGCTACCACCGGGTGCTGAAGGTCGCGCGCACCATCGCCGACCTCGACGGCGAGGAAAAAGTGGGGCGCGTGCACCTCGCTGAAGCGCTGTCCTACCGCACGCTTGTGGATCGTGTTCCCGTCGCCGCCTGAGGGCGAAACACTGTCACACGCCTGTCGGATGATTCTGGTCGAAGCGTGCCATGACCGCTTCGAAATCGCCTCTTGCCGCCCTGTCCTCGATCATGGTCCCGCCGGACCTGCCGGTGTTCGACGAGGCGGTCCATCTGCCCGATCCGCTGGGCAAGATCGGCACGCTGGAACTCAGGCTGGCGCAGAAGCCCAAGGATGTGAAGCGGGCGCAGAAGCTGCGCTACAAGGTGTTCTTCGAGGAGATGTCGGCGGTGCCCAACGTCGCCGCGCGGCTTCTGCGGCGCGACGCCGATATTTTCGACAGCGTCTGCGACCATCTTCTCGTGCGCGATTCCGAGGCGCGGGGCGGGCTGATCGAGAAGAAGCGCACCGTCGGCACCTACCGCCTGCTCCGGCAGGAGGTGGCGGAGCGGAATTTCGGCTTCTACACCCAGAACGAATTCGACATCGCGCCGCTCCTCGCGCGCCACTCGCACCTCAGTTTCCTCGAACTCGGCCGTTCCTGCGTGCTCGAAGCCTGGCGCGACCGGCGTACGGTCGAACTGCTGTGGCACGGCATCTGGGCCTATGTGCTGGCCCACAAGGCCGATGTCATGATCGGATGCGCCAGCCTCGAAGGGTTCAATCCCTCCGAACTGCAATTGCCGCTGAGCTATCTGCATCATTTCCACCGGGCGCCGGAGCAGTGGCATGCGGAGGCGCATCCCGCGCGCCGGGCGGATATCCCGCTGCTGGCGAAGGAAGAGATCGACGCCCGCGCGGCGCTGCGCTCGCTGCCGCCGCTCATCAAGGGCTATCTCCGGCTCGGAGCCATGATCGGCGACGGCGCGGTCATGGATCGCCAGTTCGGCACGACGGATGTGCTGATCGTCCTGCCGCGGGCCTATATCAACCCGCGCTACGTCACCTATTACGGCGAGACCGCGACCCGCCACGCGGCCTGAACAGGCTATCCGGCGCCGCAATCCATCCACAGCGCGCAGAGACTCCGCTTCCGCCCTTCGCGGCGAGCCGCTAGCACTAGCGGCCATGGATGCCCGCGTGGAGACCTCGAAACCATCGGACGGCGGCGGCGATGCCCGCGTCACGCCGATGATGGAGCAGTATATCGAGATCAAGACCGCCAATCCGGACTGCCTTCTGTTCTACCGGATGGGCGATTTCTACGAACTGTTCTTCGAGGACGCCGAACAGGCGAGCCGCGCGCTCGGCATCATGCTGACCAAGCGCGGCAAGCATCAGGGACAGGACATCCCGATGTGCGGCGTGCCGGTCGAGCGCGCCGACGACTATCTGCAGCGCCTCATCCAGCGCGGTTTCCGCGTCGCGGTCTGCGAGCAGATCGAGGATCCGGCGGAAGCCAGGAAGCGCGGCGCGAAATCGGTCGTGAAACGCGATGTCGTGCGCCTCGTCACGCCAGGCACGCTGACCGAGGACGCGCTGCTGGAGCCGAACCGCGCCAACCGGCTGCTCGCACTGTCGCGCGTATTGACGGGCGAGGACGCCGCCGTGTTCGGCCTTGCCGCGCTGGACATCTCGACCGGCGCCTTTGCCGTGTCGGAGGCCGCCGGCGCGGGCCTCGCCGCGGCGATCGCCCGGATCGACCCCGCCGAGATCATCGTGCCGGAAGCCTTTTTCGAGGACGCCGCATTGGCGTCGCTGCTCAAGGACACGGGCCGCCCGCTGGTGCCGCTCGGCCGCGACATGACGGATGCCGCCAGCGCCGAGCGCCGTTTGTCCGAAGCCTTCGGTGTCTCGACGCTGGCCGGTTTCGGCGCGCTCAGCCGTGCGGAAATCGGCGCCGGCGCCACCGGCGTCTCCTACATCGTTCGTACGCAGCGCGGCGAGCGTCCGCCGCTGTCGCCGCCGCAGCGCGCGGGAGCGGGCGGTTTTCTCGACATCGACGCCGCGACGCGCGCCAATCTCGAACTGACGCGGACCTTGTCCGGCGAGCGCGCCGGCAGCCTGCTTCACGCCGTCGACCGCACGGTCACGGCGGGGGGAGGGCGGCTTCTCGCGGAACGGCTGGCCAGCCCGCTGACCGATCCGGATGCGATCAATGCGCGGCTCGATTCCGTGTCGGCGCTTGTCGAGGACGGCGCGCTCAGGCGCGATATCCGGCAGGCGCTGCGCGCCGCGCCCGATCTCGCGCGTGCCGCGCAGCGGCTGCTGTTCGGCCGTGGCGGGCCGCGCGATCTGGCGGGGGTACGCGACGCGCTGATTGCCGCGCGGGCGCTTGCGGAACGGCTTGGTGAAGGCGCGCTGGCGCCGGAGCTTTCGGCGGCATCGATCGCCCTGCGCGCGCCGGACCCCGCGCTGGCCGCGTCTCTCGGCAGTGCACTGGCCGACGAATTGCCGTTGCGCGCATCGGATGGCGGATTTGTACGCACGGGATATTCGGCGGCGCTCGACGAGCAGCGGCAATTGCGCGACGAGAGCCGCCGCGTCATCGCCCAGCTTCAGGCGCGCTACGCGGAGGAAACCGGGAACCGGACGCTTCGCGTCAAGCACACCAACTTCCTCGGCTATTTCGTCGAGGTTCCGGCGCAGGCCGGCGAGGAACTGCGGCTGCCGCCCTGGAACGCAACCTTCGTCCATCGCCAGACGCTGCAGGGCGCGATGCGATTTTCGACCGTCGAGCTGTCGGATCTCGAAAGCCGGATCGCCGCCGCCGCCGACCGCGCGCTGGCGCTGGAGCTTGCCGTATTTACGCATCTGTCCGAGACGGTGGCGGCCGCGGGCGAGGTGCTGAAGCGCGTTGCCGATGCGCTGGCGGTGCTCGATGTGTCGGCCGCGCTGGCGGAGCTTGCCGCCGAGTGGCGGTATGTGCGGCCCGCGATCGATGCCTCCCATGCCTTCGACATTCGCGGCGGACGCCATCCGGTCGTCGAACAGGCGCTGTCGGGCACGCCCTTCATCGCCAATCACTGCGATCTGTCGGCCGCCGCGGGCGAGACGGCGGGACGCATCTGGCTCGTCACCGGCCCGAATATGGGCGGCAAGTCGACCTTTCTCCGCCAGAACGCGCTGATCGCCATTCTCGCCCAGGCCGGCAGCTTCGTGCCCGCCGACGCGGCGAGGCTCGGCACGGTCGACCGCCTGTTCTCGCGTGTCGGCGCGGCCGACGATCTGGCGCGAGGCCGTTCGACCTTCATGGTCGAGATGGTCGAGACGGCGGCCATTCTCAATCAGGCGGGGCCGCGCGCGCTGGTCATTCTCGATGAGATCGGGCGCGGCACCTCGACCTTCGACGGCCTGTCCATCGCCTGGGCGGCCATCGAGCATCTTCACGAGACCAATGGCTGCCGGGCGCTGTTCGCGACCCATTTCCACGAACTGACCCAGCTCGCCAAGCGTCTGAACCGCCTGCACAACGCGACCCTGAAAGTCGCCGAGTACAAAGGCGATGTCGTCTTTCTGCATGAGGTCGTGCCGGGCGTCGCGGACCGCTCCTACGGCATCCAGGTGGCGAAGCTTGCGGGCCTGCCGGCGGCGGTCGTGACGCGGGCGGGCGCCATCCTTGCGGAACTCGAAAACGCCGAACGGGCGCGTCCGAAGCCCGCTCTGGCCGAGGACCTGCCGCTGTTCTCGGCGGCGGCCCGTCCGGTGCCGGCCGCGACGCCGGAGCCAGACCCCGCGCTGGAAGCGCTGGATGCGCTCGAACCCGACGATCTCAGCCCCCGCGCCGCGCAGGAGGCGCTCTACCGTCTGAAGGCGCTGCGGCGGGAGCGCCCGTAGAAGCGTCTTGATGTTTTCTCCACACCGGCTGCATAGATTGGCGGAATGACCGCGACCGCCGTCCTGCGCAAATCCGCCTCCCGTGCCCGCCCTCCCATCGTCGATCGCGCCGCGCTCGACGCCGAACTCGACCGTATCGCCGCGCTCGATCCATCTGCGCGGGCGGGCGAGGTGACGCGTGTGCTGAAAGAGGCCATCGCCGCCGGCCACAGGCAGGCCGCCGAATGGCTCGCCGCCGATGGCTGCGGCACCGCTTGCGCCCAGCAGATTTCGCTGCTGATGGACGATCTGATCTCGGCTCTCCACCGTTACACCGCGGCGCATGTCCATCCGGAACGGTCCGACAAGGCGCCGAGCGAAAGATTGGCGGTGATCGCGGTCGGCGGCTACGGGCGGGGTACGCTCGCGCCCGGATCGGACATCGACCTTCTGTTCCTGTTTCCGAAACAGCAGACCGACTGGGGCACGGCCGTCGTCGAGGCCATGCTGTATGTATTGTGGGACCTCGGCCTGAAGGTCGGCCATGCCGTGCGCGGCCTCGACGAGTGCATCAAGCTCTCGCGCGCGGACATCACGATCCGCACCTCCATCCTGGAAGCACGCACGATCTGCGGCGATGCGGAACTGGCCGATACGCTGGCCGAGCGCTTCGATCGCGAAGTTGCCCAGGGAACGGCTCTCGAATTCGTCACCGCCAAACTCGCCGAGCGCGACGAACGGTACAGACTGACGGAAACCTCGCGCTACGTCGTCGAGCCGAACGTCAAGGAAGGCAAAGGCGGGCTTCGCGACATCAATACGCTGTTCTGGATCGCGAAATATGTCTACCGCGTGCGCAAGGTCACCGAACTGGTCGAGGCGGGCCTGTTCAGCCGCTCGGAACTTGCGATGTTCCGCAAGGCGGAGGATTTTCTCTGGGCGGTGCGCTGCCATCTGCATTTTCTGGCGGGGCGTGCGGAAGACCGCCTGACTTTCGAATATCAGCCGGACATCGCCGCCCGGCTTGGCTATCAGCGCCATCCCGGCCAGTCGGCCGTCGAACGCTTCATGAAACACTATTTTCTCGTGGCGAAGGATGTCGGCGATCTGACCGCCATCGTCTGTGCGCGGCTCGAACAGCGCCACGCCAAGCGGCCGCCGACGCTGAACCGCCTGTTCGGACGCTGGCGGCGCGTGCGCTCGAACGTTCTGCCGGGCACGGATTTCGCCATCGAGAACGAGCGGCTGACGGCCAAGCATCCGGACGTGTTCGAGCGAGATCCCGTCAATATCATCCGGTTCTTCCATGTCGCCGACCGTGAAGACGTCGCGATGCATCCCGACGCGATGCACCTCATCCGCCGCTCGCTCCGGCTGATCGACAAGTCGCTGCGCGAGGATCCCGAAGCGAACCGGCTGTTTCTCGAGGTACTGACGTCGCGCAATGCGCCGGAGACGATTCTCCGCCGCATGAACGAAGCAGGCGTGCTCGGACGGTTCATTCCCGAATTCGGCAAGATCGTCGCGATGATGCAGTTCAACATGTATCATCACTACACGGTTGACGAACATCTCATCCGCGCGGTCGGCATTCTCGCGGAGATGGAGGCGGGCACGCTGAAGGACGAGCATCCGCTCTCCAACGAAATCCTGCCGACGGTGTCGAATCGAACCGCTCTGTATGTCGCGGTGCTGCTGCACGATGTCGCCAAGGGGCGGCCCGAGGATCATTCGATCGCCGGTGCGCGCGAGATGCGCAGCATCGGTCCCCGCCTCGGCCTGTCCGACGACGACACCGACACGGCGGCATGGTTGATCGAGCAGCATCTGCTGATGTCGGACATCGCGCAGCGGCGCGATATCTCCGACCCGCGCACGGTGCAGGATTTCGCCGCGAAGGTGCAGAGTCTCGAGCGGCTGAAAATGCTGCTTGTCCTGACGGTGTGCGACATCAAGGCTGTCGGCCCCGGCGTGTGGAACGGCTGGAAGGGCCAGCTTCTGCGTTCACTCTATTGGGAGACGGAGATCATTCTCGCCGGCGGCCATTCCGCGGCGAACCGAAAGGAGCGTGTCGAGGCCGCGAAAGCGGAAACACGCGCGGCGCTGTCGGACTGGAGCGCGGAAGAACTCGACGCCTATATGGCCCGTCATTACCCGCCCTACTGGCTGAAGGTCGAGCCGGAGCGCCGTGTAAAGCATGCGCGGTTTCTGAAACAGGCGGAGACGGACGGCAAACTCGTCGCGACGACCTTCACGACGCACGCGTTCCACGGCGTCACCGAAATCACGGTCCTGGCGCAGGACCATCCTCGCCTGCTTGCGATTATCGCGGGCGCGTGCGCCGCAACCGGCGCCAACATCACCGACGCCTATATCAACACGACCACCGACGGCATGGCGCTCGACACCATTTTCGTCACCCGCACCTTCGCCGGCGACGAGGACGAACGGCGCCTGGCGCAGCGCGTCGCCAGCAATGTCGAACGTGCGCTGAAGGGGGATCTCTGGCTGACGGATGCGATGAAGAAGCGCACCGAGCAGCGGCAGCGGCAGACCAAGGCCTTCAATGTGACGCCGCGCGCCGTCATCACCAACGACTGGTCGGATCGCCATACCGTGATCGAGGTATCGGGTCTCGACCGGCCGGGCCTGCTCTACGAACTGACCTCGACGCTGTCGCAGCTCAATCTCAACATCGCCTCGGCGCATATCGCAACCTTCGGCGAGAAGGCCGTCGACGGCTTCTATGTGACGGATCTTACGGGCCATAAGATCACATCTCCCGCGCGGCAGGACGCGATCAGGCGCGATCTTCTCGCGGTCTTCACAACCGATAAATAGAAACGGGGAGGGCCGCGACGGGCCCTCCCTTTTGCCATGCCGGAATGCGGGGGATCAGCCCGGCAGGAGAACCTTGTCCACGACGTGAATCACGCCATTCGACTGCATGACGTCGCCGATCGTGACTTCGGACTTGCCGCCCTTGGCGTCCGTAACGACAAGGTCATCGCCGTCCATGCTGGCCGTGATGCTTCCACCACTGGCGGTCTTGAACGTCGCCTTGCCGCCGCCCTTCTTGATGGCGGCCACGATGTCCGCCGCGGTGTGCGTGCCGGGGACAACATGGTAGGTGAGGACGCCGGCGAGCTGCTTCTTGTTCTCGGGCTTCAGGAGAGTTTCGACCGTGCCCTTCGGCAGATCCTCGAAGGCCGCGTTGGTCGGGGCGAAGACAGTGAACGGTCCCTTGCCAGACAGTGTATCGACAAGGTCGGCGGCCTTCACCGCGGCGACCAGCGTCGTGTGATCCTTCGAGTTGACCGCGTTTTCGACGATGTTCTTGTTGGGATACATCGGAGCGCCGCCGACCATCACGGTATCGCTTTTCGACATGGAATCCTTGCCCATGTCGTCATTCTTCATCATGCCCTGCGCGAAAACAGGAGCGGCGGCGAGCGTCAATACAGACACAGCCATAAGCAGACGAGATTTCATTGTGACATTCCTCCGTGTCATACCCCTTTTGAGGGACATGGCAGATACGGAGGCGCGGCCCGCGCGGACGCAGCTCTTTTTAAAGTTCGTGCATTTTTCCGGACGCGACGACCGGCCCGGTCGGTGCGCCTGTCGTCGAGCCGCCCATGGGTTCGACCGAAATCGCCAGCATGGCGTCCGTGCCCGCATGCGGCATCATGTCGTCCGGCATCTTCACAAGCACCGGGCCGTTGGCGACGAAAGTGCCCAGCGACTGCGGCGTACCGCCGACAGGCACCAGCCAGAGTTCGTGCGTATGGTCGGCCGGGGCGGGCGTATCGATGGCCGGCATCAGCATGACCTTGCCGGTCATGCGGTCGACGGTCGCCATGAAGGCGGATTTGCCGTCGGTGAGGGTGAGCGAGGCGACAAGCGAGGGAGGCGGCGGCGCTTGCGGGGTGCGGAGCACCAGAACGAGCGAGGCGGCCGCGAGCGCCGAACTTGCGATGCCGAGACCGCGCCAGAAATTCAACGACTGCCAGATTCCGCCGCGTTGTTCCTTCGCCGCGGAGGAGACCGAAAGCGGCACGGGCTTGTGGCCCACCTCCTCGGCGATCCTGTCCCATATGTGCGCGGGCACATCGGCCGGCTTGACCTCCTCGGCAAGGGTGCCGAGTCGCGCCTCCCAGAATTCGACGTCCTGCGCGAAGCGGTAGTCGTCGCGCCGGCGCTTCTCGAGCGCATCGCGTTCGGCGCCCTGGACAAGGCCGAGCACGAACTCGGCGGCGAGCGGCAACTCGTCTCCCGGTTCCGGCGTATCGGTTGTCTTCGGGCTCATTGTTCCAGACAGCCTCTCAGTTTCATCAGTCCGCGGCGGACCCAGCTTTTCATCGTGCCGAGCGGCACGCCACGGCGCGCAGCCAGTTCCTCATAGGTGACGCCGTCGAAAAAGGCGGTGCGGATCGACCATTTCTGGTCATCGTCCAGCTCCTCCAGGCAGCCTATCAGCGCACGCCGGTCGTCGGCGCCCTCCACTTCGTCAAGCGCGGACCGTGCCGGATCGACGATCTCCCCCGCATCTTCAAGCGGGGTGGAGGCGCGGCGGACCTTGCCGGACCTGATGCGATCCAGCGCCTTGTTGCGGGCCACGGCCACCAGCCAGGTTATGGCCGAGGCCTTGGCGGGGTCGAATGTTCCCGCGCGGCGCCATACGGTGACATAGGTTTCCTGCAACACGTCTTCGGCTTCGCTCCGTTCACCCAAGATACGCAGGCAAACGCCCATTAGCTTCGGCGAAGTCGAATTGTAGACCTCCGCCAGCGCCGCACGGTCGCCGCGGCCGACGGCCTGAAGGCGGGCGGCAAGGGAAATGGACGCATCGGATCGGGTCATGGTCATCGGCAGGGGACTATAGAAGGCCATCCGACCTAATACGAGGCATCGCGGCATCTGGATGAGTCCGGGTGGCCGGTTGCCGCACCACAAGGGGGGTGCTATCCCGCGCCCATGTCCGCGGTTCCCATTCCCAATATCCGAAACTTCTCGATCGTCGCCCATATCGACCACGGGAAATCCACGCTTGCCGACCGGCTGATCCAGATCACCGGCGGGCTCACCGAGCGCGAGATGACCGAGCAGGTCCTCGACAATATGGAGATCGAGAAGGAGCGCGGCATCACCATCAAGGCGCAGACCGTGCGCCTGAGCTATCTGGCGAAAGACGGCCAGACCTACATCCTCAATCTCATGGACACGCCCGGCCATGTCGACTTCGCCTATGAAGTCTCGCGGTCGCTGGCGGCGTGCGAAGGCTCGCTGCTGGTGGTCGATGCCTCGCAGGGCGTCGAGGCGCAGACGCTGGCGAATGTCTATCACGCGCTCGACGCCAACCACGAGATCGTGCCGGTCCTGAACAAGATCGATCTGCCGGCGGCCGAGCCCGACCGCGTGAAGGAACAGATCGAGGAGGTGATCGGCCTCGACGCTTCCGATGCGGTGATGATTTCGGCCAAGACCGGCATCGGTATTCCCGATGTGCTGGAAGCCATCGTCACGCGCCTGCCGCCGCCGAAGGGCGACGTCAATGCGCCGCTGAAGGCGCTGCTGGTCGATTCATGGTACGATGCCTATCTCGGCGTCGTCGTACTTGTACGCATCATCGACGGCACGCTGAAGAAGGACCAGCGCATCCGCATGATAGGCACCAACGCGGTCTATCAGGTCGACCGCATCGGCACCTTCACGCCGAAAATGGTCAGTGCCGGCGTGCTCGGCCCCGGCGAGGTCGGATTCCTCACGGCCTCGATCAAGGAAGTGGCGGACACGCGCGTCGGCGACACCATCACCGACGAGAAAAAGCAGACGGCCGAGCCGCTGCCGGGCTTCAAGCCGGCGCAGCCGGTGGTGTTCTGCGGTCTGTTCCCGGTCGATGCCGCGCAATTCGACGATCTCCGCTCCGCGATGGGCAAGCTGCGTCTCAACGACGCCAGCTTCAGTTACGAAATGGAATCCTCCGCCGCGCTCGGCTTCGGCTTCCGCTGCGGTTTTCTCGGCCTGCTGCATCTGGAAATCATCCAGGAGCGCCTTGAGCGCGAATTCAATCTCGATCTCATCGCGACCGCGCCGTCCGTCGTCTACAACATCACGATGCGGGACGGCACCAAGATCGACCTGCACAATCCGGCCGATCTGCCCGACGTCATGCAGATCGAGCAGATCGAGGAGCCTTGGATCCGCGCGACGATCCTGACGCCCGACGAATATCTCGGCGGCATCCTGAAGCTTTGTCAGGACAGGCAAGCGCGCGATGGTCATCTATGACCTGCCGCTCAACGAGGTGGTGTTCGATTTCTACGACCGCCTGAAATCGATCTCGAAGGGCTATGCGAGCTTCGACTACGCAATCACCGACATGCGTCCGGGCGATCTTGTGAAGATGCAGATCCTCGTCAACGAGGAGCCGGTCGATGCTCTCAGCATGCTGGTCCACCGCACGCGCGCCGAAGGCCGCGGCCGCGCCATGTGCGAGAAGCTGAAGGAGCTGATCCCGCACCATCTGTTCAAGATCCCGATCCAGGCGGCGATCGGCGGCAAGGTCATCGCGCGCGAAACGATTTCGGCGCTGCGTAAGGACGTGACGGCGAAATGCTATGGCGGCGACGTCTCCAGAAAGCGCAAGCTCCTCGACAAGCAGAAAGAGGGCAAGAAGCGCATGCGCCAGTTCGGTAAGGTGGAGATTCCGCAGGAAGCCTTCATCGCCGCGCTGAAGATGGAGGATTGATCTGGCCCGCCCGCTCCTCCTCGTCACCGGCGGATCGCGCGGCATCGGCGCCGCGGTCTGCCGCATGGCGGCGGAACAGGGCTATGACATCGCGATCAATTACGCCGGCAATCGGGATGCCGCGCTGAACGTCGCCGAGGATTGCAGAGCGACGGGCGCCCACGCCGAGATCTTCCAGGCCGATGTCTCGAAGGACGATGACATCGCGCGGCTTTTCGCCGAGGTCGATGCGTTCGGAAAACTCACGCATCTCGTCAACAATGCCGGCATCGTCGGCCGCGCGTCGCGCTTCGACGCGGCGGATCCGTCGTCCATACGCGCGACCGTCGATCTCAATGTCACCGGCGCCATGCTCGTCGTGCAGCAGGCGCTGAAGCGCATCTCGACGAAGCATGGCGGTGCGGGCGGCGCCATCGTCAATCTGTCGTCGATCGCATCCACGCTCGGTGCGCCGGGCGAATATGTTTGGTACGCGGCGACCAAGGCGGCGATGGACGCGCTGACAATCGGACTGGCCAAAGAGGTCGCGGGCGAGGGCGTGCGTGTCAACGCCATCTCGCCCGGTCTGATCGACACCGAGATTCACGCCGCAGGCGGACAGGCGGACCGCATCGCCAAACGCGGTCCGCTGCTGCCCATCGGGCGTGCCGGCACCGCCGCGGAAGTCGCCGAATCGATCCTGTTCCTGCTCTCGGACCGCGCGGCTTTCGTCACCGGAGCCAATATCCGCATCGCCGGCGGGCTCTAGGCAACCGGCACGATCTTCTCCTCGTCGCCGTCCCAGGCCTGCACCATCACCTCGCGGGTGATCAGCCCGTCCGTGTCGAGATCCAGCATCGCGCTGC
>LNFM01015389.1_pt1 | contig 11887 bp, 5 predicted proteins | sample 596031 | NCBI WGS metagenome assembly LNFM01 (sample SAMN04254537, study PRJNA301005) | activated carbon metagenome | isolation source: dual media filters at the Ann Arbor, Michigan drinking water treatment plant | place: USA: Ann Arbor | reverse complement strand
CTCCCCAGATCCACAAGCCTCCGTCTGCTCCGCGCACGACCGTTGTCCCGCCGCTCAACGCGAGGTCAGTCGCGCCTCGCACGGCCGGCAACGCCGTCGGGACGGGCCTCAGTCCGAGGGAGCCTGGGCGCTCTCCGCTCGTCGCGAAGAGATCCTGAGGATCGTCGAATCCCCAGCATTTTACCTCGCCGTTCGAAGTGATCGCGCAGGTGTGATTGCCCGCCGAGCTCAAGCGCGTGACCCCCTCCAAGCCGTTGATCCGCGTGGGCCCCACCACCCGCGCGCCGCCCGCGCCGCCGAGGGCGCCCGCGGCGTCGTCCCCGACGCACGAGACCACGCCTCCCGCGCGCAGCAGGCAGACCCCCCTGTCGCCGACGGCCACCTCCTCGGAGTCCCCTGGACCGAGCGCGCCATCTGCAAAGCGCACGGAGCTCTCACCGAGACCCGTCGAGACCACCGCGTTGAAGCCCGAGCACGTGACGCCTCGCCGTCGCACCAGCGCGCAGAGCATCGACGCGCCCGCGAACAGTCGATCCGCGCCCGTGAGCAATCGAGGCGTCCACGCGGCCCGAACCCTCGGCGACTCTCGGCCCTCGGCGTCGAAGCGGTAGCCAACACACGAGACGGTGTTCGTCCTCGAACGCGCGCAGGTGAACTCGTCGCCCGCGGCGAGCTCCACCGCGCGGCCGAGCTGCCTCGCGCTCACCGGGCGCGCGCGCCGATCGGTCCGTCCCTCGCCGAGCTGATTGGCAGACGCCTCGCCCCAGCAGCGCACGCTGTCGTCTGGCATTCGTGCGCAGAAGTGCGCGGTCCCTGCGACCAGCTGCTGCACGTGGGTGAGCCCGGGGACCGGCTGCAGCGCCGCGGGCTGCTCGCCCACCGCTCCGCAACGCACCGCACCCTCTCCGTCTCTGGCGCACAGCTGCTCGGCGCTCGCGACGATCTCACGAATGTCGCTGAGACCGGGCACCGCCGCGGCGGGACCCTGGTCGCGAAAGCACTGCACCGAGCGGTCTTCGCGCAGGACACACGCGAAGGCCGCGCCCATCGTGACCGCCGACGCCCCGCGAGCTCGCTCCGCAGGAGGGCCGAAGCGCCCGCCGAAGCAGTGCACCGCGCTGGACGCTCGGACGACGCACGTTCGCGCGCCGCGCGCCGCGATGCGCTGTCCGTGCGCGAGCGAAGGGACCACAGAGAGCAACACGCCGAGGCCGAGCCAGAGCTTCATCCCACGGAGTATCCAACAGATCCCCAGCAACCCCCCAGCGCTGAGCGACGCTGAATCAAGCGCTCAGCGCGCGACGCTCACGTAGTCGATCCGAAAGAGCACGTCGTCGATGGCGTCGAGGTCGATGCCCTGCGAGTACGTTCCGCTGGCGTTGCGCCGAGCGATCTGCGCGGCGGGGATGAACAGCGCGTACTCGCCGTACAGCCCTCGCGACGCGAGCTCGGTGCTCATCCCGTTGGAGAACGAGTCGTCCTCGAACATCGCGCGCGGCACGTTGAGCACCGGCTGCATGCGCGCTCGCGTGAAGGTCTCGGCGCCGTTGGTCGCGCCGAGCGACGCGCCCACCATGCCCGAGGCAGACGAGAACGTCGGGTCCGCGAAGAGGTTGATCGCTGGTCGAACGCTGGCGCTTTGAAAACGTGGGCCGTTGCTCGGCGCCGAGCACCACTGGCTGAAGAACGTGTTGCTCTTCAGAAGGTCCATCCGAGCGAAGGTGGCTCCGCCGCGGACCGCGTCGGCGCCGAGGATCGACGCGTTGACGCTCCACACGCGCTCGGCGCAGTCGTTGCTCGCGAAGATGGGGACGCCCGACGGATCGCCGACGCGCAGCGCTCCCAACGGCGCGATCGAGAACGGAACGCGCTGGCCCAAGTAGTTTCCACCCTCGTCGTACTGGGCGAAGCGACGGTCTTGCAGCAGCAGTCGAAAGCGCTCGACGTCCGTCAGCGGCACGGTCGTCGTGCTCTCGCTTCGATCCGCGAGCTGCAGCAAGTGCTGGCGCAGGCTGACCACGACCTTCAGCGAGCTCGGCGCCCGTCCGTTGATCGCGCGGGGTCCAGCGCTCGTGCGCAGCGAATCGACGACCGAGCGAAGCTCCGCGGGCGTCTCTGCCGCGAGCACCTGGGCGCGCAGCGAGCTCGTCGACTGGTATTCGTACTCGACGGCCCGCACCGCGAGGTAGGCCATCCGTCGAGCCGCGCTCATCTTCGCGCGGTAGTCCGTGATGGCCTGGTTGACCCACGCGTCGAGCGCGGGCGGGCGCACTTGCCGTCCCTGTTCGTACTCGAGGCTCGCGCGGCCTTCGACGAACACCTGCGTCGCGAGGCGCGTCCCCTCGATCAAGCGATAGCGTGCCGCGTCGAGGTCCAGCAGCGCGCGCTGCACGCGAAGGCCCGCGGTGCGCGCGCCGACCAGGTGCGTGGCCGCGTCGTTGACGCAGCGGCGCTCGGCCGTGTCGCTCTCGATGCGTTGGAGCCGGAGCGCGTGCTTGCGCTCGGCCTCGCCCATCCCGAACTCGAGCCCGTCCGAGATGCTGGTCGCGACCGACTCGACGCCCGCGGCGACGCAGGTCAACGCGACGACGGTGCCGCCGCTCAGAAGGTAGTCTGGAGCAGACTCTTGGGTCGCTGCCTGCAAGCACTCCTTCGCGGCGCGCGCGGTGTTCGCCGCGATGTCGAAGGCGAGCTTGGCCGACGCGAGGTCGTGCATCGTGCTGTTGTGATCTTCGATGGCCTGCTCGACGGAGGCGTTTCCGCTCGCGAGCAGGGCGCACGAGCGCATGGCGATGTTGTAGTTCTCGACCGATTCGGCCTGCTGCGAGCGCGCGATCTCGACGTCGGCGGTCGCGCTGCGGATGGCCATCGCGAGCTCACCCATCGAGCCGCGGTAGCACTCCGAGCGGGCCAAGGGGTTGTTCGCGAGCTCGTCGAAGGACGGGAAGTTGCGTCGCGCCGCGGGGTACCGCTGGGCGCACACGCTCTGCGCGGCGGCGAGCGAGGCAGAGTTGTTCTGCGCCATGTACGCGACGAGCGCGGACATCGAGCCGATGTTCACGCGGATCTCTTGCGAGTTGCAGCGGACGCACGTGTCGTCGCCGCACGCGACGGGGTACTGGCAGCTCGCGATGCTCTGCTCGGTCTGCGACGAGATGAACGCAGCGGCGTTCGCGCTGAGGTGATCGACCAGGCCGGGCGTGCGGCGATTGACCTCCGTGGCGACGCAGAGCTGGTACTGAACGTCTCCCGCCGTGAGCAGCGCGTCGAGCTGCGCGGTCGAGGGGCGGCACGTGCTCAGCTCGGTGCGGATGTAGCAGCGGTTGCTGTCGAAGTCCGGCCAGCGCTCGAGCGTATCGTACGAGGCGAGCCCTTGGGGAACGCCGCACAGCGACGCGAGCTGCGCTCCGTACTGCGCGCGGATGGCGTTGAGTCGGTCTTCGTTGTCGCGCGCGGTGAGCTGCTGCTGGTACGCGCGGGTCGCTTGCAATTGATATTGTGTGCCGACGGCCGCGGCCGCGGCTTGCGCTTGCTCGACGAGCGAGGGCGCCCAGCCGGGGCTCATCGGTCCCACGCCGAGGAGGTAGTCGGACACGGCAGAGAAGCGCTGGCGCGGGTCCGCGCTGGCTCCGAAGAGGTAGAGCGGCATGTCGACCTCCTCGATGCCCAGGGGATTTCGGCCCGTGATGATTCCGTGTGTCGCGCCGATGACGCGACGAAGCGACGCGATGAGCTGGCCGCGCTCGCTGACGAAGCGGTTCTCCCACGGGAGCGCGCCGCTACGGGCTCGGGCAGCGGCGCTCGCCCTCGCGTGCAGCTCTTCGACCCACGGGAGGATCATGGTGGCGATGCGGACCGAGCGGCCGACGACCGCGGGGATCGTCCCGTCCCCGGCGCGCGCGGCGCGGTCGAGGATGACCTCGTCGAGGTCGAGCTGCGTGCGAAGCGCACGGAGCATCGCGAGGACGACCCCGTGTCCCTGCTCGTGATCGGGGTTGTCTCGGATGTCCGACGGAGACGCGGATTGAATGCGGTAGTCCGCGAGGTCGAGCGCCGCGGGCTCCATCGCTTCGAGCGCGGACGCAAAGCGAGGATGAAGCACCAGGTCCCAGCCGTTGAGCGACGCGGTGAGCGCGTCGACCGGCGAGGGCACGAGCGTGTCCGTCGCCGCTCCGCGAATCGCCGCAGGAACCGCCGCGCGCTGCGCGCTCTCGTTGGCGATTCGCGCGTGCACCGCGAGCCACTGTTGAAGAATGCGCTGCGCGAGGCGCGCTCCGCGCACGTCCGAGTCGGTCATTCCACGGGCGCGAGCGCGGCCCGCGTCCGTCGCGTACGAAAGCGCCACGAGCGCGCGAATCGCGTCGTAGGACACCGGCGAGCCCACGAGCGAGCGCATCCGCTCGCCCATCGACGTACCCGCGACCACGGGCGCTGCGCGCAACCGCGTGATGTCGGCGAGCGAGTCTGCGACGACTTGCGCGGTCGATCGAGAGACGCCGCGCTCGCGCTCGAGGTCAGCCAACGTGGCGAACGTCCGTGAAGCTGCAGGCGCTCCGCGCGTGGTCGCGCGGCACTCGACGTCGCCGCTGTTCGGCAGGACGCGCGCGCCGGCCGACGTGGTGAAGCCGTCGTCGAACATGCACGCGACGAGCTCGCCGCAGTTGGAGATGCGCGGCGCGCGGCAGACCCGCGAGACCGCGGCCGAGGCGCGGATGTTCGCTCCGCGCTGCGGGCACGAGCCGCCCGTCGCTTGCAGTGAGTACTCGAAGTTCATGCGCGTGTTGGCCGCGGCGTCCTCGACGACGCACCCGAACTCGCGCGCGATCTCCGCGCAGCGGTTGACGGTCCCGAAGGTCGCGTTGACGCCGGTGCCGCAGCCGTTGGGCTGCGGATCGATCGTAAATTCGCAGGGAATTCCGTTGGCCGGAAACGCCCCTACCTCGCGCACCGACACGCTCTGCACGGTGCTGTTGTTCGCCGATCGAACGATCGCCGCGTGCAGGTACGCCTTCGATCGCTCGAGGCTGGTCGCCGCCGCGAGCGATGTCTCGTTCATGAACGGAAACACGACCGTGCTCTGAAACGTCGATCCGATGAGGTGTCCGTAGTCCGCCGTGCTGAACGCCGCGCCCGCGCCGCAGATCTCCGTGCGATACGAGGCCCCTGCGGGCACCGCGTCGCCCACGGACTGCAACAGCCATCGCGCGTCCGCGGGGTCCTGCGCGGCCCTCCATCGAAAGAGCCCGCGCGCTTGGGTCTCCCACGGGCTCGCCGCGTCGATGCGAGACGGCGGGAGCGCGGCCGCGGCAGACACCGTCGGCGCAGTCGCGCCCGACGGAAGATCACCGACCCGCGCGAGGTCGAACCGCCAGCGCAGGGTCGTCGCGCGATCCCCCTCGACGACGCCCTCGATCGCGATCGCGACGGTCATCGTCACGGTCTGCGTGCGCGCGTCGAACTGGTACGCCGCGGGCGCGGGCGCCGCGACGGTGTTCGCGTCGAGCCCGCGAATCCAGGCCATCGGGTTGCTCGGGTCGTTGATCGCCGGGCTCGCGATCTGCTGCCGAGGAAGCGCGATCGACCCGGCGCCCGTGGCCGCGTCGACCATCATGGTTCCGACCCAACGCTTCGAGGGAACGAGCGCTCCGACCGCGTCGTCGATCGCGATCGTTCCCTGTCCGCCCGTCGCCGCGACGAACATCGACGCTTCGATCGGGATCGAGAGGTCCACCGTGACGGGGCGAACGGGCGCTCCCGATCGCGCGCCGAGCGACACATCGACGAGCGTCGCGCTGCCGCGATAGCGGCCCGCGAGCCGCCCTGCCGAGCGCACCGCGAGCCCCGGAGGCCTCACGCCCACCGTGCGCATCTGCGAGCCCCAATACAGACGAAACGTCCCCACCTCGTTGGGCGTGCTGCCCGCGCGGGGCCTCGCTTGGACCCTGCGCTCTTGTCCGCGAGCGAGCGCGTCGCCGCGGCACTCGGACACGAAGGCTCCGCCTGGTTCGCACTGCACTTCCCAGCGCGCGGGCGCCGCGATCCGCCACGCGCCGATCCCGCCCGTGCTCGCGCGAAACGCGATCTGCGCCGGCGTCGCGAGCGACGCGAGCTCGACGAGCGGCGCGTCCAACACGATGTCACCGGGGGCCGACGTCTCCGCGATCCGCTCGGTCCGAGCGCGCCCTTGCTCGACGCAGCGCCCGAACACGTCACACGTCTGGCCCGACGCGCACTCCGCGCTGCTCGCGCACTGCGCGACGCACTGACCGAGGGCGCAGTGCGCGCCGCACGGGCACTGGTCGTCCGCGCGGCACTCGCTTCTCGCCGCGATCCGCGCGGGGTCCGGCGTGCATGCGCGCGCAGCACCGTCGCTGCGCACCGCGCTGTCGCCGCCGTCGTTGCCTCGATTGTCCGCGGGCGCGCAGCCCGCAGCAGTGGTGACTCCCAGCAATCCAAGAAGGGTCCACGGACCCGAGCGCGCTCGCCGATTGTCTTGTTTCATTGCGATCACTGCTCCTTTCAGCGGGGCGGAGCTTGACCACCACGCGGAGCTTCGATCAGCCCAAGGGAGTTTGAAGTGCCCTCTCGGCGAGGAGATTCAGGGGTAGAAATGCGCATGCGTCCTCGGTTGGCCTTCGCCGACGCGCGACGCACGGGCAGCCATGACACGACCCAACACGACGCCTTCACGTCTCGCGTCGCTCCTCGAGAGAGCGCGCGCGCTCGTCGCGACGCCGACAGACCTCCATCTCTCGCTCGACGACGAGGCCGCGCTGACGCAGCACCTCCGCGCGGTGATCCTCCGCAACTCGCTCGTGTCCGCGCCGGCGCTCACCCTGGCGACGATCGTCACGTGGCCGACCGATCGTTGGCTCCTGTCCCCCGAGCGCGCCGCGCTGCTCGGGCGATTTCGACTCTGCGAGCTGGTGGTGTTCGGTCTCGCGTCGGCGCTCTTGCTCGTTCCGTCGATCGCGAAGCGTCCGATGCTCGTCGTCGCGCCCGCGATGTTCGCGGGGATGGGCATCGTCAATTGGTACAGCGCGAGGATGGACGACCTCGACTCTCCGTGGTTCGCGCTCAACTACCTCGCGGTGGTCGCGACGGTGATCGTTCCCACCGCGCGCTGGCCGCGCGTGGCGCTGCTCGTGTTCGGAGCGATCTCCATCGTGACGGCGTACCTCTGGACGCAGCCGAGCGCGATGCGGCACCCGCTCCTCGGCTCGACGGCGATGGTCTTGCTGTTCGCGCTCGTGTGCTCGTACACGGTCGGCGGGCTCGTGTATTCGCTGTACGAGCGCGGATTTCGCAGCGAAAGACGGCTCGCGCAGCTCAACCTCTCGCTCGCCTCGACGGTGCGAGAACAGACGAGCGACCTGCAGCGCCTGGCCGCGGACCTCGACACCGCGCGCGAGCGCGAGCGGCTCGTGCTCGCTCATACCGTGCACGACGAGCTCGGCCAAGAGCTCGCGGCGCTTCGCTTCGCCCTCGGGCTCGCGCGAGACCGATACGAGAAGAACCCCTCGAACATCGGCGCAAACCTCGACGCCCTCTCGTCGCTCGTCGCGGACATCGGGACCTCGACGCAGCAGCTCGTCGCCGAGCTCCGACCGAAGATCCTCGAGGATCAGGGGCTGCACGCGGCGCTCGAGTGGTTCGCCAAGAGGAGCCGCGAGCGGTTTGCGCTCGAGGTCCGCTTCGAAGCGCGGGGAGAGATCTCGGACATCGCGCCGAGCGCGGCGTTGATCGCGTTTCGCTGCGTGCAAGAAGCGATGACCAACGCGGTCAGACACGGCGAGGCGCGGTCGGTGAACATCCAGGCTCGCTGCGACGACGACTGGTTCGAGCTCGATTTCGAGGACGACGGCCGCGGGTTCGACGTCGAGCACGCGCCGCGAACCAGCATGTCCCTCGGCGGAACAGGGCTGATCAGCCTGCGAGAGCGCGCGCTCGCCGCGGGAGGAGAGTTCGTCGTTCGCTCGACCCCGGGTGAGGGGACGCGCTTGTCTCTGCGCTTGCCGCGCACGCGCGCTTCGTCTGCGCAGCTCGCGTGATCGACTGTCAGGTCGTTCACGTTGACAACCGGCGTGCCATCGCGGACATCACTGGGTCGTGAGCGAGAAGCGCCGAGTGTTCGTCGCTGACGATCACACGATCGTCCGTGAAGGCATTGTCAAGCTCGTCAACGAGCAAGAGGATTTGGTGGTCGTCGGCGAAGCTGCCGACGGGCGCGCGGTGTTGCTCGCGATGGACGGTCCGCTCGCGATCGACGTGTTGCTGCTCGACCTCTCGCTGCCCAAGGTCGACGGGACCGAGGTCTTGCGACGCGTCCGAGAGAAGCGCCCCGAGATCGCGATCGTGATCCTGTCGGCGTGGCCTGCGGATCAGTTTGGACCGCGAATGACTGGCCTCGGAGCGTGGGCGTACCTGTCGAAGAACAGCGCGGCTGACGAGGTGCTCGCCGCCGTTCGCGGCGCAGGAGCCGGGCAACGCGCGAGCGAGCGGCCCGCGGTGAACAGCCGCGCTGACAAGCTCCCCCACGAGAAGCTCAGCCCCCGCGAGTACCAGGTGTTCATGCTCTTGCTGCGCGGGCGGAGCAACGTCGAGATCGCCGTCGAGCTCAACCTCACCCCCGGAACGGTGAGCTTCTATTTCTCGAAGGTGCGCGAGAAGCTCTGCGTCCGCACCAACGCCGAGATCGCGCAGTACGCCCATCGCGCGGGCTTGATCGATTGACTCGCGCGCGAGGCGTTCTCGCGGGACCGCTCAAAACACCGCGAGCTGTCCCGTTCGTCCGGGCGCGCCCGGGCTTCCGTTGGGCGCTCCAGCGGTGCCGCCGCTCGACGCTCCCACCTCGCCCATGAAGGTCACGCCCGTGACCGAGACGGCGACGCCGAACGCGAGGACTCCATAAGACGAACCGCCGTTGCCTCCTGCGCCGCCGCCGCCTTGTCCGCCGACGCCGCCTTGTCCGCCGCGCGCTCCTGTGACCATGACACCGTTGCCGGCGCGGCACGTTTGCCCAGCGCCGGGCGCGCCCGCGTTGCCGCCGTCACCGCCGCGCCCGCCGTTGCCGCCGCGCCCTGCGAGCGCGCGCGTGAGCGTGACGCGGGTCATGGTCGGCGTCGTCCCCGACGCGACGAGCAGCGCGACAGAGTAGCCGCCGGCTTGCCCTGCCGCATCCGCCGTTGCTTCCGGCGCCACCCGCGACGAGACTGCCGTAGCCGTCCTCCGCGGCGCCGCCGCCTCCGCCGCCGCCGCCGCTCGTGCCGAAGCCGCCGTTCGTGCTCGCCGGGCTCACCAAGAAGCTCGTCGTGTTGAATACTGGTGCCATCGGTCCAGCCGTCCCAGCGCTGCCGATCACCCCGATCGCGCCGGGTTCACCGACGCGGCCTGGAAGCGCTCGCGCAAAGAGCCCGCCCGCGGCGCCGCCGACGCCTGCCTCGCCGTTGCCGATGTTCGTCGCAGACAGCGGGCCGAACGCGCCGCGTCCGCCGAGCGAGTTGGGCATTCCCGACGCGCACGTGATGGCTGGCGCGGGGACCGCGCGCCGCTCGGTCGATCCGTTGCACGGGTTGACGCCGCTCGGCGACGGTGATCCACCAGGGGCCGTGACAGTGATCCCGCGCACTCCGTCGGCTCCGTTTGCGCCGTCGAACCCGCGGCCGGCGTTGAGCGCGACGTGATCGAGCACGAAGCCGGTGGTGTTCTCGAGGCTCAGCGCGACCGAGTGAGGCTGCGTCATCGAGCCGGCGCGCGCGTCGATCTGCGCAAATCGAAGCTGCCCGCCGCTTCCGCCGCGAACGCGAACGTTGAGCCCGGTCATCGCGTTGGGGGTGAAGCGCGTTCCGCTCGTTGGCGTCATCGCGCCCATCGGTCTCGACCACCGCGCGGTCGGCTCGTAACCGCCCGAGACCACGCAGCCGAGCCCGAGCAGCTCGTCGAGCCCTTGTGTGGCATACGGCGACGCGCTCACCGCCACGATGACCACGCGTCGCGACGCCATCGCGCCCGCGATCACCGCGGCCTCTTGCATCGTGGGAACGGGGTCCGACGGCGTCCCCGCAGCGCCCGATCGCCCTCCGGGCGCCACATAGATACTCGTCGCAACGATCCCTTCGGCGCCATCGCAGTTCGAGTCCACGCCGTTGTCGTCGAGCGTCTCTGTCGGCGAACACGCGTCTGCCCCGCTGTCCGCGCCGCTGTCCGCGTCGCTGTCTGCGCCGCTGTTCGTGCCGCTGTCTGCGCCGCCGTCTGAACCTCCATCGACCATCACGGTCGCGTCGAGCTCGGCGTCCGGCGCGCTCGGCGCGTCGGTCACCATCGTCGCGCTGTCCTCGCCCACACCCGCGTCTCGCGGGCGATCTTGCGTGGATCCATCCGCGTCGCTCGCGTCGGCGCTGCTGTCGAGCGAGCCGTCCATGGGCTGCTCCGAGGTCGGTCCGCAGGCCGCGATCAGCGCACACACGATCATCGCGCTCGACATGGTTCGGACCGCGTTGGCCGTCGAGGCGCACCTGTTTTCGAGTTGGTTCGTCATGACGCCAGACGCTAAGCGCGCCGCGGGTGCTGCGCCTCCCCAGAGAAGTTTGAAGTCCCTTTCGAGCCAGCAAATCGAGGCACATTCTGCGGTTCATGAATCGAAGCATCTCTGCCCGAAGGGGCCTCGAGTCCCTCGTCCTCGTCGCGAGCGTCGCTTCGTGCGGCGCGGACGTATCGGTCTCGCAGGCGTCCTCGTCGCTCGTGCTCGATGCGACCGTCACGACGGAGCCGCGCGCCGTGGTCGCCGTCGATCGCGGAGTTCGCGGCGGACTCTGCACAGGCGTCCTCGTCGCGCCGCGCGTGGTGTTGACCGCGAAGCACTGCGTTCAGCTCGCAGGCGACGCGCGTCCGTTGCCTCCTGGAGAGCTCACCGTTCGCCTCGCGGCTCCGGGCAGCGCGGCGCTGTCCGATCGCGACGAGCGCGTCGACGTGAGCGCGATTCGAACGACCGCCGGGGTGTGGCGCGAGTCGTTTACGGGACCGATCGGGCTCGCTGGGCGAGACCTCGCGGTGCTCGAGCTCGCGCGTCCTGCGAGCGCGACGCCCATCGAGCGCGGGCTCGACTTCGTTCGTCGCGAGTCCGTCGGCGCTGCGGTCACCGTGGTGGGGTTCGGGGCCGATGAGCGAGGGGCGGTAGGCGTTCGGCGCGTCGTTGGCGCCACGGTGCGATCGATCGCAGAGGGCGAGCTGCGCGTCGCGGCGCTCGGGTGCGACGGTGACTCGGGCGCTCCGATGCTCGACGCGCGCGGCAGGGTGGTCGCCCTCTTGTCCCAGAGCAGCGCGCCTTGCGGCGAGGGAGAGACCGTATTCTCTGGGCTCGCGCCGATCGCCGACGAGCTCGCGCTCGCGCTGGCGAACACCGGCGCGCGCGTAGAGCCTGCCCTCGTCGACGCCGCCGTCGTCCCAGCGCCGGGCGCTCGCGGTTGCGCAGTCTCCGCTCGTCCATCTGCGCGACCCCGAAGCGCCCCGAGCGCGTGGCTCGCCCTTGTGTCCGCGGTCACGATGTCGCTCACTCGCCGCCGCGCGCGCGCAAGCGAGCCGCTGGCTCCGCGAGCGCCGATCGCGTGATCTGCGCGCCCGCGAGGAGGAAGAGCGCTCTGGAGTGCGCGAAGATGGAGTGCTCGGGCGAGGGTGCCGCGAGTACGCTATCGCCCGCAATGACACGAGCATCCACGAAGAAACACCCCCGCCTCGCCGCGCTCTGGCAGAGCATTCACGGCGTCGTGGGGGAGTTCGCGATCGGCGGCAACGTTCTGTTGAGAGAGACGATCTCGTTTCGACACGAGTCGCTGAAGCGCGCTGCGCTGTCGCCCGCGAACGGCGACTATCGCTTGCTGCAGAAGCGCGA
>LNFM01011634.1_pt1 | contig 11889 bp, 13 predicted proteins | sample 596031 | NCBI WGS metagenome assembly LNFM01 (sample SAMN04254537, study PRJNA301005) | activated carbon metagenome | isolation source: dual media filters at the Ann Arbor, Michigan drinking water treatment plant | place: USA: Ann Arbor | reverse complement strand
TTTCGCGCGCCGATGAACACCATCACCGAGGCGCGGAACAGCTCCAGGTCCCGGGCAAGCGCCTTCACCTTCTTCAGGTCGCCATTGGTGTAGATCTGGAAATTGTCGGAACGGACTTCGTGCCAGGTGTCGTCCGTCATGTCCGCGAACGCGGGCGCGGTCCAAAAGCCGCAGACGAGCACAATCACAAGCCGAAACAGCCGCATCGAAAATCCCCCCGGCCATAGCGCCGGCAAATGACCGCCGGACCTCGCCATTACATCTTGAGGCTGGCGCCGCCGTCAACATTGATGCCGGTGCCGTTGATGAGGTTCGAGCTGTCGAGCGCGAGGAACAGCACCGCTTTGGCGTCCCACAGTCTCGTCATCGCCTCTCCCCGTCCGATCAGCCGACGTGTGGGTGGCCGCTGCGACGGCCGGCGTCAACGGCGCAACGAAGCCACTTGAAGCAGGCGGTATGGCTTCTTCCCCGCTTTAGCGGGCCCGGGGCCTATGCTAGGGTTCCGGCCCGGGAAGACGACGAGCGGAGAGAGCCGATGGACTACAACCTGGAGCAGGGCGGACCGGTGCTGAACCCGGACGCGCCGCCGTCCGCCGCCGACCGCAAGGCGCCCTATGTGGACAACGGCGCCGACATCAAGGATCCCTCGCGCTACCATAGCGCCGCGTACAAGGCGAAGGAATGGGAGCGGCTGTGGACGCGGGTCTGGACCATCGCCGGACTGGTGTCCGACATCCCGGACGTGGGCGACTTCCTGACCTATGACCTGCTGCACGAGTCTTTCGTCGTGGTGCGCACCGGCGCCGGACCGGCGGACATCCGGGCGTATTACAATGTCTGCGGCCACCGGGGCAACCGGCTGGTTCACGCGGATTTCGGCCATGTGGCCGACCGATTCACCTGCAACTTCCATTCCTGGCAGTGGACCATCGACGGCAGGCTGGCCCATGTCACCGACGCGGAGTCCTTCAAGCCCGAGGTGCTGGCCTGCGCGCCGGACATGGTGCCGGTCGCCATGGACATCGTCGCCGGCGTGATCTTCATCACCATGGACGACGATCCGGTGCCGCTGCGCCAGTTCCTCGGCCCGGTCGCGTCGCATATGGAAGCCTTCCAGGTGAACAGGATGAACGTGGTGCGCCATGTGCGCAGCGACTGGGCGGCCAACTGGAAGACCGGCATCGACGCGTTCTACGAGACCTATCACCTGGGCTCGGTGCATCCGCAGACCCAGCCGATCATGGGCGACATCACCACCCAGATCGACTGCTATGCCAACGGCATGAGCCGCATGATCGTGCCGATCGGCGTGCCCAGCCCGCATTTCCCGGACCAGTCGTCGATCAATCCGGGCCTGCAATACATGCTGGACTCGGTCGGGCTGAAACCCGAGACGTTCGAGGGCGGCCCGCTCGACGTGCGCCCTGCCCTCGCCGCCGCCAAGCGCGACTTCTCGCGGCGCTTCGACCTGGGCTGGGAGAGCCTGTCCGACGTGCAGCTCACCGACAGCTTCGCCACCGGCATCTTCCCCAACGTGCAGTTCGGCATCCATCCGGAAGGCGCGTTCCTGATGCGCTTCATGCCCCATGCCGACGACCCACAGCGCTTCACCTACGACACCATGACCCTGGTGCGCCACGTGGACGATCCCAGCTTCAAGGTGCCGGACTGGATGGGCCTGCCCGACGGCACCGACTGCTCGGGAAGCGAGCGCCCCGACATCGAGCGCAAGGGCATCGGAGAGCCCGCCGATCTGGGCCTGGTGCTCGACCAGGATTCCGAGCTGCTGCCCATCGTGCAGAAGGGCCTGCGCAGCAAGGCGTTCAAGGGCCCGCTGTGGAGCGAGCAGGAAGGCCGCGTGCGGCACTTCCACAACGAGCTGGACCGGTACATCGAGGGGGAGAAGTGAACCCTTGCCCGTCATTGCGAGGAGCGCAGCGACGCGGCAACCCAGCACTGCGGAGAAGCGGCACCAACGCCTGGGTTGCTTCGCTCCGCTCGCAATGACGGGATAGTGTAAAGAACGAAAAACGGGAAATACGACCATGACGGAAATCAACACTTTCGGGCGGCTGCTGGCGCGTGCGGCGAGGACCTGGCCAGAGCGCGACGCGGTGATCTTTCCCGAGCGGCGGCAGAGCTTCGCCGAGCTGCACGACCGATCCATGCTCCGCGCCCGCCAGCTCGTTGCCCTCGGCGTGAAGCCGGGCGAGCATGTCGGCATCCTGCTGCCGACCAGCTTCGAGTTCATGGAGTTGATGTTCGGCATCGCCATGGCGGGCGCCGTCATGGTGCCGATCAACGCCCGCTACCGGGGCAGCGAGATCGCCTACGTCACCGAGAACGCCGACATCGTCACCATCGTCACCACCGGCAAGGTGGCCGAGGGCGTGAACTTCATCGAGCGCCTCGGCGAAGGCCTGCCCGGCCTGGCGAAAGCGGCCGATCCGCGCGCCCTGTCGCTGACCGTGGCGCCGACGCTGCGCAACATCCTGCTGCTGGGCGGCGGCAGCGCGCCAGGCCTGGTCAGCGAGCCCGATCTGGCGGCCGACGCCGGCGCGGTGCCCCCGGCCGAGATCGGACGCCGCACCGACGCCGTCGGCGACGACGATCTGTGCATGATCCTCTACACCTCGGGCACCACGTCCAACCCGAAGGGCTGCATGATCACCGGCCGGTCGATCATCGGCAACGGCCGCGCCATGGCCAAGGCCTACGGCATGACCGAGACCGACAGCTTCTGGTCGCCGCTGCCCATGTTCCACATCGCCGCCACCTTCCCCGTCGCCGCGTGTTTCGACATGGGCAGCGCCTATGTGACCATGGGCTATTTCGACGCCGGCGTGGCGCTCAAGCTGCTGGAGGAGTCGCGCGCCACCATCAACTATGCCTGCTTCGTCACCATCATCGGCGACCTGATCAACCATCCCGACTTCGCGAAGACCGACCTCAGCGCGATCCGGCTGATGAACTCCAGCCTGGCGGTGCAGCCGCCCGGCTTCACCGAGAAGCTGACGAAAGCCATGCCGAACTGCATCCAGGTCGGCACCTATGGACTCAGCGAGGCCGCGGGCACCGTCACCACCTCGCCGGTCGACAGCCCGGAACACCTGCGCCACACGCGGCTGGGCTCGCCCATGCCGGGCCAGGAGGTGGAAATCCGCGATCCCGACACCGGCACGCCGTTGCCGGCCGGCGCGCGCGGCGAGATCTGCGTGCGCGGCGTCAACATCCTGAAGGGCTACTACAAGGACCCGGAGAAGACCGCCCAGACCATCCGCGACGGCTGGCTGCACACCGGCGACATCGGCAGCCTCGACGAGCACGGCACCATCATGTTCCACGGCCGCTTCAAGGACATGCTGAAGGTGGGCGGCGAGAACGTGGCCGCCGCCGAGATCGAGGGCCTGCTGCAGCAGCACCCGGCGGTGAAGCTGGCCCAGGTCGTCGGCGTGCCGGATGCGCGCCTGGTCGAGGTGCCCGCCGCCTTCGTCGAGCTGAAGCCGGGCCAGAGCGTCGGCGAGCAGGACCTGATCGCCTGGTGCAAGGGCCAGATTTCCAGCTTCAAGATCCCGCGCCATGTGCGTTTCGTGACGAGTTGGCCCATGTCGACCAGCAAGATCCAGAAGTTCAAGATGCGCACCGAGCTGGTCGAGGAACTGGAGGCGCGGCGCGGCGCGGCGGAGTAAGGGTTTCCCGGCGGTGTGAGCCAGGCCCGGCAATCCGGCACCCGGAGCGAGCCTCATTACCCACCGTGTCCCTGAGCTTGTCGAAGGGCCCGGCACAAGCGCTGATGCAAAGCCCTTCGACAAGCTCAGGGACACGGGGATTTTCAGGCCTTGCGCCAGGCGGCGTGTTTTCCACACCGCGCGGGAACAGGCCACCCGGCAAAGCGTTTCCGCCCCAAGGCAATCCGCCCTACAATCAACCACCTGCATATCCGCCAGACGAGAAGAATGTCCGAACAGCGCGGTCTCGAGCGAGCCTTCTTCCTGATCCTGCTGGCCTTCGTGTCGGCGGCGTTCTTCCTGGTGCTGTGGCAGTTTTACGGCGCGATCCTGTGGGCGATCGCGGTCACGGTGGTGTTCCGGCCGGTGGAGCGGCGCATCCTGGCCCAGGTGGGCGGGCACCGGAACATCGCCGCGCTGGCGACCTTGCTGCTGATCATCGCCATCGTCATCGTGCCGGCGATCCTGATCACCATCTCGCTGATCGAGGAGGCCACGCTCCTCTATGCCCGCATCCAGTCGGGCGACCTGAACCTGGGGTCGTGGCTGCGCGGTCTCCAGGCGTCGCTGCCCTGGTGGGCGACGAGTTTGCTCGACCGGTTCGGCCTCAACGACATGGGCGCCGTGCGCGAGCAGCTGTCGACCGGTCTCGCCGGCGGCATCCAGGCCGTCGCCACCCAGGCGCTCAACATCGGCCAGGGCGCGCTCAGCGTGCTGATCAATTTGGGCATCATGCTGTACCTGACTTTCTTCCTGCTGCGCGACGGCCCGGCGATCACCCGGCGGATCGGCGAGGAAGTGCCGCTGCCCGCCGACGTCCGCGAGCTGCTCTGGGGCAAGTTCCTCACCGTGATGCGCGCCACCATGAAGGGCAGCTTCGTCGTCGCCGTGACCCAGGGCGCGGTGGGCGGCCTGATCTTCTGGGGGCTGGGCATCCACGCGCCGGTCCTGTGGGGCGTGCTGATGGCGTTCCTGTCGCTGCTGCCCGCGGTCGGCACCGGCTTCGTCTGGGTGCCGGTGGCGATCTACCTGCTGGCGACCGGCGCGGTGTGGCAGGGCGTGGTGCTGATCCTGTGCGGCATCTTCGTCATCGGCCTGATCGACAACGTCCTGCGCCCGATCCTGGTGGGCAAGGACACGCGCATGCCCGATTTCCTGGTGCTGATCTCGACCCTGGGCGGCATCGTGCTGTTCGGCTTCAACGGCGTGATCATGGGGCCGCTGATCGCCGCCATGTTCATCGCCACCTGGCACATCCTGACCGAGCAGCGGCGCCAGGCCCGCGAACTCGCCCGCAGCCCCGACCCGCCGACGCCCTGACGGCGTCCTACTTGCCCCGCGCCTTGGCGTTTTCCTCGAGCCGGACGTCGATCAGCTGGTCGGCCAGCTGCAGGCTGCCGTCCAGCATGGCAGCGGTGACGTCCTCCAGCGACCGGGTTCCCTCGTTGACCTCGCGGGTGAACCGGGCGAGCTGGGCGTTGTAGATATGGCAGGCGTCGGCCACGGCCGTGCGGATCGCCGCGCGCTCGGCGTCGGTCAGCGCCAGCGTGGCCGTACCGACCCGGCCCGCGACCTCGCGCGCCAGGCAGTCATTGGACTCGCGCACCACCCGCTCGAACGCCGCCTCGCGGCCGGCCTGGGTCCCGTCGGCCTGCGCCCGGGCGCCGCCGGCCAGGCACAGGGCCAGCACCGCGCCGGCCGCCATCATCCACACTCTCACGCCGCCCTCCCCTGTCGATGGCGAACGGTACACCGGCGGACGCCGCACGGGGCAGCGGATTCTCGGCGGCGGAGTTTAGTAAGGCGTCACCGAAACTAGGCGGCACTCAATACCCGCAATTTTCTGACATTTTGTTTTCACTTATGATTCTCATGAAAATAAAATGTTATAAGGGCGCATGTGGCACTGCTTCTCCCGCCACGCATCGAAAGAGTAACGCCCATGACCGCCGCCGTTGCCCGCTACATCGACTCCCTCCAGGATCAGGGAGGTCTCAAGGGAACCGATATTGCCAATTTCGCCGACGTTTCGTCGGCGACGGTTCATCGCTGGAAGGCTGGCAGCCATATGCCCCATCCAAAAACCCAGCTCCTGCTGGCGGGGCTGCACTATATCGTCAGCCGCCTCGACGATTACTATTCGCCGGAAGAGGTGCGCCTCTGGCTCTATGCGCCGCATCCTCAACTGGAGGGCAAGCGGGCCATCGACTACATCGTCAATGACCGGGCGGCCGACGTCATCGCGATCCTGGATCGGCTGGACTCCGAGGCCTATCTTTGACCGGGGGACGCCCTCCCCGTCCGAAGGCGCTCCTCGATGCCCTGGAAGCGGAACGCGCCACCGCGTTCGCCGGCCGCGTCTGGCGCGTGGTGACCGACGGGTCCGATCCCCTGCGCCCCGGCCGCTCCGGAGGACGCTGGGACGACGGCAGTTTCGATGCCCTCTACACATCGACCCAGCGCGATGGGGCCCTCGCGGAATCCTGGTTTCACCTGTCGCGAGGTCAGCCGGTGATTCCCTCCAGGATCAGCAAGCGGCTGTTCCTGATCGAGGCCGGGCTGACACGCGTCCTGGACTTGAGCGGCGATGGCAAGCTGGCCGCGCTGGGCCTGAACATGGCCGTGTATGGCAAGCTGTCCTACGTCCAGCGTGTCGATGAGTATCCAACCACGCAGCAGATCGCCGAAGCCGCGTTCTTCTACGAGTATGAGGCCATCATCGTGCCCAATGCGCGCTGGCCCGCATCCAATGTCGTCGTCTTCACCGAACACACCAGGCGCGAGCAGCTTGCGGTTGTCGACAGCGAGCCTATCGATCTGGCGGCGTGGTACCAAACCGTCGCGAGCAAGGGCCGAACGGATTAGCGTTGTCGCACCGCCCCGCGCCGAGCGCTGGGCCGGCCCGCTGACCGGCGCCGCCACCGGCCTCGTCACCGGCGCGACCGGCGTGTCCGTGGTGCCCGCCGTCCCCTATCTGAACGGCCTGGGCCTGCCCCGTGACGCGCTGATCCAGGTGCTGGGCCTGTCCTTCGCCGTCTCGACCGTGGCGCTGGCCGCCGGCCTGCTGTGGCACGGCGCGGTGGACGCCCCCGCCATGGGCGCGTCCGTCATCGCCATCGCCCCGGCGCTGGCCGGCATGTGGCTCGGCGGCTGGGTGCGCAAGCGCGTGGCGCAGGAAGCGTTCCGGCGGTGGTTTTTCGTGGGGCTGGCTGTGCTGGGGGTGGAGATTGCGTGAAAGGCGGTGGGCGGAACTTGAAATGTCGGCTGTGCCAATCACAAAACTGCTATGCTGAAGCTCGAAGGAAATTAGCTTTAACGTTCATCCGGTTGCGCTTGGGAAACGATAGTGCCTTCATAGTCCTTGCGGGACTGAGGTGTTGACTTATATGTCAATAGGCGAATTAATAGAAGCCAATCTAGGGACCAGGCTCCACCTCTGGGTGCCCACACTTCCCGGACGGCATATGCGGATGATCTACGTGGAAGAAAGCCTCTTTAAGCAGATCAATGATCCTCCGATGGCGGATTTCCGAATGGGCTTGCTATGGAGCGAGTTAGATCATTTTAGTTCAGGAGGGCACATTACCGTTGGCTATGGTACGGAACCCACTTGCCGCATGAAGTTGCTCTACCCACTGAGCGGGCAGGTCTGGGAAATCCGCTGCAAAGACCCGGAACCGCAAGTCAGAATCTTTGGGCGATTTGCCGAGACTGACAAGTTTGTCGCTACCCACGCTGTCTATCGAGATCGCATGGGAAATCTCGGCGAGACCCAATTTGACGGTAACAACTGGCCACAGGAAATCGAGCGTTGCCAGATCATCTGGAACCAAATATTTCAAGGTCATACACCTCACACAGGAAGCAATATCAATGACTACATCTCGGCAAATGTTGTTGAGGTCCGTAAGCTCCCTTGAGGACGCCCAGATTGACTCGTCAATGCTGGGGTATTTCCACGGCCTCTCTCAGGACGAGGCGCACGAGCTCGTCCTTTCGCTATTTCTTCAAGAGGCGTCCGAGACCGGCATAACGCGAGCCTTTCTTGCGCGCCGCCTTGGGAAATCTCCCGAGCAAATTACTCGCTGGTTGGGGGCGCCCGGAAATTGGACCTTAGAGACGCTTACGAACCTACTGTTGGCGATGGGCTATAAACCGGAGTTCAAAGCCCAAAAACTTTCCGATCTACGCCAGTCGAATGAGCACCATCCATCCGTCAGCACGGCACTCCAGATTCCCGAAATTACACTGCATCCTGCAACAGAGAGGGAGGCAAAAATTCCGGCCATAAGAAGCGGTTCTAAGGTGGGAAAGCCCATCTTTGCTGGGGTTTAGAGGAATGGAAAATCGCAAGGAACCAACGTTTCGATACATCTACGCTAACGGAATCTCCATGGGATTCACCGGCGCGGAAATGATGTTGAAATTCGGGATACGTGAAGATCCGACAAAAGAGCATTTGTTGGAGCAGATCGGTGTTGTGATGACGCCGACGACCGCTAAGCTGCTGTCGTACCTGTTAGCGCGAACGATCTCAGCCATTGAGTCCAGTGGCGAGATAATTCCGCTGGAGGAAGAAAAGATAAAAGCAATCGAAGAAGCGATGAGCAGCGCCGAGGATGCAGCCAGACTAAAAAGGGACGCCGCGAGCGCCTCCAACGCTTAGGCGATAGGCCCATCAGACTTCAAACTGAACTGATCAGTGCCCCCGTTCCTTGACCTCCCGCCCCTCCCCGGCGTATACACCCGCATCCTCCGGCCGTGGCCGGATGCGGCATGCCTGACGGAGTCGGATGAAGGCGCTCTACGCATTGCCTGACCACGAGGTGGTCATGGAGCTCATTCCCAGGATCGCGGACACCCATCTGAGCGCCGATGCGGCGGTCGAGCGGATTCGCGCCGTGAACGGGCTTGTTCCCGTCGCCATCGACCCCGCAAACGGCGGCAAGGTGCTGTGGGCCGATATCGGCGACCACCTGTTCCAGGAATGGCAGTTCATGTACACGGTGCAGACGCTCGCCCAGCGCGGCCAGATCGGCGAAGCGTTCACCACCGACTTCTCCATCCTGCTGGACGACCGCATCCTGGCCGACCCGATCAGCCCCAGCGGCCTGATCTTCCATGTGTCGCGTTGCGGCTCGACACTCACCGCGAAAGCTATTGCCCGCTCGCCCCGGCATGTGGTGCTGAACCAGCCCGGCCCGCTGCAGCGCGGCTTCTGGGCCACCATCACCGACGACTGGGAAGGCGAGGCCGAGCCGACGCCGGACAATCTGAAGGCACTGCGCAACCTGGTGCTGGCCATGGCGCGCCGCCGCCGGCCGGACCAGCTCTATTCCTTCGTGAAGTTCATCTCGTGGAACACGCTGTACCTGGATTTCATCAGCAAGGCGTTCCCCGAGTTGCCGGCCGTGTTCCTGTACCGCGACCCGGTGGAGGTGATCGCCTCGGTGCTGCGCGAGACCACGGCGATCCTGTGGGCGAAGGGCCGGCCGCAGGCCGGGTTCCTGACCGGCCTGGCCTGGCGCGAGACCATCGGGATGGACGACGTGCGGTATCTCGCCATCTGCTTCGCCGAATATTTCCGCGTGGCGCTGAATTCGGGCGGCCGGGTGCGCCACATCAACTACACGGCGATCAGCCCGGAAAGCTTCCCGGTGATGCTGCGCGAAGGGCTGCACTTCGAGCCGGGCGACGGCGAGTTCGAGCTGATGGTGGAGCAGTTCCGCTTCCACTCGAAGGACGACGGCGACAAGACCGTGTTCACCTCGGACAGCGCCGAGAAACAGTCGGCCATTTCGGCCGAGGACAAGGCCATGATCGACCGGGAATGCGGGGCGCTGATGCAGCGGCTGGACCGCTCGCCCGACAACCTCTTTGTACAATCGACTGGCTGAGACTACCTTATAGCCCAGCCACTGGAGAGACCGATGACGACCGAAATTCCGGCGAACCTGCTGACCGTGGTCATGCCGAACTACAATTACGGCCGGTTCATCGACGAGGCGATCCGCTCCGTGGCCGCGCAGACCCATGCGCCCATCGAGCTGATCGTGGTGGACGACGCCAGCACCGATGACTCGGTGGCGGTGGCGACGGCCACCCTCGCCCAAATGACCAATCTGTTCGACACCAAGCTGATCGCGCTGCCCGAGAATGTCGGCAAGCTGGGCGCGCTCAACCGCGCGCTGGCCTCGGTGCGCGGCGAGTACTTCATGATCCAGGATTCGGACGATCTGCTGACGCCGGACTATGCCAGCCGTACCATCGCCGAGCTGTTGGAAGCGCGGAAAACCGATCCCAGCATCGGCTTCATCTACACCGACTGCATGCTGGTGTCGCAGACCGGCGAGATCCTCGACCGCGGCAAGTCGACCGCGTTCGACGCAAAGCTGCTGGAGGAGTATTCCTTCGTGCCCGAGCCGGCCATGTGCCTCGCGAAACCGGTATTGGAAGCCGGCCCCTATGACGAGGCGATCCGCAAGGGCACCAAGCACCACAAGTGGCGGCGCATCGTGGCGAACGGCTGGAACGGCAAGCACCTGGCCGAGCCGATCTTCTACTACCGCATGCACGACAAGAACCTGTCGGGCATCGGCAAGCGGGTGATCGAGGAGGTCGAGAAAGGCCAGCGCGGTCACCGCATCCTGTCCGGCTACTGGCCGACCCAGACCACCCAACGTTAATTGACGACACAGCGTTAGGAGAGCCCATGAGCTCGACAGCCGTAAAAACCGCGCCGGACGTCTTCCCGCTCAAGGTCGAGGACGCCCGCATCGGCGTTGTCGGCCTCGGTTATGTGGGACTGCCGGTGGCGGTGGCCTTCGCGGCGCACTATCCGGTCATCGGCGTCGACATCAACGCCAAGCGCATCGGCGAGCTGAAGCGGTTCCACGATTCGACGCTGGAGGCGACCGAGGAGGAGCTGCGCGAAGCCAAGCACCTGACCTTCACCGGCGAATGGCCGGACCTCAAGAGCTGCAACGTGTTCGTCGTCACCGTGCCGACGCCGGTCGACAGCCACAACCATCCGGACCTGAAGCCGCTGGAAGGCGCCAGCCGCGCCATCGGCCAGGTGCTCAAGCGCGGCGACGTGGTGGTGTATGAATCCACCGTCTATCCGGGCTGCACCGAGGAGTTCTGCGTGCCGGTGCTGGAGCAGGTGTCGGGCCTGGTGTTCAACCGCGACTTCTTCTGCGGCTACAGCCCGGAGCGGCTGAACCCCGGCAACAAGGAGCTGAAGCTCTCCGACATCAAGAAGATCACCTCGGGCTCGACGCCGGAGGCGGCCGACTTCGTCGACGCACTCTACCGCACCATCATCGGCGCAGGCACCCACAAGGCGCCGTCCATGCGCGTCGCCGAGGCGGCCAAGGTGATGGAGAACACCCAGCGCGACCTGAACATCGCGCTGGTCAACGAGCTGGCGATGATCTGCAACCGGCTGGGCATCGACACGCTCGACGTGCTCGAGGCGGCCGGCACCAAGTGGAACTTCCTGCCGTTCCGGCCAGGCCTGGTCGGCGGCCACTGCATCGGCGTCGATCCCTATTACCTGACCCACAAGGCCGAGGAGATCGGCCACCATCCGGAAGTGATCCTGGCCGGGCGCCGGATCAACGACCGGGTCGGCAAGTACGTGGTCAACCAGTTCGTGCGCCTCTTGGGCCGCCGCGGCCTGCTGAAGGACGATCTGCGGGTGCTGGTGCTGGGCTTCTCGTTCAAGGAGAACTGCCCGGACGCGCGCAACACCAAGGTCGCCAGCATCGTCGGCCACCTGCACGAGTTCGACATCGCCGTCGATGTCTACGACCCGTGGGTCGATGCCGACGCGTGCGAGCACGAATACGGCATCCGCCCGATCAAGGCGCTGGAGACCGGCCGTTACGACGGCATCATCCTGGCCGTCGCCCACGACGAGTTCGTCCAGATGGGCGCCCACGGCATCCGCGCGCTGGGCCGCCCCGGCGCGGTGCTCTACGACGTCAAGTCGGTGCTGCCGAAGGATGCGGTGGACCAGCGGTTGTAGGGGTCCGGTGAGCCCCTATCCTTCCTCGCCATTCCCGCGCACGCGGGAGCCCGGTTCCCGATGCAGGTGTTTACCCGGTCCGTGTCCCTGAGCTTGTCGAAGGGCCTTGCATCAGCGCTCGTGCAGGGCCCT
>LNFM01011633.1_pt1 | contig 11890 bp, 10 predicted proteins | sample 596031 | NCBI WGS metagenome assembly LNFM01 (sample SAMN04254537, study PRJNA301005) | activated carbon metagenome | isolation source: dual media filters at the Ann Arbor, Michigan drinking water treatment plant | place: USA: Ann Arbor | reverse complement strand
TTTGAGCGTAGGAAGCAGAGATCACGCTCTACGGATTGGTAGCCTGCCCGAAAAAGAACCTGGAGCGCAGACAGTGAGGCGGCGCCGACCGGGTTGCGCAAACCTGTGGCCGCAGTCCCTCCTATAGAAGCCGTTCGAGCCAGTGTACGTCGCCACACCGAAAAGCCGCTTCGAGGCAGAAGGCGTGAACTCACCTAAGCGCACCCACCAGCAGCACTCGCTGCAATGACGCAAGTGGAAAATCGAAGGTCGCTTCACAAGCGAAACCGGCCGTTGGATCTGCGAGGACCACTGTGCCTCGGATGACCGCTGCTGCCGACAGACCTTGAGGTCACGGTGCACTCACCACCGGCCGCTACCGCTGCAGAAGAGTCTTTGGCTTGTCTGCAGTGGTCGATCGCAGCGAGTCGTCAAGAACCCGTTGGAGTCTCACCAAAAAGAGTGGCAGCAGCGCTCTTGGAAGGTCCGCCGTGGCGGTGATACCCGAGCACCACGGCCACGGATTGATGACCCGTCATCGCCATGGTTTCTCCAAGAGAGACGTTTTGCACCGCGGCCTCCGTAACGAAGCCAGAGCGCAAGGAGTGCGCAGAAAACTCCCCTTCAACACCCGCCAACAAACACCGCGCTTGCACGATGTCGCGCACGGATGCGGCCGACAGCGGCCCACCCACGTGGCCGCCCTTGAGCACCCGACGGAAGAGGGGGCCTTCGCGGATTCCACTCATGGACAACCAATCCTCCATTGCGGCGCCCGCGGCACCCAGCACGGGCTTGTGGTTCTCCGGCCGATCGACGCCACTCTGGTTGGTCTTTGAGAACGCCAGCTCGTAGGAAAACTCCCCCGGCGCCAGGCGTTTCAAGAACTTCATGTCCGCGGCTGCCACCTCGGAGCGCCGACGCCCGCCGCTGGCCCAAGCGAAGAGGAGGAGGGCGCGATCGCGCTTGCCCTTCAAGGAGTCGTCGCAAGTGGCCAGCACGAGCTGCAGCGGGTCCTTGGTCAGCGCGTCTTTCTTTTTGGGCAACTCACCGCGCTTGGCGTAGGCCTTGCGCGTACGAGAGAGCAGCTCGCGCACCTTGGGGTCCTGACACGGGTTTTTCACGTCACGCATCTGGTGGGCTTTGGAAAGCACCGCCAGGCGGTGCACCAGTGTGTTGTGCGCCATTGGTCCCGGTTTGCCTTTGTAGCCGGCCTCGACCAGCGCGGCGTCGATTTCGACCGGAAGCTCGTGAACTAGTCCCTTGGGTGTGGTGCGCTGCGCGTGGTCGACGATGAACTGCAGCACGCAAGCCGCTGGCAGCGGTAGGCTGATCTGAGCTCCGTAACGGATGCCGTACCAGGCCGCCCAATATCGAAGTGCGCTGCGGTAACTCAGCTGCGTGTTGAGCGATTCACCCTCGCGCAGCAGATCGGCCACGGCTTGCGCGGTCACATCGCTCAGCTCATGAGGCTGCAAGGCGGGGGATTTCTGGAGGATGGGCAGGCGCATGTTCAGGGGAGGGTGACGTGGAGATCTTTATCAAACATACTATGTAGTTTTTTATACAACCTTGACCGATAAATCACGATAACAATCTCTTATCGTTGGTAATTTAACCACCGGAGCAGGGCGATGCCAATGAAAAGTTCGAACGTCACCGAAGACGACATCCGCCGACCACGCGGCGTGCAGCGCGAAGACGTCTGGGCCGCCGCCGATGCCGTGCTGCTCGCGGGAGAAAAACCCACGATCGAGCGGGTGCGCCAGCACCTGGGCAGCGGCTCGCCCAACACCGTGGGGCCGCTCCTGGAGCACTGGTTCAAGCATCTGGGGCGGCGCATCCAGGACCCAGGAGCCTTCGCGGCCCCCAACGGCGTGCCCGACCCGGTGCTACAGGTCGCTCAGCACTTCTGGGAGACTGCCCTCGCACAAACGAGAGGGGATTTTGATGAGCGGTTGCGCGAAGGCCTGGCGGATGCTGTGACCAATGTCGAATCCGAGAAAGAGCGGGCCGAACTGGCTAGCGCGGCTGCGTTTGAAGCCAACGCCAAGGCGACCAAGCTGAAGGCAGAGCTGGCCGAACAGGGGCAACTTCTTCAGCAGGTCCATGAGGATCTGTCGGCCGAGCGCGCCCGACTCCAGGAAGTCCGCACGACGTTGGCGCTGGAGAAGGAGCGGCTGGTCGAAGAACGTCAGCGCGCCGCCGAGGAAGTGGCAGAGCTCAAGCGGCAACTCGCAGCAGCCATTGATCGCGCTGACGCAGCAGACCGCCGTGTCGCAATGGAGTTGGAGCGAGAACGCACGGCCCGGGCCAAGGCTGATCGACAGGTCGAAGCGCTTCAAAAGACCGTCGACGTTGTGCGCGAAGCGCAGGCCACCTCCAAGAGCAAAGCGCAACAACAGCTGGAGGCGGTACGTCAGCGCGAAGAAGCCTTGCAGGCGCGGCTGGCCCTGGCGGAGGCTGAGCTTGCGGCGCTGCAGCGGCTGGCAGAGCTGCGGACTCTCGACGACATCAGGACCGCGGAAGTCGCCGCAGCAGCCAAAGAGGTCGCCGGTCTTCGCGCTTCCTTGGAGCGACTCGCCACTTTAGTTGTGGCGTCACCGGACGTTGCCCGCGACCATGAAGGCGCCGTCGCTCTTGCGCGGTCAGGACGCCAGCCCTCTGCGGCGGGTGGCCCTCAGCGCAAACGCCGGCCTGACACCAAGTAAGCACACCACCCGTGCAGCTCCCGGGAGTGCGTGCATATTGCTCGCTGGAGAAAACGCCGTCGCGTCTCGGACTTGTTGACGATCGTCTCACCATGATGCATAATCGTCTCATGGTTTCAGATATTCGTTTCGTCAATGAGCTTGTTCGTATTGTTAATGGCGCACTTCGTCTTGACACGGACAAGGTTCGCAACTATACGGCCTTTCTCGCTCAGAAGCTCGAAGCGGCGGGCGAGCAGGCGGCCGCGGCCCGGCTGCGCAAGGCCCTGGAAGACAACGACCACCAATTGAGACCCACAGAGGCGCGCTTCGCGCGGGCGCTTCCGGTGGACTCGGAAAGCCGCTTTCCGCTGGTCGAGCACGTGAAAGTTCGCACTTTGGAAGAGCCGCCGGTACAGCTGAGCCAGGCGCAGTGGGATGTGGTGCACGAGTTCGTCAGTGTCGCCAAGAGCTACGGTTCGTTGGACAACACGGACCTCTCGGGCGCCCTGAGTTTTCTGATGTACGGCCCCCCGGGCACCGGAAAAAGCCGCGTGGCGCGGTACATCGCGCGCGAGCTCGGCCTGGACCTGTATGTTGCGCGGCTGGACGGTCTGATCTCTTCCTACTTGGGTAGTACGTCCAAAAACATACGGGCGCTCTTCGACTTTGCCGCTAAAACACCGTGCGTGCTGTTCCTCGATGAGTTCGATGCGATTGCCAAGGTCCGCAGCGACGCTCATGAAATGGGCGAGCTCAAGCGGGTGGTGAACAGCTTCCTGCAGAACCTGGACACCCTGGGTCGCCAGTCGATCGTCTTGGCCGCGACCAACCATGAAACGCTTCTGGACGCTGCGGTGTGGCGCCGCTTTACCTACCGCTTGGCATTGTCGCTGCCGACGGCCGCACAGCGCATCAAGATGTGGGCCGATTTCGCGTCTCCGCTTGTGTTTAGCGAACGGGAACTGATCTTGCTCGCCGACTTGTCCGAGGGCTTTACGGGTTCGGACATTAGAGAGGCCGCTGCGCGGCTGCGGCGGCGACAAGTGGCCTTGGGCAAGACACCCGAGCTCAAAGATGCATTTCCCATCGTGCGCAACCTTGCAATCGATGCAGAAGGATCAAGGTTCGCCAGTCAACTGGCCGACAAGGACGATGGTGCGGTCGTGCACGTATTGCGCGAGCGCGATGGGCGCCTGTACAGCCTGGCGGTGATCGCCGACCTGCTGGGCGTATCGAAAGCGACCGTGCATCGACTGTCCAAAAAGGAAGGGGAGGAGCATGGCGACTGAGCCTCCAGGTGGCCGCGATAGGCTGCCGATCAAGGTGATCATGCCCAAACAGGGCACAGAGCGGCGCGTGTCCGGCGGCGGCGGCCCACCCACGCCGTTTCGTACCGTTGACGCGCAGTATCGGCAGCGGCTGACCAACCAGGTAGAGGCCATCGAGCGCGCCGTGCTGCCGCAAACGACTACGAGCAAAAGCGCTCCTGTGCGCGTCAAGGTCATCCCGCAAGCAGCCGCCAAAAGCCATCGACCGCTGCGCCTCTTCTCCGAGGCCACCTGCCCGATCGTGGGGGTTGGTCGTATTGACGAGCTCTTCGTGAAGGGCACCGCCTCTGGTTTGGCCGAACTCAAGCGTCGGATTGCCGGGGACAGCAGCGATAAGATCGTCAAGGAGCTCTCGAGCATCGAATCGATTGAGCCTGTGACGCCATCACTGCGCCGCCGCGGCCTTGAGCCGGTCGACATCTTGCGCCTGTGTCCACGGACCGAGAACGGCTTCATGGCGCGTGTGAAGTTGTTCGACTACGGCCAAGACGAAGACCAACCCGCGCTGGTTCAGGACTTCGTCCAGAGCTGCCAACGTTTGGGCCTGCATGTCGACCAACGCGGCTATGCTGAGCGCAGCTTCACCTTCGGCGTGGAATGTCGCAATGAGCAAGATGTCGACGCGCTGTCCAAGGTGATCGGCGTGCGTTCGATCTCGCAGATGCCGTTGATTCGCACCATCCGCCCCCAGGTTCTGCTGGATCAACCGCAACCCCAGTTGCCAGTGCGCACGCCCAACGACGGCGATGTGCCGGTTGTTGTCGTCGTCGACAGCGGCGTGTCGCAGACCAATCCTGCGCTGGCCAGCTGGGTGATCGGTCGCGATACCCAGGTCGCGCCGCAGTACGACAACCGAGCGCACGGCACGTTTGTGGCAGGCCTGATTTGTTTTGGGGCCCAGCTCAACCCCGACCTGACGGGCATCGATACAGGCCCCTGCGCTGTGTTCGATCTTCAGGTGATCCCCAACGACGACCCTAACAAGGGCGATACAACGGCGCTGATGGAGCAAGAGCTCCTGATCTCGCTCGAAGACGCGTTGCGCCAGCACGCCAACAAGTACCGGGTGTGGAACCTTTCACTCGGCACCGACGCCGTGTGTTCGATGGATGAGTTCTCCGAACTCGCCGAGGAGCTGGACAACCTGCAGGAGCAGTACAACGTCTCCTTCGTGATCAGCGCCGGCAACTACCGTACGCCACCCTTGTTGGACTACCCTCGCACAGCCCAGCAACTGGACGTGGGTCGCATCACGTCGCCTGCCGACAGCGTCCTGGGCATAACGGTGGGTGGCATCTCTCATGTCGACTTCCGGGCCAATGGCCCCAAGCAGAACCATCCGGCCGCGTTCTCGCGGCATGGCGCCGGGCCGAACTACATCATCAAACCCGATGTCGTGCACTTCAGTGGGTCATGCTCTACCGACGGCAGTACGATCCACGGCATCCGGTCGCTCACTGACACCGGGGTCGCCGAGGACCTTGGGACGAGCTTCGCGGCGCCACTGGTGTCGCGCACCTTGGCCCAGATCTACCACGAGATCACGCCCACACCCAGTCCCGTGCTCGCACGTGCGCTGCTCACGCACCATGCACGCGATCCCCGCTCGGGCAAGCGGGTGCCCGATGGCGAAGAGAACTTCTTGGGCTTCGGCCTGCCGGCAACGGTCCCATATTGCCTGGAGTGCACCCCTCACACCGCGACCCTGGTGTTCGAGGACGCGTTGCGCACGGGCTACTTTCTGGAGTGGGACGACTTTCCCTATCCCAACTCACTGCAGCGCAACGGTCGCTTTTTCGGGGAAGTCTGGATGACATTGGCGTTTTCGCCCACGCGCGGCTCACGCTGGGGCGCCGAGTACTGCGAAACCCACATCGATGCCCACCTTGGCGTCTACCGCGAGCGTGTTGCTCGCGACACTGGTGAGGTGACCCAGGTGTTCAACGGCTTGGTGCCGCCCGAGCACCGCAACCCTGGTCTGTTGTACGAGGCGTTCCAAGTCGAGAAGCTGCGCAAGTGGGCGCCGGTGCGCACCTACCACGGCAACATGGGTGAACGCGGTGAGCGCGGCCTGCGCTGGCGCTTGAAGCTGCAACTCCTGACGCGACACCTCCAGGATGAGGCCACGTCCAAGCCGCAACCATTCTCGCTGATCATCACCATCGCGGACCCTGAGCGCAAGGCGCCGGTCTATGACGAGATGGCGCAGATCGTGCGGTCACGCTTTCAGGCCGCCAACCTAGCCGTCAGGCCTCGCACACGGATTCGTGGCGAAGGGAGGGCCTAGAGCGCACCACATCGATGAAAAGCAAGTGGCCGAGATTCCCGCCTCGGCCGCTTGCCCCCGAACCGCTGCCGGACCGGGGCGGGTCAACCAGAACAAGGTTCTTCGCGACTCACTAGCGAATCTTGCCATGGTTTGAGTTCAGTTGTCCGGCGAAATCCACGCCTTCGGGCAGAAAGACCATAGACCATGATCAGCAAGACGCCCCCGCAAAAGATCGGCCGCGACGCCAAAACGGGCGAATTCATCCCGGTGAAGGAGGCGCAACGCCGCTCTTCTACCGCCGTGGTGGAAACGATCCGCCGTCCAGCGCCCGCACGACCCGGCAAGAAGTAGCACGACATGTTGCCGCACCGGCGGGGCAGGCCACGCCGGTGTCGCTACTCACTACGACCGCAAGCTGCTTTTTCTGCTGCGCGCTTTGACGCGCGCCGGGGATAGGCACGCCTGCGCGATGCAAGGAATCAATTCGAACTTTTCACATTGGAGTAAGAGCATGAGTAGCGATACGAAACTCGATCATCCCGACCATGGCCACGGCCGCCCGAAGGTGATCATCTACGTCAACACCCGCGAAACCCTTGTCGATGAGAAGGACCTGAGCTTTGAAGAGGTTGTGCAGCTCGCGTATCCAGACGGCCCCTTCACCGAGAACATCGTCTACACCGTCACCTACGACTATGAGCATGGGGGCGGTGGTTCGATGGTGAAGGGCGGCAAGCCAGTGAAAGTGAAGAAAGGCATGGTGTTCAGTGTCGGCCAATCCGATAAGTCTTAGTCCGGACGTGCTGCACTTGGCAGCCGAGCACGAGATCGAGGTTCGCGTTGGGGTCGGCGCGTTCCTCCTCGTGCACGGCGTGCCATACGTAGACTCCAACCAGGCCGTTCAGCGAGGCACGTTGATCACCCCGATGGAAGTGGAGGCGGGCCAGGTCAAGCAATGGAAGAATCACCAGACTTGGTTCATCGGTACCCACCCATGCAACCTGGACGGCAGTGAGATCGTGGGCATCAAGCACAGCGGCCGGCAAGAACTGGCCGGTGGACTGTGGGTGGATCATGGCTTTTCCAACAAGCCGGGGCCAAACGGCTACCCGGACTACTACACGAAGATGAAGCGCTACATCGAGATCATCTCGGCCCCTGCAATGGCCCTGGATTCGACCCTGCGCGTGGTGTCCAGGCCGATAGTCTGGAACACCGAGGAATCGCCATTCATCTACACCGACATTGCCTCCAGCCGGGCCGGCTACAGCGCGGTTTCCGCGCGATTGCAGAATAAGCGCATCGCCATTGTTGGTCTGGGCGGCACGGGCTCATACATCCTGGACTTGGTCGGAAAAACGCACGTTTCGGAGATCCACCTGTTTGATGGCGACCAGCTCAAGCAGCACAATATTTTTCGGGCACCGGGCACGCCAAATTACTTCGACCTACTCGAGCCGACGACAAAGGTGGACTACTTCGCACGGATGTATGGCAAGCTCAGACGCGCGATCATTGCGCACGACGTTTTCATCAGTGATGAAAATGTGCACGAGCTTGCGGCGTTCGATTTCGTTTTTATCGCCGTGGACAAACCCGCGGTTCGCCAGCTTATCGGCGAAGCACTTTTGGCCGCGCGCGTACCTTTCATCGACTGCGGTATGGATGTCCAGCTTTCGCAGGATCAAGGCTCACTGTGGGGGCAAGTCCGCACGACGATGTGCACCCCGGAGAAGCACGATCACTTCGCGAGCCGGGTCCCCACCGGGAAACACGAAGGCAACGACATCTACGCCTCGAACATCCAGACCGCGGAGCTGAACGCCTTGAATGCAACCTTGGCGGTGATCAGATGGAAGAAGTACTCTGGCTTCTACTATGACCGCGGGGGAGAGCACAACACGGTCTATGCCACGGCGACCCACTTGCTCACTCAGGATGACCGCACGTGAAGATCGCACGATTCAGCCCGCGTTACATGGACTCGTTTCCGCGTCCGCTGGAAGAAGGCATCCTTTACATCTCGGATAAGTTTGGAATGACTGCCCACCACTGCGCATGCGGATGCGGACATGAAGTGATGACCCCGCTCAAGCCCACACAGTGGAAATTGAAGATTGACAAGAGGGGAGCAGCTACGTTGTATCCGTCGATCGGCAACTGGGGCTTTCCTTGCCGCTCACACTACTGGATTCGTGGAAATGAGGTGATGTGGAGCTACCAAATGAGTGACGCCGTAATTCAACGAAATCGCCAACTGGACCAGGTAGCGCGTGAGGCCTTCTACCAGCGAAAAGTGGCGGAAGAAGATCAGAATCAAGCTCAAAAAGTCGAACAGCTTGGATCTGCTCAGGCAGCAATGGCTGTCATCAAGAGCATATGGAAATCACTGTTCAAGTCGTAAGGATGGAATAGGGGTCTACGCTTTGCATTCTTGGCTCACCTGTCCCTTGATTCCTTCCGTCCACCTACTTTACGAACTTGACGAATCATTCGGAGTGATCTAAAGTTGGGGGATGCGCAGTAGTAAGGGGGCACGTGAAAAGGAATCCAACATGCTGACGTGGAACGACACCACGGACTTTGGCCTCCCTGAGAGCTCCAGTACGGTCGACCCTTACGCCAGTGAGGCACAGACATCTGTGTTGCTGCGCCGTGGTGCCGAGTACAGGCGCCAACGCATCAACGCCTCGGACATGATCACGACTGAAGGGGCGGCTGACTTGAGCGGGACTACCCGTATGACGATCAATGCTTGGATCAAGAGTGGTCGCTGCATTGGGGTTACGCATTTGCGTCGAGGCTTCAAGATACCGAAATGGCAGTTTGAGCCCTATGTATTCCCGGTGATTCAGGCATTGGCTGAAGCCTTGAGAACAAAAGACGGGTGGCTAATTCTGTCGTTTTTGGAAACTCCGCACGAGGCACTTGACTATTTAGCGCCTCGCATCGCACTTGAGCAGGGCGTGCCAGGCTGGCGCATCGTTGCTCTGGCAACAGCAGAACGACATTGAGCATGAATGCCCATTCTCCCGGTTAACAAAACTGGCTCAATCAGGCGACTTCAATGCAATAGAGACTGTTTTGGGGTGTTGCGTTAATTAGCTCATTGGAGTCCATTGATGGCATCCGCGATTGTGAGATCAAGAGGACGATTGACCTTACCTCCGAAGGTGCGTCAAGCACTTACTCTTAAAGCAGGAGATAGGGTTGATTTTGTAGAACTTGTGAAGGGCCAATTTCTCATGGTGGCCTCGCTTCGCTCCGTCACCGACTTGAAAGGCATGTTCGGCAAGCCTGGCAAGGCCATCTCCATCGAGGAAATGAACCGTGCGGCGTCTGGAACCGGACATACTGGTTCATGAATGCTGCGGCTGCAACAAACCTAGCCTCGTACCGCGAGAGGTCGCGAGTTGGCTAGTGGCAGTTTGGTAGTCCGGACGATTGGGGCGGGCGGCAGTTCCACTTTCTTTTATTGACCAGTTCAACTTTCTTTCTCCGGACGGGCGACTCGGCCGAGGCGATGAACAGCAAGCGAAAGTACGTGCGCAGTCGGATCACGACGTTCAAGGGGCCGGACCTGCTGGCGCTTGCGCATCGCGTGGTGGAGGAGTATGGCGCTGCGGACCTGGCGGACTACGTGAGTGAGCTGATGACGCATGCCGATCACCGCATCACGGATCTCACCCGCCGCGCGGTGCTCGCGGAGCTGGTCTCGGCGGGAGAGTTGTTCGGGGATCTGCCGGTCTGGGACGGCGTGGCGGTGCTTTGTCCACATCTCGAAAAGCCCGCGCAACACTCGACCAAATTCGCGGCCACGCTGCGCGACGATATCCAGCGGCACTATGTCGAAGACAACGATCTAAGCAATGCCGAACTGCTGGAGCTGTGCGGCGCACTGACATGCTCGCAGCAGCGCTTCATCGACATGGTAGAGAAGGTGGTGGATCCGGTATGCCGCCGCGGGACGGAGCAGGAACGCCTCGTTCAATCGCTCAACAGGCTTCTGGTTGCCGATGGCTTCGTGCTTTCCGTCATCGCCGAGGTCTCGCGCCATCCCCTGTACGGTGTGCGCCGCGCGGCCAGTGGAGTGACCGGTACGCCGAAGAATCTGATCTTTGCGGCGATCAACTGCAAGCCTGATCTGTACTTCGTGGACGCGATCAACAATGATGTCGCTATCGCCAACGACTCTGACGCTCTGATCTACGACCGCGTGCTCTCCGACGGAGGTCTTCGATGGGACGCTCTGGTCAATTGGTGGCTCGACCGGGAGCGGTACGAGGAGGTTTTGGATGCAAGAAAGGGCCTCTTTCGAAGACTGCGCGCCGCGGTGTACGCTGCCCAGTCGCCGGGCGAGGTCGCCATCTTTGAGGCCTACTACGCACACTTTGCGCGGACCATGGGTGACAAGCTACCGGCGCTGATTCCTCAGGTCTATCTGCACTACGACCCCAGAACCGCATCTGAGCGTGGCGCCGGCCGAGTGCTTCCGCGGCAGCGCATGGACTTTCTGCTCTTGCTGGGGCATGGCGCCCGCATCGTGGTGGAGGTGGACGGCAGGCACCATTTCGCAAATGGCGATGTGGCGTCGCCAGCAAGGTATGCGGAGATGGCGGCCGAGGACCGACGCCTGCGATTGCAGGGATACGAGGTCTATCGTTTCGGCGCCGCTGAGTTTGCGGATGTGGAGCGAGTCGATGGGCGCTACCTGGTAGGTCCACGCTCAAAGCAACTCATCGTGGATTTTTTTGAGAAACTGTTCGCCCGGCAGTCTGTTGTCGGCTGAATGCGTGATTGGGTCGTCCGCAGCGACTGGTTCCCCATGGGTCGACTGCGGGTAGAGCGTGGCGGGGATACGTCCTAACTGGGGACTTTGGCAATCCATGCTTGAAGGCATCGTGCGTTTCTACACAGCCTCGGCCCGTTGCAGTCGGGCAGCCTGCCAATGTAGGCAGCGACTGCTGCCGTTGGCTATGACGGGTTTCGCACGCACTCACGGCCAAAGGCGGTCACTCGTTTGCGTCTACTGGATGGCTGCTTTCAGACAAAGCGGTCAAAAAAATGCGAGCCGTCCCACCAAGGTGTCTGTGTGGGTCAAGATGGCTCATAAGCCGAGGATGGTGAGCGCTGCCGCCTCATAAGCCGGTAGACCACCGGCACCACCAGCAGAGACAGCAAGGGCGCGCTGATCATGCCGCCGATCATGGGTGCTGCGATGCGCTGCATCACTTCGCTGCCGGTGCCCATGCCCCAGAACAGCGGCAGCAAACCGGCCACGATGGTGGCCACCGTCATGGCCTTGGGCCGCACGCGCAACACCGCACCCTCGCGGATGGCTTCCAGCAATGACGGCTCGTCGGTGCGCCCGGCGTCCAGTCGCTCCTGCCATGCCTGCTTGAGGTAGATCAGCATGATCACGCCGAACTCGGCCGCCACACCCGCCAGTGCAATGAAACCCACCACGCTGGCCACCGACAGGTTGTGCCCGAGCAGCCAGAGAAACCACACCCCGCCCACCAGCGCGAACGGCAGCGTGGCCATGATCAGCAAGGCTTCGTCGAAGCGGCGGAAGATCAGGTACAGCAGCACGAAGATGATCAGCAGCGTGACCGGCACCA
>LNFM01011632.1_pt1 | contig 11890 bp, 13 predicted proteins | sample 596031 | NCBI WGS metagenome assembly LNFM01 (sample SAMN04254537, study PRJNA301005) | activated carbon metagenome | isolation source: dual media filters at the Ann Arbor, Michigan drinking water treatment plant | place: USA: Ann Arbor | reverse complement strand
GCTGTGAAGTGTTCGGCATGGGCCGCGATAGCGAAGCGCCCTCTGTTGGCATGCTGCTCCACGCGGGCTTCATGAAGCTGTCCCGCGCGATTGAGGAACACGGAGAATAATCATGGCTGCATTCATTGTCATTCTATCGATAGCTTTTGGCGGAGCGCATGGAAGGCTCGAAGCCAAACCCTGCGATGCAAAGACAGGGTGCCTGCATCCGAACTTCAAGTAATCCACCCGAAGGCAACAGGCGCCTATCAGCGCGCCGTCGCCAGTGAGGTTTAGTAATGGCAGAACGCGGTCAAAAGCCACGTTGTTATGTGTATCGGATCTTCGACGGCTTCGAGACGCTATATGTCGGAAAGGGTTCAGGCCGCCGCCTGAATGACCAGGCATCTCGCTTCAGGGCTCAAGGAGAAATCCTCGAAGAGTGCGAAGGTGACGACGAGGCTTTTGCCCGCGAGCGTCACTGGATCGCTCTCCTGCATCCGACAGCGAACAAGCTGGCCGGCGGCAATGGCGGCCGTTGTAGGCCTCGCCGCGTAAGGCTTGATCCGATGTTCGCCCTGATCGATCGGATTGGGAGCCGAAAGCTTGTCGCGCAGGAGCTGCTCAAGCGCATCAACGAAACAAACTGTGCGCTGTTCGGAAGGTCTGCGGCTGACGTAGCCGGGTGGCGCGCCGTAGCAACCGGACCGAGGTGCTGACATGGCAGCCCCAGCCGGCAATTCATTCTGGATGCAGCGCAGCTCGCACGGCCGGAAGCCCAAGTTCGAGAGCGCAGACATTCTGTGGGAAGCGTGCGTCGAGTATTTCCAGTGGGTCGAAGCCAATCCACTGCTGGAAGCTCAAGCTTTTGCATATCAGGGCACGGTCACTCTGAAAGAGTTGCCGAAGATGCGCGCCATGACATTGGCGGGACTCTGCATTTTTCTCGACGTGGATATGAAAACCTGGGCGGCTTATCGCATCCGCGAAGATTTTATCCCGATCACAACGCGCGTGGACGAGATCATTCGGACGCAGAAGTTCGAAGGTGCCGCCGCCGGCCTGTTGAACCCGAGCATCATCGCTCGCGATCTCGGTCTTTCGGAGAAGAACGAACATAGCGGACCTTCCGGCGGCCCGGTCGAGATGATCCACAAGATCGAGCGCACGATTGTCCGTCCTTCAAATCCCAACGGCTGAGGTATTCGAGCCGCTACTTGAGCCGGCCAGATACAAAGGCGCATGGGGTGGCCGCGGTTCGGGCAAGTCCCATTTCTTCGCTGGTCTTCTGATCGAGGACAGCCTTTCAAATCACGGGCTGCTGTCTGTCTGCATCCGTGAAGTCCAGAAGACCCTCAAGGATTCATCGAAGCGCCTTATCGAAGCCAAGCTGAAGCAATTCGAGTTAGGCGAGGCCGATGGCTTCAAGGTGTTCAACGAAGTGATCCAGACGCCGGGTGATGGCGCGATCATCTTCCAAGGCATGCAGGATCACACAGCGGAGTCGATCAAGTCGCTTGAGGGTTTCTCCCGCGCATGGTGCGAAGAGGCTCAATCGCTCAGCTCACGCTCGCTCACGCTTCTCAGGCCGACAATACGAGCGCCAGGCTCACAGCTCTGGTTCTCATGGAACGCAAGGCTGAGAACCGATCCTGTCGATGTGATGCTGAGGGGCGCTGAAAAGCCAACAGGGGCAAGCGTCGTCAAAGCCAACTGGCGCGACAATCCGTGGTTCACGGCCGAGCTGGAGCAAGAGCGTCTCGACTGTCTGCGCATGCAGGCGGATCAATACGATCACATCTGGGAAGGTGGCTATCTGACTGTCGCTGCCGGCGCCTATTACGCCAAGCATCTCGCGGATGCGAAGAACGAAGGGCGCATAGGCATTGTAGCCAAAGACCCGCTGCTCACGATCCGACTGTTCCCGGACATTGGCGGCACGGGCGCAAAGGCAGACGCATTCACGATATGGGCCGGGCAGTTCGTCGGCACGGAAATCAGGGCGCTCGATTATTACGAGGCCGTGGGTCAGCCGCTTGATGCGCATCTCGCATGGTTGCGATCACGCGGTTACACGCCGGATCGAGCGCAGTTCTGGCTACCGCATGACGGCGCAACGCAGGATCGTGTTTACGACGTGTCCTATGAGAGCGCACTGAAGGCTGCGGGCTACACGGTCACGGTTGTTCCCAATCAGGGCAAGGGCGCTGCGGCTGCTCGCATCGAAGCGGCAAGACGCAAGTTCCCGGCGGTGCGTTTCAACGAAGAGACCACGGAAGCCGGCCGGGCTGCTCTCGGCTGGTATCACGAAAAGCGAGATGAAGCGCGGAACATTGGCCTTGGCCCTGAGCATGATTGGGCGTCACACGGCGCTGATGCTTTCGGACTGATGTGCATCGTTCACGAAGACCAGGCGCTGCCGAAACCAAAACGCGACAGCATGAACTACGGCGCACGCGGCGGATGGATGGGAGGCTAAATGTGGCATCGCCTCCGGTTTATAGATCAGACGGAACGCTAGCGGACATCGTGCAGGGCCGTCGGCCCGTCCAAGGCGGTCGCAACTTCCTCGACGTGCTTCAGGGCGCTGATGAGGCTGTTCGTTATTACGGCGGGCCTCATGTCTATGGCGCGCTTGGCAAACTGGCGAATGCTGCATCCTATTTCTCGCCCGCCTCAGACGTAATTGACGCCGGGCAGAACTATCAGGGCGCAATCGAGTCCGCACAGGCGGGTGATGTTCCCGGAGCCGTGGCAAATGCAGGCTATGGGCTGCTGTCGAATATGGGCCTCTCTGAGCTTTCCAAGCCGGTGGCCGCGATGGCTGGGGCAATGGCTGGGGCGATGGCTGCTCGTCAGCCGCTAACGGATAACTACAGAAAGCCGCTCGATACCTACGCTCAAAGCGTATGGCGGGAAATGTCTCCAGACGATGCCTTGGCGGAATTTCCGGGCAGCAGAGTAACGATGTCCCATGGCCCCGGTGGTCCGCCCGAGCGGTTCTATGCCGACACGCCGGATCTTGCTCTAGGGCAGGGCATGAATCGCGGCGTCAGGATCGAATACGACCCAGCGATGCTTGAAGGAGTTGTCAACACGGCAAAGCCGACATGGCAGCAGTCATGGCAGTCTGGAATGGCCGAATACAAAGCGACCCCAAAGGCTGGGGCTGACTTGAGGCAGGGCGTTCGCGGCATCCAGATCGAGAAAGACGCCATCCCCCGTGGGGCCGATGGCGTGCTTCTGAGGCGTCAGATTGAGGCGCTAAAGAACGCGGGCTGGGAAGTCAGCGAAACCAAAGCGCGCTTCGAACTGAAGCGGCCTAGCACCAAATAAGGGATTCTTCTTCCGGCCAGCTAACCAGCGGGTCGAACACGGACATCGCCGTTGTCGGGCACCACGACATGGTTTTGGTGATCTCGCCCCACGTCTTGGCCTTGGCAAGTTGAGCGTAATCTTCGAAGGAATGAGTGAGCATTTTCGCCTCCGTTAAGGCGCCCAGAATCTCATACGCGGAATCCCCGCGCAAGCATTTTCAAGACGTGCCGAGAGATCGGCAGATAGTCAGGACAAGGTAGGGGGCTAAATGGCAAAGAAGACCGCCTCCGCTGAAAAGACCAAGGGATCGGATTCCGACAGCGATCTGCTGAAGGAAGCGCTCGATCGTTACACGCGTGGTTACGACAAGGACCGTTGCAACATCGATGCGGCGTATGAAGACCTTCAGTTCATGACGGGCAGGACCGAGGATCAATGGCCACCTGAGGCGATCAAAGCCCGTGAGGCTGAAGGCCGTCCGATCCTGACGACGCCGTTGGTCGCCAAGTTCTGCGCACAGGTCACGGGCGACATGCGCCTGTCCAAGCCCGGCATCAAGGTTGTGCCTGTAGACAATCAGGGCGATCAGGAGACCGCTGAAGTTCTCGCCGGCATGGTGCGCTATATCGAAACGCGCTCGTCGGCTCGCATCGCTTATACGAAAGCCGCGGACTCTCAGGTCGCGTGCGGAATAGGTCACTGGCGCGTCACGACGGAATACGCCGACGCGACGACGTTCAACCAGGAGATCAGGATTGTCGCCGTCGATGATGGTGTCGCGACGGTCTGGGACCCGGATGCCATTCTTCCCACCCGTGAAGACGCGCAGTTCTGCTTTGAGCCGGTCGATATATCCGAGACGCGGTTTAAAGAGCTTTATCCCGACGCGAGTCCTTCGGATTACGGCTCGATCTGGCATGGCTGGGCGGAAGGCGAAATGGTTCGCATTGCCCGCTATTGGTACAAGAAGCCCGAGAAGCGGCTTGTTGCATTGTTTCAGGACGGCTCCGTCGTCGATCTGACGGACAAGCCGGAAGAGGCGCAGAAGGCCAAGAATGACCCGACTGTTCGCATCGAATCCCGTGACAGCCATTGCATCTATCACGCGCTGATCTGCGCCGGACATGTTCTGGAGAAGCCGAAGAAGTGGCCTGGCCGTTACATCCCGGTGATCCCGGTTATCGGTGTTGAGACCTATATCGGCTCGGAAACCTACCGCCGCGGTCTTGTGCGGCACATGAAGGACACGCAGCGGCTTTATAACTACGCCCTGTCGGCACAGGCTGAAATAACAGCGCTTCAGCCCAAATCGCCTTTCGTCGCGACGGAAGAGAACGTCGAAGATTATCTCCCCGAATGGGAAGCGGCGAACAGCCAGAACAAGGCGGTCCTGCTCTACAAGCCTGACCAGAAGAATGGCGGCGTGCCCCCGCAGCGCGTTCAGCCTCCCGTGTCCTCGCAGGGTATTGCCGAGCTGATCGATCGGGCAAAGCAGGACCTGAAGGAAGTCACGGGCATCTTTGATGCTGGCCTCGGCAATCAGTCGAATGAAACTTCTGGCAAGGCCATCGCTGCCCGCCAGAGAGAAGCCGACGTCGGCACGTTCGTCTACATGGACAACTGGTCGCTTTCGATCGAGTACACCGGTCGAATCCTGATCGATCTGATCCCGCATATTTACGACACCCAGCGCGCCATCCGCATCGTCGGTGAAGACGGCAAGATGGAGCGTGTTGACATCAACCAGACCGTCCAGGCGCCGATGTTCGAAGATGAACAGCCTGTCATCAAGAACGACGTCACGGTTGGTTCCTACGACGTCGTGCTGGAAACCGGCCCGGCCTATTCAACTCGCCGCGAGGAAGCGAAAGAGGGGATGATCGAGTTCCTCCGCTCGCAGCCTGATGTCGGGCCGATCATCGCGGACCTTGTGGCGAAGTCTCAGGACTGGCCCTTGGCTGACGAGATTGCCGAGCGTCTTGAGATGATGCTGCCGGCGCCCATTCGTCAGATGCTGGACGAGAAGAAAAAGCCAGAGGACCGCAAGCCGCCTCAGCCTCCGCCGAGCGAAGAAGAACAACTGGCGATGCGGCTTGAGCTTGAGGACAAGGCCGCGGATGTCGGGAAGAAGAAAGCCGACGCCCAGGACAAGACTGCAAGCGCGGAAACGAAGGCGTTCGACCTCCAGCTAAAGCAGATGCAGGTGGCCGGCGCGATGGCCTATCCGCAAGCCATCAACCCTGTACCGCAGGAAGACCCGCGCCAGGAGCAGATGATGCAGGCCATTCAGATGATCGCGGAAGCGGTCGCGCAGAACAGCCAGCAAATGGCCCAGATCTCTCAGGCATTGGGCCTCAATCAGCCCGCCTGACAACAGCTTCGTGCAGGCGCCGCATAAGGCGAGCGCCACACGCTGAACCGCCGTCCTCCTGGGCGGCTTTTTCATAGGTACTAACATGACAGATGAGGCCGAAGTCGCAGCCGCGGCGCCGGAACAATCCAGCGCGCCCGAAACAGTGACGGACGAGGCGGTCAAATCCGCTGAAGTCAAGGATGCCAAAGCCGGGCAGGACGACGAGGGCAACAAGCCTGAAATCGCGGACGACAAAGACGCAGAACCCGCCAGCGCAGAGACAGAGGAGGACGGGGACACCGACAAACCGAAGAAACGCACACGGACCTCTCAGTTGAGAGACAAGATCCGTGAGCAGGCCATGGAGATCGAAAAGCTGCGCCGCATTGAAGCCGAGCGCCAGTCCGATCAATCCATGCAGCCGCCTAAAGAGGCGGATTTCAACGGTGATTACGAGGCCTACAATCGCGCCCTAATCGCGCATGAAACGGCGAAGCTGCTGAAGAATGATCAGAGCAAGGCCACTCATCGCGACATCGAGGAACGTCAGGCGGAAATCCGCAGGGCGCGTCTCGCTGACCACATGGAGCGTGTGGCCGAGTACAAAAAAGCGGTCCCCGACTATGACAAGGTGATCGAAGCCGGCCTCAACATCCAGGCCCGGCCTGAAAATCTCGATCTCCTTATGGAAAGCGATAAGTCGGAACTGATCGCCTACCATCTTGCCGAGAAACCGGAGCGTGCGCGCGAGTTTGCCCGCATGACCCCGACCGAAGCTGCGAAGCACATCGGCAAGCTCGAAGTCCAACTGTCTCGTCCCAAGCCAAAAACGACAACCGAGGCCCCATCGCCTGTTCCGCCCTTGAAGGGCGGCGCTGTACCGACGCCTGACCCGGCCAAAATGGATATGGCCGAGTACATCTCGTGGCGGAAAAAGCAGGACAAGGCCTCATAGCCCATAGGGGCATGAGACAATGAGCAACACGACCCTTACCGCGGACATCATCGCCAAAGAAGCGCTGATGATCCTCGACAATGAACTTGTCATGGCGAACCTGGTTCACCGTGGCTACGAGGAAGAGTTCACGAACAGCGTGAACGGATACACGGTTGGCGAAACGGTTTCGATCCGCCGCCCGGCCGACTTCACTGTCCGTGATGGCGCGACTGCCGTTGTGCAGGATGTCGTCGAAGGCAAAACCTCCTTCACCGTGGACAAGCAGAAAGGCGTTGACTTCAAGTTCTCGTCTTCGGACCTGACGCTTCAGATCAAGGAGCTGTCCGAGCGTGTCATGAAGCCTGCGATGGTTCAGCTGGCCAACCAGGTCGATCGCGATGTGTTCGCGCTCTACAAGAACGTCCCGAACCACGTCACGCTGCCCTCGGGCGGCATGGACTCGTTCGCTGACTTCGCCCTCGCGGCGGAGCGCATGGATCTCGTCGGCATCCCGCCGGACGAGCGCCGTGCGGTTCTGACGGCATCCGACAAGTGGAAGATGCTTGGCTCGCAGACGGGCCTTTACGTTCAGGACATCGCGAAGGAAGCCTACCGCAAGGGCCGCATTGGTCCGATCGGTGACATCGATGTTTATTCGAGCCTCAATGCGCCGCGTCACACGACCGGATCGCGCACCGGCACGGACGCCATCGCGGCTTCGTTCACGGGCGATACCTGGGCCGACACCAAGGACACGAACTACTCGACCATCAACATCGGTTCGATGTCGGGCGCGACTGTGACCCTTGCCGCCGGCGACACGCTGACCATCGCTGACGTCTATGACGTCAACCCGGTCACGAAAGAGACCCTCCCGCATCTCAAGATGTTCACCGTTGTCAACGCCGAAACGGCGTCGGGATCGGCCATCGCGTCGTGCGAAGTCTCTCCGGCGATCATCCCCTCGGGTGCCCAGAAGACGGTGGCTTTCGCCAGCGGCGTGACGGACATCAACACCAAGACCGTGACCTATCAGGGTGCCGCCTCCACGGCGTATGCCCAGAACCTGTTCTTCCACAAGAACGCGTTCGGTCTCGTGATGGTGCCGATGGTCAAGCCTTCGGGCGCGGTTGAAGTGGCTCGCAAGTCCTACAAGGGCCTGAGCGTCCGCGTCATCCCGTACTACGACGGCACGAACGACGTCAGCAACTGGCGTCTGGACATCCTGTACGGAACCAAAGCCATCGATCCCCGTCTCGCTGTCCGCGCTTCGCTCGCGGCCGACGTGGCGTAACCCCAGCCATAAGGAGAAATCACAATGGCGGTTAAACAGCACTCCGATGGCGGGCCGGACGGCCAGGTGTTCGGCCAGTCCTCGACCGACAAGCTCGGCTTCTACGGCCTCGCTACTCCGATCGTTCGCCCGTCCGCGGGCACGGCGATCACGACTGGCGCGACCGAGACGGCCACGATTGCGCTGGTGAAGCAGCTTCGCGCATCGCTCGTTGCCCTTGGCCTCATCGGCTGATGGCATTTCAACACTATGTGAGGGGCCGGGAAACTGGCCCCTCAGACCTGTTCATCGCAACGACTTCCGGCTCGACGCCCAAGCCCAATTACGTTGAGTCGGTTGTCCGCACGATCCGTGAGCTGGCCCGCAATGGGATAGAGGCCGAATGGCTTCTGCATCAGGGCGATCCGCATGTCGATGACGGGCGCAATGCCTGTGTCGCGAAGTTCTTGGAGTCGGGCGCCCCGAAGTTCCTGTTTATCGACGATGATGTGGGGTGGGATGAACACGAGTTCCTGAAGTTCATCAAACACGACCGCGATGTGGTCGCGGCGATCTATCCGAAGAAGTGTGACGAGCCGGATTGGCCGGTGAGATTTCTTCCGGGTGAATTGCAGGCCGGCCCGGACGGGCTGCTTCAGGTCGAGAATGTCCCGACAGGGTTTCTGCTCATCAAGAGGCATGTGCTCGAAAGCATGGCTTCGGAAGCGGTTCAGTTCACCCGCAAGGATACGGGCACGACGCCTTTACTATTCGAACGAGGCGTAACCAACGGCATTCGCTGGTCGGGCGATTACTGGTGGGGCCGCAAATGGACCGAGCGTGGGGGTTCAATCTGGATAGACCCGGAGATGAACCTGACGCATGTCGGGCTGAAGACGTGGCGGGGGTGTATCGGTGATTTCCTTCGCGACAAAGCGGGGATCATCGATCCCTATCTCGACCGGACCTTCAAGCTGCTTCAGTCCGGTGTTGTTCGTCCCGAGATATGGGCGGTTCTCGCGGCGCGCTCCGGAAATGTGCCGTGGTGCGCCCCAGAAGAACTGATGGCGGCGGCCTATGAGATGGCGAAAGCCACGAAAGGCCCCGTTCTGGAAATCGGTTCTGGCCTGACGACGATCATCATGGCGATGGCCGGCGCTGAGATACATACGCTGGAACATGATCTGGCGTGGCTCAGAACGACACGCAAAAGACTGGCGCGTTACGGCCTGACCAACGTGCATCTGCATTACGCGCCGCTCCGGGAATATCCCGACGACAGCGTATGGCATGAAGTGCCTGAAGGTCTTCCTTCCGAGTTCTCGCTTCTCGTCTGTGACGGCCCGCCGCGCAATGTGGCGGATCGCAAGGCTCTGTGGCGGCTGATGGGCGAACGGATCAAAGGGGCGGACTGGATTATCGACGATGTGGACGGCGATGCGTCGTCCCACGAACAGGGCGGTCGAAAGCCCGAACTGATCGAGCGGTTTGCGATTGTGAGGCGGCCATGACCAAGACCCGCGATCAGATGATACAGCGCGCCGCGACAAAGCTGGGCCACAACCCGGCCGGCCAGACAATTGCCACGGAAGATTACGAACGCATCGACGAGAACCTCGAATCCATACTGTCGGATATTCCGAGAGCAACCTTCTATGTCGGGGACTTCGATACATACGACGACGAGAGCTTCGAGGCCCTCGCGGATTACCTGGCTGGGGGGCTGGGGGACGATTTCGCCAAGCCCGAGCAGTGGTCGATGGCAAAGAAGGCCGACGCTCTGAGGCGCCTGAAGACGATCTCGGCCGCGTCAGGAACGAGCGAGCCACTGAAGACGGATTCGATGCTGCGTTTCGGCGCTCATCGCAATTACGGCGGCACCATCCTGGATGGCTAGGATACCGTTCCCGCAAAGCTCCTATCCCGGCAAGAACCGGCAGGAGTCAGGCGGCAGGATCGTCAATGGTGTTGTCGAAGCCCTGGCCGATGGAGCGCCGAACACGTTCATCGTCAGGCGTCAGCCTGGCACGGTCGCGTTCGGGAACTCGACATATACCGGCTATCGAGGAGCCATCCTCGCGGGATCGGCGCTTTACGCAGCCTTTGAAGGCGAATTGGTCAAGTTCGACAGCGCCGGCACGAAAACGGACATGTCGAACCTGTCGGGATCTGAGCCTGTCTCGTTTGCCCGCAATAACAAGCTGCCGACGTTCGATTGCGTTTTGGTGGCAGAGAATGCGGCTTTTACGGTCGATGCATCCACTGGCGCGGCGTCTCTAGTGGACTCAGACCTTCCGTCACCGACCGATGTGTGTTTCGGGGATGGCTATTTCTTCTGGGCGATAGCGGACGGGCGCATATTCGCCTCGGGCATCAACGCCATTACCGTGGGCGCACTGGATTTCACCCGTTGTGATACCAAATCGGACCCTCTGTCGCGCGTGGTCTGGTATGGCGGGCGTCTTCTCGCGTGGGGGCCGGACAGCTGCGAAATCTTCTACAACGCGGCCAATGCGACGGGCTTTCCGTTCAATCGTGAAGAAGTGGTCAGAGGGCCGGGCCTGAAGGGCAAATGGGCTATTACTGGCCATGAGAACGGCTGGGAAAAGGGCCTGTTCTGGATCGGCTCGGATAACGCGGTTCATACGCTTGAAGGATACGCGGCAAGGCGCGTTTCAACCCCCGATATTGACCGCGACATCGAACGCGTGGCTGAAGCCGACAAGGACACGATCCGCGGCTTCTGCTTTGTCGAAGGCGGGCATTTCTATATCGGCTTTTCGTGCGCGCTGTGGACATGGATCTTCGACCTGACGACACAGAAATGGTCGGAGGGCAGAAGCTACCTGCAGACGCCGCGGAGGCTCTTGGGTTCCTCGGTAAACGCCTTCGGCAAATGGCTGATGGGCGACAGGCTGACCGGCAATCTGATCGAAGCCTCGGATCAGGCGCATGAAGATGTCGGGGAAGAACCTCTCGTGGTCGAAGTCACGTCCGGACGCTGCGCTGCCGGCTTCGGGCAGAGAATGGAAGCCCGCTTTCTGTTTGTTGATGGCGTTGGGTCCATTGCGGGCAGAGACCCTATCGAACGTGATCCGACGATTGAAATCTCGTGGTCGGATGACGGCGGGGTGCAGTTCTCCGAGCCGATCTTCAGGAAGCTCGGCCGCATCGGCAAGCGGAAGAACGAAATCTATCTCTCGGCCAATGTCCTCGGCGCCTGTACGGGCAGGGACGGGCGGGTGTTCAAGGTCAGGATGTCCGACCCGCGTGATTTCGGGCTTCTGGCCGGCGAGCTGACTGTTCTCTGATGGCAACTCTTCCGCCGGTTCCCGACAGTCAGGAAAAGGTCATTCTGCCGGGAGGATCGATCAACCCGCCTTGGTATGCGTGGTTTCTGGCGTTCGTGAACTACACACGAGCTGCGGCGGCGGCATCAACGACCGGGCTAGCGGGCAAGGCAGGCACGAGCCAGACATGGGAAGTGACGTTCACCGTCGTGAAGGTCACGACAGATCCGGTCTACGTCATATTGAAATCGGTCAAGGCGCGCACGGTCACGGCTGTTGTTACGGACTGCGATTCTGGAACATGCACACTGACGGGTCAGATTGACGGAACGCCGCTTGGCGGAACGGCTAACAGTGTCTCGACGACAGAAAGCGAACAGACGCACATCTCGGCCAATTCCATAGCTGCGGGGCAGGATCTGCGGTTTGTCGCGTCAAGTGTGTCGTCATGCCGGAATATGAGGGTCCGCGTCAGCGGCACGTTCAGCCTCGATGCATGAGATTTCATGTTTCGTCGTCGGCGGCGGTGTGACGGAGTTCACGGTTGTCGGTTCCGGCCTCGGCGTCAATGCAGCGGCCGATTTTGAGATCCCCGCCGATGCCCTGCCGGGCGACATCTTTCTGGGTTTTGACGTCAGCAGTAGTGGCGTTCCTGTTGTCAATGCCGACTTCGAAGAGATCGCCACGACGAGCAATGTGACGATTGGCATATCGAGCTATCGGATTGTCGAGGCGGGGGA
>LNFM01011631.1_pt1 | contig 11892 bp, 10 predicted proteins | sample 596031 | NCBI WGS metagenome assembly LNFM01 (sample SAMN04254537, study PRJNA301005) | activated carbon metagenome | isolation source: dual media filters at the Ann Arbor, Michigan drinking water treatment plant | place: USA: Ann Arbor | reverse complement strand
AGTCGGCGAGCCCCGCGCGCCGGGCGTTCGGGCCGCGCCAGCTGTTCGACTCTGCGCGCAACTTCTCGCGCGCCACAGAACGGCACGCGGGGCGCGCCTACTACCGTGTGAAACGCATGCAGATGAAGTGGGACACCTTTTGGGAGCTGATCGGCTCCGCGGTGCGCGCCGACCCCATCGAGCACGGCGCCGCGCTCGAAGCCGCGCTCCGCGAGCGGAAGTGGTTCGAGGTCGTTTCGTTCCAAGCGCGGTTCGAGGAGGCCGCGCGCGCCGCGAACACCCCGGACCTGCGCGCCGCCGCACTTCTGGTGAACGGCACCGACAGCGCCGCCGCGTTCCGCGACTTCCTCGCGTGGCTGGTCGCGCGCGGCAAGCCCACCTACCTGCGCGGCATCGAGAACCCCGATTCGCTCGCGGACGCGCTCACCGGCGACCCGGTAGACGCCTTCGACATCGACCGCGCCGCGCTGCGCGCGTACGAGGCACTCACCGGCCTGAGCGACTTCTACGCGCGGTTGGACCGCCCGCCGGAGCCGCCCGCGGCCGAGTTGCAACTGAGCGAAGCCGACGCGCGCGACCGGTTCCCGCGGCTCGCGGCGCTGTACCCGCCGCCCGCACCCGACGAAGGCGACGAGTGAACCCGACGTACAAAGATCACTTCTCCGATCGGGCCGCGCGCTACCGCGCGTTCCGCCCGGCGTACCCGCCGGAGCTGTTCGCGTGGCTCGCGGGCCTCGCGCCTTCGCGCGAACTGGCGTGGGACTGCGCCACCGGCAACGGCCAAGCGGCGGTACCGCTCGCGGCGCACTTTTCGCGCGTGCTCGCCACCGACGCGAGCGCCGAGCAGATCGCGCACGCCGACCCGCACCCGCACGTGACCTACGCGGTGGCCCCGGCCGAAGCGTGCCCGCTGCCGGGCGCGAGCGCCGACGCGGTGCTGATCGCGCAAGCCCTGCACTGGGTGGACCGCCCAAGGTTCTTCGCAGAAGTTCGGCGCGTGCTGAAGCCCGGCGGCATCGTCGCGGCGACGTGCTACCTCGCGCCGAGCGTGGCACCGGAAATCGATGCGGTGCTGCGCGAGTGGGAAGCGTTCATCGCACCCTATTGGACGCCCGAGCGCGCGCTTCTGGACGCGCGGTTCCGCGACGTCGAGTTCCCGTTCGCGGAAGTGCCGGTGCCGGCGCTCGAGGTGTCGGCGGTGGTTTCGCTGGACGGGCTGTTGGGGTATTTGGGAACGTGGTCGGCGGCGCGCGCGTACGAGAAGCGGCACGGCACGAACCCGCTGGCCGGGTTCGCGCCGAAGTTCGCGGCCGCGTGGGGGTGCGCCGAGTGCGCGCGCCCGCTGCGCTGGGAGCTGACCGGCCGCGCCGGGCGCGCCTAACCGCCCTCAGCGCGGCCGCGCGACGAAGACGCGGTTCCACGGCACGTCGCGCGACGGGCGCACCTCGGCGCGCCACCCGTGCCGCTTCAGCGCGGCGAGGAAGTAGTCGGTGCGGAACCCGAGTTCGAGCCACCCGTGCCGGCGCACGCACCACAGCGAGCGGCCGTCGCGGCGCACGCCCCACGGGATCGGCAGTTCGTCCATGATCGGCTCGCCCGCGAACAGCACCGCGCCGCCGGGCGCGATCACGGCGCGCAGGCGGTCCAGCATCGCGCCGTGGTCGTCGCAGTGGTGGAAGCTCTCGTAGAACACCGCGCGGTCGAACCGGTGCGCGGGGCGGAAGTCGAGCATCGCGGCGCGCGCAACGCTCACGCGCAGCCCCTCGCGGGCCGCGCTGTCGCGCAGCAGGTCGGCGAAGTCCGGGCTGATTTCGACCGCGGTCACGTTCAGCCCGGTGCGGGCCATTTCGAGCGTGAGCCGGCCGAACCCGCAGCCGAACTCCGCGACCGTCGCGCCCGGCGGGGCGTCGAGCGCCTTCACCACGAACCCGATGGCTTGAAGTTGCTCACCGACCACGCGGGTGCTGCGCGTGTAGTACGGGTACGGCACCGCGCGGCGCTCGTCGGGGATCGGCGTCAGCTCGCACTCCGCGGGCGCGTAGTCGGTGCGGCGCGCCACTTCGTAGTAGAACGCCATCTGCGCGGCGCGGTACTCGGCCGAGAACGGGTCCCGCGGCAGGTCGGTGGGGTACTTCAGCCCGAACGAATCGAGGGCGGCGAAGTGCGCGTCGTGCGATTCGCCCATCGCGCCGGCGGCGCGGGCCAGCTCCGCGTCCGCTTCGGCCAGCGTGCCCACCTCGCGGTAGCCCGGGCGCGGCGGAACGAAGAACCGCTTCACCGCCACGACCGCGTCGAACAGCGCCGGCGGCAGCACCGGTTGCAGCGCGCGGCGGAACATCCGATTCATGCCGACCTCCGCGAACGGAACCGGTACGCCTTACCGCGCCGCCGGGGCCGGGGGCAAGGGCAACCGCGGCGTGCTAGAATGCCCGTACCCGCCGCGAGTCGCCGATGAACGACCCCACCGACCGAACACTCGTGCGCACCGACCCGCCGCCGGACCCCGGCGCGACGGTGGTGCGCGCCGCCCCGCCCCCTTCCCCGCCGCCGAGCGCGACCGACGAGACGCTCGTGCGCGGCGCGGCCCCGAGCGCCGCCCCGAGTGCCGGTTCGCAACCGCTGGTCAGCAGCGGGGCGGCCGGGTTCGCCGAAGAGACGCGCAAGCTGCTCCGCCGGCGGTTGCTGCTGACGCACAGCGCGCTGGGCGGCGTCACGCTGGTCGTGACCGCGCTCGGGCTGTGCGGCGTACCGCCCATCCCGGCGGAATTCGGCCTCGGGCGCTGGGTGGTCGGGCTGCCGCTGCTGGTCGCGGCGCAGAACGCGGTGGGGCTGTACTTCCTGCTGAAGCACCCGGGGGCGGCGCTCGGCGCGCTGCGCGCGGTGGAAGCGGCGCAGTTCGGCGGCGTCGCGCTCACCGGTGCGATCGCGCGGTTCGTGGTGCTCACCGCGCCCCCCCAAGAATCCCCGGACCCGCGGTTTCACGACCTGAGTTACCGGTTCGCGGCCGTGCTCACCGGGTTTCCGATGATGTTCGCCGTGCTGTTCTACGGCGTGTTCATCCCGAACACGCGCCGGCGCTCGCTCAACGGCTCGCTGCTGCTCGCGGCGATCCCGATCACCGCGACCGCGCTCGCCGCGGCGCTCAATACCGAACTCGACGGCGAGTTGATCGAAATCCTACCGGCCACCGTCCTCCCCCTGTCGATGTGCGTGATCGTCGCGGTGTTCTGCGCGGCCCGCGCGAACGAGCTGCAGCGCCAAGCCTACGACGCGCTGCGCGAGGCGAAGGAACTCGGTTCGTACGTGCTGGTGCGCAAGCTCGGCGAGGGCGGCATGGGCGAAGTGTGGCTGGCCGAACACCGGCTGCTGAAGCGCCCGTGCGCGATGAAGTTCGTGCGCGCGGAACTGGCCGCGGAACCGGCGACCGCGGCGCGGTTCGAGCGCGAGGTGCGCGCGGTTACCGCCCTCACGCACTTCAACACGGTGCGCATCTACGACTACGGCCGCGACGACGACGGGAGCTTCTACTATGTGATGGAGTACCTCGAAGGCCCGACGCTCGACCGCTTGGTGCGGGACCGCGGCCCGCTCGCCCCGGGCCGCGCCGTGTACCTCGTGCGCCAACTGTGCGGCGCGCTCGCCGAAGCGCACGCCGCGGGCATGGTGCACCGCGACCTGAAGCCGAACAACGTAATCGTCGCGGCGCTCGGCGGGCAGCGCGACGTGGCGAAGTTACTCGACTTCGGCTTGGTGCAGGACCACACCGACGCGCCGAACGACGACCGCATCACGCGCGCCGGCACCGTGCTCGGTACGCCCGCGTACATGTGCCCCGAACAGGCCGCGGGCGAGCGCGTGGACCGCCGCGGCGACGTGTACAGCCTCGGCGCGCTCGCGTTCTTCGCGCTCACCGGGCGCCCGCCGTTCGAGGGCACTACGGCCGCGAAGCTGATGAGCGCGCACCTCACGCAACCGGCCCCGGACCCGCGCGCCGTTCGCGCCGACGTGCCCGCCGACCTCGCCGCGGTGCTGTTGAAGTGCATGGCGAAGGACCCGAAGGAGCGGTTCCAGAGCGTCGCCGAATTGGACGCCGCGCTCGCCGCGTGCGCGTGCGCCGCCGAGTGGGGCGCGACCGCCGCGACCGAGTGGTGGAGCGAACCGCCCGGTCCGAACGACGGCGGCGAGAAGACCGACCCCGAACGCACCACCCAATGGCGGAAATGACCCACTTCTTGGCCCTCGAAACGAGTTGCGACGAAACCGCCGCCGCCGTGTTCACCGACGACCTGCGCGTGCTCTCTAACGTGGTCGCGTCGCAGACCGACCTGCACGCGCGGTTCGGCGGCGTGGTGCCGGAAATCGCGTCGCGCGCGCACCTGCGCAACCTGCTGCCGGTGGTCGACGAAGCCCTGTCGCGGGCGGGCGTGTCGCTCGCACAAATCGGCTGCGTCGCGGTTCACAACACGCCGGGCCTCGTGGGGGCGCTCTTGGTCGGCGTGAGCGCCGCGAAGGCGCTCGCGCTCGCGCTGGGCGTGCCGCTGGTGGGCGTGAACCACGTCGCCAGTCACGTGTTCGCGTGCCGGCTCGCCGCGGGCCGCGACATCTTCCCGTGCGTGGGCCTCGTGGTGAGCGGCGGGCACACGTCGCTGTTCAAGTGCGACAGCGCGCTGTCACTGGAACTGCTCGGCGGCACGCGGGACGACGCCGCGGGCGAAGCGTTCGACAAGGTCGCGGCGGTGCTCGGTCTCGGCTTCCCCGGCGGGCCGGCCGTGGAGCGCGAGGCGCAAAGCGGGAACCCGAAGGCGTTCGACTTCCCGCGCGCGTTCTCCGACGACGGGCGCTTGGAGTTCAGCTTCAGCGGCGTGAAAACGGCCGTCATGTACGCGTGCCACGGGCAGGACGTGAAGCGCGCCGCGCCCCCGGGGCCGGGGCAGAAGCGCGCCGATCTGGCCGCGAGCTTTCAGGCCGCGGTGGTGGACGTGCTCGCGCTGAAGTGCAAGCAGGCGCTGCGCAAAACCGGGTCGAAGCGGCTCGCGGTGGGCGGCGGCGTGAGTGCCAACAAGCCGCTGCGTGCGGCGCTCGCGACGATGTGCGAAAAGGAAGGCGCGGAGCTGTTCATCCCGCCGCTGAACCTCTGCACCGACAACGCCGCGATGGCGGCGCTAGCGGTGGAAAAGTGGAGGCGCGGCGAGTTCGCCCCGCCGGAACTGGACGCCGAACCGAACTTCGCGTGAGCGGCGCGCGGGCGGCGCGAGTCCGCGCTCAGTACTTCGCCAACTCCGTGCCCTTCAGCCCGAGCGCGTCGATCACCTGTTTCGCGCCGTCGCTCATGAATTTCAGTTCGCTGTTCACCGCGACGAGTTGCCAGCCCTCCGCGATCCGGGCCTTCGCGTCTTCGATGCTGAACGTGTGGATGCCGGCCGCGATGCCGATCCGCTTGCACCCCGCGAGGATGTCCGCGAGCGCCTGCCGGAACGCGTCGGCACTCGGCGGCTTCCCGGTCGCGTCGCGCATGCTAGCCGCGAGGTCGTTCGGCCCCACGTAGATCGCATCGGCCCCGGTGCCGCCGTACACCGCGTCGAAGTTGCGCACCGCGTCGATGTGTTCGCACTGCAGCACGATCAGGATTTCGTCGTCGGCCTTCGCGTAATACTCTGGGGGCGTCGCGCCGAAATTGAGCGCGTGAACGCTGCCGCCCACGCTCCGCGTGCCGCGCGGCGGGTACAGGCACGCGCTCACCGCGTCGCGGGCCTCTTGGGGCGTCGTCACCATCGGCACCACTACACCGTAGCCGCCGTTGTCGAGCACGCGCTTGATGTGGTCGTGCTTGTTGGCGGGCACGCGCGCGAGCGGAACGCACCCGGCGTCCGCGATACTCGCGATCATGTTCGTGACGGTTTCCATGCCGACTAGCGAGTGCTCGATATCGATGGTGAGCCAATCGAACCCGGCGCGGGCGAGGAACCGGGCCGCCGTGACGCTGCCCAGAGAGAGCCAAGTGCCGACGCTCGGCTTGCCGGCCTTCAGCAGCCGCTTCACAGTGTTGGTGCGCATGGGGTGATTCGCGGCCCAAGGGTTGTAGTTACCCTTGTTGTATTGGGAGCGGCCTACCCGAAGAACTCGGCGTTCGCGCGCAGGAACAGCGCGTACGCGGCGTAGAACACCGCGACCGCCACCAGCACCGCCGCCACTTCAGCCGACAGCGCGCGACCCGCGAACCCACCCAGCATCAGCCCGACCGCGCCAACCAACTTGGTGAGGTTCAAACGGAAAGTCCAATCGCGGGCGTAGTCGCTCAGGCGCAACAGGTAGTACGCCAGCGGCAGTTCGATGAGCTGCAATATGCCCGCGATCCCCATCGCGGACATGCGCTGGCCCGGCGGGGCCTTGATCGCGGCCCACACGAACCAGCCGACCGACACCAGCACCGACACCAGCGTGAACGCGAGCAACACCGACCAGCGACGCGCGGACATGGCGCACCTCGTGCGGACGACCCGTTACACTTCAGTTCGCCCGCTCACGTCGGCTTCTTCAGTTCCAAAAGCGCTTGCGCCTCTTTCCACACTTCCCCGTATGCCTCCTTGTCGAACGGCGGGCAGCCGGCCGGGAACTGCCCCAGCGGGTGCTGCTTGCTCCGCATCAAGGCCGTGCAGTAGCTGAACGTGCGACACACCCGCTTGCGGTCCAGCTTGCCGTTGTCCAGAAGTTGGCGCACCCAGTCCGGTTGCGAGAGCGTCGCGCGGCCCACGCCCACGATACTCACGCGCCCGTCGCGCAGGTTCGCCGCTGCCGCTTGCGGCAAGAACTCCTGCAGGTAGCTGTACCCGGTGCCGACCAGCGCCAAGTCGGGGAACGCGCGCTGAATCTGTTCGGTCGCGCGGAAGTGGCGGTCCACGCCGGTGAGCGGGTGTTCGGGCGACTCGTAGCCGTCCGGCGGCGGGTACTCGAACGGCCGGCCGTAGTGCGGTTGTGCGTACGGGTTGCCCATCGTCGCGTTCACGAGCGTTACGCCCAGCGCCCGCATCTCGCCGATCCACCGAATCGGCTCCGTCAGATCGACCGCGAACGGGTCCGTTTCCGACATGCCCCAGCCGTTTACGAGGGGCAGCTTGTGCGCGTCCGGTGCGCCGTTGTCGTTCGCGCCCTTGTGGAACGGGATGCCGTCGAAGATGTTCAGGCGCGTCGCAATCACGATGTGCGAAGGCACCGCGGCGCGCACCGCTTGGATGGCTTCGCGCATGAACCGCGTGCGGTTCTCGTAGCTGCCCCCGTAGGGGCCGGGCCGGTTGCGCGCGCCGAGCAGTTCGTTCGCCAAGTACCGGTGGCACTGCTTCATGTCGATGAAGTCGAAGCCCACTTCCACCGCGAGCCGCGCGGCGCGCGCGTAGTCGTCCACGAGGCGCTTCAGTTCGTCGTCGGTGATTAGTGGGTAGTCGGCTGTCACCTTCGCGCCGGTCTGTTTGTTGGCGACCGTGCGCGGGTCCAGAATGGGGTCGTGCGTGGCGATGATGGGCCGCGGGTGGCTGTAGCGGCCGGAGTGCGTGAGCTGCAAGCCGAACAGCAGGTCCGCGTCGGTGCCGTTGGCGGCGCGGTGCGCCGTGCGGCAGTCGCTCACGATGCGCGCGAACGCGGGCTTCGTGCTCTCGTTTAGGGTGATCTGTCGCGGGGTCGCCCGGCTCTCGTTCGTGACGGCGCAGGCTTCGCCCCAGAGCAGTTTCGCGCCGCCCGCGCCGAACCGCACGTAGCGGCGGAACGTGAGTTCGCCCGGGGTGCCGTCCGACTCGCCGTCGCACCCCTCCATCGGGTGCACGCACCACCGGTTGCCGACCGCGCGCCCGCCGATGGTGAGCGGCGCGAAGGCGGGGGCGAGATCGTCGGAGAACCGCAGGTCGGTGCCGAGGCGCGCGTTTTCGGCTTCGAGTTCGGCCACCGACTTGTACTTGAAGAACCGCGCCATGCGCACTCCGTGACGGGTGACTCGGGGATTGTACGGCCCGCGCGAGCGGTGGAACCGTTACGATTTCCCGTACCGGACCCGAAAGCCGGAATCGGCGCGCACTTCCGAGAGTGAATCTGGCGCGCGGCGCGCCGGCGAACTAGTGTTGCGAGAATCGGGAGCGCACCGCGATGCGGGTTCTGAAGACGGCGGCCGGCAAAGTCATCGACGTGGCGTTCAGCCCGGACTGCCGGGCCGTCGCCGCGGCGGTGGACGGTGCCGGCGTGTTCCTGTGGAACCTCGACTCGCCCACGCTCGCCCCGGTGCGGTTGGGCGAGTTGCGCCAGCCGCGCGGGGCGCTGTCGTTCTCGCCCACCGGTCGCAAACTCGCGTGGCTCACGCCGGCCGGCCGGTACGTGTACGACCGCGACGAGCGCGCCGCGGCCGCGCCCCCGGTTCCCCCGGGCACGTTCGGCACCACGGCCGACGGGCGGCGGGCCGTTTCGCTGTTGGGCCTGCCCCAGTTCGCCCTCGCCGGGTGGAAGCTCAAGGAGGGCGAGTGGGTGCGCCAGTGGAATCTGTCCACGCGCGCGCTCTCGGTGCTCGAGCCGACGCTCGCCCCGACCGGCGACCGGTTCGCCATGTTCGCGCGCACCACGAACGCGGCGCGCTGGTGGGAAGAGCCGATGCACGTCGAGGTGCGCGACGCGGCCACGGGCAAACTCGCGGCGACCGGCACCTACCCCTACAGTTACCACGGCAAGCTGGCGTTCCACCCGCGCGGCGAACAACTGGTGTGCGCGCACGAAATGACGCTCGTGGCGTGGGAGCTACCGACCGGCGGCGCGCCGCGGCTCGCGCGCAACGACAACCGCAAGCACTTCACCGCACTCGCGTACCACCCCGACGGCGCGCGCCTGTTCGCCACCAGCAACGACGCCACCGTTCACGTGTTCGACGCGCGCACGCTCGCGCGCGTGCGCCGCTACACGTGGCGCTTGAACCGGCTCAGCGCGCTGGCGGTCAGCGCCGACGGCGCGCTGGCCGCCGCCGGTTCCGCGACCGGCGACGTCGTCCTGTGGGACCTCGACGCCTGACCCGCGGGGCACTCGAACCGCACCCCGCTCCTCGGTGGTTCCCGGTCAACGCGCCGGTCGCGAGGCAACGGGCGCGGTGCGGCGAACGGACAACGAGCGCCGCGCCACAAGTCCCGCACGGCACCGGGTCGACTCCGGGCGCGGCGGGAGCGAGGCCGCCGTGCTGTGCGAGTGGGGCGGCAAGAGCAAGGACGGGCGCGACGAATTCAAGGCGAAGCGCCCGGGGTGGGACGCCCCGATTCACCAGTTGTGCGCGAAGCACAAGGGGTCGGCGGTGTTCCACGGGCACGACCACTTCTACGCGCACCAAGAACTCGACGACGTGGCCCACGTGATGGGCCGCAACCGGGGCACGCGGGCGGCGACCGGTTGCGAAACGTGGACGAATACGGCTACGTGCGCGGCGAGTTCCAACCGCCCACCGGACACATCCGCGTCCGCGTGAGTGGCGAGAAGGCCGTGACCGATTGCGTTCGCTCGCTGCTCCCACAGGCCGAAACCGCGCAGAAGAAGAACGGCTACGTCGCGCACCGGTTCACCATCCCGGGGCGGTAGCCACGCGCTCCTGTAGCTGAACAGCGCCACGGAGTAGGTGAGCGTTGCCGCTTGCGCGGGTTGATGTTATGTCGCGCTCTGGCGCAGCGGCGGAAAATCGTTCGCACCCGTTTGGCGGTTCCGGGGCACGGAACCCACTTCCCAGCGCGAACCGGTGGCACCGGCGTGTCGGGGCGGGCGTATCGTAGGCTGTTGACGGCTCGTGCGGTCACAGCGAGACGGACATGTCCGAACCACCGCCGAACCCCAACGCCGGGCACGGGGCGACCGACCGGTCGCTCCTCCAACAGTACCGGCGCGGCGCGGACGACGCCGCGACGGAACTGTTCGTGCGCTACGCCGCGCGGCTGCGGGCGCTCGCCACCGCCCGGACCGGCACCGACGTACAACAGCGCGTCGATCCGGACGACATCGTGCAGTCGGTGTTCCGCACGTTCTTCCGCCGGGCCGCCGCCGGGCAGTACGAGGTGCCGGACGGCGACGACCTGTGGAAGTTGCTCGTGGTGATCGGGCTGAACAAGATTCGCGCGACCGCGGCGCACCACCGGGCGGACAAGCGCGACGTGCGGGCCACCGTGGGCGGGGCCGCGTTCGACGCCGCGGCGCGCGCGGTGCCCGACGACCCGGAAGGGGATTTGCAAGTGCTGCGCCTCACCATCGACGAAGTGCTCGCCCCGCTCCCGCCGGGGCACCGCGAGATCGTGACCGCACGCATTGCCGGGCACGAGGTCGCGGAGATCGCCAAGCGAACCGGGCGCGCGAAGCGCTCGGTCGAGCGCATCCTGCAAGAGTTCCGCGCGGCGCTGGACGGGGTGCTCCGTGACGGCCACTGACCGCGCCGCACCGGCGCTCTCCGACCCGGACTTCGAACTGGACGCCTACGTCGCCGCGTTCGAATCGGCGCACGCGCGCGGCGGAGCGGACCCCGCGGCGTTCGCCCCGCCCCACGGGCACCCGCGGCGCGCGGCCGTGGTGTGCGAGCTGGTGCGCACCGACCTCGAATTCGCGTGGGACGCGGGCACCGAGCGGCGGCTCGAAGAGTACCGCGACCGGTTTCCCGAACTGTTCGCCGACCCCGCGCTGCTGCGGGCCGTGGCGTGGGAAGAGTACCGCCTGCGCCGCGCCGCCGGCGAGCGCCCCACGCGCGCCGAGTACCGCGCGCGGTTCGGCATCGACCTCGACGTACCGGACGGCCCGCCGACCACCTGCGTCACGCCCACCCCGGGCGTCACCTCGGTGCTGCGGATGCCCGAACCGGGCGAGTGCGCGGCGGGCTACGAACTGCTCTCGGAGTTGGGCCGCGGCGCGTTCGGGCGCGTGTTCCTCGCGCGCGAAACCGGGCTGGCGCGGCGGCTGGTGGCGCTGAAAGTGTCCACCAAACTGCCCGGCGAATCGCAGACGCTGGCGCGGCTCCAGCACTCGAACGTGGTGCCGGTGTACTCGGTTCACCGGCACGGCGCGTACCACTTCATCTGTATGCCGTACCTCGGCGGCACCACGCTCGCCGATCTGCTCGGCGCGTTCCGCGGCCCCAGCGGGCTGCCCGGCACCGGGCGCGGGCTGGTGAGCACGCTCGCCGAACGCACCACCCGCGCCGCCGGTCCCGCACCCGCGCCGAAGGCACACGGCCCCGCGCCCGCCCTGCTCGAACAGCTCGCCGCGGCCGACTACCCCAGTGCCGTGTTGCTCCTCGCCGAGCAACTCGCCGACGCACTCGCACACGCCCACGAGCGCGGCGTGTTGCACCGCGACATCAAACCCGCGAACGTGCTCCTCGCGGACGACGGGCGGCCGATGCTGCTCGACTTCAACCTCGCCGCCGACGCCGGGTTGGGCACCGACGAACAGGCGCGGCAGGGCGGCACCCCGCGGTACATGGCCCCGGAAGCGCTCCGCGCGCTCGCCGACAACCGCCCGCTCGACGACCCGCGCTCGGACGTGTACGCGCTCGGCCTTGTCCTGTACGAACTGCTCACCGCCGCGTTCCCGTTCCCGGACCCGACGACCGGTTCGCTGACCGAAATGGCGCGCGAACAGGCCGCGCGGCGCGACACCGGCGCGCCGGACGTGCGCGCCGCGCGCCCCGGTGTCCCCGCGGGGCCGGCCGCGATCGTCTGGAAGTGCCTGCGCCCCGACCCGAACGAGCGGTACCAGACCGCCGCCGAGTTGCGCGAAGACCTGCGCCGCGAGCGCGAGCACCGGCCGCTGAAGTTCGCCCCGAACACGTCTGTTGTGGAGCGCGCGCGCAAGTGGGCGAAGCGGCACCCGCGGCTGTCGTCGTGGGTCACGCTGGGCACGGCC
>LNFM01011630.1_pt1 | contig 11892 bp, 12 predicted proteins | sample 596031 | NCBI WGS metagenome assembly LNFM01 (sample SAMN04254537, study PRJNA301005) | activated carbon metagenome | isolation source: dual media filters at the Ann Arbor, Michigan drinking water treatment plant | place: USA: Ann Arbor | reverse complement strand
CTTTCATCATCTTGTTGTAGAGCACCCTGATCTTGGCAAAGCGCTCCAGAGCCTCGCCCCTGAGCTTGAGCAGGTTGGCGCTCTGGATGGCCGCGCCGTCCTCTTCGTCTTCCTCCTCTTCGGACTCGATATCCTCTTCCATTTCCTCTTCGGACATCTCGGCCGCAAGAGCTTCTTCTCCTGAGGCGTTCGGGTCGATCAGACCGTCGACCACTTCGTCGACCCGCATTTCCTCGCGCTCGATTTTTTCGGCAAGCTGCAAAATTTCTGCGATCGTAGTCGGACAGGCGGAGATGGCCATGATCATGTGCTTGAGGCCGTCTTCGATGCGCTTGGCGATCTCAATTTCGCCTTCCCGGGTCAGCAGCTCGACCGAACCCATCTCCCGCATGTACATTCGCACCGGGTCGGTCGTCCGGCCAAATTCGGAATCGACGGTCGACAGAGCCTGCTCGGCCTCTTCCACCACGTCTTCGTCCGGTGCTGCCGCGGGCGTAGCCTCGTTCATCAGCAGGGTTTCGGCATCCGGCGCCTCGTCATAGACCTGGATGCCCATGTCGTTGATCATGCTGATGATGTTCTCGATCTGCTCGGCATCCAGCATGTCATCCGGAAGATGATCGTTGATCTCGGCGTAGGTAAGATAACCGCGCTCCTTGCCGAGCACGATCAGGTTCTTCAGGCGCATGCGCCGAGCTTCAGCATCGATGGGCTGCTGAGCCTGAACCTGCTCCTTGCTCTGATCCTTCCGTCTTTCCCTTGCCATGTCTCTTATGTCCTTTAAAAACAATCTCTTAAGAAACGACCAACAAAAAAGAACCGCGTATTGTACCGGAGTAACCCCGGGCTTTCATTCTGTTGCCGGAGTGCGCTGGAGTCGCCGGTACTCCTCCTTGTCGGCTGCGCTCCAGCCTTGTGCCTGATTCTTCTCCAGCAGGAGGGTGATGCGTACATGCCGGAACCGGTCCATCAGACGCGTCCAGGCGCCGTTGAATTCCGCCTCGATGGCCTCCGGCGGCAGCCGCTCCCACTTCAGGCTGGCAGCCTCGGCCTCGCGTGCCAGTCCTTCCAGTACATCGTCGCGAAAATGCTCCGCCACGCTTCGCAGCATCGGGTCGGCGGTACACAATTCGAACAACCGGGTCAGCAACGCCAGTTCCGCAGGCGGAAGCTCGCTGGAGGTCAGGTCCTCGTTCTCGAGCAAAGGCGCCGGGTCGACCAAGCTGGCAAGCGAGGGCCGAAATGCCAGCATCTCGGCCAGGTTACGCACCAGCGACGGCTTGACCGCGGCCCGCCGCTCGTGCATTGCCCGGGTTGCCACTGATCTGATTTCAAACTGCCGGTCGAGTTCACCCTGCTCCACTCCGGCGAGCGTCGCCACCTGCTTGCGCAACATCAGCGACAGCATCGGCGCCGCCACCTGCTTCAGCAGCGGCTTGGCGTCCTGCAGGAACTTGGCACGGCCCTCCGCCGTTGCCATGTCCACAGTTGCAGTCAGCTGCTGCAGCAGAAACCCCGAAAGCGGCTGCGCTTCGCCCAGCAGATTCTCAAATGCTTCCTTGCCCTGTCTGCGGACATAGCTGTCCGGATCGTCTTCGGCAGGCAGAAACAGGAAACGCAGCTGCTTCCCATCCTGGAGCTGACCCAGGCTGTTCTCCAGCGCCCGCCAGGCCGCTCGCCGGCCAGCGGCATCGCCGTCGAAACAGAAAATCACGTCATCACTCTGACGCAGCAGCTTCTGCACCTGCCACGGCGTGGTTGCAGTACCCAGCGTGGCCACGGCATAACCGATGCCGTACTGGGCCAGCGCCACCACGTCCATGTAGCCTTCCACCACAATTACCCTGCCGGCCTCGCGAATCGCGCTCCTGGCCTGGAACAGACCATAAAGTTCACGGCCTTTTTCAAACAGCGGGGTCTCGGGCGAATTGAGGTACTTGGGCTCGCCCTGGTCGAGAACGCGTCCGCCGAATCCGATGATGACACCGCGCTGGTTGTGAATCGGAAACATGATCCGGTCGCGGAAGCGGTCGTAGCGCCGTCCCTCCTCGTTCACGATCACCAGGCCGGCTTCCGCCAATGACTTGGACTGATAGTCCGGGAAAACTGACTCCAGATTCTGCCAGCCATCGGGCGCGTAGCCCATGCCGTAGCGGCCGGCGATTTCTCCGGTCAGGCCGCGCCCTTTCAAGTAAGCAATGGCACGCTCGGAAATCTTCAGCTGGACTTTGTAGAACTGTGCCGCCTTGAGCGTCACCTCAGTCAGATCCTCGGCAGCCTCCGCTTTCTGCGCCTGTCGCGGGTCGGGCGCTTGCTCTGGCACTGCCATCCCGACCCGTCCGGCAAGGTCTTTGACCGCATCCACAAAGCCAATGCCGTGATATTCCATCATGAAGCTGATCGCGGTACCGTGCGCGCCACAACCGAAACAGTGATAGAACTGCTTCGTCTGGCTGACCGTGAACGAAGGCGATTTCTCGGTATGGAACGGGCAGCGCGCGGCGAAATTGGACCCGGCACGCTTGAGTGGAACCGCGGACTCGATCACGTCCACGATGTCCACACGATTTAGGAGGTCCTGGATAAAGGACTGCGGAATCATTCGTCGGGATATCTCGCGGTCAGTTCCCCATGGGTGCCTGGCCCATGGCCGTCAATGTCGATGCCAGCGGAACTGCGCGTGGCCCTCGGCGAATTATAGGTCAGAATCCGGGCTTTTCCGGGAAACGCCAGATCACCGAGAATTTGCGTAAAGCGCCAATCGTACAGAGACTTAGGCCGACAGCCGGGCTTTCACCAGGGCCGACACCCGGCCCATATCCGCGCGTCCCGCCAACTGCGGCTTAAGCACCGCCATGACTTTGCCCATATCGGCAATCGCCTTGGCCCCGCTTTCCTGCATTGCCGCAACTACGGCGGCCTCGATCTCCGCATCCGAAAGCGCCTGCGGCATGTACGCCTGCAGCACTGACAACTCAAACTGCTCTACATCAACCAGGTCCTGCCTTCCGCCCTTCTGGTATTGCTCGATCGAATCGCGGCGCTGCTTGATCATCTTGTCGATCACGGCAATCACGTCGACGTCGCCCATTTCCCGGCGCTCATCCACCTCGCGTTGCTTGATCGCAGCCAGCAGCAGACGAATCGCGTTCAGGCGCTGAGAATCCCTCGCGCGCATCGCGGTTTTCATGTCCTCGGTGATCCGGGCTTTCAGCGACATAGTCATGTCCAGAATGTTGGGGCGGATCGCAGAAAAGCAAAACGGTGAATGGGCGACCCATTCACCGTTTTTTGAAGTCGCGTTCTGCGCTTCTAGTAGAGCTTTGGCGGCAGCAACTGATTGCGCAGGCGCTTGTGATGACGCTTGATCGCAGCCGCGAGTTTGCGTTTGCGCTCCGCAGTGGGCTTTTCGTAGAATTCGCGCGCACGCAATTCGGTCAGCAGACCGGTTTTTTCCACCGTGCGTTTGAAGCGGCGCATCGCCACTTCGAACGGCTCATTTTCCTTGACTCGAATCGTCGGCATAATATTTGGACCCGGAGGTTGTCTGGTCAAACAAAGGCGCGCATTCTAGCAATATTCCCCCGCTTTGGAAACCCGGTCGGGACATGTCCGACGAGATTCCATGGCCGATCCGGCGCCGGCCTGCACCCGCCCATCGCCTCCCTCTAATTTTTGTTTTCAAAGACTTAGCATGCTCGTTCTCGGCATTGAGACCTCCTGCGACGAAACCGGCGTCGCGCTTTACGAGGTATCCGGCGGACTGCTGGGCCACTTGCTGCATTCCCAGGTGGCAATGCACGCGGAATACGGCGGCGTAGTGCCGGAGCTCGCCTCGCGAGACCACGTGCAGCGCCTGCTGCCACTGCTCCGCAACCTGTTAACCGACTGCAAGCGCAATCTTGATGATCTCGACGCAATCGCCTACACCCAGGGCCCCGGACTGGCCGGCGCGCTCCTGGTGGGCGCCAGTGTCGCGGCCAGCCTGGGCTTTGCGCTTGATGTGCCGGTGATCGGCCTGCACCACCTTGAGGGCCATCTGCTGTCGCCACTGCTGGCAACGCCAGCACCGGCGTTCCCATTTGTCGCCCTGCTGGTATCGGGGGGCCACACCCAGTTGATGCAAGTCAGCGGCGTCGGCGATTATCAGTTACTCGGGGAAACCGTGGATGACGCCGCTGGCGAGGCTTTCGACAAAACCGCGAAACTGCTGGGCCTGCCCTATCCCGGTGGCCCGGCTCTGTCCCGGCTGGCGGATTCCGGCAATCCGAAGCGCTTTCGCCTGCCACGGCCGATGCTTGGCAGCGGCGATCTGAATTTCAGTTTTGCGGGCCTCAAGACCGCAGTGCTGACGTTGGTGAACCGCGCCGACGGCGACGCGCAGACCCGGGCGGACATCGCCGCGGCCTTCCAGGAAGCGATTGTCGATGTGCTGGTGAAGAAATCCGCGGGTGCGCTCAGGCAACAGGGGCTCGATCGGTTGGTCGTCGCGGGGGGAGTGGGCGCCAACCGCCAGTTGCGCGAGGCGCTCTTGGGACAGGCCGCACGCGAGGGCTTCGACGTGTTCTACCCGCCCCAGGATCTGTGCACCGACAATGGCGCGATGATCGCTTTCGCAGGCGCGTTACGGCTGGCGCAGGAGCGGCCGGCGGCGACCCGCGGTTTCAGCGTACAGGCGCGCTGGGAGCTGGAGACGCTCAGGCGCCCCGCGATAGCCTGATCCGGCCTTCGGTGCCGGCGAGTAGCCTCTGGATATTGCCGCGATGGCGCCAGATCAGCAGTGCAGTCATGGCACACACCGCTCCACTAAGCGGCCCCCATCCCAGGAAATAGGCCGCAGCCGCGGCCGCGGCAAACGCTGCCAGGACGGCCGCCAGGGAGGAGTACCGGGTCACGGTGGCGGTCAGGATCCAGACCAGCAGCGTCGCCAGCCCCAGCCGCCAGTCCATCGCCAGCAGAATGCCAAATGCGGTGGCCACACCTTTGCCACCTTTGAAACGGAAGTAAACCGGGAACAGGTGACCCAGGAAAGCAGCCAGTGCCACGGCGCCCAGGGTCGCCGCGCCAAGCTCGAAATCCGGGGCGAAATGCCAGGCCAGCCAGTACGCCATCGCCCCCTTGGCCGCATCGCCCAGCAGCGTGAGTACCGCGGCAGCTTTCTTGCCGGTGCGCAGCACATTGGTCGCGCCCGGGTTGCCCGAGCCGTAACTGTGCGGGTCGGGCAAGCCGTAACACCAACTGACCACCACGGCGAAAGAGACCGAACCGATCAGGTAGGCGATGACGACAAAAGCAACAGAAACCATCTGCAACTCTCCGTTGGTGTTCTATCCGCGCGGATGATGCTTCGCGTGCAGCGACTTGAGCCGCTCACGTGCGACATGGGTGTAGATTTGCGTGGTGGAAATGTCGGCGTGACCCAGCAGCATCTGCACCACGCGCAAATCCGCGCCGTGATTGAGAAGATGGGTAGCAAAGGCGTGCCGCAGCGTATGCGGCGAGATCTGCCCGGCCAGACCGGCCCGGAGTGCGTAACGCCGGATCAGGTTCCAGAATGCCTGGCGCGTCATTGGCCCGCCGCGGGCAGTGACGAACAGCGCGTCCGCGCGCATGCCGCCGAGAATCTGCGGGCGAGACTCGGCAATATAGCGCCGGATCCAGGCCAGCGCCTCCTCCCCGAGCGGCACCAGCCGCTCTTTCGCACCCTTGCCAACGATGCGCACCACACCCATGTCCTGACTCACCTGCGCCAGCGTCACGCCGACCAGCTCCGACACCCGCAGTCCGCTGGCGTACAGGGTTTCCAGCATGGTCCGGTCACGCAGTCCGATCGGGTTCTCTACCTCGGGCGCCGCAAGCAGGGATTCCACGTCGCGCTCGGTCAAGGTCTTCGGCAGACTGCGCGGCAACCTGGGTGTATCGATCTGCAGCGTCGGATCGGCGCTAATCCGTCCCTCGCGAAGCAGGTACTGATATAGGCGTTTGAGGCTGGACAGCAAACGCGCTGCGGAACGCGGCTTGGCCTTGAGTTGAAACCGGTGGGCCAGATAGCCCAGCAGATCGCCGTGCTCGGCCTGAAGCAGCCGCTTTCCGCGTTCGACGGCTAGCCAGGTGTCGAACAGGCGCAGGTCGCGACGGTAGCTCTCGAGAGTGTTGGGCGACAGGCCGTCCTCGAGCCAGAGCGCGTCACAGAACTCGTCGAGCAGCCCGTCGTCGCCCGTCATCAGTAGACACCCGGATTCTCGTGATGCAGCAACCAGCGCTTGATGCCGATCGCCGCACCGCGTCGGCTGTGCATGAACCCACCGATGCCGTTGCTCGCCACCACCCTGTGGCACGGAATCAGCAACGGGATGCGATTGGCGCCGCAGGCGGTGCCGACCGGACGCGGCGCTGAACCGATGCGCCGGGCAAGGTCACGGTAGGATAGCACTTCGCCCGGGGGCAACGCGTGGACCGCCTTCCACACCCGGCACTGGTATTCGGTGCCTTCGAAGTCGAATGGAAGATCGAAGGCAAAGCGCGGCTCTTTGAGGTAGGCCGCAATCTGACGGCAAACCTCTTTCGCGAATGTGGTCTGCGGCTTGAGCGTTGCCGCACCCCGCGGAAGGTAATCCAGCCCGGTCAGGCGCTCGCCGATGGCGCGGATCCCGAGCACGGCAAAAGGCGTTTCCATCCTCGCCTGAGAGGGCTCGGGAACGACCGGTCTCATGTTTTGCGAAATTTCTGCATCAGCACCACCGCCGCGACCGCGATCAGTCCCGCGACATCGCTCACCGTTCCCGGGTAAACCAGCAGCAGTCCGGCGCCGATCAGCGCAACCCGCTCCACCGGCGCCGCTTTTCTAAGGAACCAGTTTTGCACGCCACCGGCAAGCGCTGCAATCCCGATCACTGCGGTGGCTACGGTAACCAACGTCGGCAGGAGCGGGCCTTTGAGCAGCAACCCGACACCGGCTGGGTCGAGCACGAACATGAAGGGAATCAGGAAAGCGGGCAGAGTGTACTTCCAGGATTGCAGCGTGGTGCGATAGGGGTCGCCGCCGGTAATGGCGGCAGCTGCAAAGGGCGACAAGGCTGTCGGCGGCGAGACTTCCGACAGCACGGCGTAGTAGAACACGAACATGTGCGCCGCATACTCCGGCACGCCGACATGCGTCAGAGCCGGCGCGGCGATCACCGCGCAAATGATGTAAGACGCGGTCACCGGCACCGCCAAGCCTACGACCCAGACCACCAGCGCGGTAAACACCGCGGTCAGCAACAGGCTGCCCCCGGCATAGCCGACCACGATGGCGCTGAACTTCAGCCCCAGGCCGGTCAAGGTTACGACACCGACGATGATCCCGGCTGCGGCACAGGTTGCCGCAACGTTGAGCACACCGGTGGAACCGGCCGCCAAAGCGCTGGCCAGCTTGCGGGGATACAACGCCGAGGCGCGGTTGAGGAAACTTACCGCCAGCGCGACACCAGTAGCCCAAAACACCGCCAGCATCGGCGAGAATCCGATCACCAGCAGGGCGACAATTGCGACCAACGGCAGAAAGTAAAAGCCGTGAGACCTGAAAAGTGCACCAGCACTTTGGCGAACTTCGGCGTCCGCGGGTGCGGGGCCGAACCGACGTCCGTCGAACTCGACCATCAGGAATAGCGAAAGGTAGTAGAGACAGGCCGGTATCACCGCCATCCGCAGCACCTCGAGATAGGAGACCTTGAGGAACTCCGCAATCAGAAATGCCGCAGCGCCCAACACCGGAGGACAGAGAATGGCACCGAGACCGCCGGCCGCAAGCAGTCCGCCTGCGGCATCCTTTCCGTAACCGGCCTTCGCCAGCATCGGATATGCAACTGAGCCCATGGTCACCGTAGTGGCCACACCACTACCTGATGCGCCGCCGAGCAGGAATGAGGACAAGACCACGCTACGGCCGGCGCCGTTGCGACTGCGGCCCAATGCCGCCATGGAAAAATCGATAAAGAATTTTCCCGCTCCGGAATGCGCGAGGAAGGCGCCGAAGATCGTAAACAGAACGATCAGGGTCGAGGAAACATCAACCGCCGGGCCGAATATTCCCTCAAGGGTCATCACCATGTGTCCAACGAGCCGCGCGGCGTCGTAGCCCCGATGGGTCCAGGGAGGCGGCAGGTATGGCCCGAACATGGCATAGGCGAGGAATCCCAGCACCACGGCCGGCATGATCCAGCCCGATGCGCGCCGTACCGCTTCAAGGACCAGCACGATGAGCGTGATGCCTACCACCATGTCCATGGACGTAGGCGAGGTGGCGCGGTCGGCAAACGCGTCGCCGCCCGCCAGCAAATATGCAATCGTGGCCACCGCCATCGCCGCCAGTGTCCAGTCCCACCAGTGCAGCCGATCGCGCATGCGCGCCAGCATCGGAAAACTCAGGAACGCGAGCGCCAGTACGAAACCCACGTGCAGAGGGCGCAGCACCGCGGCAGGCACGATTCCGTATGCCGCATAAAGATGAAACAGGGACATCACCACCGCAGCGGCAGAAACGAACCATGCGGCAAAGCCAGAGAGGCGGTGCGATGCGCCCTCTTCTTCGTCAATAAACTTGTCTGCCGCGTGAACGCCAGTGCCGGCGATTCGGTCTGGATCCATCTTCCCTCCGGATTGCTGCGCCTGAATCGCGACGACCTACTCCACCGCTGCGCCTTTTTCCGCGAAGTAACGGGCGGCACCGGCGTGAAAAGGAATCGGCGAGTAGCGTCTGCTCTGATTTGCCAGGGCGATGTGCTCCGCCTCCTTGTGAACGGCGACCAGCGCTGCCTTGTTATCGAACAGCGTCTCGACAATCCGATAGGCAAGATCTTCCGGCATGTCCTGATGGACCAGCAGGATGTTCCACACTGTCGCGTTCGCGTTGGCCTTTTGCAGACCGGGATAGACATCCTTCTGGATGGCGCTGACGCTGTAGAGCGGGCCGTAGCGCTCGTTCATTGCTGCCACCGCCTCAGCATGATCAAGCAGATGCAGCCGGGTACCGGGCGAAGCCGCAAGGTCGGTGACGGCGGCGGTCGGCACGCCACCGGCCCAGAAGAACGCGTCGATCTTCCGGTCTCGCATCGCGTTCACCGATTCCGCAACTGAAAGCCGTTCACGGGTGACTTCATCCTGCAGTCCATAAGTCTCAAGCACCCTCAGCGCCATCAGTTCGGTAGCGCTGCCCGCTGAACCGACCGACACCCGGCGCCCCTTCAACTGCGTCATAGATGCGATGCCGCTGCTCTCCACCGTCACCACCTGCATCTGGTTGGGGTAGAGAACCGCGAGGGTGCGGATCGGCAGGGCGCCGTCGGCGAACCGGTCAGCACCTTGGTAAGCATCCCATGCCGCATCGACCATCGAAAATCCGATATCGGCACGGCCGCTGCCGACCAACTTGAGGTTATCGAGCGAGCCGCCAGTGACCTCGGCTGTGACCTGATAATCATCAAGCCGGCCGGTGAGTAGATTGGCCAAGCCGCCACCGAGGGGGTAATAGACACCACCCGTACCGCCGGACACCACGGAGAGCATGGGCTGCTTTTCGCCGCAGCCCGCTAGCAAAAGCAGTATTCCCAGGGGAACCGCCGCGACCAGGCGACGAATGTTGAAGGACATGAGTAGCATTGTTTTGCGATGTGCTGTCATTGGTTTTGGTCGGGCATTGTAGCAACGATGCCGCAAGCAGACGGCGGCAGGAGTTCGCTATACTGCGGCTCGAACCGGTACAGACGCCCCAATCCCCACTTCAGACCGAAATGAGTGATCTCGAAAATTCCAGGGTGACCCACTGCGGGTTCGAGGCCATACAGATGCATGTTGGCGACCGGCTGCAGCTCGAACTGCTGTCCGCCGGTGCCGGCAATCATTATTTCACTACGCTGATCGGTTACGTTCCAGGCCACAGTGTGCTGCTGCGCACGCCACTAGTCCACAACCTTGCAGTACCGATTCCGGAGGGCGAGCAGGTGCGGGTGCGCACGTTCTCCGGGCGTCATGCCTACACCTTCGAATCCCGGGTGGAGCGCGTCCAGCGCGTGCCGCTACCCTACCTGCACCTCGCTTACCCGACTGTCGTCCAGCAAACCACGATCCGCGGCGCGCTGCGCGTGCGGGTACACCTGACCGGCACTGCCAACGCAATGGGTGGTGACGGTAACGCACTGCCGGTCCCGGTGACGATCGCGGACCTGAGCACCTCCGGCGCACTGCTGGAGGCCGAGCGCGCCCTGGGTAAAAATGGCGAATCGATCGAGCTTGCCTTCAAGTTTCTGGTGCAGCCGAACGATTACGAAGTCAAGCTGGTCACCCCGGCGCAGATTCAGAGCGGACCCAAGCCGAAGTCCGGTCAGGGTCGGGACGAGGCCTTCAGCCATGGCGTACGTTTCGCGAAACTGCGTGCGACCGAAGCCCTGCTGCTGCAAAGCTACATCCAGCAGGTTCTGCTCACCGACCGCTCACGCGTGGTCTAATAACACGGGCGTGGGAACTCGGTTGTAACAGCGCGGCCCGTGCAGTTGGCGCAGGACACAAAAAAGCGGCCAGCGGCCGCTTTTTTTCTTACCCAATAGCTTACTGCTAGCTTACTGCGCGTCGCCGGCGCCCTTGGCGCCCTCGAGCTTCTCGCGGATACGGGCGGACTTCCCGGAACGCTGGCGCAGGTAGTAAAGCTTGGCGCGACGCACGTCGCCACGGCGCTTAAGCTCCACGCTCGCGATCAGCGGGGAATACGTCTGGAAGGTGCGCTCAACGCCTTCCCCGGAGGAAATCTTGCGCACGATGAATGAGGAGTTCAGGCCGCGATTGCGCTTCGCCACGACCACGCCCTCGTAGGCCTGCACCCGCTTGCGCTCGCCTTCGACCACATTAACGTTGACTACCACGGTATCCCCGGGCGCGAAATCGGGAATGTTCTTGCCCAGGCGGGCGATCTCTTCCTGCTCTATTTTTTCGATGAGATTCATCTGATCAACTCCTGCGTATTGTTCGTTTCGGTCTTGTATTCTTCCAGCAGAATCGCCTGCTCTGCGGTCAGTTGCAGTCTTGCCAGCAGATCCGGCCGCCGGCTCCAGGTCCGCCCCAGCGCCTGCTTCATGCGCCATTTCTCAATCGCCGCATGGTGTCCCGACAACAGTATTGGCGGAACCGGTTCACCTTCAAATACCTCGGGCCGCGTGTACTGCGGACAATCCAGCATTCCGGACACAAAGGACTCCTGTTGCGCGGACTCGGCGTCGTTCAGCGCCCCCGGGATGCGACGGATAATCGCATCCATCAACACCATCGCAGGCAGTTCGCCACCAGAGACCACATAGTCGCCAATGGAGATTTCGTCCTGCACTTCATCGCCCAACAGGCGTTCATCTACGCCTTCGTAACGCCCTGCAAGCAGCACCAACCCTTCAAAACCACCCAGTTCCTCGACGCCCTGCTGCGTCAGCGGCCGCCCCTGGGGTGACAGGTATATCGTCCTGGTCCGACGCAAGCCACAGCTTGATTGCCTTTGCCGCGCAGCGCGCACCGCCTTCGCCAGCGGCTCCGCCATCATCACCATTCCGGGACCGCCCCCGTAGGGCCGGTCGTCAACGCTGCGATAGGCATTAGTGCTGAAATCCCGGGGATTCCAGGTCACCATGCCGTACAGGCCGCGTTCGCGCGCCCGCTGCGTCACACCGCTTCCGGTCAGCGCGGCGAACATCTCGGGAAACAGGGTCACGACGTCGAACTGGATCACGGGCACACCTTCAGTAATCGAGTTCCCAATCCGCGACGATGCGCTTTCCCGCCAGGTCCACGCCGAGAATCACATTTTCAACAAACGGGACCAGCACTTCTCGCTCGCCTTCGAGGACCAGAACCTGATTGGCCCCGGTCTCCATC
>LNFM01016774.1_pt1 | contig 11893 bp, 11 predicted proteins | sample 596031 | NCBI WGS metagenome assembly LNFM01 (sample SAMN04254537, study PRJNA301005) | activated carbon metagenome | isolation source: dual media filters at the Ann Arbor, Michigan drinking water treatment plant | place: USA: Ann Arbor | reverse complement strand
TCATGAATCTCGCCGGTGCTCTCATCAAGCACGAGCAGATCACGACCACGCTTCACAAGGCGAAGGACCTGCGTCCGATCGTCGAGAAGCTGGTTACGCTCGGCAAGAAGGGGGGGCTGCATGCCCGCCGCCAGGCGATCGGCTTCCTGCGCGACCCCTACGTCGCCGACAAGCTCTTCACGACGCTCGGTCCGCGCTACTCCAAGCGCGCCGGCGGCTACCTGCGGGTACTGAAGGCGGGCTACCGCTTCGGTGACGCAGCGCCGATGGCCGTGATCGAGTTCATCGAGCGCGACACCGCCGCCAAGGGCCAGGACAGCGGGCCGTCGGCCGAGCCTGCCGAGCAGCAGGAAGCGGCGTAAGCCTCTTCTTCACGACCTTCGAAAACGCCCGGTGGCACTGCCCCGGGCGTTTTTCTTTGATAGACTTTCCGCCATGGCTTTGACGTTCAGGAAGGCCGTTCCATCGGAGCGGGATGATGCCCAGCGGATACTGTGGACGGCGTTCACGCCCTATGTCCGCGACCTCGGTCGCGAGATCACGGCCCACCACTACACGTTCCTCGCCGCCGCCATCGAGCGCGGCGACGTCTACCTCGCGCTCAACGGCGACGAGATCGTGGGCGTCGCGGCGACCGAACGGCGCGACGCCGGCATCTACATCGACCGGCTGGGCGTGACTCCAGCGCGCCAGGGCACCGGGCTGGGCAGCTTCCTGCTGGGGCGTGTCGAGGAGATCGCGCGGTCGAGCGGCCTCAAGGAACTGTCGCTCGAGACGGCCGAGATGGCGGAGGGCAACATCCGGCTCTATCGCCCGCATGGTTTCGAGATCGTGCGCCGCGGCCCACCCTCGCACGGCATGGACGCACACCCGCGCGTCTTCATGGTGAAGCCGCTCTAACTGTTCCAGGCGATCGGATAGCGGTTGAAGCCGCGGAAGCGGGCGCGGCCGCCGCGTTCGTAGTCGCCATCGCGCCGCAGCCCTTCCAGGCGCGAGACCAGGCGGCCGATGGCGATGGTGCCTTCCATGCGTGCCAGAACGGCACCGAGGCACATGTGCACGCCCGAGCCGAAGGCGAAATGGCGGTTGGGCTCACGAGCCGCATCGAAGCGGTCGGGCTCGGCGAACTGCGCCGGATCGCGGTTGGCCGCGCCGATGCCGATATGGATATAGGTGCCGGCCGCCAGCTTCTCGCCGCCAATCTCGAGGTCGCCGGTGAGGCGGCGATTGCCCAATTGGTTGGAGCTCTCGAAGCGGAGCCCTTCCTCGACGCAGCTCCTGATCAGCCCGGGGTTTTCGCCGAGCCGCCGCAACTCTTCGGGAAAGCGCAGCAGCGCGTCGATGGTATTGCCGATCAGATTGGTCGTGGTTTCGTGACCTGCGTTCAGGAGGAAGATGCAGTTCTGCACCAGCTCCTCGTGGCTGAGCCGCTCGCCGTCCACTTCGCCATGGATGAGGACGCCCAGCACATCGCGATCGTCGGCGGGTCGCTTGCGTCGCTCGGCCACCAGCTTGTCGAGATAGGCGGAGAATTCGCCGACCGCGGCGTTGCCAGCCGCCAGCCGCTCGGGCCCGGTCACTGGCTCCAGGGCCCCCAGGATGGCCAGCGAGTAACGGCGGAAAGGCGCGCGGTCGCCAGCGGGCACGCCCAGCATGTCGCAGATCACCTCGACGGGAAGACGGAAGGCAAAGTCCTCGATCAGGTCCATGCGGCCGCGGCCGGCGTGCTGGGCGATGAGTCTGTCGACCACCGCCTCGACCCTTGGCTGCATCGTTGCCAGCGCACGCGGTGTGAAGGCGGCGGCCAGCAGCTTTCGCACGCGCGTGTGCAGCGGCGGATCGTTGAACACCAGGCTGGTCGTGTGATGGCGGTGGAGCGGCGTGCCGATGCCGAACTTCGGACCGAACTCGGCCTTCTTGTCGGAACTCATGCGGGCATCGCGGTAGCAGACCGCGACGTCGGCGTAGCGCGAGAGAAAGACGCTGCCGTCGGGCAGGCGCTTCAGCGGCGCGAAGCGGCGGAGCGCGTGATAGTAGGGGAAAGGATCGTCAAGGAAGTCGCGCTCCAGCGTCGCCAGATCGAAGCGTCCGGCGAACGCCCGGGCCTCGTCCGGTGGCAGCTCGAGCGGGGCCCCGGTCAGAACTGATCCTCCTTGAGCGCGAACACGGTGCGGCCGGCGGCCTTGAGCGGGCCGAGTTGCGCCAGTGCAGGCGGCAGGATCACCTCGGCATAGAAACGCGCCGTGATCAGCTTGGCTTCCAGGAAGGCGGGATCGCCGTCGCGCGTGGCGAGCCTGCTCTGCGCGACCAGGGCGCTGCGGGCCAGCAGCCAGCCGCCGAGCGCCGTGCCGGCCAGCCGCAGGAACGGCACCGAGCCCGCCAGTGCGATCACCAGATCCGCCTTGACCGATTGCGCCACCCACTTGGTGGCGTCTTCCAGGGCGTCGGCCGAGGCCAGCACGCCGGCCCGGATCGCTGCCAGGTCGTCGCCGGGGGCCGCCTTCATCTCGTCGGCCAGGGCGCGCATCTCGGCCACCAGCGCCAGCATGGTCTCGCCACCGTCCTTGGCCACCTTGCGACCCACCAGGTCGCGCGCCTGGATGCCGTTGGTGCCCTCGTAGATCGGCAGGATGCGGGCGTCGCGCAGATGTTGGGCAGCGCCCGTCTCCTCGATGAAGCCCATGCCGCCGTGGATCTGCACGCCGGTCGAGGCGATTTCGTTGCCGAGATCGGTGAACCAGGCTTTGACGATCGGAATCAGCAGGTCGACCCGATCCTGGGTCTTGCGGGCTGTTTCCTTGTCGGGATGCTTCAAGGCCCCGTCGATGCCGGCCGCGGTGTAGTAGCCCAGCGCCCGCATCGCCTCGATCTGGGCGCGCATGGTCATCAGCATGCGACGCACGTCGGCATGATGGATGATCGGGACCCCTTCGGGCCTGGCGCTGCCGTCGTCCTTCGATTGCACGCGGGTGCGGGCAAAGGCTGCCGCCTGCTGATAGGCACGCTCGGCGATTGCCAGGCCCTGGATGCCGACCGACAGGCGGGCATTGTTCATCATGGTGAACATGTAGGAAAGCCCGCGGCCCTCTTCGCCCACCAGATAGCCCACCGCGCCACCGTCGTCGCCGAACGACATCACGCAGGTCGGGCTGGCGTGGATGCCGAGCTTGTGCTCGAGCGAGACGCAGCGCAGGTCGTTGCGTTTGCCGGGCGCGCCGTCGGCGCCGGCCAGGAATTTCGGCACGATGAACAGCGAGATACCGCGCACGCCGGCCGGCGCGTCGGGCGTGCGCGCCAGCACCAGGTGCACGATGTTCTCGGTGAGATCGTGCTCGCCGTAAGTGATGAAGATTTTCTGGCCTGTGACGAGGTAATGGTCGCCGTTCTTCACCGCCCGGCTCTTGAGCTGGCCAAGGTCGGAGCCGGCCTGCGGCTCGGTCAGGTTCATCGTCCCGGTCCATTCGCCCGAAATCATCTTGGGCAGATAGGTGGTCCGCTGCTCGGGCGAGCCGTGATGATGGATGGCGTCGATCGCACCCTGGTTCAGCAGCAGCACCAGGCCGAAGCCGATGTTGGCCGCCTGCCACATCTCCTGCACCGTGGTCGCGAGCAGCCACGGCATGCCCTGGCCGCCGAACTCCGGATCGAAGGGCAGCGAGTTCCAGCCGCCGGCGACGAATTCCTTGTAGATGCCGGCAAAGCCCGGCGCGGTGCGGACGACCCCGTTCTCCAACTTGGCGCCGATCTTGTCGCCATCCCGATTGAGAGGCGCCAGTCCGTTGCCGGCGAGCTTGGCAGCTTCCTCCAGCACCGCATCGACCGTGTCATCGGTGGCATGCTCGTAACCGGGCAGCGCCGAAACGCGGGCCAGGCCAGCCACTTCGCGCAGCGCGAAACGCATGTCGGCGAGCGGGGCGGTGTAAGTCATGTGTTTTCCTCCGGGCCGCAATATGCCGCGCCCCGTCGCTTTTGGCGACTGGCTCGGGTACCTTCTAGGCAACATGACAGATACAGTTCAGCTTTCCATCGATGGCCCGAAGGCCACCATCACCCTTAACGATCCCGCTAAGCATAACCGGCTCGATCCAGCGGCGTTGGGGGTGTTGCGCGCGGCAATCGAGCAAGCCGACACCGATCCCGCCGTGCGCGTGACCGTGATCACCGGCACGGGCGAGAAGACTTTCTGTTCGGGTTATGACCTCGGCTCGATCTCGCCCAGCGAGCGGCGCACGCAATCCGGCAGCGACGACAGTTTCGAGAAGGTCATGGATCGCCTCGAGGCGATGCACATGCCGACGCTTTGCGCGCTGAACGGGGGCGTCTACGGCGGCGCCACCGACCTGGCGCTTGCCTGCGATTTCCGCCTCGGCGTCCGCGGCATGAAGTTCTTCATGCCGGCCGCCCGCTTCGGCCTGCATTACTATCCAGGTGGGCTCCGCCGCTACACACAGAAGGTGAGTCCGAGCTTCGCCAAGCGCGCCTTCCTGCTGTCGGAGGATTTCTCAGACACCGAGCTGCTGGCCGTCGGCTATCTCGACTGGCTGGTCGAGCGCGCCGAGTTCAAGACCAAGGTCGAAGAGAAAGCGGCCAAGCTCGCCTCGCTGGCGCCGCTCTCCATGTCGGGCATGAAGCGGGCAATCGAGCAGTTCGCCCAGGCAGCACCCGATATGCCGTCGATCCGTGAGAGTGCTCAGATCTGTGCCGGTTCGGAAGATCTGCAGGAAGGCCTGGCAGCCCTGCGCGAGCGTCGGACGCCGGCTTTCAAGGGACGCTGACATGCGGTTGGGCCGGCTAGCCCTCGTCTTGTCGATCCTGTGGAGCGGAGGTGCCGAGGCGCAGCAGTTCGACTTCTCGCGGGTCACGCGCAGCGGCGACGAGCGCCTGAGCTACCGCTGGCGCGATCTCGACCGCCGCGAGCAGGCAACGGCGTTCACGCTGACCCGTCAGGACATCCGGGATGCCGAAGCCTCGTTCATGGACTTCAGCTTCGACGGCATGTGGGAGGATATCTCGGCGAATTTGCGCGATGAGACCGTGCGGTTCGGCAACGGCGCACAGATCGAGATCCACCGGGTGGGCGACCGCCTGAGCTGGACTGTGAAGGCGCGCGATCCGGCGTCCCAGGAAGCGTTGGTCAGGAACCTCAACGGGCGCTTTCAGCGCGCGCAGAAGGCCTATCTCGACCGGCATTTGCGCCAGCGCCTCGACGAGGGCCGCATCATGGTCGACTTTGCCGCCGCCACCCGTGCCCTGCAGGAGCCGATGCGGCCCGTCGCCAAGGCCCTGGGCGCCACGCCGGGCATCGCCGACGACGATCGGGCCCGGGTGACCCTGGCGCTCGCCTTCTTCCAGCAGGTTCCCTACGCAACACTGGGCGATGCGGCCCGGCGTGGCGGCGATTTCCTGCCTGGTCCCGCCCTGTTGGCGCAGAACCGCGGCGATTGCGACAGCAAGGTCGTGGCCCTGGCGGCGGTTCTGCGGACCTACACGCCTTGGCGAAAGCTCGCGGTCATCGTGATGCCAGGCCATGCCGTCCTGGGGATCGACCTGCCGGCCCGGCCGGGAGAGCAAACAGTACGTGCACAGGCACGGCAATATGTCGTCCTCGAGCCGGCTGGCCCGGCGATGGCGCAGGTCGGCGACTTGGCCCCCGGGGTCGCCAAATATCTCGCCGAGGCGCGCGCAATCGAAATTTGGCCGCTAAACTGAGCAGATCATGCAACGCCGTCTCGCTGCTATCGTCCATGCCGACCTCGCCGGGTTCACCCGAATGATGGAGGGCGCCGAAACGCGCACCTTCCGGCACCTGAAGTCCGCACAGATCGAGGTCTGGCGACCGGCGATCGTGGCGTCGCAGGGCCGCATGGTCGGCACGGCGGGAGACGCGATGCTGGCGGAGTTCAGTTCGGCCGTGACCGCGGTCGGGGTCGCCATCGATATCCAGGAACGCATGGCACGCTTCAACGAGGCCCTGCAGGAAGAGCAGCGCATGCTGTTCCGCATCGGCGTTCATCTGGGTGAGGTGATCGTCGACGACGAGGACCAGAACATCTTCGGTGACGGCGTCAATCTCGCCGCCCGCATCCAGGCACTGGCCGAGCCCGGCGGCATCGCAGTGTCGCGTGTCGTGCGCGACCTGGTGGAACTCAAGGTGGAGTATGCCTTCGCCGATGGCGGCGATCACCAGTTGAAGAACGTAAGTCGCTCCGTCCAGATCTTCCACGTGCGGCCTGCGCGTCAGATGCCACCGGTCGGCACGACGACCCGGATGGTCCCGCAGATCACGCTCCGCTTCGAGGGGCCCGACTCGGCTGGCCGCAAGCACGCCTTCGACGTCGCCCTCGACAAGCTGATCACCCAGCCGCAAGGCATGGTGATCGGCCGCTCCGCCGACCAATGCGAACTCGTCGTGGCGCACGCCACGGTGTCGCGCCGCCACGCGCGGCTCACCCTCGCGGGCGAGGCCCTGCAGGTCGAGGATCTCGGCTCGACCAACGGCACGGCCGTCAATGGCGCAGTGCTTGGGGTGGGGGCGCCGTTGGCGCTCCATGCCGGCACCAAGCTCCGCCTCGGCGACGTCGAACTGCTGATCCGGCAGGTCTAGGGCAGGCGCCTGAGATGACCGATCCCGTGACCCCGCCGCCGGGCGAAGTACCCGAGATCGACTACGTCGCACTCCGCGCCGGACAGACGATCGGGCGCTACGAGATCGTCTCCGTTCTCGGCCAGGGCGGCTTCGGCATCACCTACCGCGCACGAGATATCCAGCTCGGCCGCGAGGTCGCGATCAAGGAGTACCTGCCCTCGGCGCTGGCGGTGCGCCAGGACGGCGCCACGGTCCTGCCGCGGACGACCAAGATGGCCGACGATTTCGGCTGGGGTCGCGATCGCTTCGTCACCGAGGGCCGCACCCTGGCGACGCTTCATCGCGTGCCGGCTATCGTGCAGGTGTTCGACTTCCTCGAGGCCAACGGCACCGCCTACATCGTCATGGAGCTGCTGAGCGGCGAGACGCTGGAAGATCGATTGAAGCGGCAGGGCACGCTCACCCCGGACGAAGTCGACCGTATCCTGTGGCCGCTGCTGGACGGGCTGGAGCAGGTGCATGCCGCGGGCTTCCTGCACCGCGACATCAAGCCGGCCAACATCCTGCTCAGTGCCGCCGGCGACCCGACCCTGATCGATTTCGGCGCCGCGCGCGAAGCCATGGTCGGGCGGACGTCGGCGATGACCGCGATCTTCACGCCGGGTTATGCTGCCGCCGAGCAGATGACGTCGGCCAAGCAGGGGCCGTGGACGGACATCTACGGGCTTGCCGCCACGCTCTACAACGCGATCGCCGGCAAGACGCCCCCCGGCGCCTTCGACCGCATGCTGGACGACGGCTACGAGCCGCTGGCGCGCCTGATGCCGAAGGGCTTCGCGCCGGGCCTTCTGGCCGGTGTCGATGCGGGCCTTGCCGTGGCTGCTCGCGGCCGGCCGCAGTCGATTGCCGGCTGGCGGCCCATCCTCGGCATGACCGCGGCGCCGGCTGCGGACGCGACGATGATGATGACGCCGGCGCCCGTGCCTGGCCGCCATTCCGTCCTGACGCCGACGCCGGACGCGCCGCCTTCGACGTCCGCGGGCGGTCCGGCACCGAAGTCGCGGACCGGCCTCTGGGTCGCCCTGGCGGTCGTTCTGCTCGCGGCTCTTGGCGGCGGGGGCTACTACGCGACGGCCATGCGGGGACCCGATCCCGAGATGGTCAAGGCGCAGACGGCGGCCGCAGCGGCCGAAGAGGAGAAGCGCAAATTCCAGGAGGAAGCGCAGAAGCTTCGCGCCGAAAAGGAGGCCGCGGAGCAGCGCAAGGCCGAGGAGGATGCAAGGGCCAAGGCCGACCATGAGGCGCGCCAGAAGGCCGAGGCCGATGCCGCGATGAAGCGGCAGCTCGAGGAGGAGGCCCGCCGCAAGGTCGAGGCCGAGAATGCCGAGAAGAAGCGCGCCGCGGATGAGGCGCAGCAGAGGGCCGTGGCCGAGGCCGAGGCCAAGCGCAAGGCCGAGGAGGATGCGCGCAAGGCGGCCGAGCTGGTTGCCGGCCAGTTCGACCATTTCGGCAAGACGCTGATGGTGCTGACCTTGCGCAACAATCCCGCCGAAATCCGCCTGCAGGGCGTCGATGTCGTGGACGAGCCCGGCCTGCGCCAGGCCGGAGTCAACGCCCTGGCGGCCAAGCCGCGCAACCTGCGCTGCCGCCAGACCGACCGCCTGACCGATGGCACGCCGCTTTATCGCTGCCTGGTCACCAAGCTCGATGCCAAGGATCCGTTGGCCGACATTCCCGACTCCGATCGCGTCGATCTCGCCCTGGCGCTGGTTCGTGGCGGCCTGGTCCTGGCGTCCTGCGACGCCCCCCGGGCGTCTGAATTTATGGTCTATGATGAAGCCCGCTGAATACAGACGGAGATGCGCGCGATGAATGCTGTAGTTGCCCTGTCGAGCCCCCGTGCGACCGTGCGGTCGCGATTCCTCGTCAAGCTGATCGGCGTCGTGGCGGCGATCGGACTCGTGACGGGTTGCACAACTAGTGAAAGCGGCGGTCCATCCAACCAGGCGATGGGAACCGTCATGGGCGCCGCCGTCGGCGGTGCCGTCGGTGGTTTGGCCTTCGGCAGCGTCGGTGGCGCCGTGGGCGGCGCGCTGGTGGGCGCGCTGGCCGGCAATCTCGTGGGCCGGGCGCTCGACAACCAGGAGCGGGCACGTCTCGCGCAGGCGACGCAGAACGCGTTCGTGGCCGAGACCAACGTGCCCACCACCTACACGGTCGAGAAGACGTCCAATCAATCCGCATCGACGCCGGCGACCGTGGTCGCGGCCAAGCCTGTCGGCCCGCCGGCCGGTCGCGCCGACGGCAGCACCTGCCGTCCGATCGAGCTGACGGCGACCAAGAACGGCCAGACCACGACCGAGACGACGACCTTCTGCAAGGCCTCCGGATCCAACGATCTGAAGCCGGTCACGGTCTGATCCGTGAAACGGCGGTCGGCGCGTTCAACGACCGCCGATCGTCGCTCCCCGGTCGATTTCGAGTTCGCGCGCGAGGAGGCCGACATGGCGGGCAATGAGAAGGCGCGTGCGTTGCGCGATCGGCTGGCGAAGGGCGAGTTCATCCTGGCCCCGGGCATCTATGACGGCATCTCCGCCCGCGTGGCGGACAGGATGGATTTCCCGGCTCTCTACATGACGGGCTACGGCGCCACGGCCTCGATGCTGGGCCTGCCCGACGCCGGTCTGGCCACCTACTCCGACATGGTCGGCCGCGCCGAGATGATCTGCTCGATTGTCGCCACGCCGCTGATTGCCGATGCCGACACCGGCTACGGCGGCCTGCTCAACGTCCGCCGCACCGTGTGCGGCTACGAGGCGGCGGGGGTCGCGGCGATCCAGATCGAGGACCAGGAGACGCCGAAGAAGTGCGGCCATACGCCCGGCCGCCGCGTCGTGCCGGCCGAGGAGATGGTGCTCAAGATCAAGGTCGCGGTCGAGGCGCGCCGCCACGACGAGACGATGATCGTGGCGCGCACCGACGCGCGCACCGCGCACGGGCTCGACGAGGCGCTGCGCCGCGCCGCCCTCTACGAAGCGGCGGGCGCCGACGTGATCTTCGTCGAATCGCCCGAGAGCGAGGCCGAGCTCGAGCGCATCGGCCGCGAAGTGAACAAGCCGCTGCTCGCCAACATGGTCGAGTTCGGCAAGACGCCGCGCGTCGAAGTCGAGCGCCTCAAGAAGTGGGGCTTCGATCTCGCGATCTATCCCGGCCTGGGCTTCAGCGTCGCCGCCGAGGCGATGCGGCTCGCCTGGTCGCATCTCAAGGACAAGGGCACCAGTAACGGCGTGGCGGCCCCGCAGTATCGCGACATGCACGGGCTGATGGGCTTTCCCGAAGTCTGGGACTTCGAGAAGCGCTGGGCGCCGTGAACGGCCGGATGTACGGCAAGCAGTTCCTCGAGCTGCTGGCGCGCCTGCCGGCGCGGGTCTGGCTGCAGGCGATCCTGGGCCTGATCGGTTTCGTGGTCCTGGCCGTGCTGGGCTTCGCGGTGATCGCGGGCCTCGCGGCGCTGGTGCTGGTCGCCATCCTGGGCTTCAAGGCCAAGGCCTGGATCGCCGGCCTGTTCGGCCGCCGCGGCCCGCCGGCCGAGCAGGCCCCGCGCGACGTGCGCCAGGTCACCGACGTCCGATACGAGATCGTCGAGACGAAGAAGGACGAAACGGCACCGCGCTGAAACGTCTAGACGCGGACGATCTTGCCCGGGTTCATCAGGTTCTGCGGATCGAGCGCGCGCTTGATGGCGCGCATGGCGTCGAGCTCGATGCTGCTGCGGTAGCGGGCGAGCTCGTCGACCTTCATCAGGCCGATGCCATGCTCGGCCGAGATCGAGCCGCCGTAGCCCACGACCAGATCGTAGATCGCGCCGCTGATCGCAGGGACGTGGGCGTTGAAGCGCGGCTTGTCCCAGCCCGCGGGCGCCTGGCAGTTGAAATGGAGGTTGCCGTCGCCGACATGGCCGAAGGTCACCGGCCGGCATTCGGGCAGCGCCTTGCCCATCGCCGCCAGCCCTTCGGTGACGAAGCCCGGAATCTTGCTCACGGCGACGGAGATGTCGTGCTTGATCGAGGGCCCTTCCTTCTTGGAGGCCTCGGTGTGGTTCTCGCGCAGACTCCAGAGCGCGCGCGCCTGGGTCTCGTTCTGGGCGATGGTGGCGTCGAGCACGAGCCCTTGCTCCATCGCCTCGCCCAGGTAGCCTTCCATCTTTTCGCTCAAGCCGGTCTCGTTGGCGCCCTCGCGGCGGGCGCGGGTCGACGACCATTCCAGCAACACGTACCAGTCGTGGCGCTCGGCCAGCGGATCGGCGGCGCCGGGAATGTGGGTGAGTACGAGATCGATGCCCTGGCGGCCCATCAGCTCGCAGGAGGTGACATTGTCCTCGCTGGCGGCATGGGCGCCGCTCAGCAGGTCGACGGCGGCCTGAGGCGAGGGCACGGCGATCCACGCGGTCGCCACGTCCCTCGGCTTGGGCCACAGCTTCAGCACGGCCCGCGTGATGATGCCCAGCGTGCCCTCGGCGCCGAGATAGAGGTCGCGCAGATCGTAGCCGGTGTTGTCCTTCTTGAGCGCCCTGAGGCCGTTCCAGATGTCGCCGTTGGGCTGCACGACTTCGAGGCCGAGCACGAGATGGCGGGTGTTGCCATAGTGCAGCACCTGCACGCCGCCGGCATTGGTCGAGAGATTGCCGCCGATGGTGCAGCTTCCCTCGGCCGCGAGGCTGAGCGGAAACAGGCGGTCGTGCGCCGCCGCGGTCTCCTGGATCGTCTTCAGGATCACGCCCGCCTCGACCGTCATCGAGTAGCCGATCTCGTCGATCTCGAGGATGCGGTTCATCCGGCCCAGCGACAGCAAGATCTCGTGGCCGTCCTCCAGCGGGATTCCGCCGCCGACCAGGCCGGTGTTGCCGCCCTGCGGCACGACCGCGACCTTCTCGGCCGCGCACAATTTCACGACAGCGGCGACTTCCTCGGTCGAGGCCGGCCGCACGACGGCCAGCGCCTTGCCGAGATAGGCGTCGCGCCAGTCGGTGAGATAGGGGCGCTTGCCGGCCTCGTCGGTGATCAAGCCCTTGTCGCCGACGAGGGCGCGCAGCTTTTCGACGAAACCGCTCACAGGCCCACTCATCAGAGCCGGAGAATCTTCCCGGGGTTCATGATGTTCTTCGGATCGAGCGCGCGTTTCAGCGAGCGCATGGTGTCGAGCTCGATCTTGCTGCGGTAGTGCGCCAGCTCGTCGATCTTGTCGATGCCGATGCCGTGCTCGGCCGAGATCGAGCCGGCCATCGAGGTGACGAGGTCGTTCACCGCG
>LNFM01011629.1_pt1 | contig 11893 bp, 11 predicted proteins | sample 596031 | NCBI WGS metagenome assembly LNFM01 (sample SAMN04254537, study PRJNA301005) | activated carbon metagenome | isolation source: dual media filters at the Ann Arbor, Michigan drinking water treatment plant | place: USA: Ann Arbor | reverse complement strand
GTTCAGCGTGCGCGACTCGAAGCTCTCGATCTGGTAGCCGGCCACCCCGAGCTGCGCGTCGCTGAGCGAGCCCCAGGACGCGACGGAGCCGGGCACGAGCGTGTATGTGTATCCGGCGGAGGCGGCCGGGGCGAAGGCGGCGGCCGCGCAGAACAGCGCGGCGGCGGTGGCATGGGAGCGCAGGGCGTGGGTCATGGAACGGTTCCTGAAGGGTTTCGCTTCTTGGGAAGCCCGGTCGATGCCCCGGGCAGGCAGCGTCGGCGCCCGTGGCCGGGTCCTGACGCAGGAGCCCGGAGCATCGCGGGTTTCTCAGGGCGTTGCAACATCGGATGGCCGCGGCATTGATCCGTTCGGACTAACGCGGTGCCGGTCAGGGACTTCCCTTGGACCGGAACGGCCGCGCATGGACGCGCAGGCGCTGCCAGTTGCGCTCGAACGCGTCGGCGAGGGCCGGGTTGCCCCGCATCACCAGGATGTTTTCCGCGTTGCGCCGCTGCGCCGAGTACGTGAAGTTGTAGCTGCCGGTGACCAGCACGGCCGCCGGCGTGCCGGCATCGACGATCATCACCTTGTTGTGGGCGCTCGACTGCTTCGGGTCGAGCCAGACGGTGACGCCGTTGCGCACCAGGTCGGCCAGCACGCTGCCCTCGAGCTGCCGGTCCTGGCGGTCGTCGGCCAGCACCTCTACGCGCACGCCGCGCCGGTGCGCATCGACCAGCGCGCGAGCGATCCGCTTGTGGGTGAAGCTGAACGCCTGCACCAGCACCTGCTGCCGTGCCTGGCCGATCACGCCGACCAGGATCTCGTCGACCGGGTCGCCGGGCGTGAAGGCGACCTGCACCGTCCCGGTGGCGGAGAACAGGCGCGACGGGCCGGTCGTGGTCTCGCGCACGCCTGCCGCGAATGCCCCGGTGCCTGCCGGCGCTGCGAGGGCCAGCACCGACACGAGGCAGGCAAGTCCTGCCGCTCGCAGGCGCGTGCGCAGACACGGACCCAGGCGCATGCGCAGGCGCCTCAGGCCTTCGCGCGTTCCAGCACCGCGGCGAAGAACCCGTCCGTGCCATGGCGGTGCGGCAGCAGCTCGAGGTACGGGCCGGTATCGAGCGCGATGCCCAGGCCGGCCAGCACCTCGTTCGCCGGACGCAGCGTGAACGCCGGGTTCGCGGCGAGGAAGGCCTCGACCACCATGCGGTTCTCTTCTTCCAGCAGGCTGCAGGTGGCATAGACGATGCGCCCACCCGGCTTGAGCAGCCGCGCCGCGCTGGCCAGGATCGCCGACTGCTTCGCCGCCATCTCGGCCACTGCCGATTCGGGCTGCCGCCACTTCATGTCGGGATTGCGCCGCAGCGTACCGAGTCCGGTGCAGGGCGCGTCGACCAGCACGCGATCGATCTTGCCGGCGAGCCGCTTGACCCGTGCATCGGATTCGCTCGACAGCAGTTGCGGATGCACGTTCGACAATCCGCTGCGCCGCAGCCGCGGCTCGAACGCCTTCAGCCGGCGTTCGGACACATCGAACGCATAGAGGCGGCCGGTGGACTGCATCAGTGCGCCCAGCGCCAGGGTCTTGCCGCCGGCGCCGGCGCAGAAGTCCACCACCATCTCGCGCCGCTTCGGCGCGACCAGTTGCGCAAGCAGCTGGCTGCCTTCGTCCTGCACCTCGATCGCGCCCTGCTCGTACAGCGGATCGCGGCCGAGGTTGGGCCGGCCTTCGATGCGCAGGCCGAAGGGGGAATACGGCGTGGCGCGGGCGTCCATCTGCCGCGAGTGCAGTTGTGCGATCGCGGCCGCGCGGTCGATCTTCGCCGGGTTGACGCGAAGGTCCAGTGGTGCCGGCTGGTTCAGTGCGGCGACGAGCTGTGCGGTCTCGGCGGCGCCGAAGCGCGACTGCAGCCGGTCGTACAGCCAGTCGGGAATGTCGAGTGCGGCACCGGCCGACAGCGTGGACGGATCCATCGCATGCGTGGTCGCGAGCCATTCGCTGTCGTTGCGGCCGATCACCGGTTCCAGTGCTCGGGCCGAAAGACCGAACACGGTGGTCAGGGCGACCAGCACCAGCCGGCGCGGGGTGGGCGCCAGCAAGTCGATGGTGGCACCTGCGCCCGTTCCTGCAGCCGCGAAGGTGGATGCATCGATGACGGTGCCTGCAACGGGCGCTTCGGCTGGGGCAGCAGCAGTTGCCGCGGCCGATGCGGTGGCAGGCGCAACGCCACCGGCTTCCGGCATCGCGGCCGCAGGCGGCGCCGCCACGCTGGCCCGCGCGTTCAGCGTGCGCCAGCGTCGCAGCACGGTGTACATCACTTCCGCGGCGAACGCGCGGTCGAGCGGGCCCAGTTCGCGCCGGGTGCGGAAGAACTGGTGCAGCACCTGGTCGGCGGGCAGCACGAAGGTCGATGCGAGGCTCAGGGCCTGGGTGGCGGCGTCGATGCGCAGCGGGTTGGGGGAGGGCAGTGCATCCATCGAAGAAGGGCCGATCGCGAGCAGGAAACAGGTGCGGTAGAGGGGACGGGACGGAAAGTGCCCGGGCAGACGGTCGCGACGCGCGGTCAGTCCCGCGCGAGCCGCACCGTGTCGAGGGTCGCGCTGGTCACGCGTCCGTTGCGATCGGTCCAGCGGATGCGCACCGGCAGGAACGGGCGATCGGTCGCGAGCCACATATCGTAGCCTTCGTCGCCGGCTTGTGCGCGTACCCGGCGCAGGTGCCATGCGCGCCAGTTGCCGGCAGGGGTCTCGATCACCTCCTCCGCGACGCGTTCATAGGACTGCACGTACAGCTTGCGCCCGGTGGTCAGCAGCACGTCGCGCCGGCCGTCGCCGATCGGCACGAAGGCGAACTGCAGGATCAGGGACAGCGTGTCCTGCGCACCCGGGCCGAGCGCCGCAGTCTGCACGGCATCGGGGTAACCGAAGGTCAGCTGCTTCGCCGCCCAGTCGAAGCGCGCGAATTCGTTGCGCGCGTTCGGTCCGCGGTCCATCGCGAACGCGTCGGGGCGCAGGCCCTCCGGCGTGATCCGGCCTTCACTGGTCTGCACGACGCGCACCCGGCGCAGTAGCCCGACCAGCCCGGTGGTCTCGGCGCTCAGGCTGAGCCGGTAGGCGGCCTCGCTCGCTTCCCACGCGTACGTCGCGCGTCCGACCGGGGTCGGCGGCGTGCCGATGGTCACCGCGTACTCGAGGCGGCCGCTGCGCGGGAAACGGATGCTGCCGACGGGGGGGGCGGCATCGCTGCCGGCGCCAGGCGGTTGCCCGTCAGCCGCGTCGGCGCGAGTGGCTGCAGGCGCCGTGCCTGCGGCGGTAGCGTCCGCGGCGGTGGCGTCGGCCGGGCGCGGCGGCGCGGGTGCGTCGGCAGGCGCCGCCGACCCACTCGAGTCCGGTGCATCCGGCGCAGCCTGGGCGCTGGATGCGTCGGCGGACGGCGTGGCTGGGGACGGTGCCTGCGCTGCGCGCGCCATTGCCGGCGTCGTAGCGCGTGCGGTTGCCCGGCCATCCACGCCCTCGGGGGGCGGCGCTACCGGGCGAGGCGGCGGGGCAAACGCCCGGGGTGCCGGGGCAGGCGGCTGCAGCGGCGACGGCGTCGAACCGGCGGGTGGCAGCAACGTCACTGCCATCGGCGCCAGCGCCCCCTGGATCGCCGGCGGCGCGGCGCTGCGCGGCCGCAGGGTCGCCACGGACAGGGTCAGCGCATGCAGCAGCAGCGAGGCGGCGAGGGCCCAGAGGAATCCGCGCCGGGGCGACCGGGCGGTGCCCAGGTTCACTGTCCGCCGATCTGCACCAGCACCTGGTCGAACGTCGCGCCGTCGTTGTCGGCCACCAGGATGCGTACCGGAATCATGCCGCGCCCGGCTGCCAGCCAGACGTCGGTCGCGTTGTCGCCCGGCTCGCGTACCCGGCCCACGCGGATCGCGTCGAAGCTGCCGGCGGGCGTGGTCAGGGACTCGCGTCCGGCGACGGCGAAGCGGTAGCGGCTGACCCGCCGGCCGTCGGTCATCGGCGCATCCCACGCGGCGGCAGGCAGCCCTGGCGGCCGTCCGGCACGCAGGGCGAGCGCATACGGGAAGCTGAGGCGATCGGTCGTTCCCTGCGGCAGGGGTTCCGCATCCCCTTCGGCGGTATCCGTGCCCGGCCGGTCGAAACGGATGCGGTTCGTCGTCCAGTCGAATCGCGCGCGCAGCACCGGGTTGTTGCCGCGCTGGTCAGTGAACTGGTCGGGGCGCAGGCCGGCCGTGCCGAGGGTGCCGCGGCTTTCCCGTCGCCAGCCCTGGCCGCGCGCCAGCAGGGCAGCCACGCCGACTGCACGGGCCTCGCTGGTGATGCGGTAGCTGTCGCCGTCACGTTCGTACGCCTCCTCGACGCGCGCGATCTCGAGGCCGTTGCGCGACAGTGCATAGGCCAGTGCCAGCCGTGCCGGCAGCGTGTCGGTCCGATCCAGGGCGCCCTCGACGCCTTTGGGGCTTCCGGCACCCGGGCCGTTCGCCGCAGCCTGTGCCTGCGACAGCCCGCCCGGCATCCCCGGCAGCAGCGCGCACGCGAGCGCGGCAAGGGTGGCCGCGCACGCGCTGCGCCTGCCGATCGATTCCTGCGTGAGGGGCGATTCCATCCGGCCTCCCGTCTGCTCAGTCCAGCGGCGGCACGACCAGTGCGTCGCCTTCCGCCGGCGTTCGACCGCCTGCCGCCGGGGCCAGCCGGACCCGGGGCCCGTCGATCGCGAGCCTTCCCTGCACGAACCAGCGCACCGCCTGCGGATAGAGCCGGTGCTCCTGCACCAGCACCCGCGCGGACAACGCGTCTTCCGTGTCGTGAGCGTGGACCGGTACCGCCGCCTGCACGATGATCGGGCCGCTGTCCAGCGCGGACGTGACGAAATGCACCGTGCAGCCATGCAGCCGCACGCCCTCGGCCAGGGCGCGCCGGTGGGTGTGCAGGCCGGGATAGGCGGGCAGCAGGGACGGGTGGATGTTGATCATCCGGCCGGCGTAATGATCGACGAAGCCCGCGGTGAGGATGCGCATGAAGCCGGCCAGCACCACCAGCGCGGGATCATGTCGGTCGATCGCCTGCATGAGCGCCCCGTCGAACGCGGCGCGCGGGTCGGCGGTGCTGGCGAAGGCCGTATGGTCGACCACGTCGGTGGCGATGCCGTGCGCGCGCGCGAAGTCGAGCCCGGCCGCATCCGGACGGTTGCTGATCACCGCGGCGATCCGGCATGGAGGACCGGATTCGACGATCGCGCGCAGGTTGCTGCCGCGGCCCGAAATCAGCACGACGACGGCAGGGCCGGCTCCGGCGTTCGCGGCCCCGGTAGCCATCAAGCGCGCTCGCTGGGGTCGTGCATCAGCGGATCACGGTCTGCGGCTCGTCGCCGCGGCGCGCGCGGATCGTGCCGATGCGGCTTACGGTCTCGCCGGCGGCGGTGAGCTGTGCGATCGCGCGCGCGGCGTCGGCCGCTGCCACCACCAGCACCATGCCGATGCCGCAGTTGAAGGTGCGGTACATCTCTTCGTCCGCGACGCCGCCGGCCGATTGCAGCCAGCCGAACAGCGGTGGCCTCGGCCAGCTTGCGCCGTCGATGTCGGCGACCATCGACCCGGGCAGCACGCGCGGCACGTTGCCGGGCAGGCCACCCCCGGTGATGTGCGCGAGCGCCTTCACCGGCAGTGCCGCCATCAGTGCCAGCACCGGCTTCACGTAGATGCGCGTGGGCGCCAGCAGGGCGTCGGCCAGGGGGCGGCCGTGGAAGTCGGCGTCGAGGTCGGCACCTGCCACCTCGACGATGCGGCGCGCCAGCGAATAGCCGTTCGAATGCAGGCCGCTCGCGCCGAGCCCGAGGATCACGTCGCCCGCGGCGACCGTCGAGCCGTCGATGATCTTCGACTTCTCGACCACGCCGACGCAGAAGCCGGCAAGGTCGTACTCGCCGGCGACGTACATGCCGGGCATCTCGGCGGTCTCGCCGCCGATCAGCGCGCAGCCGGCCAGTTCGCAGCCGTGTGCGATGCCGCGCACCACTTCGGTGGCCACGTCCACTTGCAGTTTGCCGGTGGCGTAGTAGTCGAGGAAGAACAGCGGCTCGGCCCCCTGCACCAGGACGTCGTTGACGCTCATCGCGACCAGGTCGATGCCGATGGTATCGTGCCGTCCGAGCGCGAACGCCAGCTTCAGCTTGGTGCCCACGCCGTCGGTGCCGGACACCAGCACCGGCTCCCGGTAGCGTTTCGGCACCTCGAACAGCGCGCCGAACCCGCCGATGCCGGCCAGCACGCCTTCGCGCCGGGTGCGCGCGGCCAGCGGCTTGATGTTCTCGACCAGCGCGTCGCCGGCGTCGATGTCGACGCCGGCGTCGCGGTAGGTCATTCCGGATGGGGTGCCGCCGGGTGTTCTGGGGTGGTTCTCGTTCAAGGGGGCGGCTCGCAGTTGAGTTCCGGGGGCGTCACAGATACATTCCGGGCGTGATTCTAACAAAGCCGCACCCCAGCCCCCGCCCGGGCCCCCGATCCGGGGGCGGCGAGCGCGCGCCAATGCGCCGGCGTCCGGCTGCATGAGCCTGCCGCCCAGCCTTCCGCCCGGGTCCGCGCTGCGGCCGGAACTCACGACCTGGGCGTTCTGGCTCGCCCTGGTCGCCTTCACCGGCTATCTCTTCTACCTGCTCGGGCCGGTGCTCACGCCGTTCCTGTTCGCCCTGACGGTGGCCTACATCTTCGAGAAGGTGGTCGCGAAGCTTGCTGCCCGGGGCATGTCCCGAAGCCTGGCGGCCGCCCTGGTGCTGCTGCTGATCGTCCTGGCGACCGTGGCGATGGTGCTGATCCTGCTGCCGCTGCTGCAGCAGCAGCTGGTGCGCATCACCGAGACCATGCCGCGCTTCTTCGAGTGGGCGCGGACGAACGTCGAGCCGATGGTCGAGGAACATCTCGGCCTGCAGGTCGAACTCGACCATCTGCGCGCCCTGGTGCTGGAACAGCTTCCGTCGCCCCAGCGCATCGCCGGCTGGGTCGTGCCGTCGCTGACCAGCGGTGGCCTGGCACTGGTCGGCTTCTTCGTGAACCTCGTGCTGGTTCCCGTGGTCCTGTTCTATTTCCTGCGCGACTGGAGCGCCATCGTGTCCGAGATCGACCACATGCTGCCGCGCGCGCAGCATGCGACGATCAGCAGGCTCGCGCGCGAGATCGATGCGGTACTGGGCGAGTTCCTGCGTGGACAGCTGGCCGTGATGCTGGTGATGGCCGCCTTCTATGCCGTCGCGCTGTGGCTGGTCGGCGTCGAGTACGCGGTGGCGATCGGCCTGCTCACCGGCCTGATCACCTTCATCCCCTTCGTCGGCGCGGTGTTCGGCATCGCGCTCGGCACGGTCGTCGCGGTGATGCAGTTCCAGGCGCTCGGGCCGGTGCTGTGGGTCTGGGGCGTGTTCTTCGCCGGACAGATGATCGAGGGCTATGTCGTCGTGCCGAAGCTGGTCGGCGACCGCATCGGCCTGCATCCAGTGGTGGTGATCTTCGCGCTGCTCGCGTTCGGCCAGCTGTTCGGGTTCTTCGGGGTGCTGCTCGCGCTGCCGGCCAGCGCGGCCCTGCTGGTCTGGCTGCGCTACCTGCGCGGACGCTACCTGGCGAGCCCGCTCTACCAGGGCTGAGATGGCAGTCCCGCCGAAGCCCGCCGGAGCGCCGGTCGGACCGTTGCCTTTCGCCACGCCCGGCACCCCCGGCCCACAGGCTGGCGAGCGTGCGCCAGGCGGGCGCCCCGACCCACTGGGACCGCGGCACCCGCAGGGCGTGCTCGACCTGATGCCGCAGCCGACGCAGTCGTTCGACAACTTCATCGTCGGCGACAACGCGGAGCTGGTCGACCTGCTGCGCGCCGATGCAGCAGCCGCGCAGGGCCGGTTCTTCTACCTCTGGGGCGCTCCCGGCTCGGGCCGCAGCCACCTGCTGCATGCCGCGACGGGAACGGGCGTGGCCGATGCCACCGACGTGACCCATGCCGCCGCTGCAGGCGCCGCCGCCGGTGCCACGGGGCCCGTGGTCGGCCGCTACATGGACCTGCGCGATCCCGACGCACCGCTGGGCATCGAGCTGCTGGCCGATGCGCGCGGCCGGCCGGTCGCGCGCCTGGCCCTCGACAACGTCGATGCGCTGGATGCCGGTGGCGAGCAGCAGCTGTTCAACCTGTACAACACGGTGCGCCAGGAGCATCCCCGGTGCAGCCTGTTCGTGTCCGGGCCCCGGCCGCCGGCGGCCCTCGCGCTGCGCGCCGACCTGGTGACCCGCCTTTCGTGGGGATTGACCTACCAGGTGCACCCGCTGACCGAGATCCAGAAGGCGGCGGCCATGGCGGCGCATGCGCGCGCGCGCGGCGCCTCGATCGGCGGCGACGTGCTCGAATGGCTGCTGCAGACGATGCCGCGCGACCTGCCGACCCTGCTCGCGGTCGTCGATTCCCTCGACCAGTATTCGCTGGCCGCCAAGCGGCCGGTCACGCTGCCGCTGGCGCGCGAGTGGCTGCGCAGCTTCGGTTGACCCTGCTCCCCAAGGAAGGCGCTTCGATGAAACTCGTCCTGTTCGACCTCGACAACACCCTGCTCGCCGGAGACAGCGACTATGAATGGGGCCAGTTCCTGATCGACACCGGCGTGCTCGACCGCGGCGACTACGAGGCGCGCAACCAGTCGTTCTACGATCAGTACAAGGCGGGCACGCTCGACATCATGGCGTTCCTCGCCTTTGCGCTGGCGCCGCTGGCCAGCCATCCGCGCACCACGCTGGACGCCTGGCATGAAGGCTTCATGCAGCGCCGGATCCTGCCGATGATCCGCGAACCGGCGCGCGCGCTGGTCGCCCGCCATGCCGGCGATCTCTGCGCGGTGGTGACCGCGACCAATTCCTTCGTCACCGCGCCGATCGCACGCGCGTTCGGCATCCCGCACCTGGTGGCAACCGAACCCGAGCAGGACGGCACCGGCCGCTTCACCGGGCGCGTGGCCGGCATCCCGTGCTTCCGGGAAGGCAAGGTGTCGCGCGTGCAGGCATGGCTTGCCGGCCTCGGGCACGCGGTCGAGGATTTCGAGGAGCAATGGTTCTACAGCGATTCGGCCAACGACCTGCCGCTGCTCGAGTGGGTGAGCCACCCGGTCGCCGTCGATCCGGACGACCGGCTCCGTGCGCTTGCCGTGCAGCGCGGATGGCCGGTCCTGGCGCTGAACCGGTGAGGGTGCGGTCCCCCGGGCGCCGGGCCGTACGGCGCACGACTGCGGCCGATGCCGGGGAGCGCGTTGTATACTCGGGCCCCCTGGCCTAACGAAGGCTCCAGCCTTCCTTCATGATTCGCTCCTTCCTGCGGCGCGTATTCGGCAGCCGCGGCGCGCGGCCCGAAGTACGCAAGGTTCCCGAGATCATTCCCCGCGACCGGCACGGCATCGGCCGCGACCGGATCAGCGCCTGCGCGCTCCGTGTCACCACGACCCTGCAGGACAACGGCTACAAGGCCTTCGTCGTCGGTGGCGCGGTGCGCGACCTGCTGATCGGGCGCACGCCCAAGGATTTCGACGTCGCCACCGACGCGACGCCCGAACAGGCCGCCGCGCTGTTCCGCCGCTCGCGCATCATCGGCCGACGGTTCCGGCTGGTGCACGTGATGTGCGGCCAGGAGCTGGTCGAGACCGCGACGTTCCGCGGTGACGGTTCGGCGCCGGCCGATGCGGAACTCGAAGCCGCCGGCGAGGATGCCGGCGACGCGTTCGATGCGCCCGAGGAACCACCGGCGCCGCGCGGGCCGCGCGCGTCGCGTACGCGAACCGAGTCCGGTCCTGGCACCCGGCAGGCCGACCAGCACGGCCGGCTGATCCGGGACAACGTGTTCGGCACCCAGCAGCAGGACGCGGCGCGCCGCGACTTCACGGTCAATGCCCTGTTCTACGATCCGAAGGCCGAGGAAATCGTCGATTACCACCACGGCGTCGAAGACCTGCAGAAGCGGCAGATCCGGATGATCGGCGACCCCGCCACGCGCTACCGTGAAGATCCGGTGCGCATGCTGCGTGCGGTGCGTTTCGCCGCGTCGATCGGGTTCGAGATCGAGTCATCGACGGCCGCGCCGATCCGCGAACTGGCGCCGCTGCTGTCGAACGTGCCGCCGGCCCGGCTGTTCGACGAGATGCTCAAGCTGCTGCTGTCGGGCGGCGCGGTGGCCTGCGTGAACCGCCTGCGCGACGATGGCCTGCACCACGGGCTGATGCCGATGCTCGACGTGATCCTCGAGCAGCCCATGGGCGAGAAGTTCGTGATGCTCGCGCTCGCCAACACCGACGCGCGCATCAACGCCGGCAAGAGCGTGTCGCCGGCGTTCCTGTTCGCGTCGCTGCTGTGGCACGAGGTGCTCGCACAGTGGAACCGCGGCATGGACGGCGGGCCGGGCGGGCGCGGCAAGCCGCCGATGATCGCGCTCGCCGAAGCGATGGATTCCGTGATCTCGCGCCAGGTCGAGCAACTGGCGATCCCGCGCCGGTTCACCGCGCAGATGCGCGAGATCTGGTTCCTGCAGCCGCGCTTCGACCAGCGTTTCGGCCGGCGTCCGTTCCGGCTGCTCGAACAGGAACGTTTCCGTTCCGGCTACGACTTCCTGCTGCTTCGCTGCGAGAGCGGGGAAGTCGAAGCCGAGGTCGGTGAATGGTGGACGCGCTTCCAGCGCGCGGGTGAAGCCGAACGTGAAGAGATGCTGCTGCCCGAATCCCCGACCGGAAAACCCAAGCGCCGGCGCAGCCGCAGCGCGCGGGGGCGTTCGCGCGCCGACGAGGCGGGCGCGGCGGCCGAGGGCGCCGCGCCGATGGGTGCCGGGGCGGGCGGTGATTGAGGCTGCGGTGCCTGCCGTCGGCGTGGTGCCCGGCGCCGCTGCACCGGTCCGCGCCTGCGTCGGGCTCGGCGCGAACCTGGGTGATCCGCTCGCGCAGATGCGCGCCGCGATCGACGCGATCGCGCGCCTGCCCGCGACCCGGGTGTCATCGGTCAGCTCGGTCTACCGCAGTGCACCGGTGGGCTACCTCGACCAGCCCGATTTCTACAACGCGGTGGTCGCGCTCGACACCCGGCTGCCGCCGCAGGCGCTGCTCGATGCGCTGCTGGCGATCGAACAGGATGGCGGGCGCACGCGCGAGTTCCGCAACGCGCCGCGACTGATCGACCTCGACCTGCTGCTGTACGGCGACGAGGTGGTGGAACTGCCGCACCTGACCGTGCCGCATCCGCGCCTGGCCGGTCGTGCGTTCGTCCTGCTGCCGCTGGCCGAGATCGAGCCGGGCTGCGTGGTGCCCGGCCTCGGGCCGCTCGCCGCACTGGCACCGGCGGTCGCGGGCCAGGCGATCGAGCGCCTCGGTGCGCTCCTGGTCCGCTGACCGCACGGCACGCCTGCGAAACCCGACCCGACGATGCTGCCTGCGCGATTCCGTTACGTGGTGGTCGAGGGGCCGATCGGCGCAGGCAAGACGACGCTCGCGCGGCTGCTTGCCGCCCGTACCGGCGGCGTCGAACTGTTCGAGAAGCCCGACGACAATCCCTTCCTGCCCGGGTTCTATGAAGACCCGCGCCGGTATGCGCTGCCGGTGCAGTTGTTCTTCCTGTTCCAGCGCATCGGGCAACTGCGCGCGGTCGCGCAGCGCGACCTGTTCGGCGCGGTCACCGTCGCCGACTTCATGCTCGAGAAGGATCCCCTGTTCGCGCGGCTCACGCTCGACGACGACGAGTTCCGCCTGTACCAGCAGGTCTACAGCCAGATCAAGCCGGATACCGTCGCGCCCGACCTGGTGATCTACCTGCAGGCATCGACGGAACGGCTCGTGGAGCGGGTGCGCCGCCGCGGCCTCGGGCACGAGCGCAGGATCGGCGAGGACTACCTGGAACGCCTCGCTGCGAGCTAC
>LNFM01011628.1_pt1 | contig 11894 bp, 8 predicted proteins | sample 596031 | NCBI WGS metagenome assembly LNFM01 (sample SAMN04254537, study PRJNA301005) | activated carbon metagenome | isolation source: dual media filters at the Ann Arbor, Michigan drinking water treatment plant | place: USA: Ann Arbor | reverse complement strand
TCGTGCCGCGCTGCTGCTCGTCCAGCGCCTTCTGCACCGCCACCATGCTGAGCTTGATGAGGTCGGCCGCCGTGCCCTGCATGGGCGCGTTGATCGCGGCGCGCTCGGCGCCGCTGCGGCGCGGGCCGTTGGGGCTGTTGATCTCGGGGAGGTACAGGCGCCGGCCGAACACGGTTTCCACATAGCCCCGGGCCTTGGCCTGGGCACGCGTGTCGTCCATGTACTGCTTCACGCCGGCGAATCGTTCGAAATAACGGGTGATGTAGTTCTTGGCCGCGGTGTTGTCGATGGCCAGGGCCTTGGCCAGGCCGAAGGCGCTCATGCCGTAGATCAGGCCGAAGTTGATCACCTTGGCGTAGCGGCGCTGCTCGCTGCTGACCTGCGCCGCGTCGACACCGAACACCTCGGCGGCGGTGGCGCGATGCACGTCGATGCCTTCGCGGAAGGCACGCAAGAGCGCTTCGTCGCCGCTGATATGAGCCATGATGCGCAGCTCGATCTGTGAGTAGTCGGCGCTCGCAATCACATGGCCCGCGGGCGCCACGAAGGCCTCGCGCACGCGCCGGCCTTCGGGCGTTCGGATGGGGATGTTCTGCAGATTGGGGTCGTTGCTGGACAGTCGCCCGGTCACCGCCACGGCCTGCGCATAGTGGGTGTGCACACGCCCAGTCCGGGGGTGGGCCAGCTGGGCGAGCTTGTCGGTGTAAGTGCCCTTGAGTTTGCTCAGACCCCGGTGCTCCAGGATCTTGGCGGGTAGCGGGTAGTCTTCGGCGAGTTTTTCCAACACCTCTTCGTCGGTGCTGCGCGCGCCGGTCGCGGTTTTCTTGATCACCGGCAGCCCCAGCTTGTCGAAAAAGATCTCCCCCAGTTGTTTGGGGCTGCTCAGGTTGAACGGCTGGCCTGCGATATCGTAAGCCTCCTGTTCCAGCGCGTGAATGCGTGAGCCGAGTTCGTGGCTTTGTTTGGCGAGGGTGGGTGCGTCGATCAGCACACCGTTGCGCTCGATGCGGTACAGCGCCTCGCTGCTGGCGATCTCAAGCTCGTAGATGAATTTCAGTTTGTCATCGGCCTGCAGCTGCGGCCACAGCACCCGGTGCACGTCCAGCGTCTGGTCGCTGTCCTCACACGAGTACTCTGCCGCCTTGGCCACGTCGACCTGCGCAAACGGAATCTGGTGCGCGCCCTTGCCGCACAGGTCTTCGTAGTTGATGCCTTTGCGACCCAGGTGGCGCTCGGCCAGGCTGGCCAGGCCGTGGGGCTTGTGCACTTCGAGCACATAGCTCTGCAGCATCGTGTCGTGCACATAGCCCTGTACTTCGATGCCGTGGTTGGCGAACACGTGGCGGTCGTACTTCACGTGCTGGCCGAGCTTGGCGTGTTTGGAGTCTTCCAGCCAGGGCTTGAGCCTGGCCAGCACCTCGTCGAACGGCAGCTGCTCGGGCGCGTCGGGCCCGCTGTGGCGCAGCGGGATGTAAGCCGCCTCACCCGGTTTGACGCTAAAGCTGATGCCCACGATCTCGGCGCGCATCTCGTCGAGCGAGGTGGTTTCGGTGTCCACCGCCACCAGGTCGGCGGCCTGTACGCGCTCCAGCCAGGTGTCGAACAGTTCCCAAGTGAGGATGGTGTCGTAGGCCAGATTCGACACGCGCGTTTCAGCGGGCTCCGACGGTTCGTCGAACAGCCCCGGGTTCGCGGCGTCCACCACCTCGCTGCGCACCTCACGCATCACCTCCACCACCTCGGGCTTCACGCTGGTCTTGGCCGCCAGGCCCTTGAAGCCATAGGTCTCGTAGAAGGCCTTCAGCGCCTCGTTGTCGGGTTCTCCAATGCGGATCGCGTCCAGCGCCGGCAGGCCGGGCACATATCCATTGAGATCGCAGTCGGTCTTGATGGTCAGCAGCGAGCGCCCGGTGGGCAGCCAGTCCAGCGCCTTGCGCAAGTTCTCCCCCGCCACGCCCTTGATTTCGCCGGCGCGCGCCACCAGCGCGTCGAGCGAACCGTACTCCTGCAGCCACTTGGCGGCGGTCTTGGGGCCAACCTTTTCCACGCCGGGCACGTTGTCCACCTGATCGCCCACCAGCGTTTGAAAATCCACCATCAGGCTGGCAGGCACGCCGAACTCGGCCTGCACCCCGGCCAGATCGCGCTTCTTGCCGTTCATGGTGTCGATGATGGTGATGTGTTCGTTCACCAACTGGGCCAAGTCCTTGTCGCCGCTGGAGACGATCACGCGGATGCCTTGCTGCGCAGCGGTGACGGCCAGCGTGCCGATCACATCGTCGGCTTCCACGCCGGGCACGTCCAGCACGGTCCACCCCAGCAGGCGCACCACCTCGTGGATGGGCGGGATCTGAGCGCGCAGATCGTCGGGCATGGGGCTGCGCTGGGCCTTGTACTCGGGGTAGATGGCGTCGCGGAAGGTGGGGCCCTTGGCGTCGAACACGCAGGCCACAAAATCGGCCGGCACCTCCTTTTTCAGGCTCTGCATCATGTTGACCATGCCGCGGATGGCGCCGGTGGCCGGGCTGGACGCATCGCCAGGCACAGCCCGCAGGTCGGGCATGGCGTGAAAGGCGCGGTACAGGTAGCTGGAGCCGTCGACCAGCAACAGGGTGGGGGTGGGGGATGAAGCGTCGGACATGCGCGCATTGTCGGGGAGATCGCGCCCCATCAGCGGGTCCGGGCGATGGCCCCGCCCGCGCTCCGCAGCCCCTGCCTGCCTACAATGGCGCATGAACGCCCACACCCCACGCCCGCTGCCCCCTCTCGCCCTGCTGGCGGGTTTTTCCCTGGCCTTGGCCGCCCACGCCCAGACACCCCCGGTGGAGCAGGCCCCGCAGCCGGTCTCGCCGCGCGACCGCATCGAGCGCATCACCAACGAGGACGCCCTCACCCGCATTGACGAAGTGCGCGTGGGCGGCGAAACCAAAAGCATCGAGGTGCAGCCCAAGAACGGCGCACCGGCCTACCAGATCAACCCCGATTCAAGCGGTTCGGCCACGGGTGAAGTGGGCGGCAAACGCACCGGCAACGCTGGTCGCAGCAGCTGGCGCATCCTGAATTTCTGACCGACTGTTTCATGGCCGTTTACACCGAAGTCGCGTTTGCGGAAGCCGCAGCCCTGCTGCACAGCCTGGGCCTGGGAGACCTCACCGAACTCAGAGGCATCCAGGGCGGCATTGAAAACACCAACTACTTCGTGACCAGCGAGCGCGATGGCGCCACGCTGGAGCATGTGCTCACCGTGTTCGAGCGGCTGGGTTTCGAGCAGTTGCCGTTTTATCTGCACCTCATGAAGCACCTGGCGCGCCAAGGCATCCCGGTGCCCGACCCAGCGGCCACCGCCAGCGGCGAGATCCTGCACACGCTGCAGGGCAAACCCGCAGCCGTGGTCGACAAGCTGCGGGGGAGAAGCGAACTGAGCCCCGGCGTGGCGCACTGCGAGGCGGTGGGCGCCATGCTGGCCCGCATGCACCTGGCCGGGCGCGACTTCCCCATGAGCCAGCCCAACCTGCGCGGCCTGCCCTGGTGGAATGAGACCGTGCCGGTGGTGCTGCCCTTTCTGGACGCGCCGCAGGCCGACCTGATTCGCACCGAACTGGCCTACCAGAACCACGTGGCGGCCAGCCCGGCCTACACCGCCCTGCCCCGCGGCCCGATCCACGCCGACCTGTTCCGCGACAACGTGATGTTCGAAAGTGGCGAGCTCACTGGTTTCTTCGACTTTTACTTCGCAGGCTGCGACACCTTCCTGTTCGACATCGCGGTCTGCCTCAACGACTGGTGTGTGCACCACAGCCAGGACGCCACCGACGGCAGCCACGACACCGAGCGCGCCCGGGCGCTGCTGTCGGCCTACCAGGCGGTGCGACCCCTGAGCGCTGCCGAACGCAGCCTGCTGCCCGCCATGCTGCGCGCCGGTGCCCTGCGCTTCTGGATTTCCCGCCTCTGGGACCTGCACCTGCCGCGCGAAGCCGCCATGTTACAAGCGCACGACCCCACCCACTTTGAACGCGTGCTGCGCGACCGTGCCCGCCACGCCTTCCCTGCCGCACTGCTCGACCTGCCCGCGCCCGCCGCCGCGCCCCAACCCGTGACCGCATGAAACTCCACCTCGTTCCCGCCAGAGTCGGCCTGCAGTGGGTCAAGCTCGGCGTGAAGACCTTCTTCCGCCAGCCGCTGGCCATGTCCGGCCTGTTCTTCATGTTCATGGCCACCGTCTCGGTGCTGTCGCTCATTCCACTGCTTGGCACGGTGATCTCGCTGCTGCTGGTGCCGGTGGCCACGCTGGGCCTGATGGCAGCCACGCGCGAGGCCACTCAAGGCCGCTTCCCGATGCCCTCGACGCTGATTTCGGGCCTGCGTGGCAAGCCGGTGCAGACCCGCAACATGCTGATCCTGGGAGCCCTGTACGCCGCAGCTCTGCTGCTGGTGCTGGGCGTGGCCACACTGTTTGCCGGCGACGCTCCGCCACCGCTGGACCCCGCCGCGGGAGAGGTGTCTGCCGAGATGGTGCGCGCTTCGCTGGCCAACCAGGGGCTGCTGGCCGGCCTGGTGGTTTACCTGCCGGTTGTCATGGCTTTCTGGCATGCGCCGGCCCTGGTGCACTGGCATGGCGTGAGCCCGGGCAAAAGCCTGTTTTTCAGCTTCATGGCCTGCTGGGGCAACAAGGGCGCCATGCTGTTCTACGCCCTGGGGTGGGTCGGCGTGTTCATGCTGGTCGGCCTGTTCATGAGCCTGCTGGGCGCTTTGTTGGGCGGTGTGCAGGCGCTCAACGTCGTCTTGTACCCGGCTGTCCTGTTCATGGCCTCGATGTTTCACACCTCGATATATTTCACTTTTGTTGACAGTTTTGAGTTGACCGAGCGACCAACGTCCACCACCCACGGAGAAGACGCATGACCCAACACACCCTGCAAGGCCGTCAAGAGGGCGAAGTGACCTGGTTTCAACGCCGCGATACCTTGAAGGCCGCCGCCGCGTGGGTGGCCATGGGGGGTCTGCCGGCCGCCCTGGCGCAGCAACGCAGCAACGTGGTGGAGATGGTGGGCGACGTGCTGCTCAATGGGCGTCGCATGGTGCCGCAGCAAACCATCCAGACCGGTGACGAAATCGCCACCGGCCCGGCGTCGAGACTCACCTTTGTACTGGGCAACGCGGCCATGCACGTGAGGCAGAACTCCCGCCTCACCGTGGAACGCGGCATCACGCTGCACACCGTGAGCCTGCTGCGCCTGCTCACCGGCGCTGTGGGCAGCGCATTTGGCCGGGGCCCCAGCCGCGCCATCATCACGCCCACGCTGACCGCCGGCATCCGCGGCACCGGTGTCTACACCGAGGTGTTTCCCGACCAGGGCAACCGCAGTTACTTCTGCAACTGCTACGGCACGGTGGACATGCAGGCTGGCGGCAACCGGGCGCTGTCGGTATCGAGCTACCACCAGTCGTTCTGGGGCGAGGCTGAACCCAAGGCCGGACGCTACCTGACGCCCGCGCCGGCGCTGAACCACACCGACGAAGAGATCGAATTCCTCGCCGGGTTGGTCAACCAGCGCACTGCCTGGCAGCTCGCCGGGCGCACTGGCGTGAAGGATGGGCGCGGCTACATGGAGCAGCGCCCGCCCGAAGCGCACCCGGCCGTGCCGCGTTGAAGCGGCTCAGCGAGGCAACCTGGCCTTGTAGGCCTTGATCGCTTCGTCCAGGTCCAGGTATTCCTCGCAGGTCTTGTTGCCGCAGAGCCGGGCCAGTTCGGCCAGGTGCTTCTCGGCCTCGGCGGGCCGCTGATCCATGAGGTAGGCCTCACCGATGTACTCGTGCGCCCCCTTGTGCCCGGGATCGATCTGCAGCGCCAGCTTGTAGTGTTCAAACGCTTTGGCCAGATCGGGTCTGGCCTGCTTGCGGTGGCTGTAGCCCAGCAGGTTGTGCACATCGGCATTGCGCGGCTCGAGTTTTACTGCAGCGTTGAGTTCGGTGATCGCGCGAGGCCAGTCTTTTGCCGCGATGGCCGCGCGCGCTGCGACCAGTTGCTCGGGCACGCCGGGGCCCATGTTGCTGGGGGTATCTTCGGCGTGGGCCAATGGCAAGAGCGCCAGGCTGAAGGCCGCAGTCAGCAGCATGGTCACAACGGTGTTTTTCATGGCATCTCCAGACAACGAAAAACCCCCGCCGGGTTGTGCCGGCAGGGGCTTTGCGGGGGACTGCATCCGCTCAGAGGATCACAGCCCGATCACGCCGCCGTCGGTACGGGTGATGACAATGGTGGCCGAGCGTGGGCGACCGGCCACGCCATAGCCCCGGTTGCCTGGCCATTGGCTCTGGAACGTGAACGCACCAGTACCCACCGCCGGGGTATCTTCGCCTGGGTGCTGAATGTTGACAAACACGGTGCGGCCATCGGCCGACTCGGTCATGCCAGTGATCTCGGCACCCCTTGGCCCGACTAGGAAGCGTCGCAACTTGGCATCGCCCAGTGCAGCACCGATGAAGGTCGGCTCGCTGCCTGTGCTGCCACCGAAGTTGTTGCTCACCGTGATGGTTCTTCCATCACCTACCTCGCCCGGAATTGCAGCCAGCAGCATGCAGTTGGTTGTGTCGGTGTAGGCACCGTCGTCGGTCTGGATGTAGCAAATGCCGGTGGCTTTGCTGAACCACAGACCATCGGGCGACGAGAAGTCGTTCTTGTCGCTCAGGCCTGACAAGTTGATTCCGGCGCCCGCGTCCTCTTCGGCACCGAACAAAAAGATGTCCCAGGTGAACGTGGTGGCCGTGGATACATTGCCCGTTTCGCGGAAACGGATGATGTGGCCGTTCGGGTTGCCCGAGCGGGTCAGCCCGTCGTTGTCGGCGTAAGCGCGCGGGTTGGCGGCGTCAGCGTTGGCCACATTGCGGCTGCTGTTGTTGGTCATCGTGAAGTACACGTCGCCGTTCCTCGGGTTCACCGCGCCCCACTCCGGACGGTCCATGCGGGTGGCGCCCACGGCGCTGGCGGCGTGGCGGGTATTGACCAACACGTCGGCCTGGTTGTCGAAGGTGTAGGCCGTGTAAGCAGGGCTGGCGGCGGCCACCGTGGTCACGTTCAACTCCAGCCATTCGCCCAAGCCGGTGTCGTTGAACTTGGCCACGTACAGCTTGCCCTCGTTGAGGTACTTGTCGCCAGCGGCCATGCCACCACCGACATCGGCTGGGTTCCAAACAGCCGTGGAAACAAACTTGTAGATGTACTCGTTTTGCGAATCGCAACCCATGTAGAAAGCCAGCGGCTGACCAGCGACGGGGATACCGCAAACAGCCGCTTCGTGTGCAAAACGTCCCATGGCCACTCGCTTGGCAGGCACGGAGTTGGGGCGCAGTGGATCGATCTCGAGGTTGTAGCCGAACGTGTTGGGTTCGTTGCGGAAGTCGTTGACTGGAGCAGCACCGTTGGGAGCAACGTTCCAGCGGGTAAAGGCATTGGATGTGTCGGCGGTGTACCAGCCCTGGCCGTTTCTGTTGGTCCTGCCGCTTGTCACGGTGCCATAGGTGGTTGTAGCCACACCGTATCGCGCACGTGACGCAACGATCTTGTCCCAAGCGGCGTCAGCGCCTGGTGCAGGCAATGTGTCTCCCACGGCGTTGTTGAAATAAGCAGCCCAGTTCTCTTCACAGGCAAGGTAGGTGCCCCACGGGGTCCTGCCGTGGCCGCAGTTGTTCAAAGTGCCGCGCGCGGTTTGACCAGACGTGTCAAACGCGGTTGCCATGAAGGCGCGGATGTCGGCGATATGGGCCGCAGGACCGGTGACGTTCACCACGGTTTGGGCTGTCACGCGCCGGTTGAATGCCGAGTCGAGTTGCACCGTCCAGGCGCCAGCCACCTTGCGCACTTCGACCAGAGACACGCCGTGATGATTGATCTCCTTGAGCGACTCTGCCACTGGCCGCACGCCGCCATCCCATTGGCCGAACTGATTGAACTTCCTGCCCGTCACACCACCCGACGTCTGGCCCGTGGCGTGGAAGAAATGGGCATCAGCCGAGCTCTCATGGTTGACCACGAGCACTGCACGGCCAGTATCCACCGTGGTGTAGTTGCCCGAGCCATCGATGTAATACAGGTCCATGCCGTCGTGGTGGTCGCCCACACGGCGGCTCCAGTCGTCGGCTTCGGTGCCCACGTTGGAATAGGCGGTCTCAGTGGTGAACAGACGATCGCCCGTGGCGTGCAACACGCTGTAGGTATAGCCGGGCGGCAGGATCACGTCATCGGCCAGGCTCTTGGCCACTGCGGGGAAACCAAGGGCGGTTTCCGACGGTGCGGCCGGTGCCGGTGCGGGGTCATCACCGCCACCGCAGGCGCTCAAGAAGGGCAGTGCCGACAAAGCCACCATGCCGGTGCCGCCGCGGATCACGTTGCGGCGCGTCAGCGGCGTGCGCGTGCCGCGGGCCAACACTTCCTGGAAACTTTCGTTGTTCGAGAAATTGCAATTGTCGTCGCCGTGGTGAGACATGAAGGGCTCCGGGGTTGAATGAAAAGACACCGATGCAGTCTGTTCAAGTCATATGACCAAACCGTGAATCGCCCAATGACCCCCGCGCGTCCTGTTCTATCGAGACCAGTCATCAAACTTTCACAACAGCGGTGCCTGCCGCTGCGCCATGGCCGGGTGCAGCGGCCGAGTCCGCCGTGAGCTCAGCCCCTGCGGCCTGCAGCATCAGCCCCTCCACCTGCAACGCGATCTGCTGCCAATCCAGGTGCACCACACGCGCACGCGCTTGCTCGCGGGCCTGCGCCAACAGAGAAGGTGTTTGCGCCAGCGTCACTGCCACGCGCACGAACGCGGCCTCCTGGCCTTCGGGCACCAGCCAACCGTTGGTGTGGCTGTGCACCCAGTCGCTGGCCGCAGCGGTGTCGAATGCAAGCACCGGCAAGCCGCTGGCCAGCGCTTCGATGGTCACATTGCCAAAGGTCTCGGTGAGGCTGGGAAAGACGAACAGATCGGCCGAAGCGTAGTAGCCCGCCAGCTCTTCGTGCCGGCGCATGCCGGCAAACACGGCCTGCGGGCAGCGCTGCTGCAGGCTCTCACGCAGCGGCCCGTCGCCCACGAACACCAGCTTCACATCGGCATGGTGCGCCTGCATGGCAGCGTGCGCCTTCAGCGCGACGTCCAGGTTCTTCTCGGCGGCCAGCCGGCCCACCACCAGCATCACCAGCGAATCGGGGCGTGCGCCCCACTCGCGGCGCAAGGCTTCGCTGCGTCGCCGGGGGTTGAAGAGCTGCGTGTCCACGCCACGCGCGACCACTTGCACATTCTCGAACCCGAGCTCCATCAACTGGGCGCGCAGCGCGCGCGTGGGCACCATGGTGAGCTGCGTGAGGTTGTGGAACTTGCGCAGGTACGACACCATGGGTTTGCGCAGCCAGCCCACGCCATAGTGTTCGCAGTAGGCATGGAAATTGGTGCGAAAGTCCGACGTGACCGGCAGCTTCAGGCGCCGAGCCGCCTGCAGTGCCGACCAGCCCAACGGGCCTTCGGTGGCGATGTGCACGAGGTCCGGGCGCTTCAGCGTCCACGCGTTGATGAGTGCGCGTTTGGCCGGCAAGCCCAGCTTGAGTTCGGGGTAACGCGGAATCGGCATGCCGCGCATGAGCAACTCTTCATAGCTGCCGTGATTCAGCGCCTGGTCCACGCGCGTCTGGCGCGGGCGGATCAATTGCACCGGGTGGTTGCGAGCGCACAGGCCCTGCACCAGGCGCGAGAGCGTGAGCGCGACGCCATTGATCTCCGGTGGCCACGTCTCGGTGACCACCGACAGGCGCAGGGAGGGCGTGCTGGCCGGGTATTCCTCGACCAGGATCTGTTCGGATGTCATAGCGTTCATGTGCTCATGTTCCAGCGCGTGTGCAACAGACTGATGACAACGCCGTGCTGTCACCGTGTTTTCACATGTCAGGTCAAGACTGCGCAGGTGTGTGACCTCCCCACACCCTCACCCTTGCCTGGAGAAACCGTGAACGACTTTTTCAAGACACTGCAAACCCAACGCTGGGACGACCACCGCTACTACCACCACAGCCGCATCAACCAGACGCTGCACCTGATCAGCGCGATCAGCTTTGTGGTGGCCTATGCGCTGCTGTGGACCGACCCGGTGCTCTCTGCGTTGATCGCCTGGCTGGTGTCCATGACCAGCCGTCAGGCCGGGCACTTCTTCTTTGAGCCCAAAGGTTACGACCATGTGAACCAGGCCACGCACGAGCACAAGGAAGAAATCAAGGTGGGCTACAACCTGCAGCGCAAGGTGGTGTTGATGGCCCTGTGGGCCGGCACGCCAATGCTGGTGGCGCTGGTGCCGGGCGTGTTTGGTCTGTTCGAGCCGCACACCGATGGTGAAAGCTTCATCCGCCAGGTCGGCGCGCTGTGGTTGGCGCTGGGCGTGGGCGGTCTGCTGTTCCGCACCGTGCACCTGTTCTTCATTGCCGATGTGCAAACCGGTCTGGCCTGGATGACCAAGATCCTCACCGACCCGTTTCACGACATCAAGCTGTACCACAAGGCGCCGCTGTACCTGCTGCGCGGCCAGTTGATTGACCCGGGTATCGGAGTGAAGTGATCCCCCGGCACACCTGCGGCATCAAGCCCGCAGGTGCTGCCACATCTCACGCAGCACGCTGCGCCTGATCGACTTGTGCGTCTGCTCTCCCCGCCACCACCAGCCCTGTGCCTGCATCTGCTGGCCTGCGGCCACAAAGCGTTGCACCACCTCTTCAAACTCGGCGTCGCTGAAGTGCAGCCCGAAAATGAAACGCCCCGTACCCACCCAGCTCAAGGCCAGCCCTTGCCAGCGCAGCAAGTACTGGAACATCCAGTGATACCGACCAGGCTGGGTGTAGGTCAGCGTCCAGATGCTTTGCATGTTGACCGCGCGCACCGGCAGGCCGTGCTCGGCCATGGCGTCGTTGAATCGCTTCGCGCGGGCATTCCACTTCGCATCCTGATCGACGTACAAGGCCTGGATCTCGGGCGTTTCCAGCCGCTTCAAGAAGGCCGCCATGCCGCCCATCACGTATGGGTGGGCGTTGAAGGTGCCTCGCGCAAAGCACACATCAGCCGGGCGCTCCTCGCGAAAGCGCTGCATCAGCTCGCGCCGTCCACACACCACGCCCACCGGGTAGCCACCCGCCAGCGTCTTGCCGTAGGTGACCATGTCGGCCTGCACGCCGAAGTATTCCTGTGCGCCCCCGGGCGCCAAGCGAAAGCCGAGGAACACCTCGTCGAAGATCAGCACGATGCCGCGCTCGGTGCACACCTCGCGCAAGCGCTTCAGCCACGCGGTGTAGGCCGCGCGGTCATAACCCGCGGTGCGGCTGCCATCCACCAGGGTGGAATCGCCCGGTGCATTCTTGTTGGGGTGCAAGGCCTGCAGCGGGTTGACCAGCACACAGGCCACGTCGCGCCGCGTGCGCAACACCTGCAGGCTGCGCTCGCTCATGTCCTCCAGGGTGTAGGTTTCGCGCGGCGGCATCGGGTTGCCGGGGCCGGGCTGCACGTCTTCCCACCAGCCGTGGTACGCGCCGCAAAAGCGCACCAGGTGTTTGCGCCCCGTGTGGTAACGCGCCAGGCGCACAGCCTGCATCACCGCTTCGGTGCCCGACATGTGGAACGACACCTGGTCGTGACCCGAGATGGCCTGCAGCTTCGCCACCACCTCGGCCACGCAGGGGTGGTAGGCGCCCAGCACCGGGCCCAGGGTCTGGCCGATCTGCGCGCCCTCGGCCATGCAGGCCTTGTAGAAGTCCACACCGAACACGTTCACGCCGTACGAGCCGGTGAGGTCGATGAAGGTGTTGCCATCGAGGTCGGTGAGGTGCACACCCTCGGCCGACTGCATGAAGGCACCCACCTTCAGCCGCGCACGCA
>LNFM01011627.1_pt1 | contig 11894 bp, 12 predicted proteins | sample 596031 | NCBI WGS metagenome assembly LNFM01 (sample SAMN04254537, study PRJNA301005) | activated carbon metagenome | isolation source: dual media filters at the Ann Arbor, Michigan drinking water treatment plant | place: USA: Ann Arbor | reverse complement strand
GAGGTCAGTGATCTCCGCGCGGGTGTGATCGGTCTGGTCCTCCAGACTGACCTCCTTTTGATCTCCGCAACCGCTGATCCGGGCGATGCCGCCGACCACCAGTGTTTCCCCATTGCGGGGCTTAATCTCTTTCTCAGAACGACGCATAGCAGCAGTTCTCCTGCGAGACTGCAGAACCAATTCTCCTTGGCACAATGTGCCAAAAAGGGTGGCACTTCGTGAGTACTTGTGACTCCTCCTGACACTTCGTGACAAGGAGTTAAATCCTTGCTACTGAAGAGGCTAGCGCTGTAAGAGATGGCGCAGCAATGGGTTACGCCATTCACGTTTGAGAACCATTGGAACACGGCTCCGTTCGGGAGTACAATCGCGCTGTCGTTAAATACGCTTTGCGTCCTCAACCAAGCCCGTCGCTAATCGCATGAAAGGAAAAGCCGCCACGGCTGCGATTGGGCTCTCCGTGCTCTTCATGGTGGTCTACAACGCCACGCTCTACTTCGCGAATCAGCGGAGTGATGTGCCCACGTGGTGCTACGACTGGGAACTCATCATTCCGTTTGTGCGGTGGATGATTGTGCCGTACATGTCGATTGATCTCTTCTTTTTCATCGCGCCGTTTTTCTGCGTCACGCCGCGAGAGCTTACGGTGCATACGCGGCGGATTACGTTCTGCATTTTGGTGGCGGGACTGATCTTCTACGTCTATCCGCTGCGGCTGGTGTGGGAGCGCACGCCGATCGACGGTTGGCTCGGCATTATCTACAACCCGTTCATCGCGGTCGATATTCCGTTCAATCTGTTGCCGTCGCTGCATATTGCACTCCGGACCGTACTGGCGGAGTTGTATGCGCGCAAGACCACCGGCCCAGTGCGCTGGCTATCGCATGTGTGGTTCAGTCTCATCGGGTTTTCGACGCTGCTGATTCACCAGCATCACATTGTGGATGTCATCGGCGGCTTCGCATTGGGCGCCTACGCGCTCTACTTCTATCCGCTGGGCGATTTTCGGTTGCCGACCGTGCCGAACCCACGCATTGCGCTCTACTACGCGCTATTGCCGCTGGTGTCGCTGGGGCTCATGGCGGTGTTACCGCGCGAAGGGCTGGTGCTGCTCTGGCCGGCGATCGCGGGGATCATCGTGATGCTCGGCTACGTTGAGTTGGGCCCTGGCATCTACCGCAAAATGGCGGGGTGCTTGCCGTGGAGTTCGCGATTTGTACTCGGGCCAATTCGCTTCGGGCAGTATCTCTCGCTGCGGTACTACCAGCGGCAATGCGGGCCGTGGGATGAAGTGGCTCCCGGCGTGTCGATCGGCCGGAAACTCACCGCGACCGAAGCGCGAGACGCCATTGCAGAGGGCGTGACCGCGGTGCTCGATTTAACCGCCGAGTTCTGCGAAGTTGAACCGTTCCGCAATCTCACGTACCGCAACATCCAGGTGCTCGACCTGACGGCGCCAACTCAGCAGCAACTCGCGCAAATGGCGGAGTTCATCACCCGGGAGTGCCAACTCGGAAAGGTTTACGTCCACTGCAAAATCGGCTATTCCCGCAGCGCGGCCGCGGTGGGAGCGTATCTCTTGGCGAGCGGCCGAGCGAGCACGAGCACCGAAGCGATCGCCCAACTTCGCGCCGTGCGGCCCTCGATTGTCGTCCGGCCGGAGATTATCCTAGCGCTCCAGCAGTTCAGCCGCGCGCGGGACAATGCGGAATGAAGACCTTCGCCTGCCCACGACTAGATCAACATGGCGAGCATCTACGACATTAAGCCGCAGTTTCAGGCGCTCCTACGTCCGGCCACCATCCGGTTGGCGGCGTGGGGGGTGACGGCAAACCAGGTGACCGTTGCCGCGGCGGTGCTGTCGCTGGTAGTTGGCGGGGTGATTGCCGTCGCGCAGCCAAACATTCGCGTGTTACTATTGTTGCCCGTGGTGCTATTGGTGCGGATGGCGCTCAACGCGGTGGATGGGATGCTCGCGCGAGAGCACAACCAAAAGTCCTCGCTCGGGGCGATCCTTAATGAACTGGGTGATGTCATTTCCGACGCCGGGCTGTACCTGTCGCTCGCGACCGTCGCCGGCGTTCGGCCCACACTCGTGGTGCTGATGGTGCTGCTGGCGATTCTCTCCGAGCTCGCCGGCGTGGTCGCCGTGCAAATCGGCGCGAGCCGGCGCTATGAGGGGCCGATGGGCAAGAGCGATCGCGCGTTTGTCATCGGCGCGTTGGGACTCGCGCTCGGACTCGGTGTGTCGCCGGGGCGCTGGACCGATTGGCTGCTGATTGTTATGTCCGCGCTCATCGCCTACACGATCTACAATCGCTGCCGTCGAGCCCTGCGGGAGGCGCCATGAGTTGGTGGACTTCGTTGGAATCGCCGGTACGGGTGACGGTCCTCGCCATTCTTGCGGCGCTGGTGGTCGCGTCGATCGCCGTACGCATTTTGAAGCTCACGCGGCCCAATAAAGACTGGACCGAGATCGCGCTCCGCACGCGCACGTGGTGGATAATCGCCGGCATTTTCCTCTTCGCGATCGTCGCCCATCGCACGGTTTCGATTTTGTTCTTCGCGCTCGTGAGCTTCTTGGCCCTGCGTGAATATCTTGGGCTGGTGCCGCAGCGCGAAGCAGATCGACGAGTACTCATTTGGGCGTACCTCGCCGTGCCGCTGCAATTATTGTGGGTCTACTTGGAATGGTACGGGATGTTCATCATCTTCATCCCCGTCTACATGTTTCTGCTGCTGCCGCTGCGGATGGTGTCGATCGGCCAAACCGAAGGCTTCATCCGCGCCGCCGGCACGCTGCATTGGGGGCTGATGCTAATGGTTTACAGCCTGAGCCATGCGGCGTTTCTGCTCAGCTTGCGACTGCGCGACGACCCCGAGCGCTTCCCCGGCCCCGGCATGGTGCTGCTGTTGGTGCTGCTGACGGAACTGAACGATATCTTTCAGTTCCTGTGGGGCAAGAGCTTGGGCCGCCGAAAAATTGTGCCAACCGTGAGCCCCGGTAAAACGTGGGCCGGCTTCTTGGGGGGCGTAGCGACGACGACCGCGCTCGCAGCGCTCATCGGCCCCGCGCTTTCGCCGATGAACACCTGGCAAGCGGCCGGCGCGGGGTTCTTGGTGGGCGTCTCCGGTTTCATCGGCGACATCTGCATCTCCGCGATGAAGCGCGACCTCGGCGTCAAAGACAGCGGCACACTGCTCCCTGGCCACGGCGGCATCCTCGACCGTATCGACAGCCTCACGTACACGGCCCCGCTGTTTTTTCATTATTTGTATTGGATGTTTTTGTTTCACTCTTACGGGGCGAAGCTGGCGCCGGTGTAGCACCGTCCTCTACATCCAAAGAAGAGATTTACCACAGAGGGCACAGAGAGCATGGAGGGAAACACAGAGAGAAGAAAGGTGAAAAGGTCGAAGAGACCAATTCGCCTCAACAACTGCTTCACGTTTCTGCCTTTTGACCCCTCGACCTTTGTCCCTCTCTCTGTGCTTCTTCTGTGCTCTCTGTGGTGAAACATTTTAGTTGAAGGTAAGAACGTGCTGCCCCTACGATCACTCTCGCACCGCCAGCGACACGCTAAAAATCCCCGCGTCGTCGATCAGCATCGAGATTTTCTTGAAGCCGGCTGTCGCCACTAACTCGTCCATCTCAGCTTGCGTGCGGCAGCGCATCTCCCACGGGTCGCCGTCGCGGTTGGGCAGCACGCGGGCGATCATCTCCTGCTGAGGATGCCACGGCTGATTCGTGTAAATCAAAAACCCGCCCGACGCCACTGCTTGCGCCAAGCCGCGCAGCGAGTTTTGAATCGGCGCATTTGAAGGAAATAGCTCATAAAGCCCTGACACAATCGCCAGATTCGGCCGCGGCGTGATTGAGGAAATAGCATCTGCATCGAACGCATCACTCGCGCGATACTCGACGGACTCGATCCCCATCTGGCGCGCGATCTTGCGGCCCGCTTCGAGGCCGCCCAAGTCACGGTCGCACAGCACGGCCGACATTGCCACCTGCGGGTGGTTCTTAATCGTGTCGAGCACATACCGCCCCGGCCCCGCGGCAATGTCCAAGAGCCGCACCGCCTCGCCGCGACCCGAGAGCTCGCCAATCGCGTGATCGAGCAGCCGCTGCACATGTATCTTCCGCTGGCGGATGCCGCGCCAGCCGGGCGAGTTGAGGTACGCCCGGTCGATCCACCGCCCGATGAACGATTTCCCCGTCGGCGTATTGCGATAGACGTGATCGAGCGATTCGCCCGAATCGAACCCCGTCCGCCAGCCGACCTGCACCCCTTCGCTCAACCGGCCAGCCGTGGTAAGCCCCAACCACTGCATGCCGTACCACCACCGTTTCGGCGAGAGCAGACTCGGTTTCAAGGTGAGCCGCGTGAACTCGGCGTGCGTGTAGCCCTGGCGATCCGCGTTCAGCAGCGACCGCTTCGGCGTTGGCTGATCGAATTGCGTGGTGACGAACTCGCGAATGGCGTCAATCGGCTGCTGGCGATCAAACTCCCACAAGGTTGAGTGAAAGAACTCCGGATACGCATCGACTTGTTTCACCACCGAGGAGAGCCGATCGTACAGCGCCAGTTGCGGCGGAATCTCCACCACCCAGTCGGCGCCGGAGATTTGCAGCAGGGTGGGCGTTTCAATGGCGCCGGCGTCTTGGATCAGCCGCGTTGCCGTGTCGTGCAGCCCGAGCAAGATGTTCACCGCAATTTGTGGCGAGATCAGCTTGTCTGCCGCGTATTCCCGCTGTTGCTGCGGATCGTGAGTGAGCAGTTTCGGTTTCACATAGCTGCGAATGAACGATTTTGGTTTCAGCCAGTGCAGCAGCCGCAGCCCCGGAATGGCCAACGGCACATAAAGCTTGATCCGCAGCGCCGGCGTGGCGATCGCCAACGCGCGAATCGGCGGCGCGAAGTCATGCACCCACGTCGCTGCAACCACGGCGCCAACGCTCTGCGCGACGACCGCCATCTGTTCGAGCGGAATGTCGAACTCACCGCTCACATGCCGGACGAACTCATCCGCATCCGCCACCAGCCTGCCAAAAGATTCGGCGTACCCTCGCTCCCCGGGCGACCGCCCATGCCCGCGCGCATCCCACGCGAAGAACCAGTAGTCGGGCAGATTTACCCGCTCGATAAAGTCCTGCCACCGCCCCGAATGCTCATGCCCGCGATGAAACAACACGATCGCCCGCCGCGCGTCTTGAGCCGTTGGTTTCCAAACGCGATAGAACAGCGGCGTGCCGTCGCTCAGCGGGTAGGTTCGCTCTTCGGCGGGGCGGGTGGTCATAGGACGCTCTCCTGATGTAATCAATGCGGACGGGCGCACTTCAAGAAACAGTCGCTCATTGTACCAGCGAACTCTGCGTGGTGGTGACCCGGTCGAATTGAGCTTGACGAACAGCCCAGTACCCATACACTTGTACATATACAAGTTGAGAAGGAGCGCGATGAATATTGAAGCAAAATTAGCCATCCTCGCCGACGCGGCAAAGTACGATGCTTCCTGCGCCAGCAGCGGCGCCAAGAGCACGCGGGCCGGCAGCAAGATTGGTAGTACCGAAGGGATGGGCATTTGCCACAGTTACACGCCGGATGGCCGGTGCGTGTCGCTGCTAAAGATCTTGCTGACTAACTACTGCGTTTACGATTGCAAGTACTGCATCAACCGCATCTCCAGCGATACCCCGCGGGCCCGGTTCACGGTGGACGAAGTCGTCCGGCTGACGCTCGACTTTTACCAGCGGAACTACATCGAAGGGTTGTTCCTTAGTTCCGGCGTGATTCAATCGCCCGACTACACGCTGGAACAACTGGTGTTGGTCGCCAAGACTCTGCGGGAAGTCCATCACTTTGGCGGGTACATTCACCTCAAAGGCATCCCCGGCGCGGCGCCCGAACTTCTCACCGCCGCGGGGCAGTATGCGGACCGGATTAGCGTGAATATCGAACTGCCGACCAAAAGCGATCTGGTGCAACTGGCGCCTGAAAAGCGGATGGAGCAGATTGATGGCGCCATGACCACGTTGCGCGAAAAGATGGACGAAACGCACGCCGACCGCAAAGCGGGCCTCACTCCGCCACGCTTCGCTCCGGCGGGGCAAAGCACGCAGATGATTATCGGCGCCACGCCGACGCCCGACTTGGAAGTGCTACGCACGTCGTCGCGGCTATACAAACAGCGGCGCTTGCGGCGCGTGTACTACTCGGCGTTCAGCCCGATCCCCGACCCCGACCAGCGGCTTTCACCAACTCAGCCGCCGCTGGTGCGCGAGCATCGGCTCTACCAAGCCGACTGGCTGCTGCGGTTCTACGGGTTCGGTGTGGAAGAGCTGGTCACAGAGCCGGACCAGAATCTGTCGCTCGTGCTCGATCCGAAACTCGCGTGGGCGCTGGCGCATCGCGAGGAGTTCCCGGTGGATGTCAACCGCGCTGGCCGGCGAGCATTGCTGCGCGTGCCGGGGATCGGCGTGCGCACCGTGAACCGCATCTTGCAGCTTCGCTGCGTGCGGTCCTTGCGGCTAGCGGACCTGAAAAAACTGCGCGTGGCGTGGAAGCGGACCGAACCGTTCGTGCTCGCCGCGGATTCCAACCATGGCGTGAGGCAACTCGATAGCGAACGGCTGATTCAGCGCTTCCTGGCGCCAACGCGACAGCGCACGCTCTTCGACTTGGGAGTGAGCGCAATCGAGGGCGAGTTTTAATGCGACGGTTCACGGTGGATGATTTCGACAGTTGGCGAGCAATCGCGCGGCAAGCGTTGGCCGCTGGCATTGAGCCGCGTGCGTTGAGTTTCCAGCGGTCCAAGCAGGAGAAAACCCTGTTCGACGATGAAGCAAATGATGATGACTTGCCGTCATCACGTTCTGCTTCACCGCTTCGGCTCTCCAAAGAGTTCATCGCCTTAGCGCAAATGATCAGTTGCCACCGCGATCCCAACGCGTTTAATCTGCTCTACCGATTGGGGTGGCGAGTTCTAAACGGCGAACCGCTATTGCTGCGAGACACGCTCGATGATGATGTCGCCCGTGCCGTACGCTGGCAGCAGCAAGTGCGACGGGACGCCCACAAAGCGAAGGCGTTCGTCCGCTTTCGGCCTGTCGGCGAGCAGAAGTTCTTCGCGTGGCATCGGCCCGATCATTGGGTACTCAAACTGATTGGGCCCTTCTTCGCGCGGCGGTTTCCCAATGTCGAATGGATGATCGGCACGCCGCTGGAGATCGTCACTTGGAATCGGCGGAAACTTGAATATGGCGCTGGGATGCCAACCGATCCCGGCGCCGACGCCGATGCGTGTGTTGACTTGTGGAAGACCTACTACGCTTCCACCTACAACCCGGCGCGGACGAACGTGTCGATGATGAAGCGCGAAATGCCGGTCCGATACTGGGCGACGATGCCCGAGACGGCGCTCATTCAAGAACTTTTGACCGCGGCCGATTCGCGCACCGCCGAGATGATTATAAAGGGCGAGACACCGGTTCATCCCGCGAACGCCGGATACACCAATCTCCACGGGTTGAACGAAGCGGCGCGAAGTTGCAGCGCGTGCGAGTTGTGCGAGCATGCGACGCAAACCGTGGTTGGCAGGGGCCCCCCATCCGCTCGCTTGATACTGGTCGGCGAACAACCGGGCGACGAAGAGGACCGCACCGGCCAACCGTTTGTCGGGCCCGCTGGCCGATTGCTTGAGGAGTTGATCGCCGAAGCAGGCATCGATCGCGAATGGCTTTATGTCACCAACGCCGTGAAGCATTTTTACTTCGTCGAGCGTGGCGAGCGGCGACTGCACAAGCGTCCCTCGGCCCGGCACCTCGCTGCGTGCCAGCCGTGGCTCCACCGTGAGCTCGAGCTCGTTCGACCCGTCATGGTGCTCTGTTTGGGCGTCACGGCGGCGCAGTCGCTCATCGCCGCCGACTTTCGGATGAACGCTTCGCGCGGCAAGGTTTTCAGCGTTCCGCACCACCAGGCGGTCATGGCCACCTATCACCCGTCGGCAATTGTGCGGGCGCCCTCGGCCGAAGCCGCGGCGCGGATGCGGAGTGAACTACTCGCTAATCTACGGCAGGCGTTCGAGCTGTCCGTTGCCAGACCGGCTCAAGCAGGTCAAAATGTGAAGCGGTAACGCATTCGGAAGAGGAGCATCGCCGTGGCGACTGGCATCACTTGGTACGGCCATAACTGCTGGCTTCTTGAATCGGCGGGGCAGCGGCTTTTGATCGATCCGTTTCTGAACGACAGCCCCGTCGCTCCGCTGAAGGCTGCCGATGTGGCCGCGGAATTCGTGCTAGTTTCGCACGGCCATTTCGATCACATCGCCGATGCGGCCAGCATCGCCAAACGCACCAGCGCCGTGGTGCTGACCAACTTCGAGTGTGGCAACTGGTTAGCAGGGCAGGGGGTGGCGGCGGACAAGATCATCGGCATGAATCCCGGCGGCGCGGTGACGCAGCCCTTCGGGCGACTCAAGATGACGCCGGCGATTCATAGTTCCAGTCTGCCCGACGGAACGTATGGCGGAGCGCCGTGCGGACTGCTCTTGGAACTAGCAGGGCAACGGCTGTACTTTGCGTGCGACACAGCGCTATTCAGCGACATGCAACTCATCGGGGCCGCGGGACTCGATCTGGCGGTGCTGCCGATTGGCGACCGCTTTACAATGGGGCCTGACGACTCATTGCTCGCGACGAAGCTGCTCAGTCCACAGCGTGTGGCACCGTGTCACTACAACACCTGGCCGCCCATCAACCAAGACGCGGCCGCGTGGGCGGAGCGCATCCGCTTGGAGACGTCGGCCATTCCTTTTGTGCCGCAAATCGGCGAAGCGTTTGAAATATGAAGCTTTTCCATCAATATACCGCGGCTGTATTCCTTTTGCTCAGTGCGACTTTCGCGCATTCAGCCGAACCGGTTGCGTGGAAGTTCAGGCCAGGCGAAGAGGTCACGTATGAAGTCAAACAGACACAGGTCGCGAAGATCACGGCGCCGGACGGGCGGCTGATTGATTCCGCCGTTGAGCAAGTCACCACGCTCACCTGGAAATGCACCGAACAGCTCGATTCCGGCACGATGGCCATCGAGCAAAAGATCGAGAGCATTCAAGTCACGCTCGCCGGGCTCGGCCAACCGGCGTCGCAGTACGACACCAAGAATCCGAACACGGTGGAGGGCGCCGCGGCGATGCTCGCGCCCCTGTGCGATGCTCTGGTTGCTTCACCGCAAAAACTCACCTTGAGCCCGGCGGGTGAACTTAAGTTCGGCGAGCCGAGCGAGACGCTCGCGGAAACGGTGGAGAAGTCACCGGCGGGCGTCGTTTCAGCACGCGCGGTGCTAGAGAACCTTGCCGCCGCGCTGACCGTACCCCTGCCGATTGGCGCTGCCGAGCCGGGCGTGAAAACGTCATTACGCCGCACCATCGAGGCGCCCGAACCGCTGGCCGGTCCGGCGGCGATGTCGGCCACTTATGAATTCGTCGGGCCGCGGGTGGTAGAAGGGCAAAAGCTCGTCGTATTTCGACCGACTTGGGAGCTCGCCGAGGTTACGGACGGCGGGACTGCGGCGGTAACTCTTGGCCCTCAAACGACAACCGGAGAGGTGTTGTTCGACCCAGCCCTGGGCCGATTAGAGTCCAGTGATGTCGTTCACAAAATCGAACTTGAGACGAGTGCGGGCGAGCAGTTGGTCGAGGGGGTGAATGAAGTGACTTTCTCTGTCCGGCGGGTGGAGCGCTAAGACGCAGGCGTGGGCCCCAGCTGGGGGCGAATTTGGATTTCGTCGCCGACGATGCGGACTTCGAAGACATCGACACCCAATCGAGGGTTGTCACACCACTTGCCATTCAAAATATTGAACCGCCACGCATGCCAGGGACAGGTGACGGCGCCCTCTTCATCAAGATACCCTGCGCCGAGCGAAGCGCCCTGGTGTGGGCACATATCGTCGATCGCATGGTACTGGCCGTTCCGCAGAAAGAGAGCCACGGGCCGCTTGCCCATCAGCACGGTGCGACCTTCGCCTTCGGGCACGTCGCCGACTTTTGCAACGGTGATAAACTCCCCCATCGCGCGGCTACATCCTTTCAAACGCCAGAGCGTAGTAGCCGTGAGCGCGATAGCCGACCGTGAAGGGCATTAAGAGTCCCGCGATGGCGTTTTCGATCAGCTTGGGCTTCAGCGCGCGACCGGCGGACCGCACGATCGACGGGCTTTTGAAGTACATCCGCGCCAGCTTGTAAAGCCGCGCCAAGTCGCTGCGCGTGGCGGCGGAGAGGTCGACGCACTCGAGTTCCTGAAAGCCATCGGCCGAAATGGCGCCGCGGAACTCATCGAGCAGACTGAACGCATTGACCGCCGTGGTCTTCTCCACCAGTTGCGCCGCTTGCTGCAACTCGGGCGCGAAGATTTCGAGCGGCTGTAACCGAAAGCAGTCAATCACCACCAATCGTCCGCCAGGTCGCAAAAGTCGACGTGCTTCGTGCAGGGCCTGATGGACATCGGCTGTTTGGCACAGCGTTTCGACGGCCAGCACGCCGCAAACGGAAGCATCGCCGTACATCAAATGCTCGTAATTTGCGACCGCGAACTGCAAGTTCTCGAGCCCTTCGCTGTCACGAATCGCGTCCCGCACGTGGTCCTCGCACAGATCGACACCCAGAAACGTGCATTCGGGCCGACGTTTCGCCAGCCAGCGCAGGTTGTAACCGGCGCCACTGCCAAACTCGATCGCGTGCCGGCCATCGCACGCATCGAAATGCCGCAGAAAGAACTCCCCCTGCTCGGCGAAGCTGGAGGTCGTGGCGCCCCCTGCGGTGTTGAGCGCGAGATGCAGTGCTCCCTCCGCGGAATGGAACCGGCGATAGCCGCCATCGCATTGGTCGTAGTAATCGACGACATCGCTCGGCGAAATTCGTCGCGCGAGAATCGCTTCGACATCGAAGTTCGCTTTCACCTGCGCAAGCGCTTGTTCCAAGCTGAGATCCAGAATCGCGCAAACTTCGGCGATGTCCACCGTGACGCTCCCGATTCGTAAATAGCCCGATTCCCAATGGGCCGAATGTTATTCGGCCCAGCGCCGACCAACCTAGTCAACCGGCGGCAAGCTCGGGTTCGGTTCAACTGGCGCCGCCTCGTCGGCGACTGCCACCTTGCTCGATCCGCGCGCCAGCTCGTAAGCCAAGAACGCGCCGACCGCGATCATCGCGAATTGAATCGGCGAAAAATCTTTGCGCGGCTTCATTCGGCCTGCGGCTGGCAAATTGAGTGGAATGTCTCTAACGGGGGCCACTTCGACCGGCGCTTCTTCGGCGGCTGGAGCGTCTCCTTCTGCTTCGGCGGCTGCTTCGGCGGCGGGCTGAGCAGGAGCTTTCGGGGCGGAAACCATGGCCGAGGCGTTGCGCGCCTGCACCGCTTTGGCGACCACTTGCATCCCGCCGACGATTCCGGCGAGCGCGATGAGCGCCGACAAGGCGCCGCGCAGATAACTTACCGTGTTGACGACAGTCGGATCGAACTTCCGGACGCCAAGCCCCGTGAGCAGGCCAATGACCACCGCCATCCAGGGGGCCTCGCCACTCTTCATCACGTAACCTTCCAGCACCACATGGGCGATCACCCCTACCACCGCGCCTACCGCCGCTCCGATCACTGTCTTACTAGCCGACATGGGACACGCTCCTCCCCCGCACTGTGAAAAGTTGCCACAAGCCTTTCGTGGCTTGCCCGCTATAGATCAGATTTCTGCTGGACGGAAATCTACTGCACCATCTTCCGCAATCGTTAGTGTACGCTGCGGGAAAAGCCAGCGTCAACATTGGCCGGGCCCTCTATCGCAAATATCTGCCCGCTTACCGGGAAGAGGGCGTTCAAGCTAGAATCGCCTTTAAGC
>LNFM01011625.1_pt1 | contig 11895 bp, 10 predicted proteins | sample 596031 | NCBI WGS metagenome assembly LNFM01 (sample SAMN04254537, study PRJNA301005) | activated carbon metagenome | isolation source: dual media filters at the Ann Arbor, Michigan drinking water treatment plant | place: USA: Ann Arbor | reverse complement strand
AGCTGGCGGCGGCCGGTGCTGAACTCGGCGGGATCCGCCTGCAGGGTGAGGTCGGCCTGCGGCCCGAGGCACCGCTGCAGCTGCAGCTGGAGACCGCGCAGACCCGCATCGACGGTCGTGAGCTCGGCGCACTCGCCCTGCAGCTGCGCGGCGAGGTCGGCGCGCATGCGCTGGCGCTGCGCCAGCAGGTCGACGGCGGCGGCCTCAGCCTCGAGTTTTCCGGCGGCTGGCGCGAGGACGAGCAGCGCTGGCTGGGGCGTCTGCAACAGTTCGACTGGCGTGCGCCGGACCGTCGCGGCAGCGGCGGCGACTGGAGCCTGGCCGAGCCGGTGGCGATCGAGCTTGGCGCGCAGAGGATCCGTATCGAGGACTTCTGCCTGGAAGGACGGCAGCGCGGCTGGGGACGTTCGACAGCGAGCGCGGGCGAGGCATCTGCCTCGGATTCAGCCCCCACGAATCAGGCCAACGCAGCGCCCACCGGCAACGGCGCCGGCAATGGCCGAGCGCTGGGCAGCCTGTGCCTGTCCGCCGAGGGCTCCGGCGCCGAGGATCTGCGCGCGCGCCTGCAGCTGGACCAGGTGCCGCTGGCCCTGCCGATGGGCCTGGTCATCGAGCGCGCGGGTTCGAGCCGGCCGCGCTGGCAGGGCGCGTTGGACGGCGCGCTGGAGCTCAGCTCGAACGCGAGCGGCTGGCATATCGATGGCCGCATCGGCTCGCCGCAGGGCGAGCTGCGCATGGGCCAGGGCGAGGGCCGCGCGCTGCTGTCGTGGAGCGCGCTGGAGCTCGCGGTCGAGGGCGATCCGGCCGAGCTGCGGCTGCAGGTCGGCGCGCGCTTCGGCGATGAGGGTAGGCTGCAGGGCGAATTGCGGGCGCTGGAGGTCGGCGCGGAGAATGCGCGCCTTGAGGGCCAGCTCTCGCTGCTGCTGGACCAGCTCGGCGTGCTGGAACTGCTCAGCGAGGAAGCGGTGATCGCCCCGGTCGGCCGGCTCAGCGCCGAGCTCGGCATTGACGGCCCGCTGGCGGCGCCCACGCTGGAGGGCGGCGCCCTGCTCAGTGGCTTCGGCGCCGAGCTGCCGGCGCTGGGCATCCGCCCCAGCGAGGGCCGTGTCGAGCTGCGCCTCGATGGGGCCAGCGCGGCGGATCTGGAGTTCGCCTTCCGTTCCGAAGGTGAACTGCGCGGGCGCGGCCGGCTCGACTGGTCGGACGCAGCCGAGCAGCCGCTGCGCATCGAGATCGAGGGCAGCGAGGTGCTGCTCTCGGACACCGCGCAGGTGCGCCTGGTGGCGTCGCCGGAACTCCAACTGGAGCAGCGCGGCGAACTGCTGCGCCTGCGCGGTCGCGTGCAGGTGCCGCGCGCCGAAGTGCGGCTCGATCGCTTCGAGGGCAGCCAGCAGGTCAGCAGCGATGTGGTGGTGCTGGATCCGGCCCAGCCCGAGCGCGCGGCGGCCGCGGCGCAGCGCATCGATGCGGATGTGCGGCTCGCGCTTGGCGAGGACGTCGAACTCGAAGGCTTTGGCTTGAACGGTCGGGTCAGCGGCGAGCTGCGCGTGCGCGACCGCCCCGGCCGCACCACCAACGCCAGCGGCAGCCTCAACGTCAGCGGTCGCTACAAGGCCTACGGTCAGGACCTCGACATCACCCGCGGCCGGCTGTCCTTCGCGCAGTCGCCGTTGGACAACCCCGGGCTCGACATCCGCGCCGAGCGGCGCATCGACGAGGTCACGGTCGGCATCCGCGTGACCGGCACGGCGGCGGCGCCGGTGCTCGGGCTGTGGTCGCAGCCCAGCCTCGACCAGGCCGACGTGCTCAGCTACCTGATGCTTGGCCGGCCGGTGCGCGCGGTCCGCAGCGGCGAGGGTCAGCAGCTGAACGCGGCCGCCGCGGCGCTGGGCGCGGGCGGCAACTACATCGCCGAGCGGCTGGGCGCACGCCTGGGCTTCGACCAGGCCAGCGTCGAGGACTCCGCCGCGCTTGGCGGTTCGGCGCTGATGCTTGGCAAGTACCTGTCGCCGCGCCTGTACGTGGCCTATGGCGTGGCCCTGTTCGGCGACGGCCAGGTGTTCAGCATCAAGTACCTGCTGACCGAGCAGTGGGACCTGCAGATCGAGGCCAGCCAGCGCGAGACCCGCGGCTCGGTGAACTACCGGCTGGAGCGCTGAGGCGGGGCTTCAGCGGTAGGTGCCGGCCTGTCCGCGTCGGCAGATCCGGCGTTCGTCGTTGATCAGCTTGCGGCGCTCGGCGTCGCTGATGTCTGACACCATCTTCCGCCGCAGGTCTTCGCAGGTGGCACCGATGCGGCCAAACAAGAAGCCGCTGACTGCACCGACCACGTCGGACGGGCTGATCTCCTCGCGCACGTGGAAGCCCTCTGCGAAGGCTTCCTCGCGGCCTGGTAGCACCTGTGCAGGGCGGTCGAGCGGACCCCGTTCGTACTGGGCGGCCGGGGCGCTCTCGCGCACGAACGCGCCGATCTGCGCCGACAGCGGCCGCGCCGGGCCGGGCGGTGGCGGCGCGTCGAGCGCCGGGGCTTCCATCACTTCAAGTGCGGGCTGCGGACTGCGTGCGGGCGTAGCCGCCGCCGAGCGCACCGGCGCCTCGGCAGGGCGCGCCGGTGCCACCGGCATCGGTGGAACCGTCGACGCCACCGGCGTGCGTGGGATCCACTCGATCTGCAGGGCGTCCTGCGCTGCGGGCGGCAGGCTCTGGCGATCGCCCGCAAGCAGCCACAGCAGCATCAGCGCATGCACGCCCACGGTGAGCGCGCCGGCGCCGGTCGGCCGCTGCAGCCAGTCCGGCAGCGGCCGCTGCAGACGCGAGCGCGGCGGCGGGTTCGGCGCACGATGCAGGGCGTCGGCGAGGCGGGGCATGCGGCGGCCGGATGTGCAGGAGCGCGCATGCTGGTGACCCGCGCATTAAAGACGGGTTAGGGATCCGGCAAGCCGTCGTTATCCTCAGCTGTGCTGCAGCGTCTTCGAGCTGCCGTTCAGGGCGTGGCCTCGAAACCGTTGCGGAAGATTTGCGGCGAGCCCGGGTGCTCGTAGGCGCCGACGTCGCACTGCGGGTCGCCGTCGCCGTTGCCGTCGATGGGGCGCTCGTTGGCGCGCGCATCTTCGGCGGGGCAGCTCGCCAGGCTGTCGATCACGCCGCTGGCGAGACCGAACACCAGTACCGGCATCAGGCCGCCGCTGGTATCCAGGCTGCCCAGCTGATTGCTGGCGATGGGCTGGCTGCCGCTGGCCGTCAGCGCGCCGCAGCTGGCCGACTCGGCGAACAGGTTGCCGTTGAGCAGGCCGCCGCCCACGACGGATGCGCCGCCAAAATCGCAGCTCGACGCGCTGCCGCCTGCGCTGGCGTCGGTGGCCGCCAGCACGGAGCCGGTGAAGCGATCGACCACCAGCGCGCCGGTGGCTGCGAGGTGGCCACCGCTGGGCGCACGGTTGCGCTGCAGGCTGAGGTTGCGCGCGTCGAGCGAGAAACCGCCCATCTCGATCGCACCGCCGCGCACGCCGGCGATGTTGCGCTCGAACGTGAGGTTCTCCAGGCCCAGTGCGGGCGGGAAGGGCTGCGCCACCAGCGAGAGGATCGACAGCGCGCCGCCGCTGCGGGCGTTGTTGCCGCCAAAGTAGCCCTGCTCGATGCGGATCACACACTGCGGACAGCTGCCCGCGACCGCACCGCCGATCGCCGCCTGCACGCCATCGACGCTGTTGTCGATGAAGCGGTTGCCCTTGAGGAAGGCATTGCCGAACTCGGGCACGCTCAGGGCAAGGGCGCCGCCGGCGCTGAGGCTGCCGGCGTTGCCGAGCGCGGCATTGCGCTCGAAGCGGCTGTCGCGGATGTCGACCGAGGCGGCCTGGGTGGCGATCGCGCCGCCGCCGGCGCTGGGGCCCATGGCGAGGTTGTCGACGAAGACGCTGGCAACCACTTCCAGGCTCGCGACCTGTGGTTGGAACACCGCACCGCCGACGATCTCGCCCGCACTGCCCTCGGCGGTGCAGGCCTCGAAGCGGACCCGCTCGATGCGCAGGCTGGCCTGCGCGCTGGCGTGACCAAGCACGCACCCGCCGCGCGCGGCCTTGCCGCGGCGCAGGTGCAGGTCGATCAGCTCCAGGCTCTGGTTGCCGGCACCGGTCTCGAAGATCCGGTGGAAGGTCTGACCGTCGATGCGGAAGCCCGGGCTGTTCGCGGCGCTGACGCTGAGCGCCGAGGTCGTGATCACCGGCAGGGCGGAGGCCAGGCTCAGGGTGACATTGCTGCCCGGCAGCTGGATCTCGATGCTGTGCGGGCCCGGCGCCGCATTGGCGAGGCCGATCGCCTCGCGCAGGCTGCCTTCACCGCTGTCTTCGGCCGAGTCGACGATGAAGGTGGCGGCGGGTGCCGTCTGGGCGAGACCCAGGCCCAGGACGATCGCGGCAAGGAGTCGGGGCGTGGAGGCGATGCGCATGCTTGTTCCGGCTCGTGACGAAGTGCGGGGCGCGCAGCATACCGAGGCCGCGGGCGGGGCGCGCGCTGCATCGCCGCAGCGGGCCGCTGCGGCACAATAGCCGCCCATGGACCGCCACGAACGCACCCTCACCCTCCACCGCATCCTCAAGGTCGCGCGCTATCCGGTATCGGCGCAGCGCCTGATGGACGAGCTGCAGTGCTCGCGCGCCACCCTGTATCGCGACATCGCCTTCCTGCGCGACAGCCTGGGCGCACCGGTCGAGTCCAGCGAAGACCCTTCGGGCTTCCGCTACGCCGATGATGAGGGCGAGCGCTTCGAGCTGCCGGGGCTTTGGCTCACCTCCGATGAACTGCATGCCCTGCTGGCGGCGCAGCAGCTGCTGGAGCGCACCGGCGCAGGCGTGCTCAGCGAGGCGATCGAGCCGCTGCGCGGCCGCATCGACGCCCTGCTGGCCGAGCAGAGCGGGGGCAAGCGCTGGCCGCTGCAGCGGGTGCGGGTGGTCGGCCACGGCACCCGTCCGCTGGACCAGCAGAGCTTCCGCGCGGTCGCCAGCGCGGTGCTCGAGCGCAGGCGTTTGAGCTTTGACTACCGCGCGCGCTCGACCGATACCCCGACCCGTCGGCAGGTCTCGCCACAGCGGCTGACGCACTACCGCAACCACTGGTACCTCGACGCCTTCGATCACGAGCGCGAAGGCCTGCGCAGCTTCGCGCTGGATCGCATCCGCGCGCCGCGCGTGCAGGACGACACCGCCATCGACATGGCCGAGGCCGAGCTCGACCAGCAGCTCTCGTCCAGCTACGGCATTTTCTCGGGCACGCCCAAGGCGGTGGCGACGATCCGCTTCTCGCCGCATGCCGCGCGCTGGGTGGCCGAGGAGCACTGGCACTCCAAGCAGGAGGGCCGCTTCCTGGAGGACGGCAGCTACGAGCTGAAGCTGCCCTACAGCAATCCCAAGGAGCTGCTGATGGACATCCTCAAGTACGGCCCCGATGCCGAAGTCATGGCGCCGCCGCCGCTGCGCCAGGAAGCGCGCATCCTGCTGAAGCTGGCGGCGGCCGCCTATGGCGACTGAGGTCGCGAAGCCGGCGCGGCGCAGGCGCGTCTCGTTGGTGCTGGGCGCCGGCGGCGCGCGCGGGCTCGGCCATATCGGTGCGGTCGAAGTGCTGCTGGAGCGCGGCTACGAGATCGTCGGCATCGTCGGCTCTTCGATGGGCGCCCTGGTGGGCGGCATCCACGCCGCCGGTCGCCTCGCCGACTACAAGGAATGGGCCTGCGCGCTGGAACGCTCGAACGTGCTGCGCCTGCTCGACTTCACGTTCGGTTTTCCCGGGCTGATCCGCGGTGAGCGGGTGATCGGCGCGCTGCGCGATCTGGTTGGAGAGCACGCGATCGAGTCCCTGCCGATTCCCTACACGGCGGTGGCCACCGATCTGCAGACCCAGCGCGAGGTCTGGCTGCACCGTGGCCCGCTGTTCGACGCCATCCGCGCCTCGATCGCGATCCCGATGGTGTTCACGCCGCATCGCATCGACGGCCGCGACCTCGTGGATGGCGGCCTGCTGGCGCCGGTGCCGATCGCCGCCACCCGGCTGATGCGCGCCGACCTGGTCATCGCGATCGACGTCAATGGCCCGCCGGCCGCACGGCTGCCGCGCGCCCCGACCGCAACGAAAGACCCGACGCCCGAACCGCAGGCCGAAGCGGACCTCGGCTATCGCGCGCGAATCGCCAGTTTCATCGAAGGCCTGGGCGCCAGCTTCAGCGACGTGCGCAAGCCAGAGGCAGAGGATGCGCGCGCGCAGCCGGGTCTGATCGATCTGATGGGGCGCGCGCTCGACACCATGCAGGCGCAGATCGCGCGCATGCAGCTGGCGCTCGATCCGCCGGACCTGCTGATCCGCATGCCGCGCGACCGCTGCGCCTTTTACGAGTTCTGGCGCGCCGCCGAGCTGATCGAGCTGGGCCGGCAATGCACCGTCAACGCTATCGACGCCTTCGAGGCCGGGCAGCGCGAGCGCTGAATCCCGGCGGGTGCCGTCCGTCGGCGAACACGAAGCATCCGCGAGCAGGGGCGTCGTTGGTTCTCAGCTGCTGAGATCGACCGCGGCGAGGCTGCCGGACACCCACCGTCCGGAGTCCGCCATGTCCCTGCTGCGTGATCGCACCCTGCTGCCCACCGCGCTTGCGGCCCTGCCTCTGGAGCGCCGCAAGGTTCAGGCCCCGTCGGCGCTCTGCGATCTGCTCGCGCCCATCCTCTATTTCTGGCTGTGCTGCGGCGCGATCGGTCTGGCCCTGTTTCCTGCCCTGCGCGGCGCCGACCCGATGATCGGCTGGTGGCCGTTCTGGCTGCTGCTGTGGCCGGCGAGCTCGATGGTGCTGCTGCATCTCTGCCAACGCAGTCGCACCGTCCGCCGCTGAGCCAAGGCAAGGCTGAGGACTACAGCGTTGTCGCGCGCCATCGAGGGCGCGACCATGGATCAAGGCCAGGATGGACTTGATCCGTGTTGCCCTGACGGGTGGGCGTTGCAGTCCGCGTGTGTATCAGCTCCCGCCCTGCAGACTGATGTCGAGCGCGCCGGAAAAGGTCTCCAGCTGGATGCGCGCGCTGCCGTCGCCAAGGCGGGCGTCGAGGCTGGAGCCCGGGCCGAACTCCGGCCGCTCGACTTCGCCGACCGGGCTGCGGATGCGGCCGCTGAAGCTCTCTGCTTCGATGCGCGCCGAGGTGTCGGCGGGCAGCTCCAGCCGCAGCGCGCCGCTCAGGGTCTCGATGCGCAGGCTGCCGTCCGCGCTTGGCCCGCCGAGCACCCGCACCCGGCCGGACACGGTCTCGGCGCGCAGCTCGCTGATCGGCTGCGAGAGGCGGACATCGACTGCGCCTGACACCGCTTCGGCGCGCAAGGTTCGGGCGCCGCGGGCGTCGATCTCGATGGCGCCGCTGACCGACTCCAGGCTGATCTCCGGCGCCGCGCTGTCGATGCGCTGGCCACCGCTCACGGTGTCGAGATCGAGGCGCTGCGGCGCGCTGTCGCGCAGTTCGATCGCGCCGCTGACCGAAGCGGCCTTGATCCGTTCGCCGGCCACGCCGCGGATCTCGATGTCCGCACTGACGGCCTCCACGTCGAGCGAGACGCCGCGCGGCAGCTCGATCTCCAGATGGGTATCACCGCCGCGCGAGGCGCCCCAGCCCCAGCCGGAACTGCTGGGGTACTCCACTTCAATGCGCAGGCTGCGCGGATCATCACCCAGCGGCTTGAGCTTCGCGTCCTCGCCCAGCTCGCCACGCAGGCGCAGGGTGTCGCCGTCGCCACCGACGATGCGGATGCTGCCCTTGACGTTGCTGACGGCGACGCGGGCGTCGGCCGCCAGCGTGCGGGTTTCGTCGAGTGCGGTCTGCGCCTGCGCCAGCGGCAGGCTGCCCAGCAGCGACACCAGCAGCAGGGCGCGCAGCGGCAGGTGATGAAGGGATCGGTTCATGGCGTCGGGTTCTCCAGAGGTAAGGGGTAGCTGCGCGCGGTGGTCGCGCGCGCGACGTGCTTGGGTCGGCTCAGACCGTGGCATCGAGGCTGCGCCGCAGCAGCTGCAGGCGACGCTCGTGTACGCGGCGAAGCTGGTCGAGCAGCTGTGCCTGGTCGGGGCTGTGCAGCAGTGCGCTGTGGATGCGGCGGCCCTCGATGTCCAGTGCCTGCAGGCCGGCGGCATAGGCCTCGGGCAGCGGTGCGCCTTCGAACTGGGCGAAGGCGGCGGCGTATTCGCGCTCCAGCCCTTCGGCCTCGCGCAGCAGCAGGGTGTCGAGCGGGTGGGCCCGCGCCAGTGAGGCTTCAGGCTCCGGCTGCAGTGGCCGCAGCGGTGTTGCCAGCGCCACCAGCATGAGCAGGCAGGCGACCGCCAAAAGCGACTGCAGGCGCGTGCGGCGCCGCGCGCGGCCGCGACGCGCGGCTTCGGCGATGGCGGCGAGCGGCACGCTGCCGCTGGGCAGCGGTGACGCGCGCGGTTCAAGTCGCGCGGCAATCGCCGGCCACAGATCGGGGGTGAGCGCGGGCTGCGGTGCGGCGGGCTGCAGGCGCGCGCGCCAGTAACGATCCGCGTCACTGGAGCGCGTGGCGTCATCGGTCGGTGAGGAATTCATGCGTCTTCTCCCAGCGCCCGTCGCAGCTGCTGGCGGGCGCGATGCAGATGGGCCTTGCAGCTGCCCGCGGCGATCGACAGTGCAGCGCCGATCTCCTCGTGGGTGAGGCCTTCGATGTCGTGCAGCACCAGCACCGCGCGTGCGCGTGGCGGCAACTTCAGGATGGCCGCCTGCAGGTCGAGCCGGTGTTCGTGGGTCTGGCGCGGTGCCGCCTGCAGCTCGAGCAGGGCGTCGTCGGTTTCCAGGTCTTCGGCCTCGCGGCGTGCGCGCAGGTCCATCAGCGCGGTGTTCACCGCCAGCCGGTGCAGCCAGGCGCCGACCGGCGCTTCGAAGCGGAACTCGGGCAGCGCCTTCCAGGCGCGCACGAAAGCATCCTGGGTCAGCTCCTCGGCGCGCGCGTCGACGCCGCCGACCAGCCGCCAGATCGCCGCGTACAGGCGCCGATGCTCGGCGCGGTACAGGGCCTCGAAGGCGCCGACGTCTCCGGCCGCCGCCCGGCGCGCCAGCGGTGCAAGCGCGTCACCCGCCACGCCCGCGCTCGCATCGGTGTCCGCGGCGGCCGGGTTCGGATCGGATGCGGACACGGACGTGATCGTGGGCAGTGGCAGGGAGGTGCTGAGCATACGTGCCCGGATGCCCTACGGCGCCGAAGGGTTTACCTGCACGTGCGAAGCTCGATAATGCGCGGCCGCTTCCACCTGTTCCTAGAATCCAACCCCGCACCGGAGCTACCGATGAGCCAGCAGACCGTGTTGAACGCCCGCCACCGTGAACTCGGCGCCCGCATGGTCGATTTCGGCGGCTGGGACATGCCGATCGCCTACGGCTCGCAGATCGAGGAGCACCACCAGGTGCGTCGCGACGCCGGCATGTTCGACGTCTCGCACATGACCGTGGTCGACCTGCACGGCGCCGATGTGCGCGCCTTCCTGCGCCAGCTGCTGGCCAACTCGGTCGACAAGCTGAAGAAGCCGGGCAAGGCCCTGTATTCCTGCATGCTCAACGAGCGCGGCGGCGTGGTCGACGATCTGATCGTCTATTTCCTCGCCGACGACTTCTTCCGGCTGGTGGTCAACGCCGCCACCCGCGACAAGGACATGGCCTGGATCAATGCCAAGGCCGCGCCCTTCGGCATCGAGGTGCGCGAGCGCCCGGAGCTGGCGATGATCGCGGTGCAGGGCCCGCATGCGCGCGAGCGCGTGCTGGGTCTGTTGAGCGCGGAAGGTCGCGCGGCGATCGAGCCGGTCGGCAAGTTCGCCGCCGCCGACGCCGATGGCCTGTTCATGGCCCGCACCGGCTACACCGGCGAGGACGGCTTCGAGATCATCGTGCCGGAAGGCGAGGCGGTGGGTCTGTGGAACCGCCTGCTGGAGGTCGGCGTGAAGCCCTGCGGCTTGGGCGCCCGCGACACCCTGCGTCTCGAAGCCGGCATGAACCTCTACGGCCAGGACATGGATGAGGACACCACGCCCTGGGAAGCAGCGCTCGCGTGGACGATTGCACTCGACGAAGGCCGCGACTTCATCGGTCGCGCCGCGCTGGAAGCACAGAGGGCCGCCGGCGCACCGCGCCAGCTGATCGCTGTTGTTCTCGACGAGAAGGGCGTGCTGCGCCACGGCCAGACCGTGCGCACCGCCAACGGCGATGGCGAGATCCTCTCGGGCACCTTCTCGCCGACGCTGGGCAAGGCCATTGCGTTTGCGCGCGTTCCGTCCGGCGAACCCGGTGCCATCGCGGTCGACATCCGCGGTCGCGACGTGCCGGTGCGCCAGGTGACGGCGCCCTTCGTGCGCGAGGGCAAGCCGCGCGAGGGCATCTGAAGCAACGAACTCCACTGCTAAACTCGCGCCGCCCGCGACGCTGCACCGCACCGCATCGCCCCCACACCGAACCACCGCCTGCCAAGGAGCAGACCCATGAGCGAGATTCCCGGCGACCTGAAGTTCCTGAAGTCCCACGAGTGGGCGCGACTGGAGGATGACGGTCGCATCACCGTCGGCATCTCCGACCATGCGCAGGCTGCGCTGGGTGATCTGGTCTACGTTGAGCTGCCCGGCGTCGGCGACGAGGTCGAGGCCGGCAAGGGCGTCGCCGTCGTCGAATCGGTCAAGGCGGCCAGCGATGTCTATGCGCCGGTCTCCGGCACCGTGGTCGCGATCAACGACGAGTTGGCCGATGCGCCCGAGACCATCAATGGCGACGCCTACGGCAAGGGCTGGCTGTTCGTGCTGCAGCCTTCCGATATCGCCGAGCTCGGCGAGCTGCTGGGGCCGGACGAGTACGAAGAGCTGATCCAGGAGTAATCGGCCATCGCTCCGCGCCAGCGGAGACGGGATCGACGAACGGGGCGCATGGCGCCCCGTTCGCTTTTGTGGAGCGCGCGCTTGATCCGGAGCTGTGGCCCGCGCCAATCGATGCTGTGGTTCGGAGGTGCATGGGTGGCTGTGCCCATGGCGGCGAGGCCCGGCAGCTGAGGGTGGCCGGATGCATCGAGCTTGTGTCGATGGAGCGCAGGTGCGGCGCGCTCGATGTCGCTCCGGCATGTGCTTGCGCGTGCATCGAAGCGGGGTTCGACGCGCGCAAGTCTGCGCACTTTTGCGCAAACAGGGCATCGCGACGCGTCCGCGGGATGAATCGAAGCCATGCGTTCGCCACGCGTCCGATGCGGCTGGCTTGCTGCGCAGGCGCTCGCGCGATTTCGTCAGCGATTTTCTCTCAGATCGAGCAATGCCAAGCCTTCCAGCGTTTGGTTCTGGTACTTAGCGAAGCGGAAGAGGTGGTCATCGGGCGTCCCTTGAGGCCGTCGGAGAGCCCGCAAAGCCGCCTGTGCGAACGCTTTCAGCGCGTTCGATGCGCGCACTCTGTTGACACTGCGAAAAGCGCTGATTAGCTTTCGCGCAGCGTGTCAAGAACAGAACACATGGCATCGAACATAGCGAGCCATCGAAACGGCATCCGGCAGAGCGTGCTCTGCAATTCCCTGCAAAGGGCGGTGTCGCGTTCTCTTCGGAAAACACGCTCGCCCGGAACGTCACCGTCATCGGTGCGTCGCCGGATCCGCGGTCCGAACCCGGGCCGCATCACGCAGCTCGCGGCGGCTGCCGCGGCTCTCGCCTTTTGTTTCCGGCGTGGCGGCTTCGATGTCGCCGCGCGTGATCGGCTGGGTGCCCATGGAGTGGGTCCAGACGCGGAACCGGACGCGGTGTCCGGGAGTGGAGTGGTGGCGGAACCGGATGTCCGCGCCGCAGGACGCGTGTTTTGAAGTGTTGCGATCAACCCTGACGAGGAACCCGACGATGGCTATCAAGAAACCTGCTGC
>LNFM01011623.1_pt1 | contig 11895 bp, 11 predicted proteins | sample 596031 | NCBI WGS metagenome assembly LNFM01 (sample SAMN04254537, study PRJNA301005) | activated carbon metagenome | isolation source: dual media filters at the Ann Arbor, Michigan drinking water treatment plant | place: USA: Ann Arbor | reverse complement strand
GGCCCCGAACTGGTCGCGGCGGGCGGCAGCTTTGGCGACAGCATCGCGGACATCCTTGACGCCTGCATCGACCGCCGACAGGGCGGTGAGCTCGGCCCTCAGGGTGTCGCCCAGCAGGCGCGCCAGTGTCGTCTTGCCGCTCCCGGGGGGGCCCCAGAGGATGAGAGACGGGATGGCGCGCCCCGGGGCGAGGTTTGACAGGATGCGCCCGGGACCGACGAGGTGGGCCTGGCCCACGACCTCCTCCAGCGACCGCGGCCGCATGCGCTCCGCCAGGGGCTGGCCGACGTGGCGTTTCTTGGCGCTCTGGGCGAAGAGGTCCATGGGAGATGATGTACGTGGTCGGCGGCAGGGGCGGGGCAGCGGCGAGGGGATCTCGCAATCCCCAGGCAGGCTGGGACGTTACACCGCGGTCACCGGGGCCGGCGTCCCCAGAAACACGAGGACTCGATCTGGAGACGGCGCACCCGGCCAGTGGGGCTACCACCCGGATGTAGGTCCACCACGTTTCGCGGAATTGGCCTGCCGAAGAGCGTCGCTCCACGTGGCACGAACCCTGCTCCATGTCGGGACATGCTCGGGATGATTTTCCAGTACCGCACGCTGCTCGGGAAGTGTGAGCTGGGTGTTGGTCTCGAGTGGGACGAAATCGAGGCGATCACGGACATCGAGACGGCGTTCTCGCCGGGCCCGGAGGAGAAGCTCCGCCGCTTCCGCCGGGAGTCGGTGAAGCTCCGGGCGCTGCTCCGCGGTGACCGGATCAACGACGCTGTCGAGGTCGTGGAGCTCGGGCCGGGCGGCCTCGTGGTTCGCAACGCGCCGTACGTCGCGCGCGGCGAGCAGGTCGAGATCGTCGTGGACCAAGGCGACAAGAGCTATCGCTTCAGCGCACGGGGCGCCTGGCTCAAGGACGACGGCGACGACTACCGCGTGGGCCTCGCGTTCGAGGGCATGCCGGTGTGTCTGCACAAGGTCGAGGTCTCGTCTCGCGAGAGCGGCGAGTACAACCTCGTGCATCAGATCGCGGCCGCGGCCTGAGCGCTTAGCTGTCCCGCTTCAGGACGCGCGAGATCAGGTGCACGGTGCGAGGCGGTAGCGTCTCGCCGCGCCAGGCGAGGGCCCGGGCGAGGACGAGCGCCTTGTCGGCGGTGTTGAGACGCGGCTTCGCGGCGAGGAGCTGCGCCCCGACCGAGTCGATCTTGTCGAGGATGCGCATCCCGCCATGCCACGTGAGCGCGAGCTCGACCGCGAGGTCGGCGCCGACGATGTCGACGATCGGCCGGGCCCGCTCGAACAGCGCGCGGGTGCGAGCGATCTCGTAACGGATCAGCGCGGCGACCGACGGGGTGGCGCGCGCGCCGGCAATGTCGAGCTCCGTCACACCGAAGTGACGGAGGTCCTCGGCGGGGATGTACACGCGGCCACGTTTCCAGTCCGACGACACGTCCTGGATGAGGCGGGCCATGGCGACGGCGCTCGAGAGGTCGTCGGCGTACTCCATGAGCTCGGCGGAGCGATAACCGCCGATGTAGAGGAGGAGGCGACCGATCGGCTCGGCGCTCTGGCGGGTGTAGCTGCGCAGCTCGTCGAACGTGGCGTAGCGGCGGCGCTCGAGGTCGGTCCGGAAACCGGACAAGAGCTCCGTGAACTCGGTGATCGGGAGGTCGAACTTGTCGACGGTGTCGGCGAGCGCGATGAACACGGGGTGGTCGGCGCGGCCGCGGTAGGCGTCGTTGAGCTGCTCTTCCCAGCGATCGAGCTCGCGGGAGCGGCGGCCCTCGTACTGCGCCTCGTCGGCGAAGTCGTCGGCGACGCGGGCGAACGCGAAGAGCGCGAAGATGTGCTTGCGCAGGGCCGAGCGCGCGAACATCGAGCCCACCGGGTAGTTGTGGTGCTTCGCGTGGACCAGCGCCTCGCAGTAGCGGTAGCAGGCCGCCAGGTCGAGGGACGCCGGCAGCGGGACCGCGAGGGCAGGGGTGCGAGCGAGGCCGATGCGCTGGATCATCGAGTCATCTCCTGGCAGAGGCGGGCGTACACTTCACGCGCGCGGTCTGCTTTGACATCACCACTGGCGGCGAGCTCGGCCGCGACGAGCTCGACGAGCTCCCCGGTGGCGCCCGCAGCGCGCGCGAGGCCGCGGGCGTGCAGAGCCATATGCCCACGCTGGATGCCCTCGGTGGCGAGCGCGCGCAGCGCGGCGAGGTTCGTGGCGATGCCGGCGGTGGCCGCGATGGCGGCGAGGCGATCCGCCGACGTGACGCCGGCGAGCTCGAGCGCGAGGCGCGCCCCGGGATGCGTGTGGAGCGCACCGCCGACCGTCCCGACGGCGAGCGGCATCTCGAGCACGCCGTCGAGGCCTCCCTCGGTCTCGCGCCAGATGGCGAGCGGCCGATAGGCACCAGTCATCGCCGCGAACGCATGCGCACCTGCTTCCACCGCGCGCCAGTCCTGACCGGTCGCGACGAGCACGGCGTCGACGCCGTTCATGATGCCCTTGTTGTGAGTTGCGGCGCGATACGGATCGAGCTCGGCGAAGCGCGAGGCGGCCGCGATGGCGGCGCGGACGGCGGGGCCGGGGGCATCGGGGCTGGCGAGGTGCGCGTCGGGGATGTGGCAGCGGACGGTGACCGTCCGGCCGTCGGTCAGGTTCGACAGGATGCGCAGCCCGGCGCGGCCCCGCGCGAGCGTGGCCACGCGATCCGCGAGCGCCTCGCAGAGGGTGTTGATCAGGTTCGCGCCCATCGCGTCGCGGCAGTCGACGTGCAGGTGCACGACGATCACGCCGCCATCGGGGCCCTGCGTGGCGAGCGTGCGGACGTCGACCGCGACGGGGCCCCCACCGCGCTCCATGAGCCGCGGCAGCAGGGCGCGCGCCTCGGCGAGGAGGGCGGGCGAGGCCTCGCGCAGCGCCGCCGCCCCCGCGACGACGTCGGCGACGTGCGTGATCTGGATCTGTCCGATCATCACCGGCGCGGAGACATGGGTGGTGAACCCACCCTGGCCGGCGGTGCTCGCGTCGTCGGGTGAGGGCCGCGCCATGCGCGCCGCATTCGACGCGGCCGCGACGATCGAGGGCTCCTCCACCGCCATCGGCACGAACAGGTCGACACCATCGATGCGAAAGTTCACCGCCACCGCGAACGGCAACGCGTACGTACCGATCACGTTCTCGATCATCCCGTCGGCGAGATCGATTGGCAGCGCGCCCGGATCGATCGCGCGGAAGTCGTGGTGACCGTTGTGCCCGAGCGCGGCGAGCAACGCCGCGCGCCGGTTCGCCGGCGTGAGCTTGAAGAAGCCAGTCAGGCGCGAGGAGCGCGCGGGGGACGAGGGAGGAGGGGACGACGACACGCGGACGTGCGGTTCTACTGCGCTACCGGGCGGGTGTCCACGCCGGTCTCGTCGAGGCGAAGGGCCAGCGGCTTGCACCCCGCTTCGATGAGGATCCGCTCGGCTTCCGTTACATCGGCCGTAGCCGGGATCACGGCGATGCCCACATCGCCTCCACCAGCCCCGGTTGTCTTGGCGGTCCCTCCCAGAGCGGCCAGGCCGGACCGCGCGTGGGCCACGCAGGGGGGCACCAGCGGCACTCCGGCGGCGGTGGCGAGGCGATCGGTGGCGATGGCGCAGAGCTTCAGCGCTCCGATGACCGCCGTCTCCTGCACGGCCGCCGGGGCCCCGAGGGCCGCCGCCAGCGCCGTGGATGCATCGGCGATGGTAACGAGAGCGGCCTCGACGGCATCGCGCTGATCGGGACGCCGGCGGGCGGCGTCGACGAGCTGGACGAGCGTCGCGGTGTCGGCGGACTGGCCCGTGAAGAAGGTCATGAGCGTCACGCTGGCCGGCCAGCTTCGACGCACGATGGAGGGTCCACGCAGATTCTGCGCAGGTCCGGTGGAGTGATCGACGGTATAGACGATGACGCCGCCGTGGACGGCCGACGCGACATCGGCACCCGAGCCGGCGGCCCCCAAGGTCGATTGTGCAGCGGCGTGCGCGGCGAGTGCGACGGCGAGCACGTCGCTGCGATTCACGATCATGGCGCGCTCGGCGAGCGCCGCCTGGGTGGCGGCCACCGTGACCGCTGCGCTCGAGCCGAGGCCGAGCTTCTGGCCATCGGCGTAGAAGGCCGCGCTGTCGACCACGATCTCGGCGGCGGCGCGCGTGGCGGGATCATCCGCGCCATAGCGCTCTCGCAGCTCGGTCGCGACGGCGGACAGGAACACCGATGCTGTCCGGTTCGCGGACGACGGCTCGACGCGGGCGGCTACGCGCCGGTCGACAGCGAGCACCACGGCCGGCGCGCCATCGAGCACGGCGTACTCGCCGGAGATGATCAGCTTGCCGGGGGCCGTCGTGACGAGGTTCATTCGGCGGCGGGCGGCGGCGGCAATGTGACGATGTCCGTCGGATCGACGGCGATCGCGGCCGGTCCCGCGCCGGTGATGGTGACCGCAGTGACGCCCTCGAGATCGCGGAGGCGCATCGCGATGGTCGGCGCGTCGGCCTCGGTGGTGAGCACCTTCACGTGCGGACCTGCATCCATCGTGCACCACGCGGCCATGCCGCAGGCGCGGAGCCCCTGGATCTCGGCGATGACGGCGAGTGTGGCCGGACGCCAGTACATGACGCTCGGGCGTGCGGCGATCGCCGACGCATGCATCGCGAACGCGTTCGCCTCGGCCAGCGTGCCGAGCTTCTCGAGGTCGCCAGCAGCGAGAGCCGCCTCGGCGGTGGCGAGGTCCTTCGGGACGGTGTCGAGCCACCCGCGGTAGAGCGGCGAGGTGGCGGCGGTGTGGTCCATTGCATCGCGTGAGCCGTGCGACTTCGGTGCGCCGCCGCCGATCACGGCCACGACCATGCGCACGGAGTCGACGAGCGGGGACGCGAGCGGCTCGGCATAGGCGTCCTCGTCGCGGATGCCGGCGTACATGCGCACGAAGCCACCGAAGATCGAGCGGGCCGCTGATCCGGAGCCCCGCCGGGCGAGGCGAGATAGCGCCTTGCCGTCGAGCTCGAGGCCGGCCGCCTGGGTCGCGGCGAGCGCGAGGGCCGCGAAGCCCGACGCCGACGACGCGAGGCCCGAGGCCGTCGGGAAGGAGTTCCGGCTCGTGACGCGGGCGTTGATCTGCACGCCCGACAGCGAGCGCACGATGTCGAGGAACTCGCTCACACGGCCCGCTTCGCCCGTCTTCGCGGCCACGCCATCGAGGATCAGCTCGTCGGCGGCGAGGCCCTCGACGAACTGGACCGTGGTCTCCGTCAGGAGGCCCGCTAGCGACAGCGAGAGGCTGCCCTCGGCGGGCAAGTTCAGGAGCGCATCGCGCTTCCCCCAGTACTTGACGAGCGCGATGTTCGCGCACGCTCTCGCGGTCACCGGAGCCGACACGCGGCAACCATACGCCGGATCCACGCTACGCTTGCAGCGTGAGTCAGCCCGTTCGCATCGTCGGCGGCGGTTCGCCGACACTGGTGGATCTCGTGGCCGGCGTGCGCTTGCACACGCTGGAGGACATCCTGCGCTGGGGCGCGCACGTCCACGCGGTCATCGTGCAGGACGAGTACACGCATGACGTGGTGGTCTCGCCGCCGCGCGCCGACGGCTTCCTCGTGTTCGACACCACCTGACTGGGCGGCATCACGCAGGTCTCCGTGTGGGACCACCAACCGACCGCCGACGAGCTCCTCGACGATCGCCTCGCGCACGGCTGGACGCCCACGCCGACCGGCACCGTCGACGGTCCGCAGATCCTCGGGCATGCTGCCTGTCGCTTTCGATGACCAAGGTCAACGTCACGTTCATCGACGCCGCGACCGGCCAGCCCTTCGGCCAGACCGATCTCGACGTCACGCAGCTGCCCGAGACCTTCGCGCTCGCGACCACGCTCGAGCTCGGCGGCAAGCAGTGGACCGTCGAGCGCGCCGAGCCCACGGCGCGCGCCGACTTCGCCCGCACCGGCACCCTGACGCTCACCCTGCGCGAGGTGCAGTACGTCGACCCGACGCCGCTCCTCTTCAGCCTCCCGTCGATCGAGACGGCGCTGCCCGCCACCAGCGACTCCGCCGGCCCCGACGCCTTCCGCATCCACGAGGATGACTGGCGCCAGCGCGAGCTTGTCCACGCGAGCTTCGCCGCCCTCATCGACGAGGAGATCGCTGCGATCCGCGAGGTTCACGAGGAGCGTGGCGACTCGGCAGGTTTCAAGCGCATCCACGTCCGCGAGCTCATCCCCGCCCCCCTCGCTGGCGCCGAGCTCACCGTCGACGACATCACCCGCGCGATGCCCGGCGCCACGCGCAAGCCCTTCGCGATCGGCGGCGCCCTCGTCGCGGGTGGCTTTGCCTTCGTCGGGCCGAGCCACACGGTCTACGGCACCGCGCGGGGTGAGCTCGTGACGGCCATCTGCTTCGCCGCCGAACCGCCGCCGCGCCTCGGTCCCGGCCTCCTCTACGTCGACTGGTGCCGCTGCGTGATGACGCCGCGGTAGAGCTATCGTGGCAGTGTCGCAGGGGTCGGACCCCTGCGACACCTCCACGTCCGTGACGTGTCGCAGGGGTCGGACCCCTGCGACACCCCTACGTCGACTGATGGCGCTGCGTGAGGACGCCGCGGTAGAGCCGGCGGGCCTCGCGCGGGCGCGGGATGCCGGTCGCGACGTGGACGTCGTCGTGGAGAGGCGCGGTGAGCTCGCGTTCCATGCGCGTAGCGGCGTCGCGGCGATGCCGCTCCACGCGGGCGCGGTCGCGAGGAGAGAGCCGCGAGGCGAAGTACTCGTGCAGCGCCCACGACAGGGCCGCGTGCTGGGTCTCCTCGCGGGCGATCGTCGCGAAGTCTGCACGGAGCGAGCGGTCCTCGGCGGTGCGCGCGGAGAGGTGGGCGCTGGCGGCGCCGAAGGTCTCGCGCACGCAGCCTTCCACCGCGTTGTCGAGGGCGATGTCGACGAGGGCGCGGGGCGGTGGGGCGGTCACGACCGGGGCCTTGGGGCGGCCGCCGTAGCGCCGGGCGTGGCGCGTCATCGTCCGCGCGTGGCGGACCTCGTCGCCCGCCGCGGTGAGGGCCGCGCGAATCAGGGACCGAGGCGCGCGGTGCAGCGCGAGCTCGTGCGCGAGCTGCGTGAAGGCGTGGACCGACGCGGCCTCGAGCTCGGCGACCTGCGCGAGGAAGGTCCCGACCGGCGAAGCGGCGCGCGCTCGGGGCCGGCGGCACAGACCGGCCGGCAGGCGACCGATCGTGCAAGCTGGGTCGCCCTCCTCGACGAAGGCCTCCTCGATGACCTCCGTGCTGCCGTCGGCGCGCACGAGGACGACCTGGTCGTAGACGTCGTCGCCCTCGCCGCATCCACCACCTCGGCGAGTGAAGACCACGTACCCCTCGGGGTGCGGACCCACGTTCCGGGGGGCATCGCATCGGAGCGCATATCGGCTCATGACGGCGATCAACGCGGCATCGCCAGGGGTATCGATGTCACCGAGATAGGCTGCGAGCTCGTCGAAGGAGCGGACGCCGCCCACGAGATCGCCGCGCGTGTAGAGCAGCGAGAGGGCGAGCAGTCCCTCATCCGACGACGTGAGGAACTCCGAGGCGTACGGTGCGTTCGCCACGGCATCCAGACAGGCCGTCATGTCCACCGCCGTGGCGCACGGCTGGCCCACCTCGTCGAAGTTCATGGCCCCGGAGACCTGCTCCGGCTCCCCTGCGCGGCTCACCAGGGTCGCCTGACGCATCGCGACGTAGTCCACGGGCACCGCCGGGGACGTGGATGCGAGGACCTTCGCCGCACCGTCGACACACACGTTCTGCGTGAACTGGGCCTCGTCGACGGACTGACCACATGCGGGCAGCAACGCGGCGAAGAGTTTCGTCAGATGGCGGAGGTGATGTCCAACGCGCTGGTGGCTCATGGAAGTTGGTCTTTGCGATTTGAGTGCCACCCAGCGGCCGGTCCAAGCTCGCGGAGGCCTTCGTGGTTTTTGGGGACCCGCCCGCCCCGTACGCCGAGGGCGGCGCTGGAACCGCGACGTTCGTGTCGCGGTTCGTGCCTCGGACCGCTACGTGGAAACGGCGAGGACCTTGGAGGCGAGCATCGCTCCGTCGGACATGCGGGCCACGTTGCAGATGAGGCGGTCGCGCTGGTTCGAAGGGATGCCGTTGAAGACTCCGTCGTTGGCGAACGTCGTGTTCGGCTGGCCGAACGCGGCGTAGTCGGGGTGCGAGGCGAAGATCCCCCGCGTGACGTCCTCGGGGAAGAAGAGCTGGGAGATCCTGGTCCGCGCGCCGCCGACGGTGACGAGGAAGTGGATGTGGATCGCGCGCCCCGGATACCAGCCGGGGTAACAGGTGTCGAAGGCGACGACGCCGTTCGCGTCGGTGACCTGGACGCCGCGCATGGCGTCGGTGGCGATGGCGGCCTGGTTGTTCTCGCTGCAGAAGGCCTGGTTGGGCGTCTCGCCCGTGTACACGCCGTCGGGGCGGGTCGACCAGATCTTCACCGACGCGTTCGCGATCGGGTTGCAGGCCGTATCGACGATCTTCAGAGCGAGGCGGACCGGGAGGCCGGTGAGGCCCTCGGAGATGTCCCGGCGGACGAGGTCCGTCGGGGTGTTGCAAGGTCCCTCGGTCGTGGACGCGACGAGGAGGCACGCCGCGCCGGCGCCGCCCGCGAACGGATCGGGGTAGGTGTCCTTGTCCGTCATCGCGATGGTGCCGCCGCTCGCCCAGTCCGTGCCGGCAGGGGCATCCGCGGTCGCGGCATCGATGGCGCCGTCGTCGGTCGGGGCATCGATCGTGCCGTCGTCGGTCGGGAGGTCGTCCGTCGAGCCGTCGCTGTTCGAACCGCCGCAAGCCACCAGCGGGACGGCCGCGAGACCGAGACCGAGCCGGGACAGCACCTGACGCCGCGTGAGGACCATGGAGCGCATCCTACGCATCTCCACGCGCGGACGGGCAACCTGAAAATTCGTGCAACACAACGCCAAGGGCGAGCCAGCTCGGGTGTCGCATCGCCGTGACGCAAGGACGGACGCTCATCATCGTCCTCGTGGCCGCATCGTGCGGAGGCTCGACTGCCCCGGCACCTTCGACGGCCGGGCGGTCTGCGCCTGCACCTGCATCTGGTGCCGGGCCGCCGCCGCAGCCCCGGAGCAGCGAGCCGTGTGACGAGACGAGCTGCGTGCTCGGTACGGGAGCGACGACGTGCTGCGCGAAGTACGCGCGGGAGCCTCCTCGCTAGCGAATCGTCGTCTGGAACCCGACGACGCCGCGCTCTTTCCAGGCGGCGAGGATGGCGCCCTCGGCCTCGCGCGGCGCGATGGCGATGATGGCGCCACCACCACCGGCGCCGGTGAGCTTCGCGCCGTGGGCGCCGGCCGTGCGGGCCGCATCGCAGAGGATGTCGAGCTTGGGGGTGGAGACGCCGAGGCCGGCGAGCACGGCGTGCGCGCGGTTCATCGCCGCGCCGAGGCCCGCGAGATCGCCGCCGAGGAGCGCGGTGGTCCCCGTATCGGTGAGCGAGCCGAGCTCGGCGAGGCGGGGGTCTTCCTTCTTGCCGTTCGTCGCGTCGGTGACGCGCTGGATCATGTCGGCCGTGTTGCGGGGCTCGGTGGTGGCGGCGACGAGGATGCGGAGCGGTGTGCTGAGGGCCAGCTTGCGCAGGCCACTCGCCTTGCGGAACACGCCGATGCCACCGGCGAGGGCGAGCGCGACGTCGACGCCACTCGCGCGACCGTGCACGATGCCTTCGCTCGCGCCCGCGGCCTCGGCGATGACGGCGGGGTCTTCCTTGCGCTTGGCCCAGACGAGGAGCGCGCGCGTCACCGCGACGGCCATCGCGGCGGAGGAGCCGAGGCCCGCCCCGACGGGGATCTGGGACTCGCCGACGAGCGAGAGGGCGGGGCGGCCGAGGCCGAGGTGGTCGGCGATGGCGCCGAGCGCGCGACCGATGGGGTGGTGATCGTCGAGCGCGCCGGCGGTGACGGCGAGGTCCCAGACGGGGACGTCGAGGCGCAGGGGGCCGCCGGCAGGCGTGGGGACGGCCTGCATCGTGACGCCGCGATCGAGGGCGGCCGCGAGGGCGGGGTAGCCGTACACGACCGCGTGTTCGCCGAGCAGGATCACCTTGCCCCAGCCGATGGAGACTCCACTCATCGTGCGCCTCCGGGCGCGGGGCCGAGGCCCAGGTCGTCGAGATAACTCCGCAGCGGAGCGCCGAGGTGGCGCGGGGCGCGGGCGAGATCGGCGGGTGTCCGGCAACCGGACAGCAGGCAGATGCTGCGCAGGGATTCGATCACCCGCTCGAGGGCGGCGCGGGCTCCGTCGTAGCCCCCCGCGCGCTGCGCACGCAGGATCGGCGCGGCCATTCCCGCGGCGCGAGCCCCGAGAGCGAGAGCGCGGGCGGCGTCGTATCCGGTCCGCAGGCCGCCCGAGGCGATCGTCGTGAGGCCGGCCCGGGCGCACGCGACGATCGAGACCGCCGTCGGCACACCCCAGTCCCAGAGCTCCTGGCCCAGCGCGGCGGCGCCCGCCGAGGCTTCGGCTTCGGCCCGGATCGCCTCGACCGCGATCCAGCTCGTGCCGCCGGCGCCGGCCGTGTCGACGGTGGTGACGCCGGCGGAGATGAGCGCCCGGGCCGCTTCGCGTGAGAGGCCGCAGCCGGTCTCCTTCACGACGACGGGGATCTTCGCGTCGGACACGATCCGGCGGATGGCATCGACGATGCCGCGGAAGTCGCGATCGCCGCCCGGCTGGATCAGCTCCTGGCCGGGGTTCAGGTGAATGGCGAGAGCATCGGCGCCGATGCGCGTGGCGAGCTCGATGACAGCCGCCGGCCCCATCGTGAGCGCCTGCACGGCGCCGACATTGCCGATCAGCACCACGTCGGGCGCAACGTCGCGGACCTGGTAGCTCGCCGCGAGCTCGGGGTGCTCGGCCATCGCTCGCTGCGAGCCGACCCCGAAGGCCACCCCGGCGGCCTGGGCGGCCCGCGCGAGATCGCGGTTCACCGCGGCCGCATCACCCGTACCGCCAGTCATGCCGGTGATCACGAGCGGCGCGGCGAGCCGTTTGCCCAGCAGCTCCGTCGACAGATCGATATCGGCGAGGGCCAGCTCGGGCAGCGCCTGGTGCACCAGGTGCACGTGCTCGAGCAGGGTGGAGCGGGCGAAATCGGCCCGACCCGATGCGGCCACCTCGAGGTGGTCGGCTTTTCTACGCGCGATCGCTGGCTCGTCACTCACGTGGTCACCCGGCGGATGGGGATGCGCTCAGCGCATCGGTGAAGAGAACGACGCGGTTACGCCCCGCGCGCTTGGCGGCGTAGAGCGCCGTGTCCGCTGCCCGGACGAGGCCCTCCGCGTCGGTGCCGTCGTCGGGGAAGGTCGCGACGCCGATCGACGTCGTGAGGGTGCCAGACTTCGGCGCGGCATCCGAGAAGTCATGGGCGCTGATGCGCTCGCGCACGCGCTCGGCGACCTTGGCCGCCGTGAACTTGCCGGTGTCGACGAGGATGACCGCGAACTCCTCGCCGCCATAGCGCGCCACCACGTCGTTCGCGCGCCGCGCATCGGCGAGCACGCGGGCGAGCTGGCGCAGGACCTCGTCGCCGGCTGGGTGGCCGAACGTGTCGTTGAATTGCTTGAAGTTGTCGACGTCGAGCATGAGGAGCGATAGCGGCAGGCCGCTCCGCTGCGAGCGCTCGACCTCGAGCGTCAACCGCTCGTGGAAGTGGCGGTGGTTGTAAAGGCCGGTGAGCCCGTCGGTAACGGCGAGCTGCGCGAGGCGCGTGTTGGCCTCGGCGAGCTCGTGCGTGCGTTCGTGGATCTTGGCCTCGAGCTCGCGGTTCATCTCGAGCAGCGCCTGATTCTTCGCCGACAGCGACGCGATGAGCTGCTGGTTCTCGT
>LNFM01011622.1_pt1 | contig 11896 bp, 9 predicted proteins | sample 596031 | NCBI WGS metagenome assembly LNFM01 (sample SAMN04254537, study PRJNA301005) | activated carbon metagenome | isolation source: dual media filters at the Ann Arbor, Michigan drinking water treatment plant | place: USA: Ann Arbor | reverse complement strand
AGCCCGACAGCACTTCCGGCGCTACACGGAACGCGATTGTCCGTCCCTTCGTTCGACTGCTGGGGTGGGGTCTGGCCCGACGGATCGGTGCGTCTCTGGTCGAATGATCGATGTAGTATCGACCTTGCCGGGGGGGTCTATCGCACGCCGACAGTGTTTCCCGGCCTCGACGCGACCACCAAGCTCGTGGTTCACGACAACGGAGGGTGCGCCATCGATGCGGGTGGTGTTGTTCGCTGTTGGGGCGATCCGATCAACGTGACAAACTACGCCGTCGAGACGCGCGTACCCCAGGGGGTGGGCTTGTCGCGAGACGTCGACAGTAACGCCACCGGAACGTGCGTGGTGCAAAGGGATGGAACTGTGCGCTGCTGGGGATTCTTCGGTCGTCAGGGCACCATGGATCCGACGTTGGTTGGCAGGCTTCCTGCGATGCGATCGATCTCGCTCATGTACGACAACGCGTGCGCGGTCTCGACGACCGATGAATTGTGGTGTTGGGGAGAGAATCGCTTCGGGCAGTTGGGTAACGGCACGACGGTGCGCAGCGACGAACCCGTGCGCGTCGCGATCGGCCCCGTGCAATCCATTGCGACTTCGCCCCACGGCATCTGCGCGATCCTGCGGGACGGGATGCTCCGTTGCTGGGGGCACAATCGAGGCTCCATCGGTGACGGCACGATGGAGGATCGTTCGGTCCCCACTGCGCCGCGCTGGCGATGAGGGACGAGCAGCAGCCGCTGGGTGTCGGGGAAGCGCCGAGCACGACTTGTCGGCGTGCCCTCCGTGACCGGCTTCGTCGAAACGCCACAAATCGAGTCGATCTAAACCACGACCGCGACGGCCGTCGTAGTTTTCTCGATCCGCGGTCTTGGTTCGACTTGATTTCGACCGCGCTGATCCGCTCGGGCATCTCCGATGCCCGTCGCGGGCGCGGTATACTCTCGCGCTGTAGCGATCTCTTCGGGTCACGCGCGCCGTAGCCCCACGCTGCCTGTTGCGCGGTCCGACCCGTGGAAGTAGATGCACCCAATGACGTTCGACCCCACGCTGTGGACCGAGGTCCCCGGCTTCGACTTCACTGACATCACGTATCACCGCGCGAAGGACACGGGCTGCGTTCGCATCGCGTTCAACCGGCCCGAGGTGCGCAACGCGTTTCGACCGAAGACCGTGGACGAGCTGTACAACGCGCTCGATCACGCCCGAGAGTCGAGCGACGTCGGCGTCGTCCTGCTCACGGGCAACGGACCGGCGCCCAAAGACGGCGTGTGGGCCTTTTGCTCGGGCGGCGATCAGCGCATCCGCGGCAAGGACGGCTACCAGTACGAAGGCGAGGGACCGGTCACCGCCGCGGACAAAGCGAAGCTCGGACGGCTGCACATCCTCGAGTGCCAGCGGCTCATTCGCTTCATGCCCAAGGTCGTCATCGCCCTGGTCAACGGCTGGGCCGCGGGCGGCGGGCACAGCCTCCACGTCGTGTGCGACATGACCCTCGCCAGCAAAGAGCACGGGAAGTTCAAGCAGACCGACGCGGACGTCGCGAGCTTCGACGGCGGCTACGGAAGCGCGTACCTCGCGCGCATGGTGGGCCAGAAGCGCGCGAGGGAGATCTTCTTTCTCGGCGACGAGTACTCCGCGCAAGAGGCGTTCGACATGGGCGCGGTCAACGCCGTGGTGCCGCACGCCGAGCTCGAGACGCGCGGCCTCGAGTGGGCTCGCAAGATCATGGGCAAGAGCCCCACCGCGATCCGCATGCTCAAGTACGCGTTCAACCTGTGCGACGACGGGCTCGTCGGACAGCAGCTCTTCGCGGGAGAGGCCACGAGACTCGCCTACGCCACGGACGAAGCCAAAGAGGGCCGCGACTCGTTTCTCGAGAAGCGACCCAAGGATTGGGCGCGGTTTCCCTGGTATTATTGAGTCGATACGGAGGGATTGCTGACAGCGCGCTTCGCCGTCGCCGTCCCCCAACGCTGCCGGCCATCTGGGCAATCAACTTCGATCCCGAAAAATCCTCCCCCAACCGGCCGGTGCGTTGCACAATATCGCCACCGTGTCCGAAGCACCGTCCCTCGAAGCGCTGATCGGGAGCACCGTCGGCGAGAAGTACGAGCTGCGTCGCCTCCTCGGCGTCGGCGGGATGGGCGCGGTCTACGAGGCGCTCAACCGCTGGACGGGCCGCAAAGTCGCGCTGAAGCTCATGCTCCAGTCGCACGCGCAGCACCCCGAGCAGGTCGAGCGCTTTCTCAGAGAGGCGCGGGCGGCCTCGAAGATCCAGCACGCCAGCATCGTGCAGGTGCTCGACGTCGGTCGGCAGCCGGACGGCAGCTTCTTTCTCATCCAAGAGCTGCTCGAAGGAAAACCGCTCAAGACCCTGCTCGATCTGTGCGTGCAGCTCTCGCCGAAGGACGCTCGCTCGCTGCTCTTGCCGGTGCTCGAGGGCCTCGCAGAAGCGCACGAAAACGGCGTAGTTCACAGGGATCTCAAGCCCGACAACCTCTTTGTGGTCGAGCGCGTGGGCGCAGCGCAGCAGGTCAAGGTCATCGATTTCGGCATCGCGAAGCTCACCGAACACGACGGCGAGTCGCTCTCGGTCACCCGCACCGGAACCGCGATCGGAACGCCCCTCTACATGTCCCCCGAGCAAGCCCGCGGCGAACGCTCGGTCGGGGCGCAGACGGACGTCTGGTCCATGGGCATCGTGCTCTTCGAGTGCCTCACGGGACGCTGCCCTTTCTTGGGTGAGTCGTACAACGAGGTCCTCGCGAAGATCCTGACGCAGAGAGCCCCCAGGCTCGATCGCCTCGCGCCGGGCATGCCCTCGGGCGTCTGTGACGTCGTCGCGAAGGCCCTCGAGCCCGGCCGTCAGGACCGATTCGCGAACATGAAGGCCTTCGCCGAGGCAGTTCGCGATTGCAGTGATTTTGCGGTCGATCGTGTGTTCACGGCGGTCTCGTCAGTCGACCCGCGGAGCCGATCGGCCGCCGAAGGATTCGACTCCGGCGCGCTTCACAACGACGCGACGATCGACGCGCGCGCCCCCAGAAGCAACAGCCGCCCCAGCGGGTCCGCGCCGACCGAGAGCGTCTCGAGCCCGACGCCCTCGACGGCAGCGCTCGTCGAGCCGGCCGCTACGCGCGATGCCGCCGTCGCTGGCGGCGAGACGGCGCCCGCGACACCCAGCGAGAGCGTTGCGGCGGAGGCCAAGCCCCCCCGCGCGCCGGTCGTGGCGGCCACGATGAGCGGCATGGTCGTCCAAGCCGAGCCAGCTCGACGCAGGCTGTCGAGCCAACGCGCGGTGATCGCCGGAGCGCTGTCGCTCTTCGTCGTTGTCGGAGCAGGCGCGCTCGTCGGGCGCGGGCGCTCGAGCGCAGGAGCGACGGTGGGACCGCAGCTCACGACGCAGTCGACGCCGCAGAACAGCGGCCCGCGCGAAGCTCAGCGCGGCGCGCAGCCGGCGATCACGATGCCGTTTTCTGCAGCCATCAGCGTCGACCCTCCCAACGCGACGATCGAGATCGACGGCCGCGTCGTCGGGATGGGCGCGTTCGCCGGCAATTTTCTTGCTGATGGAACGGCGCACACCCTTCGCGTGAGAGCCGACGGCTATCAACCCATGGTGATCGAGTTTCGCGACGCTCCGCCGCCGCCACGCGTGGCGTTGGTTCGCGTCGCCGGCGTCGCTCGGCCCAACACCGCGCGGCCTCGCGGCATCGGCGCAGCGCCCGCACAACGGGCGACCACGAACACCTCCGCGCAACAAACTTCTACCCAGGGGACTGCCCGCGGTCCCATGCAGCGAGCCTACGAGTGACCGGCGCGGGTCCGTCACGAGCAGCGCGCACCCTGGCGCAGCTCAGCCTCGCCCTCTCTTTGCAGGTCCTGTCGTCCGTCGGTCAGGCGCAGCCTGCGCAGCCGAGCGCCGCGGTGCTCGCAGAGGCCCGCGCGCTCTTCGATCGGGGCATCGCCGCGGCAGACGGCCCGCGTTAGCTTCGCGCGGGATCGTCGGCTGGTCGTGCGAATGTTTCTCTCGGCCGAGTGCGTGGGCGCGCGCCAGGCCGAGTGCGAAGCGATGGGCCAGACCTGCGGCGAAGGCGGCCTCTGCATCCCCGTCGACCGACCGACGCTCGAAGAGTACGGAACGTCCGGGACGAGCAGCGACGGCGGGGCGGACGCGAGCGCCGCGGACGTGGTCGTCAGCAGCGGGACGTGCACCGCCCCCATGCCCCCAACGATGACGGCTGGGCCCGCTGCACCGCGCCTCGTCTGGCCGCCAGTGGGCAGCACTCCGACCACGAAGAACCCGACGATCAAGTGGCAGTTTCCGATGGGAACGGTCGCGGCTCGCATCGAGTTCTGCCAAGACCGCGCGTGCACTCGCGTGATCGCAGCGCTCGACTCGAGCGCGACCGAGGGACGCCTGCCGTGCGAGCTGCCGTCGGGCGCGGTGTTCTTTCGCGCGCGGGCGCTCGTTTCACCGGGCGTGGTCGGAATGGACACGAGCCCGACGTGGCAGATGCGCATCCCCGCGCAGGTGAACAACCCGATGACCGTCGCGGACACCGCGCACGGATGCGACACGGATTTCGACGGCGACGGCCTCGCGGACATCGTGATCGTGCAGCGAACGGGCGGCGTCACGCGGCTCGATCTGTACCGCGGTCGGCTCGGGATGGTCCCCGCTTTCGATCGAACGATCCCGATGACGAACACGTATACGTCCGTCGCCGCAGCGGGCGACGTCAACGGTGACGGCTTCGTCGACCTCGTGATCGCCAACGGCACAAGCATGGGATTCGTGCACTTTGGCGCGGCGACCAACCCGCTCATGGGCAGCGCAAGGCTCACTCTACCGCCGACCGCCGCTGCACTCGCAGGTGTCGGCGACGTCGACGGAGACGGCTACGCAGATGTGCTCGTCGGAGTGCCAAGCTCGATGACCAGCGTCGGACAAGCGTATTTGTTCTATGGCACGATGGCGCCCGCGACTCTGACGGGCGTCATGGTGGCGCAAGGGACAGCATCGCTCGAACAGCTCGGCTCTTCCGTTGGCGGCGGCGGCGACATCAACGGCGATCGCGTGAGCGATTTCGTGATCGGCGCGCCCTTCGGCGAGCCCGCAGGTCTCCCACAAAATCAAGGACAAGCGCAGTCGTTTGCAGGCGCGACGTCGCGCACGCACAGGACTCTTGGCATCGTGACGGGAGCGAGCCGCAACGCGCACCTGGGTCGCGGCGTCGCGCTCGGCGGCGACAGCGACGGGGACGGTCGCGCGGACCTCATCGCTTCCGCGCCCGAGTTCGAGGTCTCGATGCTCCCGATGAGCAGCACGATCGGGCAAGTGCTCTTTCAGCGAAGCAGCGGTGCGGCGCTGACGACCGCTCCGAGCGCGCTGCTGACAGGAAGCACGACGGCCGTCATTCGCTCGAACGTGGCGCACATCGGCGACAGCGACGGCGACGGCTTCGGTGACGCGCTGTTGCTCGGCCCCGCGACCAACGGAGGAGGCACGCTCGGCCTGCAGCTCGTTCGCGGCGCATCGATGCGCGCGTCGTTCGTGCTCGCGACGGCCTCGGGCGTCGGCGACGAAGCGCCGACCGACTTCATGGGCGCGATCGGCGACTGCGACGGGGATGGTCGCTCTGACGCGGTCGCGGTGTTTCGATCTGCATCGATGATGACCGATCGCCTGGTGCTCGTGCGCTTTCGCGGCGCAACGCCGGTCACCGACACGATCGTGACGACGCCGATGGGGACGACGTTGGAGAAGTTCGCCCGTTGGTACTGACGCGGCGGCGCTGACGCATCGCGACAAGCGCGCTTCGTGAGCGCTCGAACCGTTCGCTGCGGTATGGTGCGCGCCGCGATGGGCACCAACGTTCACGACACTATTCTGGGCGCGATCGGCCGAACCCCGCTCGTTCGGTTGAACCGCATCACCAAGGGCATCCGCGCGACGGTGTGGGCGAAGGTCGAGACCTTCAACCCCGGCAACAGCATCAAGGACCGCATGGCCTTGAAGATGGTCGAGGAAGCCGAGAAAAAGGGGCTGCTGAAGCCCGGCGGCACGATCATCGAAGGCACCAGCGGCAACACGGGCATGGGCCTCGCGATCGCCGCCATCGTGAAGGGCTACAAGTGCATCTTCACGACGACGGACAAGCAGTCCAAAGAGAAGGTCGACGCGCTCAGGGCGTTCGGCGCCGACGTGATCGTCTGCCCGACGGACGTCGACCCCGAAGATCCTCGGTCGTACTACTCGGTCAGCTCGCGGCTCGAGCGCGAGACGCCCAACTCGTGGAAGGCCAACCAGTACGACAACCCCTCGAACTCGCAGGCGCACTACGAGAGCACGGGCCCCGAGCTGTGGGAGCAGACCGACGGCAAGATCGATCACCTCGTGGTGGGAGTCGGCACCGGCGGAACGATCTGCGGCACCGGCAAGTTCTTGAAAGAGAAGAAGCCCTCGATGAAGGTCTGGGGCATCGACACGTATGGGTCGGTATTCAAGAAGTACAAAGAGACGGGGATCTTCGACAAAGGGCAGATCTACCCGTACGTGACCGAGGGCATCGGCGAGGATTTTCTCCCGCAAAACGTGGACATGTCCGTGATCGATCACTTCGAGAAGGTGACCGACCGTGACGCCGCGATGTGGACGCGAGAGATCGTCCGGCAAGAGGGAATCTGGGTGGGCAACTCTGCGGGCTCGGCGATCGCCGGGCTCATGCAGCTCAAAGAGCGCTTCAAGGACGGCGAGCACGTCGTCGTGATCTTTCACGACCACGGCACGCGCTACCTCGGCAAGATGTTCAACCCCGACTGGATGCGCAGCATGGGCTACGTCGACACCGACGGACAGACCGCGCGCTCGTTGGTGAAGAACAAGAAGGTCACGGCGGTCGTCGGCGTCGAAGAGACCGAGTCCGTCGCGCAGGCCGTCCTCCGCATGCGAGAGAACGATTTCTCGCAGATCCCCGTGCTGCGCTCGGGGCGCATCGTGGGCTCGCTGAGCGAGGCGCACGTGTACGCCAAAATGATCGACGACCCCAAGATCCGCGAGCAGCCCGTGCGCGCGATCATGCAGCGCCCCTTTCGCTACGTCGACATCGAGACGCCCGTGAAGCTCCTCGCCGGAATGATCTCTGCCGAGAGCCCCGCGGTTCTCGTGCGAGACTTTCCCGCGGACGAGACCTTCATCCTGACGGGCTACGACGTGCTCGCGGCGCTCTGAAGAGCGCGAGCTGCGGCGCGGGCACGGTCGCCCCGCTCACCCTTTGCCAGCGTCGCTCGCGAGACCCAACGCCACCAGCACTTCGCGCGCTGCGCGGTCGCCGCTGGCGTATGCGCCGTGCACGGTCGCCGCGTGCGCCGCGTCCGTCGCCTCGCCCGCGAAGAACAGCGCCCGCCCCACGGGGGCCGCGAGCGCGTCACGATCGCGCGAGGTCGCGCCGGGAGCGAGGCACGAGTGCGTCCCGAGCGAAAACGGTTCGCTCGACCACGACGTGCGCACGATCGCCTCGGGCTCGACGTACACCCCGGGAAACAACCGCCTCACCACGCGCTCGAGCTCGCCCGCCACCGCGCGCTCGGCGCCGCGCTCGACCTCGATCGCCTGCGCGCCGCGGACCATGGCGCACAAGATCGGCCCTCGCCCGTAGCTCGCGAGATCCACCAGCTCGACCCAGCGACCGCGGGACTCGAGTGGCAGCACTCGCCCGATCCACTCTTCGCGCGGCTCCCAGAAGGCGCTCGGAAACTTCATGAACACCTTGGCGACCGCGCTGCTCTTGACCCGCGCGAGCGCGGCTCGCTTACCTTCTGGTAAGCCCGGCGAGAACACCATCTCGCCGCGGGACAGCACGCCCACAGGAACGGTGATCACCGCCGCCCTCGCCCGCACCGCGCGGCGCGCCCCCTCGACGCGCACGCTCGTCGGGCTGTGATCGACCCTTTGGACCACGAACGATCGCTCGATCTCGAGGCCCTCTGCGAGCCGTTCGACCAGCGTGGAGAGCCCCTGCATCACGCGACCATCGTTGCCTCGAGCCGGCGGTTCGTCATCGAAGCGCGCGAGCGAGAGATCGTCGATCGAGGCTCCGCGGCGACGCTCGATCTCTGCGGCGGCGGCCCAGGCGAGCCCCTCGCGGTCTGGCTCTCGCTCGGTCCTTCGGGCGACGAGCTCGCGCACGAGCTCGCCTACCGATCGGTCAGCGCCCTCGGGCAGCGCGGCCCGCGCTCGGTCGATGTGCTCTCGCAGCGCCTGTCGCCACCTTCGCTCGCGCGTCACGCTCACGTGACGCCCGTCGCCCGTGAGCAATCGATAGGAGCCGTCCGTGGGTCTCACGTCGACGCCCCAGGCGCGCGCTCGGATAGCCAGCGGATGAAAAGCTGTGTCGAACAGCCAGTCGGCGCCGAGCTCGATCGTCGTGTCCATTGATCGAACGCTGTGCACGCGGCCTCCCAGCCGATCGCGCGCCTCGACGACGAGCACTGACACACCCGCGGCCTTCAGCGCCTCGGCCGCGCGCAGCCCCGCGACGCCCGCGCCCACCACTACGACGTCGACGCTTCGCTCGTCGAGCGCGCGCGCGGCGTCTCGACGCTCAGCGAGCGGTCCGCCGTCTAGTCGCTCGCGAGAGGTCGACGACGGGTCCTCGATCCGAAGACGACCGCAGCGAGCGAGCCCCGACGCAGCGAGGCCGAGCACAGAGAGCGCACTTCGTCGATGCAACGGTGAGTGCTTATCTCAACGCCACGAGCGCGAGCAAAGATTCCGCTCGACCCACGGTCAGCGACCGATCGCCGATCGCAGCTTCGAGAGCGCGCTCGCCACCGCCTCGCGCCCCTTGTGAACGCCGATGCAGCCGCGATGCACGGACTTTCCGTGCAGGATCAGCTCTTCGAGGGTCGCGCTGGACTCGAGCGCGAGCAGCGGAGACCAATCGGTGAGCGCGTCGCAGTGGTTGATCGCGAGCGAGCGCAGCGCAGGGAGGCTCGCGACCGCGCGGATGTCGACGAGCGCGCCGTCACTGGTGCAGCCAGAGCGGCTCGAGCGTGGGGTGCCCTTCGAGCGGCTCGAGCGTGGGGTGCCCTTCGAGCGGCTCGAGCGTGGGGGAGCATCGGCCGATAGCGCTCGGGCTCTGCTTCGATCACCCGCCCCAGCGCTTGCAGCATGCAGAGCAGGACGTCGTCCGGCGACAGCACGAGCGGCCTGTGCTCGTCGTACGCGAGGTGCACCGCGGCGACGAGCCCGTGCAACGCCACGAGGCGCTCTTCGATCGAAACGGCCAGAAGCTCATCCCCCGAGAGTTTACGACACCCGGCCGAGCCTCGCCCACACGCGCCCCAGCGCCCGCTCGATCGCCATCGGATCCTCCGCTGGGACCGCGTGCCCGACGCCCTCGAGGAGATCCAGCTCCGCGCCTGGGATCTTCTCCGCGATTCTCCGCGAGTTCACCGGCGGAACGAGGATGTCCTCGCGCCCGGCCACCACCACCGTGGGCGCCGTGATCGAGTGCAGCTTCGCGCCGGTCGAGTGCAGCGCGATCGCCCCGAGCTGCAGATAGAAAGACCGAGGATCCTGCGGGTCCTGCGCAAACGCGTCGGGCCAGCGCGAAAACAGCTCTTCGAAGCGGCCGCGCTTGGCCGGCGGCAACAGCAGCCGCGCCGCGAGCTCTCCGCCCTTGCGCCCCTTGTTGAACGGCAGCCGCGCGAGCAGCTGCAGCGCCGTCGGTCCCGGCAACCTACCGAGCGGTAAGCCAGGGGTCGTCGCGAGCAGGACCAGCCCCTCGACCCGCGCGCGGTGACGGATCGCGACGTGCTGCGAGATCATTCCGCCCATCGAGATGCCCACGACCGTGGCGCGATCGCAGCCCGCGTCGTCGAGCACGGCGCGGACGTCGTCGGCCATTTGCGTCATCGAAAACGGCCCCGAAGGCCGCTCGGTGCGCCCCGTCCCGCGGTTGTCGAGCACGATCGCGCGCGCGCCGAAGCGCTCGGTCATCTTCTCGGGCGTGTCGAACCAGAACCGGCCGCTCAGGCTCAGCCCCTGCACGAACACGAGCCACGGCCCGCGGTCACCTACCACTCGGTAATGAATCCCCAGCCCGTCCGTCGATCGCGCGATGGCCATGGGTCACCTCAGCAGACACGCGGGCGCTTGCCCGATGTTTCGCAGGCAACACTCGGCGAGCGCGCTCGTCTGGGTCGAGCACGTGCCCGTCACGAACTCCGCCCGACCGCTCGAATTGCACACGGTGTTCCCGTTGGTGCAGTCGCGAAACGCGCGCAGCTCTGTCGCGCACGGCCCCGTGGCGCCGTTGATCCGCGACTGCGTGTCGCGGCAGCGCGTCACCGCGACGCTGTCTGGCTCCGGATCGTTGGGACACCGCCTCGAGCAGGGATCGGGCGCGCACGCTCCGAGCCAGACCGCCAGCCACAGAAACGAAACCCGACGCGCTCGATTCATGTCTCCGAGGGACGTTAGCGCAAACCTTTGGCGCTGTGCGTCACGAATCGCCCGCGCCTTCGGACCAACGCTCGAAGCCGGGCAGCGGCTCGTAGCTCTCGTCGTCGCCGTCGCCCTCGAGCATCGCGCGCTCTTCGTCGCTCGCCACGAAGTCTTCGGGCTCTCCGAGGTCGTCCCACTCCGCGAGCAGGCCGTCGAAGGGCCCCGGCGGGTCTTCGTCCTCCTCGTCCCACGACCACTCGGGGAGCGTACCTACCGATTGGTAGGTCTTCCATTCTTCTGCGTGCTCGCGCTCGATGAGGGCGCGCACCGAGGCGAGGGTCTTGCGTTCGATGGGCTTTCCGTCGGTGGACGAGCGGGGCCGCTCGCGGAGGTCTCGCCGGGGATAGACCGTAAACTCGACTGCGAACACCCTCGTCACATGAATATGTGTGTACTCGCGAAACTCCCCGCCCTTTCGGATGCACACCCGCTCGGTCTCGAAGGGCCAGCCCATCTGCTTCGCGCGCAGCTCGGGCCCGTCGGGCTCGTCTGTGAAGAGCTGGACGTCGATGTCGCTCCCTCGGCGGATGTGCCCCGTCGACACCGAGCCGATGAGCCTCGGCTCGAAGGCCCCCATCGCCTCCATCGCCTCCATCGCGACGATCCGCATCGCGCACAAGACGCGCCTGCGCGAGGGCCCCTCGGAGAGCTCGGCCATCGCGAGCAGCGCGTCGCGGATCTCGCCGTTGGACGGAAGCTCCGACGGGCGAAAGCGCGCCTCTTTCGCGCCCCGCCGGCCGAGCACCCGCTTGGCCGCGATGCGCTTGGCCGTGAAGTACTGCTTGACGCCCTCTTCGTACATGACCCGCGCGGCCTCGGCGCACACCGCCGCGCGCACTCCTCCGAATCGATCGATTCCCATGGGAGACCTACACCTCTCGCGCGAGCGCGCGACGTAGCCTGGCCAGCGCGCCGCCGATGCGCTTTCCGCGACGGTCGACGCCATAGATGCTCTTGTGCACGACCTGCTGGGTGATCCCCAGGCGTCGCGCGACCTCGGACTGCGAGAGCCCCTCGAAGAAGTGCAGCTCGACCGCCTCGCGCTGCCTCGCCGTGAGCGCGCGCTGCACCGCGTCCCGCAGACGATCGCCGGTGAAGCCGAAGGCGCTCAGCGATCGGAGGAAGGAGGCGCCGTCGCGAGCGCGGTCATCTTGGTCCCGACCGTCGTCGAGCTCGTCGAGCCTGTCATCGTCGAAGAGAGAGTTTGCTGCACGCATGGCCTCCTTTCAGTGTTCGTCGCGCGCGTCGAGCGCTGCGAGATCGTTGATTTCGTGGGCGTCTGGGTCGAGCGACTCCAGCACGTTGACGCCGCGCCCCTCGCGGAGCGCTTCTTCGAGCAAGGTGTCCACGGCCCACTCGGGGCCGCGGACGCGAGCGGCG
>LNFM01015134.1_pt1 | contig 11899 bp, 11 predicted proteins | sample 596031 | NCBI WGS metagenome assembly LNFM01 (sample SAMN04254537, study PRJNA301005) | activated carbon metagenome | isolation source: dual media filters at the Ann Arbor, Michigan drinking water treatment plant | place: USA: Ann Arbor | reverse complement strand
GATGGGCAGAACTACAGTCTTGCGTCCCTGCTCTACACCGTGGGGCCTACTTTGCTGGGCCGAAAAGCCTTCGAGGACTTGCTGACTGCTTTCCTAGCTTGAGCCACATCGGTGTGGTGCCAGCGCTTCGCCTTCAGTGCTCGAGCATCTCTTCAAGAAGTGGCGCTGGCCCAACTGGGTCGGTCTCATCTGCACGGTCGTCGTCATCGTCTCCCCCGTCGCCTGAGTAGTCTTGATCAAGTGGCAACAGGCACACGCGCTCAAACATCGTCGTGTATTCATCGCTGTGCATTGGTGCTTGTTTGAACGGATAGCTGTACAGAGGCAGTGAAGGCTGGTGCTTGTGAGCATGCAAAAACACGGGCAGGGAACAAGCATTGGAAAAGTTCCAATCGCCGCCTTGAAAATCGGCTTGGCGGGCATCAACGTCCCGATACCAGACGACTTTTGAGACGTCGATGACCCCCTTCGCGCGGAGGAAGGCTGCAAAATCTCGGCCACGCAAGCAGGCGAGTGCACAAATGTTGTGATCGGATTTGCCATTCAGGTCGGGTTGCGACCGTTGAGAAATGACCACCATGGCCTCGGGGGAAGACATGGCGGCAGACTCAAGTGCTGATAGCAGCGATACGCTCGAACTGGGGTGTTTCTTCCCCAGGTGCCACTCATACTGGAACTTGTCGAGGCGCTGAATGAACGAGTCGGCTGGATGCCCATCCTCCTCGAAGCCCGCAACCGACATGGCAAGAACGTCGTAGTCGTCTTCAATGTGGTAGAGGCTTGAAGGGCCTCGAAGGTAAATTGGAATGCGCGCGTTGATCTCCGGATGCACAGCGTAGTGCGGGTACCGGCCCAGGGGGCCCAAGATCACGCCAGGACAGACACGCACAGGCATGTCGACACCCGGGTACTTGGAATCGTGGGCCCACCACATTGCCTTCACATCTTCTTCGCTGAGTTCACCGCGCTCAAGGCGTTCCAAGGTGTCATTCCAGCGAAAGTACATGGGGATGCCTGACTCTGGGGCCAAGGTCGGTTTGCCCGTCAGCCCCCACGCGCGCACCCACAGATCTGCTTCGAGTGGCGCAATGCCCAGACCCATGACAACGCCAGCCTGGTGGTAGTACCGACCGACACGAACGGGGAGTCCAGCCTGTTGGTCCGACAAGCTGGCTTCTCCGCTTGACCCACGATGGATGCATTCGTACCACGACGAATAGCCCAAGGCGCGAGCAGTGGCCTCCTGCGCGACAGAGAGTTTCAGATGTGGGAAGGCCTTGTAAAGCTGCTTGGCCTTGTGCCGCGGCAGGTTTTCAGACGAAAAAACAAAGGGGGAAATTGCCATGCGATTCTCCTGTGTTGCTCGTAGTGATGCTGGCTCTCACCGCGAGGAAGGATGAATCGTTGAGACTGGGATTGACTCAAGCTGTCCGGGTTCTTGTCGAGATTCTGCACGCCAGCGCAACGGCCCCTTGAGTCCGCAGCGACCCTTTGAGACCGCTGGATTTATCGTAGCGACAAATTCCTAGAACTGCAAGATGGGGCGAATCCACGCCCCTTGATCGGCCTCAAGCAACCGATACGGGCTGAGCGAAGCGCCATGCCCTGGCCGGATTGGTTTGCACCAGGTGCGCGGCCTTCATATGATCGCGCTGACTCTGGCTTTTGCCTGTCGACTCGGCGTGTGCAAAAACATCACGCTCAAGTCATTCAACTAAACCCTCGGGAACCACATTCCCTGAGGGGGTGTGGCTCCTTCGATCCATTCGGAGCATTCACACATGACAAACAAAAACGCAAAGCGCACTGGCATGGCCAGCAGCGTGGTCAGCTATCCCGACCGAGGCCCATGGGGCAACAGCAAGTGGAGAGGCAACGCCTCTGGCCATCTCTACCGCGAGCTGTTCGAACAGGTCAAACCCAAGGTGTTCGTCGATCCCATGGTGGGCGGCGGCACCAGCATCGAAGTGGCCCAAGAGATGGGGATCGAGGCGTACGGACTGGACCTGTTCGAGGGCTTCGACGCGGTCTCGGATGACATCCTCACGAAGGTGGGCAAGCACGCCGATCTGATCGTGTCACACGCCCCTTACTCGGGCATGATTAAGTATGCTGGGCCAGGTGGAATGTGGGGCGACAAGAACGACCCCGCTGACCTCAGCCAGTGCATTGACGATGCAGACTTCCACGAGAAGATGCAAATGGTCTTGCTCAATCAGCGTAGAGCAACACGACCCGGTGGCTACTACGGGACCCTCATCGGTGATTGGAGGCGGGGCGGAAAATACACCTGCTACATGGCCGAGATGTTGGCGCGCATGCCGTCAAACGAACTGGCTGCGGTCATCATCAAAACGCAGCACAACTGCGTGTCGGACTTCAAGTCCTACGGAGCAATGAAAATGCCCCGGATTCAACATGAGTATCTTTGCCTCTGGGAGAAGCGCTCCGTCTCAGCGGTCGTGCTTCTCTCCACGATCGTGAAGGAAGGACAGCAGCGCGTGAGTGGCACCTGGAAAAACATCGTGCGACTGGTGCTGCAAGCCCTTGGCGGGCGGCCGCACCCGAGCAGCTCAAAACCAACCAGCACTGGCGCGCCAAGGTTCGCCAGACACTGCAACTGCACGCAGACATCTTCCAGCGCAAGCAAGAGGGCGTCTGGGCTGTTGCCTGACAACGAAGATCCATTCAACCCACCGGGGCCACCTGCCCCAGTGGGGCAGGTGGCTCTGGCAACAGAGACACATCATGATCAAAACCAAAACGATCCAGGTCACCACGAACATCCTCGTCCCCATGCGGGTCGTGATGGACTTGGAAGTGCCCGACGACATCAAGAGCGAGGGCGTGACCCAGTTCGCCAAGTGGGTGCTCAACAACACCAACCTGGAAGACCTCGATGAGGTGCGGGAGCGCATCCTTGACGACGTGATCTACGAGACGGTGCCCCACAGCAAGCAGACTCGTCCGATCACCGCCTACATGGACGAAGACGACTTCCGACCGATCCCGGTCTACTCGGACTCGCTCAAGCAGGTGCACAGCACGGACTGGCCGCTGGGCAAGTCACTGGTCTACGAGGTCATCCTCGCGGGCCTGCACCCAACGCCGGCAGACACCTGGCTCTTCGAGATCCGAAACCCAAGTGGCGACATCCTTGCCCAGCGCATCGTGCATGGGCGCAAAGGCATGAACGACCTCTACGTGGACATCGTCGGCTATCGGCCTGACGAAGATGAGTTCCAGCCGGACATCCTCAAGTTGCGCGATGGCGTGCTGGAGATGTTCTACAGGTTCGTCACCAACGATCCCAACTGAAGACTGCGCGTCTGACACCCTCAATCCCCCGTGGCCACAAGCTTCGGGGGATTTTTTTGTCATCTGTTGTTGGGTCAACGCCCGGTAAGCGACCCATTGCCGCCCCCTCGAAGGGGATTTAGAGCGCTAGATTGGCATGTTGAGCCATTGACCCACGCCCTGCACCATAGGACCACACCATGTACCGCCAAATGGACTTCCGTCTGTTCGCACTCACGTTGAAGACTGTTTTTCCTGGTGCGCAACCCAATGGCACCAACGTGCGAAAACTGTTCTCGCGGTTGAACCAACAACACAACATTGGATTGCCACCTCGGTCCATCGGTCAACGCGACGTCAGCAAGCCTGAACAGTTGCGCATTGCCACATGGTTCTCTGAGGGCCGATCCTTGCGCCTTCTGGCCAGGGGCCCTGCCGCTTGCGCATTGCTCGCTCAGCACGCCACGGCTATCCAGGCTGCACTGAATGCTGAAGCTGGCATTGAGATGCCACTCACCGTTGAGCACGGCGATCACGGAGTGGAACCGGTACTGATTCCGCGCGCCTATGTCATTCCTCGCATGTTGATGGGCCACGCATCGCCCAACAGCACATGGGGTGCATTTGCCAATCAAGTGGACGCGGGCGCGAAGTGGATGGAGCTTGCGGGCGAACAAGTGGCGAAGAAAATTGCCGAGGGCATCGTCACACAATGCTTCGATCTGCTGGACGCTGGCGACACGGTCAAAGGGGAACATGCCAAGCTGGTGCAAGTGCACTGGGATCGAATCACGAACAAGCTAGATACGAAAGAACGCGGTGAGAAGCGACGTGCAGCGTGTGAAGAAATCCTGGAGGCGATGGACCTGCGCGTGACCGCCATTGCCAAGCACTCCACCTACCTGTCGTCTGGTCCGAAGGGCCTTTGTGTGATGCTTCGAGACATCCGCATCACCACTCCATCGATGTTCCTCGGCGAATGGATGGTGGGGCACGAGCGCGACGCTGGAATCGGGTCGATCCTAGAGGATGACCCTACCGCGTCCAACCGGAGCCACCAGCAATCCACGCGCAAGACCGCACGCGCGTCGGTTGGTTGAAAGCGAACATCTTGGGCACCGCTTTGAGTTCGGATGATCAGAGGCTGTTGGGTGAGGCTCGCAACATTCAGCAATACCTCGACGGTCTGGCGATACCGTCCCGGGGCGAGGATGGGGAGCCGTTGAGCTTGTTGGCGCGACTCAACGTGATGGCGGCGCGTGGCGTTCAGTCAAAGAAGGAACTGATCGATCCCCAAAACAGGTCTGCCATCGTGCTCGAAACGAGATTGAACGCAGCCGAGGCTCAGCTGGAAAGGCTGCGCGCGCGCACCATCAACGTTGAAGAGGTGATGCAACGCATTCCCACCGTGGCCAGGCTCTACTACACAGGCCTGGCGCCCCGACGCTACCGCCGTGCCAGCACGATGTCCGGACCGGGTGATCCGCTGGTGCACCGCAGTCATGTCGAGCGTGAGTTGCTCCGCATCTGGTCAGGATCGTAAGAAACTCGCACTGGCCCGATTCAGTGGCGCGATCGGCCGATCACCCAGACAATCTTCTTCACACGGCCATGCCATGTAGGCGTTGCGCGCAAGCGCCATCGCCCATTCCCTTCCGGTAACTCCTCCCTCCCTCTGCAGGTGGACCAACTCCGGCAGGGGTAGGTGCATCTGCGGACCCATCCTTTTCCCATAGGACTCCCCAATGCATCTTCTCCTGACACTTCCCATCACCCTGCGCAGCCTCGTCAAGCCCAAAAAGCTGGAATTCAATCCGGTGGTCATGAACGGTCCGCTGCCCAGCAAGAGCCCAGATCTCTGGCGCCGCTTCCTGAAGCCCGGCGGCAAGACCGTGGCGATTTCCGTGTCCGACAGCGCCAAGGTACGCGCCTACATGCAGGAACACAGCACCGAAGCCATCAGCGAGGATGGTTTGGTTGCTTTCACCCTGCAAGACGACGGCTTCCTGGTGGAATGCTTGCCCGACCAGCTGGTCGAAGCTGACGCCATGGCTCTGTAAGGGGCTGTGATGCAAAAAGCACGCAAAGCGATCTACCTGATGCTCCGCGAGCATGGTCTGGATTCACGCCGCGCCGGTCACAAGGCACGCCTGATCTGCACCGAACGCCTGTCCAAGCAAATCGGCGAGTTGTTTCACCACTCGACGCTCCTCGGCAGGGCCCGGTTTCTTGGCCTGCAGATGGAGGAATCGCTGGCCAAGGCCCGCAACAACCGCCGTGAAGCGCTCCGCTTCGCTCGCTATGCCCACGATGGCCTCACTCCACATCCCAGGCAGTTCCCGCAACTGCGCGAAGGGGTCGACGGGCGTCAGGTCGCCGCAGGGTTTGGCGATCTGGCGCGCAACTACGGCGCCTGGGCGCGCGTTCATCTGATGTTCGCCCACCGCTGCAGTCGCAACCTCAACGACCTGAAAAGCCGCAACGGCCTTCGCGTCATTCCTTGAACCAAGTGCAGAGGCCGCCTCCTTGAGAGGCGCTCTGCTCATCCATGAGATTCATTTCATGAACACCACAGTTACCACCCATCCCAACGCCCGCCGCCTGATCGTGGACTTCCAGCCCCAGGAGTGGATTCGCGACATGGCCATCCCTTGCGGGGCGGTCGAACGCGTTGACGCCACGGACTACCTGCACACGCTCAACCTGCTGGAAATCCACAGCCTGCGCGACCGCCCTGGCAGCAACGACGATTTCGTCGACGCTGTCGAGCGTGGCCACTACGGTCCTTTCGAGGTCCGCGCCACTGACGCAGTGCTTGAGTACTTCGGCGTCGAGATCCTGAGCGACATCACCCAGCAGATGTTGGACGATGCCAAGGCAGGCAAGCCGCTTTTCGTGGACTTCCCAGCCCTCGAAGAAGCCACCGCGCCACGGAAGGCAGCGGTCGAACTCCTCGATGCAGGCTACGCAGCTGGTGATCCCAGCTTGCAAGACTGGATCGTGATGTACGGGTTTGCCGACGGCGCGATGTACTTCAGCTGCAGGGCCGAAGACATCCACCACGCGATCGAACAGTGCTCGGATGCCAATCCTGACATGAAGATCTTCTCGGCCTTCGAGCTGCCCCAGGGCACTGGAGCCACCGAGAACCTCAACGAGTTGACCTCGGGGCCCATGTCCGGTGCGTCGCACTCCTTGCTGACGATGATCGATCTGATGAGCCTGAACTCACCGACGATGCATGCCGCCTGAGCGGTGTTGTCCTCTGGGACTCAAAGCAACTTTGCAAAGCCCGCGCGCCACATTGGTTCGCGGGCTTTTCTCATTGGTTTGTCGTGGTCTCGAAAATTGAGAAAATTGCCACAGACAGTGAGAATGCCTACGCGAGGAATGATTCCCAGTGCCCTCCAGCCCACTGGCGCCCCCCATGAAGGCCCAGTTCGCGCATGCTGCCACGGCACATCCATTCTCAGAACATCTGGCAAATTCTCACGGGCCTGACAAGATTCTCAACATGCGTGCCACCAACTCTCTGTGGCAACGCCCGCAAGAGTCGCAAGCGTGTCCAACGTCTTTCAAGCCGCGGGCGTCAGAAGGTGGGTAGGAGAGCAGACGACGATCTGGCGGGCGCCGCGCGTGAGTGCCACGTAGAGATGCTGCGCGTTCATGCTCTGGGGCTCCAGGACGACCACAACCTCAGCCTCCAGCCCCTTGAGCAGCAGGGTGCTGCCGACAGCGCGCCGCGACAGTGGCCTGCACAGCAAGCGCTGCCGTTCGCGCGCCTTCAAGGCCGCCGCATGCAGCGTGCAGGCACCGCCGGCAGCCGCCTGCAGGGCAGTAAGGCAACATCGAAGCACTTCGGGGCGGTAGATGTGCGCACCCGACTGGCGACTGAAAGCATGCAGTAGGCGAGCTGCCGCTTCCAAGCCGGGGGCATTGGCGAAGGCCACCGCCAGCGCTTCAATCGGTGTGGCCGGATTGCGGGGACGGCCCTCGCGCAGGATGCGCACACGGCCCAACAACGCCGCCGCGCCCACCCCGGTCATGATGGTCGCCGCAAACTCCACCAAGAGGACCAACGAATTGGGGCCAACAGGCTCGAAGGCCTTGGCGAACTGCACCAGCTCCACAAGGTCCACCCGCTCCACGACAGTGGCCCCGGGCGTCTGGCTGGTCAGCTGGTGCCGGCCACGGACGTTCAATGCGTCCCCAATGATCAGCACGCTGTCCTGGGCGTTGCGTCCCCGCGTTCTGGCCGCCTGTCTGCGCTGCTCATCAGCCGTGGCGGCCTGCAGCTGCACCCATTGAACCTCGGCAGGCGCGGCCAGCAAGTCAATGGGCTGGCCATCCTGAAGCAGCGCCCTCGCGCGAAGCAGCCATTGGCCGAGGTCTTCAGTACCGGCGCGCCTCCAACGCCATGGAGTCTGCAGTGATCCAACCGCAGGAAACTGGGTCTCGACATCAGTTGACCAATCCACCAGCCGGTTCGCCCCGAATCCAAAGATGGCCTGCATGGGGTCTCCGAGCACGCACGTGGGCAGGACCACGGCTGCCCAGGCCACGATGCGGTGTTGCACCGCATTGCAGTCCTGGTACTCGTCCACCAACAATCGCGCATAGGTCGCACGCAGCGCGTCGGTGATGTGGCCAGCTTGCAGCAGGGTCGCCGCGGCTTCTCGGATCGCCGGATAGTCCTGTGCAGCGTTGTTGAGTTCGAGCACGTGGGCGGGCAGACCACTGCGAAGCGGAAACTTGCCCACCAGCCGCATGGCAAAGCCGTCAATTGTCGAGAGTCGGTAAGCCGAACTGGGGATGGCAGCGCGTGTCAGGCGCGCGCGCAACGCAGCGACCCCCGCGTTGGTGTGTGTGAGGACCAGGATGGGCTTGGAGCCTTTGTGCGCGGCCAGCGTGTCCGCGATCAGTTGTGTCTTGCCGCAGCCCGCAGGCGCCGTCACCGAGCCGCGCGCCACCGCCAGGAGATCGAGTTCAGGCGGCATGCATCCAGGCCCACAGGCTGTTCAGAAGGGTGAGAAATCCAGCTTCGCTGGTCTGGGCGTGCGGTCCGACGATGGTGCGGCCGATGTGCTGGTAGGCGGACACGTTCTTGAACCAGCCGTTCCTGCTGACACGGGCAGCGCGGCCCAAAAGTTCGCGCGTCGGCACGAGGTAGGCGCCCATGGCGGCCCGTTCTGTTTCAATCGATTCCAGGGTTCGCTTTCCCTCGGACTTCGACTTGATGTGTTCTTCCACCACCTCGCGCCCCATGCGTTCGATGGCGTACATCACGAGGGTGTCCACAGCCGCGACTGGCAGGCTCATGAACAACTCGTCCTCCAGTGCGCGACCGGTGCGCCAGGTGAGGAGGTCGCCACCCGCAGCAGTCAGCTTTGCCACAAGTGCGGGCGACGGGGGCTTGTCCGCATCAATGAGCACCATCACACGGTAGCCCAGACCTCGCAGAACAAGCCCGCGCTCAAGACAGAGGTCCGCTGTGCTGCCGCCGGCGTTCACATAAGCGCCGCCAAGCGCAAAAAACGATGGGTGTTTGAGTTCGACACCGTACTGGTCCAGCCCACGGGCCAGGCCGACCTCGCTGGCTCCCTCGCAGACGAGAATGGACTTTGCGAGGAACGCCTCTGGATCGTTTCGAAGGGTGCTCTGGACATCAGCGGCGGTTCCCGCACTCAGGATCTCGTGCCGAGCGCCCTGTCCCCGGACGATGAACAATTGATGACCCGACAACTCGCGCAGTGCCACGGGTGAATGCGTGGTCATGAAGACCTGCAGCGGGATGACCGGATCTTTCGCGCCCAGAGAGTCCAGAAGGCGTTTGAGGCGATGGGGCTCCAGCCCGTATTCGACTTCATCGACCAAGGCGATGGTCGCTGCCTGCGCGGCTTGGCGCTGCAGCCCTGCCACGAGCAGCCGTGAAGAGCCAGTGCCCAGCGATCTCAGCGGTATGCCGGCCGCGTTGTGAAGCGCTATGGCACCGTCACCGATCGACACGACGTGCGCGTCCAGCAGGGCTTGAGCCTGGCCAACAGGAACGCCCAGATCAGCGGCGGTGTTCGTGACAACTCGCAGGGCATCGGCGAGTTGGGCGCCCGCCTGGTTGCCGAATCCAGTTCGAGCGTCGCGCGCAGCGCTGGCCAGCTCCGCCCCCAATTCAGGCCGCTCCTCTGTGAGGCGGTTGAGAACTGAAGAGCGACTCCAGGAGAGGTGCATGCTCGCGTAGCTGCCGATTCGTGCGGGTGCCAGTGATCCACGGTGCTTCCAGGAGAGCCCGCGCTCAATGCGTTGTTCGACGGCACGTTCAGAATACAAAAGCCATGTGGGCTCAAGATCTGATGCCACCTCCATCCGCAGAGTCAGCACCGTCTCGATGTCTGCGCGCGGCTCGGGCTCTATCTGCCCAGTTGCTGCGTCATACCCACGCAGGAAATCGCTGTAGGCGTCCAGGCTCAGAAGCTCGTCGGGCAAGCCCCCCAATGTCACCGCGATGACGATGGGAGCCGTGACGTTCAGGCCAAAGAAATCCGTGTCGGAGATCCCTGCGCTTCGCCTTGCACCCAGACACAGATCAATGGCGTCAAGGATGCTGGATTTGCCGCTGTCGCCGGGCCCGATCAAGCAGTTGATGCCGGCACTGGGTGCCCAGTCAAGCGTTTTGATCGAACGGAAATTCCGAATTTCTAACCGACGGATATAGGCCACATTTCCTCCCCAGGTGAAGCGCTATTCGAATGCATCGCTGAAACCCGAGCCTAACCGACGAAGCTGCGACCCAAGGCAAAGCAATGGGCCTTCAAATTCCGATAGTAAACATCGTTTACGATCAAAGTCCTGACCAATAGCTGAATGGACGAATCGCGATGACAAGTTTTGCCGATACCTGGAAGAAGGAAGTTGCCAGAGTTGCGAAGAAGGAAATGCGAAATGAGATCGTCTCGCTACGCAAGGCAGTTGCGGCTCATCGCACCGAACTCGCCGCCGTCAAGCGCCAGCTGCATGACCTTCAGGTCGGCTTGCGCACGGCAAAACGGGCGGTTGCAAAAGCTGCCCCCGCGCTTGAGCCGCAGATGAAGACAGCCCGCGAAAAGAAGGTCAATTTGTTCGACGCCAAGGAATTCGCAGCCACCCGCCAGCGTCTGGGTCTCACGCAGGCTGAGATGGCAACCGTACTGGGTTCGTCCTCTCTGTCGGTGTACAAGTGGGAAAAGGGCAACGTCACCCCGCGCGCCAAGCAACTTGAGACCATCGCCCGCGTATCGAAGATGAGCAAATTGGCGGCGAAAAGGGCATTGGAAGCCGCCTCCTGAGGTTGCCCTCGGCAGCCGGTGATAAACCGCACCGGGCGTCCGTGATGGATTCCCACCTCCTTTGCGGCAACAAGCCCAAAGGGGGCTGTTGAGCACCACTGAGGCCCTGCAGCCAGCGGCAAACTGCAGTGCATGACAAAGACCGCAACCCCTTCTAAAAAAGCCGCCGCCGCCCTCGTGCTGCCCCAATTCGGCATGGCGCGCTTCGCCACTGCCCGAAGCAACGTGGCGCACATCGCGCCCTACGCAATCGCCCTGCGACCAGATCAGTACGGGCTTGATGGGGGGCAGCTGATGGCTGTGTTGTCGACGGTTGAGATGCAGGAACTCATTGCACAGTGGCGTCAAGGTCAAGCGGTGGGACGCACCTGGCAGGCCATCGACAACCTGCTGCGATCTGGTTGCATCGATTTGGCTGCAGCATGCGAGGCCCACCGTGAGGCAATGCAGGTGTGGGAGCGCGACTGGCAGGACATGCTGGAATACGCCAGCGTCACGGTTGACCGCATGCCCCCGGCGGACAAGGAGCGCATGCTCGAAGAGTTGCGCGCTGACTCGGTGTGCCCACCCTCGGTACGGATCAACAAGTGGGCGCACGAGTTCACGACCACGTCGCGCAAAGAGGTTCGTCGAGGCTACAAGGCGAACTGGGACACGGAGGTGCTGGCGAGCGTCCTGGGCCTGCAGCTTGAGCTGGAGCTGGGATCGCGCTGCGAGCGGATCCAGAAGCGCCTGGACAAGGGCGACTTCGGTCATCAGGCGGCCACTGCCCCGTCCACCACCTCAAGCGCCGAATCGGAAGCGATCACCGCCTGACGGCCTAACGCCACCACGTTGCGGCGCCGCTGCAGCGCCAAAAACAAAATGCCTCCGAGCGGTCATGCAGGAGGCATTTTTCGTGGTGCCCGCGAAGGGGCGGACCTTCAAGCGCTCAAGGCTGCGCGTTGGATGCCGCGGCTTCGGAACTCAGTCGCTTGTTCGAGTCAAAAAAGGCCTGTGCAGCTGCATCGCTGTCGTGTGCGAACTGCGACACGATGCAGCGGGTGAGTTTGATCAACATGCTCGTCTGCAGCGATAGGTTGGCGGCTTCCTGCAAGCTCATACCCACCGCCTTGATGTCGCCATCTTCATCCATCGCCTTGTTGATGTTGGCGAACATGTCCAGCACTTCCTGGGTGTTGATCATCATGGCGGCCGGTTCGTAGTTCGGAGCGCTCACCAGCACATCGCCGTTCGGATAGGTCTTCAGGAGCCAGCCATGGTAGAACGCGTCGCCCACGCGC
>LNFM01011620.1_pt1 | contig 11899 bp, 9 predicted proteins | sample 596031 | NCBI WGS metagenome assembly LNFM01 (sample SAMN04254537, study PRJNA301005) | activated carbon metagenome | isolation source: dual media filters at the Ann Arbor, Michigan drinking water treatment plant | place: USA: Ann Arbor | reverse complement strand
ACGCCGCGCACAAGCGGCTCACCGACATGATGGCCGCCGGCGAGAAGCTGCCGGTGGACTTCACCAACCGCTTCATCTACTACGTCGGCCCGGTCGATCCGGTGCGTGACGAGGCGGTGGGGCCGGCGGGGCCGACCACGTCGTCGCGGATGGACAAGTTCGTCGAGCCGATGCTGGCCAACACCGGCCTGCTCGGCATGGTCGGCAAGAGCGAACGCGGGCCGGTGGCGATCGAGTCGATCAAGAAGCACCGGGCGGTGTACTGCATCGCCGTGGGTGGCGCCGCCTACCTGGTGAGCAAGGCGATCCGCACGTCCAAGGTGCTGGCGTTCCCTGAACTGGGGATGGAGGCGATCTACGAGTTCGACGTCAAGGACATGCCGGTCACGGTGGCGGTGGATACCGAGGGCGGCGCCGTGCACAAGAGCGGACCGGCGACCTGGAAGATCGCCATCGAGAAGATGAAGACGGCGGTGCCGGCGTAACGTTCAGCATCGATCGACTGCACTGAACGCAATGGGCCGCTGAAATCAGCGGCCCGTTGCTTTTGTCCGGCGACTTGCTGCGTCGCTTGCGTGCGTCGCTTGCGTGCGAACGCTGCACCTCAACCTTCGACGTGCACCTCGTCGACCCACATCAGCTCGCAGGCGCCGCCGCCGCTGTCCTCGCGCGTGCGTGACGAGTTCCAGCGCCAGCCATCGGCCGCTGCCACGTCGACCAGCCAGCCGTGCAGTGTCACCACCGCGCCGGGTCGCACGCCTTCCAGTTGCTGCCGCACGTCGGCGCCCGCGGGGATCAGGTGCATGTTGGCCGAGCTGCGCACGATCTCCGCGACCGGCAGCGGCGGCTCGTTCTCCCAGCGGTAGTAGTAGAAGCGATTGCCCTGGGAAATCTTCAGGCGATCGAGCACGGCGTCGTGCGACATCGCGTCCCAGCCGAGGGCGAAGTCGATCGGCGCCAGGTCGGCCTCGCGACCCACGCGATAGCGCTCGGCCGCCAGCAGCCGCGCGCGCACCGTAAAGCGCGCGAACGGCGCGATCTGGTAGCCGTCTCGCTCGAATGCGGCACGGCGGGCGCCATCGTCCTGGCGCGGCGCGCCGACGACCGGCGTGCCGGGCAGGCGCGTGGTCGACTCCTGCTTGTGCACGCACATGGCCACACTGGCCGCCATCGCCAGCGCCGCCAGCGCCATTTTCAACGTCGATCCGTCGCCCACCGCGTCCCCGGCTGATCACTCCGGGCCCGATTACACCGACCGGCCGGCGCGTTGAAGCAGTAACAAGCGGCACGCTGGACCGGCAATTCGTCGTAACCGCCCGATGCGCAGGCGATTCGAGGAGGCGCTCCACGGCGGCGTTGATCTGCCCGCACATCGCAGGCGCCAGCCGGTGCAGGCTGGCGTTGATCGGACGTGCGCGGCGGCCACGCCGGGCGGACGATCGCGAGAGGACCGTATGAAGCAGATGCTGATCGCCTACGCCACCACCGAAGGCCAGACCCGGCGCATTGCCACCTTTCTCGCCGATGAACTGCAGCGCGGCGGCCAAGCCGTCGACCTGATCGATGTCGCCTCCCCCGCGGTGGCCAACCTGAGCCCGATCTACGCAGCGGTGATCCTGGCCGGCTCGGTCCACGCGGGCGCCCACCAGGCAGCGCTGCGCGACTTCGTCAAACACAACCGCGACTGGCTCAACGCCTGCCCGACCGCGCTGCTGTCGGTCAGCCTGACCGCCGCGCTGAGCGACGACGACAGCCGCGCCGCGTGCCGCGCCGAGGCGCAGAAGTTCCTCGATGACACCGGCCTCGTGCCCGGCGTGGTGCTGCCGGTGGCGGGCGCGCTGCCCTACACGCAATACGACTGGTTCAAGCGCTTCGCGATGAAGTCGATTGCCCGCAAGCGTGGAGGCGACACCGACACCTCGCGCGACTTCGAATACACCGACTGGTCCGCGCTGGCGGCGTTTGCGCACGAGTTCGTCGGCGCCACCGGACTGGACGCCGGCCGTTGACCGGCATGCTGCATTGCGTGCTACTTGAGCGTGCAGCCTTCGCAGGCGCCGAGTACTCGCGGAACAATCACGAAGAAATCGCAGCAATCGAACGGTCGACCAGATTCATCGTGCGACCGTCTCGGCGGCAGAGCGCAATAGCGCTCGATGCACCGGATTACCCTGACGCCAGGCGATGCGCTCCGCATCGACCGTCCACTGCACCGATCCGGCCTCCACCCACGCTGCTCCTTTCAGCAACGCTGCCCTCGCTTCGCCAGCGTGGCCGCAGGCCTGTAGTACCTCGAACGCCGTCCACCAGACATCGGCCGGCTCCTCGCACCAGATGTCCGCGTGCCCGGCCAGCCGCAAAGCCTCGCGCGCATGTTCAGCCGCGGCATCGCGCTCGCCGCGCGCGAGCGCCGCACGCGCGGCGCCATTGAGCGCGCAGCGCAGCAACCCCAGCATGCGCCGCGCACGCAGATCGGCCAGCAGCGTCTGTACTTCATCCGCCGGCGGCGACAACCAACGCAGCAACATGGCGCGCAGTTGCAGCGCCGGACCAGCCGGCAGACCCTGCTGTCCCAGCCCCGCCAGCCGTGCCGCGTCCGCGGTGGGCGACTCGCCGCGCGCGTGCTTCAAGCGCGCCGCGGCCGTGAAGAAAGACAGGTCGTGCAGCGCAAATCCCGGTGTACCTATCGGGACTGTGCACCGCGCCAGCCATTGCTCGGCCTGGTCGAGGCGGCCGATCGCCAGAAAGGCAACGACGAGGTCGCCACAGGTGGCCGCCGACGGCTCTGCGCCGTCGTCGGCCAGGACCTGCAGCATCCGGTCCAGGCGCCGTCGTCCCTCGGCCGCCTGGCCGTGTCCGATCTGCATCATCGCCAGGATTTCCATCAGGTCGGTGATCGCGCCGACACCGGCCGGCATCCGCTCGGCCAGCGCCAATGCCGCCTCACCGACCTCGAGCGCCGCGCCGAGCAGGCCGAGCGAACTGCGCACGCGCGCCAGCCGGTTGCCGATCGTGATCTTCAGCGAGACATCGCCCGCCACCGCAGGCGATTGCCAGGCCTCGGTCAGGATGGCATCGGCCTGCAGCGGCTGCCCGGCCCAGTGAAGCACGCCGCCGAGCGCCGCCTGCAGTTCGACCAGCGCCCGCGCGCCGTTCGCCGCCACCGGCGCACGCACCGCCTCGTACAGCGCGAGCGCGCGCTCGGCCGGCAGGCCGTAGGGCACGGCCGCGCAGGCAAAGCGCGCCGCCTCGGCCAGTTCGGCGCCGTCGAGCAGGTCGCGCTCCGTGCCCTGCGGACCGAGCGCATCGACCAGGCGTTGCGCCGACTGCACCGAGGCGTCCAGCTCGCGCGCGTTGATCTGCTGCGCGGTGCGCGCCATCGTCAGCAGCAGCCGTTCGCGCGGCGTGCGCGCCAGCGCATCGGCCGCATCGAGCGCGCTGCCCGCCTGCGCGTCGCGATCGCCCCGGCTCCAGCAGCGTGCCGCATCGCGCCAGGCCATCAGCTCAGCGGCGCGCGACGCCTCGCTCGGCGCACCGCCGCTCGCCAAAGCGCGCGCCGCCGCCTCGAAGTTGCGTGCCGCCTCCAGCATCTGCCAGCGGCCGCGCGCCTGTTCGGCGGCGCGCAGCCACCAAGGCGAAGCCGCCTGCCCCGCGCCGGCTGCCGCGAGGTGATGCGCGACGCTTGCCGCCGGGCCGCCCTGCGCGATCAGGTGATCGGCCACCAGCTGATGCAGCGGCGCTTCGAGCGCCGCCGGCAGCGCAGCGCGTACCGCCTCGGCCACCAGGTCGTGGCTGAAGCCGTGGCCGTGGAACACCTGCGCCGCCTCCAGCTCGGCGAACACGGGGGCCAGGCCGAGCGGCGAGCGGCCGAGCGCGGCACCGGCCAGCGCCAGCGAGAAGTCACGCTGTGCCACCGCAGCCAGTTGCGCAACCTGCAGCGCCGCCTCGGGCAGTCGCTGCAGGCGCCGCCGCAGCGACTCCAGCAGCGACGGCGGCACCGGCAGCGGCTGGCCCGGCTCCCACGAGGCAAAGCGGTCGAGCCACAGGCTCTTCATCGACTCGAGCAGGAAGGCCGGATTGCCACCGACCTGCGCGTGCAGCGCCGCGGCGAGCGCCTCCAGATCGACCTGCGGCGCCACCTCGGCGATCGGCAACTCGGACAGCAGCCCCCGTACCTCGGCGGCGCCGAGCGGGGCAAGGTCCACGCGCGCGCTGCGTCGGCTGTCCGCCAGCTGTGCCAGCAAGGCACCGCCTTCGTCCGACAGCTCGGCGTCGCGCGCGGCAAACACCGGGATCGCGCCCTGAGCCTGGCCGCGGTCCTCGTCGGCCAGCCAGGCGCCGACCAGCACGCGCATCGCGGCGATGCTCTCGTCGTCGGCGAACTGCAAGTCGTCGAACGCCAGCACGCGAAGGCCGCGCTGCGCGCAGGCCTGCAGCGCACGCGCCGCCGAACCGAGCACGCGGCGATGCTCGAGCGCCGACTTCAGGTCCGGCGCCGCACCGTCGCCCTGAGGCAGCAGCAGCGCGAGATCGCGTTGCATGGCCTCGTCCAGCGGCGGCGCAAAGCGCTTGAGCGCGGCCGCCAGCAGTCGCGCCAGCGACGCGCCGGGTAGCACGCGGTCGCCGGCGCGCGCAGCCACCCGCAGCGCCGGTTCATGCGCTGCCAGCGCCTGCATCAGCACTCGGCTCTTGCCGATGCCGCCCGGCCCGGCGACGACGACCGCATGGCGCAGATGCAGGCTGCGCTGGATGTCGGCCAGCACCGCTGCACGGCCGATCAATTGCGGCGGACGGCGCAGGGCGGCAGGCAGTACCGTCGGCGGCGCGGCGGGCGCAGCGCTCGCGAGGATCAACTTGCCGAGTTCGTTGGTCTCGGCCGACGGGCTGACGCCGAACGCGCGGCGCAGCGCCTCGCGGCACTCGTCCCAGGCGGCGATCGCGGCCGCGCGATCGCCGCGCAGGTAGCAGATCTCCATCCGCAGTCGCCAGGCCTGCTCGGACTCCGGCTCGTCGGCCAGTACCGCATCGGCCAGCGCGAGTGCCTGGTCCAGGTCGCCGTCAGCCAGGCGTACCTGCGCGTCGGCCAGCCGCTCGCGCTGTCGGTTGCGGCGCGCATCGTCGCGGCGCGTGGCCAGCCACTCGGCAAGTTCCGGCGCATCGTCGAAGTGCAGTCCGGCGAGCAGTTCGCCACCTGCTGCGGCATCGAGCACCACGCCCGGCGCAAGTTGCAGCGCGCCGACTTCCTCGGTCAGCACCTCGCCGGCGGCGCGCCGCAGTCGCGCCAGCGTCTGGCGCAGATTGGCACGCGCCTTGGCGTCGTCGCCGCCGGGCCATAGCAGTCCCGCCAGTTGCGCGCGCGCCGTCGGCCCCTGCAGATGCAGCCAGCCGAGCAACGCGGCCTCGCGCGCCGACAGCGGCAGCTCGCGGCCGTCGTCGAGCGTCAGCTGCGGCGGACCAAAGAGGTGGAGACGGGGCATGCGGGGGCGGTGGTCAACGCAGGGCGTCCTGGCCGACGACTCGTCGCTGCCGATCCGGACGGGGCGCGAGCTTAACGGCGGTAGCCCGTGGTCACACCGGCGGTCACGCCGCGGTCACGCCGGGTTTTCGAGGATGCATCCCGTCGGTTACGCCCGCGCCGTTCACGGCAGGCACCACCGAACCGCCCACCGGGCCCCACCCTGCTTGACCTCAACGGAGATCGACCATGCAACGCTTTTCCCTGAACACCCTCGCCGCCGCAACGCTGGCCACCGCGGCCCTGCTCGGCACCGGCACGGTGGCGGCGAACCAGCCGTACATCGGCGCCAGCGTCGGCCAAGCCGACTACAAGCTCGACACCACCGGCGCCACCGCGACCGACACCAAGGACACCGGCTACAAGGTCTACGGTGGCACGATGTTCACGCCGAACTTCGGCCTCGAGGCTGCGTACTTCGACCTCGGCCAGGCCACCGGCGCGGCCAGCCTGTCCGGCCTCGGCTCGATCGGCATCACCGGCAAGGCGCGCGGCGTCTCGCTGGTCGGGATCGCCGCGGCGCCGTTCGGCGACGTCGCCGTGTTCGCCAAGGCGGGCTTCGCCCACGTGCGCGGCGAAGTCCAAGCGCGCACGCCGCTCGGCAACGTGAGCCAAAGCGACTCGTCGCTGCAGCCCACCTTCGGCATCGGCGCCAGCTACGCCTTCACGTCCAACGTCAGCGCCCGCATCGAATGGGAACGCCTGCGCGTGCGCTACGCCGACGCCCTGAAGGAAGACACCGACCTCATCAGCGCGGGCGTCGCCTACCGCTTCTGACCCCGCGCACCACGACCACGACGGAGCACACCATGACGCTGTTGCATCGGACCCTCGCCGGGTTGATGACCCTGCTCGTCGCCGCCTGCGGCGGCGGCGACGGCACACCCGGCAACACGCCGGCGATCCAGGGTTTTGCCGCCAGCACGACGACGCTGTTCGTCGGCGAACGCACGCGCCTGACCGCCACCTTCACCGGCGGCCAGGGCCGCATCGAGCCCGGCATCGGTCCGGTGGCGAGCGGCGTGCCGATCGAAACACCGGCGCTGGATGCCAACCGCCGCTACACCCTCGTGGTCGAGGCGGCCGGACAGCCGATGGCGCGGCGCGACCTCGACCTCACCGTGCGCTACCGCGACCGCTACGAGCAGCTGGCCCGGACGTTCCGGGTGCAGTACCACGCCGCGGTCGCGGCCGGTGACGGCTCGGTGATCGTGTTCGGCGGCTCGCGCGGCGAACGCACCGTGTCCGACGCGATCGACCGCTTCGACCCGGTCACGCGCACGTTCACGCGCATCGGCACGCTGCGCACCGGGCGCTTTGGCCACACGGCGACGCGGCTGCCCAGTGGCGGCATCCTCGTGCTGGGCGGTGGCGTCGGTCTCGACATCGGTGCGGTGGCCGACCTCGTGGACGAGCGCACCGGCGCGGTCAGCGGCGGCGGCGCGCTGCAGCTGCCGCGCGCACGCCACGCGGCGGTTGCACTGGCCGACGGACGCGTGCTGGTCGTCGGCGGTGCCAACCGCAACTCCGTCGAGCTGTGGGACCCGGCGACCACCACCTTCCGGTTGGCCGCGGCTCGCATGGCCCACGTGCGCGAGTATCCGACCGCTACCCTGCTGGCCGACGGCCGCGTGCTGATCTCGGGCGGCAGCACCGGTGCGCTCAACTACACCTTCGCCGAGATTTTCGATCCGCGCACCGAGACCTTCACGCCCGTCGTCTCGCCGCTTACCGAGCGCCGTTACTTCCACACGGCGCAGCGGACCGCCAACGGCCGCGTGCTGCTCGTCGGCGGCGAGCACATCCACCCGGCGACGGGATTCATCGTCCCGCTGGCGAGCGTGCTGGAGTTCGATCCGGCAACCAACACGCTGGCGCGCCGCGCCGACCTCGAGACGGCGCGCTCGCTCGCAGCTGCCGTCCCGCTCGATGGCGAACTGCTGCTGTTCGGCGGCTCGACGACGCAGGAAGCCTCGGCAGCGACGGCGGCTGCCTACCGCCACAGTGGCACGCCGCGGACGCTGGCGGCGATGCCGGTGGGGCGCAACTTCCACACCGCGACTCGGATGGGTGATGGGCGGGTGCTTATCCTCGGCGGCGACAACGCCGTCGGCGATGCCGTCGATTCGGTGCTGATCTACGAGTGAACGTAAAGCGGAGCCTGACGATGAACGCAACCTCCCCTCCCCCCACACCACGCGCTCTGGCCGCGGCACTCGCCGGTGCGGCCGTGCTGTCCACCACCCTGCTGGCCGGCTGCGCCAGCCTGCCAGCCGCGCAGATGGCGCTGCCGGCACCGTTCGCCGCGAGCGCGCCGGAGCCGGTGCAGGGCATCGGCCTCGGCCGCAAGGGCGAGTTCACGCTCGGTACCGTGCGCGTGAGCTTCAGCCGCGGGCGTGATCGGCTCGAGATCTTCGAGATCGCGAGCTTTGATCGCTCGCCGGTCCGCTATGCGCTCACGCGCACGGACGGCGCGCTGATCGAGGCCTCGTGCCGCGGCCGCCAGAACACGGTCACGCTCGGCGTGCTGCAGGGCAACGCCAAGCCCTTCAGCTTCGAGTGCGAGTGGCGCCAGCATCCGCAGGGGCGCGTGGCCGGCATGACGGTGGCCGCACCCTCGTGGATCCCCGGCACGCGCGCCGAGCGCAGCGGCAACTTCACGCTCGGCGCCACCACGCTCGAGGTCAAGTCAGTGCACAACGTGCAGGGCTCGCGGCTGCCGCTGGAGCAGCCGATCGGTTACGTGATGTCGCACCAGGGCCGGCCGGTGGGCGCGATCGAGCTCAACGGCAGCACGCCACGGCTGTGGCGGCCGACGCCGTCCGATGCGCTGGCCGAACCGGTCACGCTCGCCGCGCTGGCGCTCGCCCTGCTGTGGGATCCGGCCGGCGCGGCGCCGTGACCGCGGCGCCGGTCGCAACAACGAGGAGGACGCGCATGCACCGCTTGAAGAACAAGGTCGCGCTGGTCACCGGCGCCGCGCGCGGCATCGGTGCCGCGATCTGCCGTGCCTTCGCCGACGAGGGCGCGCAGGTGATCGTCACCGACCTCGACGAGGCCGGCGCTGCCGCGGTCGCGCGCAGCATCGGCGCCGCCGCCCGTAGCCTGCGGCTCGACGTGCGCGAGGAACTGGCCTGGGTGTGCGCGATGGCGCAGGCGCTCGATGCCCATGGCCGGCTCGACGTGCTGGTCAACAACGCCGGCATCACGGGCTTCGAGGCGAGCGTAGCGCCGCACGATCCGGAGCACGCGTCGCTGGATAGCTGGCACGCGGTGCACCGGACCAACCTGGACGGCGTATTCCTCGGCTGCAAGCACGCGATCCGCGTGATGCGGCGCACCGGGCCGGACGCGAGCGGCTCGATCATCAACCTCTCGTCGCGCTCGGGCGTGGTCGGCATCCCGGCGGCCGCGGCCTATGCGTCGAGCAAGGCCGCGGTGCGCAACCACACCAAGACGGTGGCGCTGTACTGCGCCGAGCAGGGACTGCCGATCCGCTGCAACTCGATCCATCCGGCGGCGATCCTGACGCCGATGTGGGAGCCGCTGCTCGGGGATGGCCCGGGTCGCGCCGCGCGCATGGCTGCGTTCGTCGCCGACACCCCGCTGAGGCGTTTCGGCACGCCGGAGGAAGTCGCGGCGGTAGCGGTGATGCTCGCCAGCGACGAGGCGCGCTACATCACCGGCGCCGAGCTGCACGTCGATGGCGGCATCCTCGCCGGCAGCGCTGCGGTGCCGGCGGTCGGTACCGACCGTCGCTGAAACAGGGCGGCGTCCACGACGGATTCCCGCACCGCATCGGCCGCAACGAACGTGCTGCGCGGCGGCCATGCCGTCGACCTCGTCGATGTCGCTTCCCCCGCGGTAGCCAACCTGAGCCCGATCGACGCAGCGGCGTGGTCCTGCCGGTGGCCGGGGCCGCCGGCCGACCCAGTCACTGGATCCAAGGCCGCACCAGCGCTCCAGCGGCGGGCACATCACGCAGCGCGCTTCGCTGCGCCCTGCATCTGCGCCGACTCGACGACGCCCGGCGGGCAGGCAGCAAGTGCTGCGTCGATCATCGCCTGCGCGACATCGGCGGCAGAGATGGGGCGCAACTTGGCCGGAATCAGTCTGCGCAGCGGTGCCGTGACAATGTCCGCAACCCCTGAAGTCGCTGGCGCGAGCACCTGGTCCAGACGTTGGAAGTCGGCGGTTGCAACGACGAATATCGCGTCAGGAACCGCAATCGGTCGGCGCGCAAGTGCGACGACCCGGCCATAGCGCTCCGCGGCGAGCAGGCGCCGAACGACTTCCCGACCAACCAAGCCCGTCGCTCCGGCAACTACCGCAGCGCGTTGCACGCAGTTGCTTATTCCGTCTTGCATTGCTCTCGCCTGAGTGATCGACGCCTTCAGCCTGCGTCGATCATGCGCGCATGGTGCACGAGGCAAGGCTTCATGCCGGACCCGTCACGCTGGACGCCGCGCGTCAAATCGGCTTGAATGCCCGGACCGCGGCGATCTGCGGACCGCGACAACTGGCCAGACGCGGCAGGTCGAGACCATACCCGGGGACTGACAAAGTCAGCTGAGGAACCCCGCATGTCTTCAGGAGGAGGTGATTTCATGATGAAGCCCGTTATCGGAACGCCCGTTGCGTTCGTCAACGTCAGTGACCGCGAACGTGCGCTGGCCTTCTACCAAGGCGTTCTGGGCTTCGCAGTCCGCAGCTCCGATGCCTTCGGAGATTTTCTGCAGCTCGACGGTGCCCTCCTCAGGGTCACGGCACTGCCCGATCACAAGGCGCACCCGCATCCGGTGCTTGGCTGGAACGTTGCCGACATCGTCACGACCGCAGCTGTCCTCCGCGATCGAGGCATTTCATTCACCGTCTACGACGGCATCGGCCAGGATGAGCTCGGCATCTGGACAGCGCCAGACGGACAGGCAAAGGTCGCCTGGTTCTCGGATCCGGACGGCAACGTACTGTCGATCTCCCAAGCCTGACCAGACCAACGTGGATCTTTGGCGCGATCGAATTGCGTCGAGGCCGCGTCGGCGCTTGCTGCGCTGAGCGGCTGCGGTATTCGAAACAGCGAGGCGCGTCACCAGCGATCCGCGATGCCCCCTCTCGTGGGCACCTGCATTGCCCGCAAAGCGGAGCGAAGTCAGAGCAAAGAAGAGTGACGTGAACGCGGGCGCCCGGCACCTGACTGCATCAGCAGCGCTGGTGGGCTGGCTGTTGGGCGGTCTGTTGGTCAGCCACGGCGCCGCGGCCGCTGACACCCCGGTCGGCGCAACCCTTGCCGCGGCCCGCTGCGCAACCTGCCACTCGTCGACCGAGACGATCCACTCCATGGTGCCGCTCCTGGAAGGGCAGCCAAAGGAGTTCGTTCTTTCCCAGTGGCGTGCTTTTCGGGAGCGCAAGCGAACCGCCCCGGCCATGGTGAGTCTTGCCGCGGAGTTGCGCGAGGAAGACGTCGTGGCCCTCGCCGAGCACTATGCGGCTCTGATTCCGCCTCGCGTCGAGGAACGGTCGGGCAGTGAGGTCGGCCGCGCATTGGCCGACCGTCTGAAGTGTGCCGATTGCCACGGTTCAGCGCTGCAAGGGACGAACGAAGGCGCTGCGCGGCTGGCCGGACAAAAGGCGCGTTACACCGCCTGGTCATTGCTCTTGATGCGGGCAGGCACCCGCTCCCACGGAAGCGCCGGCAAGCCGGATCCGCTCGTCGAAAACCTGAACAACGCCGAGATCGACGCGCTCGCCGCGCACTTCGCGTCTCTCCGCTGACCTTCCTCGTCGCTCGCTTGGTGGCTGGCGATAGACCGCCAGGAGGAACATGAGCGGCGCGGGTGCGGGCTCAGCGAGGACGCTGACACACCATCGCCAGCCACGCCTGCTGCTCGCGCGGCACGCCGGGCGGGCGGAAGTAGTGCTCGCGCTCGACGAAGCCCGCCGCCTGCAGCGACGCGCGCCAGCCCGCCACATCGCGCCAGATGCCGTAGCGGTGGCCGTACCAGCCCTCCTCGTTCGGCCCGCGTGGATTGGAGCAGAACAGCACGCCCCCGGGTTTCAGCGTGGCATGCAACTGGCGCAGCACGCGCGGCAGTTCCTGCCCCGGCACGTGAAACAGCGAGGCGTTGCAGAACACGCCGTCGAAGTGCGCGTCGGGCAGGTCGAGCCCGAGAAAACTCTGGTGCCAGACCTCGCAGCCGGTGTCGGCGCGCGCCATCGCCACGAAGCCGGCCGCACCGTCGAGGCCGATCGCGCGATGACCCAGGCGCGCGAAGGTCTTGAGATCGCGCCCGGGGCCGCAGCCGAAGTCGAGGATCGTGAACGGCGGCGGCGCCTCGATGTGGCGCAGCAGCGCGTCGATGTTCTGGCTGACATCGTGGTCGGCCG
>LNFM01011619.1_pt1 | contig 11899 bp, 13 predicted proteins | sample 596031 | NCBI WGS metagenome assembly LNFM01 (sample SAMN04254537, study PRJNA301005) | activated carbon metagenome | isolation source: dual media filters at the Ann Arbor, Michigan drinking water treatment plant | place: USA: Ann Arbor | reverse complement strand
CGGCCAAACAAGCGTTTTGGAGAGTGTGGGTTGATTGATGGGTACGCTCAACGGCGCATTAAATTAATCAACGATTTCAAGGGTGAGTGGCGGACCCGGAGCGACTGGCATGGGTAAGCAAAATCAACAGCTTACCCTGTCAAACCTACCCATTCGCCACCATTGAAAAACAAGGAAAATTCCCGAGTTTGTCAAACCTTCCGGGGTAACGATAACCCAAAAAGGAACAGCCGCCCCGCTGGCACGGGAACGGCTGTCGGAAGGTCTCAACGTGGAACGATCTATAGCACAAAACGCCCCTATCGGGCAACCTCTGGCCGAACTTCTGGACATGGGCGTGGCGCTGCATTGGCTGCACCCTGGTCAGAAACGACCCATCGCCGATGGCTGGTCAACCGCCGCACGGGCTACACGGGCTGACCTGGATGCCCAGTACATTGAAGGGGCCAACGTCGGAATCCGGCTAGGGGAACCTTCGAAGACCCCGGCGGGCTACTTGCACTTGATCGATCTCGACATTCGCACGCCCGAGGCAGCGGCAGAAGCTTGGGCAACCGCGCGGCGTCTGGTCCCCACGCTGGACGAATTGCCGACTGTGATAAGCGGGTCAGAGACCGGCCGACACTTCTACTTCTGGTCTGAGGTCCCGCTTCGATCCGAGAAGCTGGCCAAGTCAGATGAGCGTTTGAGCGATGGCCGACGGGCTTGGGAGATCGAGTTGTTCGGCACGGGCAAGCAAGCAGTGCTGCCCCCGTCTATCCATCCGGACACTGGCAAGCCGTACCGCTGGCAACGGCCGATCTTTCCGGAACTGTTGGATCTCGGAGTCGTCCCGACTCTGACCTTCCCGCAAGACGTCCGCCCGGCGGCAGATGATCCGGAAAATGACTGGGATTGGGGCAAGCCTGATCCCGACTGGCAGCGCATCCGCAAGGCGCTGGGGAAGATCAAAGACGCTTCCGATCGGGACACTTGGCTAAAGATCGGCATGGCCTTGAAGGACGTTTCCAGCGGGTCAGAGGAACATGCGGCAGAGGGCTTCCGCCTCTGGTGCAAGTGGTCCCAACGCTGCCCCGAGAAGTATTCCGAGAAAGCCCAGCGGCAGACGTGGCGCAGCTTCAAAAGATCGGGCACGGGTATCGGTACTCTATTCCAGATTGCGAAGGAATGGGGCTGGACCGGTGAAGCCGAGATCCCGCCCGCCCCGCCTTCCCGACTGACCTTCCTCAGCCCGGCCGACTGTGAAGCCGCACCGTCGCGGGGCTATGTGATCAAGGGCCTTATCGCGCCTGGCGACGTGGGATGCATCTTCGGCGCCCCGGGTGCCGGGAAGTCCCTGCTATCGCCGTTCCTGGCCTATGCCGTGGCGCAAGGGCGGGAAGCCTTCGGGCAGCGTGTCCGGGCCGGTGGGGCGTTCTACGTCGCGGCTGAAGACCCCCACGGCATGAGGGGCCGAGTCCGCGCGCTGAAGGCAGCCTACGGGGACGCCCCGGGCTTCCGGCTGGTGGAAGGTGTCAGCAACCTGCACCCGGACGCCCCGGACGTGACCGCGCTGCTAGAGGCGATAGAGACCCAGAAGCCTGCAATCGTCTTTGTCGACACGCTGGCCATGGCCTTCCCGGGCTTGGAAGAGAACAGCGCCGAGTCGATGGGCAACGTTGTGGCCGTCGCGCGGAAGCTGGCAGAGGGCGGCGCGGCCGTGGTGCTGGTGCATCACGATACCAAGGCAGAGACCGGAACCCCGCGCGGGCACTCGATCCTGAACGGGGCGCTAGACGTGGCCTTGCATGTGAAGCGGGATGACGAGTCCGGGATTGTCCGGGCAAAGCTGACAAAGAATAGAAACGGCCCGTGCGATCTGGATATTGCCTTCAGCATCGCGACCGAAGACGGAGGGACCGATGAAGACGGGGATACGATCACTCTGCCCCGTTGCCGCGAACTGTCGGCTGACCCAATGCGGGTGAAGCTGACCGACCGACAAGCGGCGGCGGCGGCAATCCTAAAATGCATTGTGATTGATGATCCTTCAGGATTGATCCCGGAAAGCCGGTGGAGAGACGCTTGCGTGGTAGAAGGGGCGTTGTCCGACAGCCCGAACAAAGAGTCGCGGGGCGCCATCTTCCGCACCACAAGGAAAGAACTTGCCGAATGCGGGGCGATTGTTCGTCTGGTGCCTGAAGGCAAGACTGAGATGCACGTTCGCCTGAGTGATTTCATGGGGCTGGACGACTTTGACGACCTACCCGAACAGGGCGAACAGGGGGCGAATCCTGCCGAATGTTCGGTCAAAGAGTGGCCCGGTCAATGGCTGGGGGAGGCCGAACATAAGCCAACCCCTCTCCCCTTTAGGGGAGGGTTGGATTGTTCGCCCCTGCCAGACCCGAATTCCGATCCTTTGGCGGAGTTGCTGGGATGAAGGGCATCATTGATCACGTTCGATCATCCATCTCCCTTGGGTCCTTCCCGGTGGGGCCGGGTTGCGGGGGACGCGGACCCCAAAAGAAAGCGCTATGCAAATGAAATCGAAAATTGACTCACTTCCACTTGGGGCAAATGACCCCTTGGCGGACCTGCTTGGCGGCCCGATCAATTCAAATCCATCTCCCGTTTCCAGCGACCAAATCAGCGAAACCGACCTGGCCGACTTGCTGGGGCTGACTGCCAGCCGAATTCGGACCCTGACCCGCGACGGAATCCTTAAACGGGTGGCACCAGCGACCTATGACCGGCGGGAAGCCGTCCGGGCCTATTGCCACGCTTTACGGGAAGCCCTCACAAAAAAGGGACACGCTTCCAAGGGCGGTGACGCCATGGCAGCCGAGAAGCTGCGCCTTGCGGCTGCTTTGGCAGAGAAGGCGGAAAGGGCAAACGCCGCTGCCCGTGGCGAGTTGATCCCGGCTGCCCAAGTGGCGCGGGAATGGTCCGAGGTGCTGCGCGGGGTCCGGGCTGGGCTGCTTTCGCTTCCGTCGCGGGTAGGGTCACGTCTGGGGCATCTGACCCCGCACGATCTGAGCGAGATTGACCGGGAAATCCGCAGCACGTTGCATGATCTTTCAGGGGCCGAAGATGGAAGCAATTGAACTTGTCCGCCGATCGGCGCTTGCCGCGCTGAAGCCCCCGCCGCGATCGAACCTGTCGCAATGGATTGAATCCGAGATGCGGTTGCCGGAAGGTGTCAGCGCCACGCCCGGCCCTGTCCGTCTCTGGCCTTTCCAGCGGGCAATCGCGGATGCGATCAGCGACCCAGCTATTGAGCGGGTGACGCTGGTCAAGCCGGTGCGGGTGGGCCTGTCGACTCTGATCACTGGGGCGGTTGCGTCATTCGTGGCAAATGAACCTTCGCCGATCCTGGTGCTGTTGCCGACCGAAGCCGACTGCCGAGACTATGTGGTGTCGGACCTTGAACCGATCTTCGAAGCGACCCCGAGCATTGCCGGGCTACTGGCAGCCGAGGCGGACGAGTCCGGGCGCAATACCCTTTTGTCCCGGCGCTTCCCGGGCGGGTCTCTGAAGATCGTGGCAGCCAAGGCGCCCCGCAACCTTCGCCGCCACAACGTGCGCATCCTGCTAATCGATGAAGCAGACGCCATGGAAAACACGGCAGAGGGTAGCCCGATCACTCTGGCAGAACGGCGGACTCTGTCCTTCGGCAATCGCAAGATCATTTTGGGCAGCACCCCGACCCATGACTCAACATCGCACGTCTTGCGGGCCTATGCCGCTTCCGATCAACGAGTCTTTGAAGTGCCTTGCCCTGAGTGCGGGGCCTTTTCGGAGATCCTTTGGCAGCATATCGAGTGGCAGCCCGATCGGCCGGAGACGGCCGCGTTCCGCTGCCCGCATTGCGCGGAACTGGTGCCCGAACGGTTCAAGGCTTCTATGGTCGCGGATGGCGCCTGGAGGGCAACCCGTCCAGAGGTGAAGGGCCATGCAGGCTTCCGATTGAACGCCTTGGTCTCGACTCTGGCCAATGCGTCTTGGGGCAAGCTGGCAGCGGAATTCCTACAGGCGAAGGGGCAGCCCGACACGCTGCAAGTTTTCGTCAATACGATCCTTGGGCAGGGCTGGCGCGAGGCAGCCGACGAAGCCGACCCGGATGCAATCGCCGCCCGCGCCGAAGACTTTGGGTTAGATGCAATCCCGCCCGAGGCCCTGGCGATCACGGCCGGAGTCGACGTTCAACACGACCGGCTGGAGGTGACCCATACCGGACATGGGCGGGAAGCTGCCTTCGTGCTGGGGCATTCGGTGATCTGGGGCAGCCCGGGCGACGACTCGACGTGGGCCGAACTGGACGAACTGCTAAAGACCACATTCAAGCATCCGGGCGGCGGGACGCTGAAACTAGATGCTGCGATCATTGACTCCGGGGATGGGGCTTGGACTGCCAAGGTCTATGACTACTGCCGCGCCCGTTTCGCCCGGAAGATACTTGCCGGGAAGGGGGTGGCAGGTAACCGCCCGCCCCTGCAGCGATCAAGCGCGAAGGGTCTTCCGTTGTTCCTTGTCGGCGTGGACGGGCTGAAGTCTCAAATCTTGCAACGCCTCACCCGTGGCCAGACGATCCGATTCAGCAACCGGCTTGAAGCGGACTACTATGAGCAGGTCACTTCGGAGCGGGCGGTTGTGCGGTACGTCAAAGGGGCGCCGGTACGGCGGTTTGAGCGGATACCGGGGCGCCGGGCCGAGGCGTTGGACTGCCTTGTGTATGCGCTGGCAGCCCGACACGCCCTGAACGTGAACCTTGATAGGCGAGAGGCGGAAGTCTCAACTATGGCGGCGCCAAAGAAAGCTGATAGAGTAGTTCGAAGCAAGTGGCTGGAACAATAGGAATAGCGTGGACAAATCCGATCTGCTTTTTGACTCAACAAGGCAAGCATCCGACAAGGAAGTTAGACGCCTTTTGCTGTTCAAAGAAAGGGCTGAAGAACTCTTGAACAATTACAGAGACGCAGTGGAAGGTAGGTCCACGATCAGCATTTCGATCATTAATGAGCCTGACAAGCCGCTGGCCGCGACCGGTTTGGGAATAGACCGGCATCGGATTAAGGGGCTTCTGATGGACTACCGTCCGATGCAAGCGCCACAGGAAGACGTAAACTTTAGTAAGACTTGTGATCTAGTGGCCGAGATGTTTTCCCAGCCGGAAGTGTCCAATATGCTAGATAGGAACCTGTCAATATGGAGCGATACGGAACACCTTTCAGGCTGGAAGAACTATGAGTTTAGCGATCTGGTCTCCACACTGTTCAATGCACAATTATTCCACTCTGATCTGAGCAAGCAAGCCAAGTTAAGAGAGGTGCAACAAGCATTCGACGCGGAATCGCTTTCAACCTTGCTTTTCTTGGGAGTGCAGCGGAGATGCGCAGCTATTCGTAACATTCTGTATTGCTTGGCTCCATTCGATCTAAATTGCCATAGAATCAGAATTCCGCTGCAAGCAGCAAAGCCGAAAAGTTCGTAGCTTTTACTAGGTTGTCGCAGCGGTAGGGAACTTCCGAGACCCAGAGACTTCCGTCAAGCTGGCACATGTGGCCCGGTTCAAATCCGTTTTCCCGCTGGAAAACTGCCGGGTGATACGCGGGGAACTGTCCGACCGCAGCGCCAATCCAAATTGGCTGATCATTAACTTGCAGCATCTTTCGACTCCATCTGTTTCGATAGAATCAGCATGTGGGAAGATCGAATTAATTTCAAGAAACGTCTAAATTGAGATTCACGGCAAAAGTGAATTAGGCAAAGGCCACATCAAGGTTGGATTCCGTGATTGGGATACCGTCCGCCCGCATCCGGGCGGCGACAAGCGCAACAGCGACTTCGAAGGGCAGTCCTGCCTTCGCGAGGTTGCGCACCATCTTTCGAAGCTGCCCAGTCTGAGACTGACTCATGTCTTGCCCTTTCGCTTAGCGGCAGGGGGCGGCCGGACTCTGCTAAAGCGTAGCCGCCCCCTGCCTTGGCACCGTTACCCCTCCCCAGGGGTACTCCCGACCACCATCAAGAAGCAGGGAGTGGAACCTGTATACGGCAGCGCTTCGATTCGGTCAAACACATACGGTTAACCGAATCCGGTTGATACGAATCGCGTCTCTCGCTATGGGTGATCCCAAGCCGCCAAGAGGGAACGCCATGAAGATCGAGTACACTTCCACAGAGATTGCCCGCTGCCTGTGTGCAGCCGACGCCCTGGAAGAAGGGAGTCATCCTGAGATCATTCGCCGGGTAAAGCATCTCTCGGAACGGAAGGTGCTGCAGCCCCTGCGGTCGATCGATGCACGCGGAACTTTCGTGTTTTCCCGCTTGGAGGTGTTCCGGGCGGCGCTGGCCTGCGAGATCATGGGTCTAGGCTTGTTCGCGCCTGCGATCGAAGCCGCCATGAGCGCCGCTGCCATTGATCATCCGATTGGGGGAAAGGTTGCCCCGTCCCGGAAGATGGCCGCCGGTGTCGTTTCGCGCGGGGGGCTTCGCAATGCGATTGCGGGCGTATCGATGGGTGAAGACTGGAATCTTCACATCTGGCGCCAGCCGCCCGGCGTGGTCACGCCGGAAGAACTTCGCGCTGTCTTCGCATGGGCAGAGATCCCTGTAACGGAAATCGTCGCGCTTTCGAAGGCGGCTGAGGCCGGTGGGGTCCGCCCGGTGCGTTCGCGCGCGGTTGTGGAACTACGCCCGATCTTTGAACGCCTCTTGGTTCTGGTTGGTGATCCCGAATGAAGCTGCTTTCCCGCATCTTCGGCAAGCCCGAACCCGCGCCAGTCCGTCGCTTTGACGGGGCGGCCGGGGGCCGTCGGGGATTCGGGGTGGGCACCTTCGGCAGGATCAATCCTGAGACTGCGGCGGCCGGTGCTGCCCTTCGGTCGCGGGCTTCGTATCTGGCCATGAATAATCCGTGGATTGCCAATGCCGTTGGCAACTTGGCCGGGGCGCTTGTCGGACCGGGAATTCAGCCGTCCGCCAAGCATCCGGAAGCCGAGATCCGGAAGTCGCTGAACCGCTACTTTGCCGACTGGTGCATCCGTGCAGACGCCGAAGGGCGGACGGATTTTGCCGGGCTTCAGGTGGCAATTGCCGACTCAATGGTTAAGGCCGGTGAAGCCCTTGCCCTGATCAGCGAGACGGCGGACGGGCCGCGCCTTCGGGTGCTTCCGCCGGAACTTCTGGACGAGTCCAAATCGGCTGAATTGAACAATGGGCGGGCAATCTTTTCGGGCGTGGAACTGGACGCGACCGGGCGGCGGGCTGCTTATTGGATTGTGCCTGAGCGACCCGGGCAGGTCTGGCAGACTTACTCGCCTTCGGTTCGGATCGAAGCCGAGTCCGTGCTGCACGTTTTCAAGCCACTGGCCCCCGGGCAGTTGCGCGGGGTCAGTTGGCTTGCGCCGGTGATCTTGCCCGCATCCGACTTCGACAAGCTTTGTGATGCCCTGTTGAAGGGTGCGCAAGTCGCGGCGATGCATGCGGGCTTTATCACAGACATGAACGGGACCGGGGAACCCTACTATGACGGGGAGACCCCTAGCCTTGAACCGGGCGCCCTGATCCGGCTTCCGAATGGCACCGACATCAAATTCAACTCGCCTGCCCAGTCGCAACAGGTCGCCGAATTCCTGAAGCTTAACCTTCGGCAACTGGCGGCCGGGCTGGGGCTGCCTGATCATATGCTATCTGGTGACCTGTCCGGGGCCAACTATTCAAGCTTGCGGGCGGGGCTTCTGCCCTTCCGGCAACGCATGGAACAGGTCCAGTACACGGTTCTGGTCCCGCAATTCCTGGCCCCCGTTTGGCGCGCCGTAATCTTGCACGGAGTCCTTTCCGGCGATCTGGACGCCCCGGGCTTCGAAGCCAGCCCGGAGTCCTATCTGCAAGCCGATTGGCTGCCCCCGAAACCGCTGCAAGTGGACCCCCTGAAGGACGTGACCGCGACGAAAGCGGAACTGGACGCGGGCCTTACCAGCCGCCGGAAGGCCGTGGCCGAACGCGGCTGGAATCTGGACGATCTCGACGCGGAAATTGCAGCCGAGAAGGGGGCGCCAAATGAAGGCGGCTGACTTCAAGCCCGGCTGGCGACGGCACATCCAAGCGGACGATCAGAAGCCGGTCACCCTGTCGCGTCCGCCTTGGGAAAAAGAAAAGGACTCGAGCAATGAGCGCGATTGATCTGACCCGGGCAGCGACCTTCACCCCTTCGACGTGGAACGCTGAAGCCGGAACCATCGAAGCCGTTATCAGCACGTTTGCTGATGTGGTGCGGCGCGATGCCAAGGGCGCGTTTTTGGAGCGGCTGGACCCGGCTGGGCTGGACCTGACCGCCTTGGACGGGGCCCCGCTGCTTGATGGCCACCAGAGCGAGTCGGCGAAGAATGTGATCGGGGTAATCACGGGCCACAGGTTCGAAGGCGAAAAGCTGGTGGCGACAATCCAGCTTTCCGGCGCGGCGGACGCTGCCCCGATTGTGGCGCGTATCGCGGAAGGCACGGTTCGGGGAGTCTCGATCGGCTACCGGGTCAGCAAGTGGGAAGATGAGGTTGACCCCATCACGAAAGGCAGAATCCGCCGGGCAGTCGCCTGGTCGATCTCCGAGGCCTCTGCCGTGCCGATCGGCGCGGACAAGGGCGCCAAATTCAGAAACCAGCAAGAGGCAGAGACCATGAGCACCACGACCGAAGACCGGGCAGAGACCCGGAAAGAGATCCGGGCAATCGCCCGGGCTGCCAACCTTCCCGCCGATTGGGCAGATGGGCAAATCGATGCAGACGCAACAGTGACCGAGGTTCGGGCGGCTGCCTTCGATGAAATCCAGAAGCGCGGCGCCAACCTGCCGAAAATCAAGGTCGGGCCGTCGCATGAAGACCCCGCCGCGACCATGCAGCATCGGGCGGACGCCCTGCATTCCCGGCTGACCGGCGCCAAGCCGACCGATCAGGCGCGGCCTTTCATGGCCGAGTCCTTGCGTGACATGGCACGGGCGGCAGTGGAAGCCTCTGGCCAGTCCACGCGGGGCATGGACGCGGACTCGCTGTTCCGGGCGGCAATCCACGGCACCAGCGACTTCCCGAACCTGTTGAACGCGACCGGCAACCGGGTGCTGATGGACGCCTATCAGGTGGCAGCTTCGCCGATCCGCGCGCTTGCCCGGCAAACCACGCTTGCCGACTTCCGGCCCGCGTCCAAACTGAAGCTGTCCGACGTGGGGGCGCTGCAGGAACTGTCCGAACAAGGCGAGATCAAGCATACGACTCGCGGCGAAGCGGTTGAGTCCTACAGCCTGAAAACCTACGCGACCCAATTCAGCATCAGCCGCAAGGCGCTGATCAACGATGACCTTGGGGCGTTCCGCGACTGGGGCGCGACCGCTGGGCGGATGGCGGCAGAGACGGAAGCCAACGTCCTGGTCGGCTTGCTTCTTTCCAACCCGATCATGGGCGAAGACGGGGAAAACCTGTTCGACTCTGCCCACGGCAACCTTGGTACGGCGGGTGCCTTGAACGTCGCCAATCTGGGGCTTGCCCGGAAAGCCATGCGCGGGATGAAAGGTCTCGACGGCAAGACGCCGATCAACGCGACCCCGCGTCATCTTGTGGTCGGGCCGGAACTGGAAACCACGGCAGAGCAAGTCTTGGCTTCGATTTACGCCGCGACCGTGGATGACGTGAACCCGTTCGGGGGCAAGCTGTCCCTGTTGGTCGAACCCCGGATCACGGGCAACCGCTGGTACGTCTTCGCAGACCCCGCCGCGCTGCCTTGCTTCGAATACGCCTATCTGTCTTCGGCCCAAGGTCCGCAGATGGCTTCGCGCGAAGGCTGGGACGTGCTGGGCATGGAATACCGGGTTGTTCTCGACTTCGGTGCTGGCGCGACTGACTGGCGCGGCGGCTACCTGAATCCGGGGGTCTAAGTGGCAACGCTGGCCCAGCTTCAGGACTGGCGCGACCGGCTGAAGGACGCCCGCTATTCGGGCGTCCGACGGGTCCGGGACTCCAATGGCGAGGAAGTGGAATACAGGTCGGACATCGACCTTACCCGCGCCCTTGCCGCCGTTGAATCCGAGATTGCCGGGGCATCACGCCCACGGCAGTCGATCATCTATCCACTCACAAGCAAAGGGGTCTGACATGGCCACGAATTTCGTACAGGCGGGAAGCCAAATCACCATCCCGGCGCCGGAACTGGTTTCCAGTGGCGGAGTCGTCATCGCGGGCAGCATCGCGGGCGTCGCCCTTGGCAGCGCATCGGCTGGGCAGCCGGTTGACGTGGCCGTCACTGGCATCTGGGAACTGCCCAAGGTTGGGGCGCAAACCCTGAGCCTTGGGGAACCCGTCTACTGGGATGCGACCGCCGATCTGGTGACTGAGACCGCCAGCGGCAACACCCGACTCGGGACCGTAGCCAAGGCCGCAGGGCCGGGTGTCGCAACCGTGGCCGTCCGCCTGGTCTCGATCTGATGACCGCCCCACGCGCCATAGAACCGCCCGCAAAGCGGATGCTGTCGCGCGTGGAGGCGGCTGCTTATTGCGGTGTCAGCCCAAGCACTCTGGACAAGATGCTGAAGGAAGGGCTGATCCCGTCACCCATCAAATTTTTAACCTGCAACCGGTTCGATCTGCGCAAGCTTGACGCGGCGCTGGACGCCCTGTCGGGAACCGTGTCCGAGCGGATCGAACCTAACGAATGGGATGAAGTGTAATGTCGAAACAGCTTCGGAAGCCGCCAAAATACTGCCAAGGCTTCGAAGACCGGCATGGAAAAATCCGCTGGTACTACCGGCGCCCCGGCTTCCCGCGCGTTCCCCTTACGGGACTGCCCTGGTCGCCTGAATTCATGGCGGCATATGAGAAGGCGGCCCAAGGTGAGAAGATCAGCGCCGGCAGATCGAAAGTCATTCCCGGGTCGGTCAATGCGCTGGTCGCCAGCTTCTACCGGACTTCGGAATGGAAGGGGCTGGGGGAGTCTACCAAGACGACCTATCGCGGCATCATTGAACGCTTTCGGGCCGATCACGGCGACAAGCGAGTCGCGAAGATGGAACGGCAGCACGTTCAGAAGATCATCGGTGCGAAGGCTGAGACCCCGGCGGCCGCGAACAATATGCTTCGAATGGTGCATCTCTTGATGCAACACGCGATCGATCTGGAATGGCGGCGGGACGACCCGACCACGGGAGTCCGCAAGATCAAGAACAAGACCGAGGGTTTTGCCACTTGGGATGAAGCGCAGATTGACCTTTTCATGGCGCATCATCGACCCGGAACCCGCGCGCATCTGGCCTTCTGCCTGTTGCTCTACACGGGGCAGCGCCGCAGCGACGTTGTGCGGATGGGGCGTCAACATGTCCGAGATGGAGCGTTGACCATCGTCCAACAGAAGACCGGGCAGGAAGTGTCGGTCCCTGTGCATCCGATCTTGGCAGCGGCGATCAATGCCGTCCCGCGCGACAATCTCGCCTTTCTAACGACCGCCCAAGGCAAGCCCTTTACCCCGCCCGGCTTCACGAACTGGTTTCGAAACATGGTGCGCGAAGTGAAAGGGCTGCCTGAAGGCCTTTCGCCCCACGGACTCCGCAAGGCGATCTGCCGCCGACTCGCGGAAGCGGGCTGCACCCCGCATGAAATCATGTCGATCAGCGGCCACAAAAGCTTGCAGGAAGTGACTCGCTACACCGCGAAAGCGTCCCGAGTCCGTATGGCGGAGACGGCAATGGCATCAATCGGAGGATCGAAAGAAGAACAAACGACTGTCAAACCAGCCGTGAAGGTTTGACAAAATGCCCGGCAGGACATTGAAATTCAAAGGAATTTTTTGAGGGTGGCGGACCCGGAGCGATTCGAACGCCCGACCCTCAGATTCGTAGTCTGATGCTCTATCCAGCTGAGCTACGGGTCCGCAATGTCGGGCGATG
>LNFM01012802.1_pt1 | contig 11900 bp, 13 predicted proteins | sample 596031 | NCBI WGS metagenome assembly LNFM01 (sample SAMN04254537, study PRJNA301005) | activated carbon metagenome | isolation source: dual media filters at the Ann Arbor, Michigan drinking water treatment plant | place: USA: Ann Arbor | reverse complement strand
GCATGCGGCTGGGGATCATGGTCTATCTGTCCGACGCCGACAGCGCCGACTTCACCGAGCTGAAGACCGTGCTGGAAGCCACCCAGGGCAATCTGTCGGTCCACCTCAAGAAGCTGGAGGAGGCGGGCTTCGTCGCCATCGCCAAGAGCTTCAGGGACAACAAGCCCCTGACCCGGGTCTCGATCACGCCGGAGGGCCGCAAGGCGTTCGGCGCCTACCTGGACGCCATCGGCAGTCTGATCGGCGGCAAGGACTGATGGCGCCGCCCCAAAGGCGATCCCGCGTCATGGGCATCGTCAATGTCACGCCCGACAGCTTCTCCGACGGTGGCCGGCTGGCCTCGGTCGAGGCGGCGGTGGCGCACGGCCTGCGGCTGGTCGAACAGGGCGTCGACATCCTCGACATCGGCGGCGAAAGCACGCGACCCGGCGCCGAACCGGTCGCCGAGGCCGAGGAGATTGCCCGCGTTGTCCCGGTCATCGAAGGCCTGCGCGCCCACTGGGCCGGCCCGATCAGCATCGACACCATGAAGCCCGCCGTCGCCCGCGCCGCCGTCGCCGCCGGGGCGACGATGTGGAACCGGCCACGGCCGCCGAGCTCGGCTGCGAGGTGGTGCTGATGCATATGCGGGGCGAGCCGCGCACCATGCAGGCTGATCCGCAGTACGGTGATGTGGTCGCCGAGGTCGCGGACTGGCTCGTCGCCCGGGCGGACGCGGCGATGGCCGCAGGGGTGGCGCGGGGCCGGATCTGGCTCGATCCCGGGATCGGCTTCGGCAAGACAGCCACCCACAATCTGGCGCTGACGGCGCAACTGGAGCGGTTGGCCGCGACCGGCTTCCCCGTGCTGTACGGAGCCAGCCGCAAGCGGACGATCCAGTCGGTCGACCCGACGGCGACCGATCCGGCCGACCGGCTCGGCGGGTCGCTGGCGCTGGCGCTGGCGGCGGCCCGGGCAGGGGCCTCCATCCTCCGCGTCCACGACGTGCGCGAGACGGTGCAGGCGCTGGGACTTGTCCGTTCGGCCGCTCTGCCGCATGGGAGGGACATGCCCGACCAGCCCCCCTACCGCGGACGCGTCCTGATCATCGCCGGCTCGGATTCCGGCGGCGGCGCGGGACTCCAGGCCGACATCAAGGCCGTGACCCTGCTAGGCGGATACGCCGCCACGGCCATCACGGCGATCACGGTGCAGAACACCCTCGGCGTTCACGGCGTGCATCCCCTGCCGCTGGACCTGATCGAGGCGCAGGCGCGGGCCGTGCTGGACGATATCGGCACCGATGCGATCAAGACCGGCATGCTCGGGTCGACGGCGGTGGTCGAGCGGGTCGCCGCCATTCTCGATTCGTCGGACGCGCCCGCGGTCGTCGACCCGGTCATGATCGCCAAGGGCGGCGCGGCCCTGCTGGCGGACGATGCCGTGGCCGCCGTGCGGTCGCTGATGATTCCCCGGGCGGCCCTGCTGACCCCCAATGCCCCCGAGGCCGAGGCGCTGACGGGCATCACGGTCGCCGATCTCGACGGCCAGCGCCGCGCCGGCGAGGCCCTGCTGGCCATGGGCGCGCGGGCCGTGCTGATGAAGGGCGGCCATGTGCCGGGCGAGACCGTGGTCGACCTGCTGCTGACCCCGTCCGGCGAGACCCTGCTGGAAGGCGAGCGGTTCGATACGCGCAACACCCACGGCACGGGCTGCACCCTGGCCAGCGCCTGCGCCGCGGGCCTGGCCAAGGGCCTGCCGCTCGAGGCCGCCGTGGCCGAGGCCTGGGCCTATGTCGCAGAAGCCATCCGCCGGGCGCCGGGGCTGGGCGGAGGACACGGGCCGCTGGACCATGGCTGGCCGCTGAGGCGCGACGCATGAGCGGCCTTGAAGCGCGGCTGGTGGAGATCGTTCGCGCCGACCCCGGCCTGATGCACGTCCTGACGATCGTGCGGGACCAAGGACCTGCCGGACTGGCGCATCTTCTCGGGAGCGGTCTACCAGAGCGTCTGGAACGCCCTGACCGGGCGACCGGCGGGCTACGGCGTGCGCGACTATGACGTCGGCTATTTCGATCCGGACACCAGCTGGGACGCGGAGGACGTGGTCATAAAGCGCGTTGCTGCCGCGTTCGAGGAGCCGTTCCGCAGCACGGTCGAGTTGCGCAACCAGGCGCGGGTGCCGATCTGGTTTCCGGCCCATTTCGGCGAGCCCTATGACCCGTTGTCCGGCACGGATGAAGCCCTGGAGCGGTTCGTCGCCCCGGCCTTTGCGGTCGGCGTGCGGCTGGAAGCCGACGACACGATCAGCGTGGCGGCGCCGCTGGGCCTGGAGGACGTCTTCGCCCTGACCCTGCGGCCCAATCCGAACCGGCCCCGGGCGAAGGACTGGCCACGCGTGATCGATCGGGCCCGGGCCCGGTGGCCCGAGCTGACCGTGATCGAACCGGAGCCTGCCTGATGCGCCAGTGGACCGTCGACGCCTTCGCTTCCGCCCCGTTCAAGGGGAACCCCGCCTGCGTGGTCGAGCCCTTCGATCAATGGCCGTCCGACGGCTGGATGCAGGCGCTGGCGAAGGAGAACAACCAGGCGGAGACGGCCTTCCTCCTGCGCACCGGCGATCCGGCGCGTTTCGGCCTGCGCTGGTTCACGCCGGGGATGGAGGTCGATCTGTGCGGCCACGCGACCCTGGCCTCGGCCCATGTTCTGCTGGCCGAGCTGGGGCTCGAGGCACCGGCCCTGACCTTCGACACCCGCTCGGGACCGCTGATCGTGAGCCGGGTGAGCGTCGGCTATGAAATGGACTTCCCCGCCGACCCGCCGCGTCGGACGGCGGTGCCCGCCGGTCTGGTCGAGGCGCTGGGAGTCACGCCGGCCGAGGTCTGGGCCGGGCGCTATCTGGTGGCGGTGCTGGACAATGCGGCGGCGGTGCATGCTGTGACGCCTGACATCCGGGCTCTGGCCCCCATTCAGGGCGAGGCGGGCGAGGTCGGTCAGGTGATCGTCTGCGCCCTTGCCGATCCGTCGGACGATGTCGATGTGGTCGATCGCTTCTTCGCGCCGGGTTGCGGTGTCGACGAGGATCCGGCCACGGGTTCCGCGCACTGCATCCTCGGGCCGCTCTATGCCGACAAGCTGGGCCGGACGACGGTGCGGTTCCGGCAGGTCTTCCCCGGTCGGGGCGGCGATATCGAGAGCGAGACCCGCGGCGACCGGGTCCTGCTGCGCGGACAGGCCGTCACCGTGATCGAGAGCCGGCTGAGGGTCTGACACAAGGAAAGGGGCGCGACCCTTTCGGATCGCGCCCCCCGGACCTTCGGGGAGGAAGGTCAGGCCCTAGTAGCGGCGGTTGTCGTTGTCGCGGCGTTCGGCGCGGACCTGCATCGACAGGCGGTCATAGCGGCGGTCCAGCTCGGCCCGTTCGCGGAACGACAGGCCGCCGCGCATGTAGCTGCGCTCGAGGTTGACCAGCCCGTTCAGCTCGTAACGCAGTCGGGTCGCTTCCCGGCGGCTGAGCTGGCGGTTGCGTTCGCCCCGGTCGATGCGGCGGTCCAGCTGGTATTTGCGCTGGCTGATGTTCTGCCAGTTGCCGCCACGGTCATTGTCATAGCGACCACCGCGGTCGTTGTCGTAGCGGCCGCCACGGTCCTGTTCATAGCCACCCCGACCATCACGGTCCTGGTGGCCGTAGGACTGAGCCATGGCGGGGACCGCGACGGAAGCCGCGGCCAGGGCGAGGGCGGGGATGAGAAACTTCTTCATCATCGGACTTCTCCTTGAGCGTTCCACGCGGACCGGGGTGGCCGGCGTTGATGTGAGATGACCATCCCCCGGCTGAGCGCGATCTGAACGGCGCGCGTCAGCTTTCATTCATCGGCATGAATTCGCCGTCACGCCCCGTACGGCGCGCCGCGACGGCAATTCCTCGACGCGCGCGCGAGGGGGGCGGCGCGAAAGGTGAAACATGTCTACACTGGTCGTTCAGCCGTCGTTCAGAGCCCGGGGCCTAGACCGCTCTCCATGATCCGCCCGTCCGCCATACTGCTTGCAGCCCTGATCGCCGCCGCGCCCCTGTCGCAGGCGGTTGCGCAGGACCGTGGCCCGCGCGGGGATCGCCAGCAGCAGGACGACGACCGTCCTCGAATCAGCGTCGGCGAAGCCGTTCAACGGGCCTCCTCGGGCCGTCAGGGCCGGTTCCTCGGCGCCAGCAACCGGGGCGACACCATTGTCGTCCGCTGGGAGTATCCCGGCGGCCGCGTCGCCGACATCATGGTGGACGCCCGCACGGGTCGGGTCGTGGGAGAACGCTGAATGCGAGTCTTGCTTGTCGAGGACGACGTCGATCTGTCGCGCCAGCTGAAACTGGCCCTGGGCGACGCCGGCTATGCCGTGGATCACGCCGCGGACGGCGAGGAAGCGCATTTCCTCGGCGACACCGAACCCTATGACGTGGTCGTTCTCGACCTTGGCCTGCCCAAGATAGACGGCGTCTCGGTGCTCGAACGCTGGCGCCGGGACGGCAAGACCACGCCCGTGCTGATCCTGACCGCCCGCGGCGCCTGGTCCGACAAGGTGTCGGGCTTCGACGCCGGGGCCGACGACTATCTGACCAAGCCCTTCCACACCGAGGAGCTGCTGGCCCGCCTGCGCGCCCTGCTGAGGCGTTCGGCCGGCATCGCCTCGGCGACCCTGTCGTGCGGCGGCCTGCGCCTCGACCCGCGCGCCGCCCGTGCCACGGTCAGCGGCGAGCCCCTGCGCCTGACCTCGCTGGAATACCGGCTGCTTCATTATCTGATGATGCATCAGGGCCGGGTGATCAGCCGGACCGAACTGGTCGAGCACCTTTACGACCAGGATTTCGACCGCGATTCCAACACCATCGAGGTCTTCGTCGGCCGGCTGCGCAAGAAGATCGGTCCCGACCGGATCGAGACCGTGCGCGGCCTCGGCTATCGCCTGACGCCCCTGGCCGGGGAGTCCGACGGGACGTGACCGAAGGGGCGGGGGGCGAAGCGGCGCCGGCTGAAGACCGGTCCTGGGGCCGGTGGATCGGGCGGCCGGGCCGAAGCCTGACCCGGCGGCTGATCTGGCTCGCCTCGGCGTGGATCGTTCTGGCCCTTGTTCTGACCGGCTGGGCCCTGACCAGCCAGTACCAGGAATCGGCTCTGAGACGGCTGGGCAATGTGCTGGCCGAGACCATCGATGAGGTGGTGATCGCGACCAATGCCGGGCCGAACGGCGTCGTCGTCGCTGAAATCCCCGACGCGCAGACAAACCGGGCCCTGTCCGGAAAATACTGGGCGGTCGCCGAGCTGGACGGGGAGGGCGGCATGCGCTTCATCGCCGGCTCGCCGTCACTGGCCGGCGAAGAGCTGGCCATACCACGAGACCTGGCCGACCGGCTGGTTGCCGCCAACGGCGCCAATATCAGCTTCAACGATTCCGGCTTCCTGCGGCCCCCGCTGCGTCAGCCGCTGCGGGTCGCCGCCAGTCTGAAGTCGCTGCCCGGCCGCACCGAGCCGCTGGTCTTCATGGCCGCGATCGACCGCACCAATATCGAGAACGACACGCGACAGTTCGCGACCTTCACCTGGACCGCCCTGTTGATCCTCGGCGTGGGCCTGGTCATCGCCGTCTTCCTGCAGGTGCAGATCGGGCTTCGCCCGCTGTTCAGTCTCCGGAACGAGATCGCCGACGTCCGCAAGGGCAAGGCCGCCCGCATCGCCCGCAGCTATCCGATGGAAATCCAGCCCCTGGCCGAACAGGTCAACCGGCTGCTGGACCACAATCAGGAGACGGTTGAACGGCAGCGCACCCACGTCGGCAACCTCGCCCATGCGCTCAAGACGCCTCTTTCCGTCATGCTGGCCGAGGCCGGATCACAGAAGGGCGACCTGCCCGACATGGTCCGCAAACAGACCGAGGTGATGAAGGCCCAGGTCGACCACCACCTGCGCCGCGCCCGCGCCGCCGCCCGTGCCCAGCTGCTGGGCGAACGCACGCCCATTGCCGAGGTTCTGGACGAGATGGCGGTGATGCTGGAGCGGGTGTTCGAGGAGAAGGCCGTCGAGATCGACTGGCGCGCGCCCGACGAACTGGGTTTCCGCGGCGAGCGTCAGGACCTCCAGGAAATCCTCGGCAATCTGATGGAAAACGCCTGCAAATGGGCCAGGCGTCGCGTGCGGATCACCGCCGGTCCGACGGGCCTGGGCCAGATGGTGGTGGTCGTAGAGGACGACGGCCCCGGCCTGCCGGCGGACCAGCGCGAAGCCGCCCTGGAGCGCGGTGCGCGCATGGACGAGACCACCCCGGGCTCGGGCCTTGGCCTTTCCATCGTGGTCGAACTGACCCGTGCCTATGGCGGCCGGATCACCCTCGCCGACAGCGAACTCGGCGGCCTGAAGGTGGTGCTGGAACTGCCCGCGGCCGAGGCCTGATTTCATTCGACCGGATAGCGCTTGTTAACTCTGGCTTGGCCATACTCGGTCGAGCCGGGCTGGGACCGGTCCGGGGTTTTCGTATGGCAGGGCTTTCTGTCGCCCATCGCGTCGCGCTCACCGTCCTTCTGGCGCGGTGTCCCGAAGCCGCGCTCAGGGCCGTGTCGGCCGCTGTGGCCCCGATGGGCGGCGGCCGCGCCGCCGAACTGCGAAAGATCATCGGGGAGGAGACCCGCGACCGGGTCCGTCGCGCCATGGTGCTGGCACCGCTGATCCCCATGTTCCGCGAGCGGGCCGACGGCATTTTGGCCATGACCTTTCCCGCGCACGTCCTGCCGCGTCTCTGGCGCGCCGCCCGCGAACGCGAACCCGACCTGCTGATGCATCTGGAGGGGGATGAAGCGGCGGCCGTCGCGGTCGCCGATCGCTTCTGCCAGACGGCAGCCAGCGTCGTGCGCGACACGCCTGATCTTGTCTGGCCGCCCGCGGGTGATGAAGCGCTGCGCCAGAAGGGGCTCGCCGACCTGACGGCCTGCCTCGATCTGGCCCATCTCGCGCGGCGCGGGCTGCCGTCGCTGGAGATCTGGCTCAAACGACCGGACGGCGACCAGATCGCCGAACTGCGGCTGCTGCTGAAGGATTGTGCGGGCGTTCACGTCGACGGTGCCCAGCGGGTGCTGGAAATGCTGTTCGCCCATCTGGACGACGCCGTGCTGATCCTGCGGATCCTGACCCAGACGTCGCTGGCGGCCGGGCGGGAGGGCTTCCTCAGCGAGTCGGAACTGGCCGGTTTCGTCGACCGGCTGATCGCCGGGGTCGATGTGCGGGCCCGCAAGATCGAGGCGTTCAAGCCGGGGGCTGACCTGGCCCATGTCCGGACAGTCATCGCCGAACTGAACTGGTGCGCGAGCGTGCTGGGGGAACTGGACGTGACCCTGACCCTCAGTCCGCAGAGCGTGTGGGGCAAGTCGGTGCGGGATGCGCGCGTGACCATCGCCCGGCGCCTGTCCGGCCTGCTGCGTGCGGCGGACAAGGCCGTGGAAGACGCCCTGCCGCTGGAGCGGGTGCAGATCGCCGGCCGTATGACCCGCAAGGTTCCCCGGCTGTCGGCGCCGGTGACCGGACCCACCGTGGACGCCGCTCTGAGCCTGCTGCAGCTGGTCGGTTCGGCGCGAGGTCCGGCCTCGACCTTCGGCTGCGAGGCCGACCGCAAGACCCTCGTCGAGGCCCTGATCGCCCGGTTGTCGGACTATGCCGACCAGGCGCTCAAGATGGTCAATGACGGCGAGGCGGAGGACGAGTCCCATGCGCTCAGGCTTGTCGAACTGACCGCGCGCTGCCTCGATCACATCGCCGCGGACGAGCCCGCCCGCACGGTGCGGCGTCGGGCCGCGGTCGCCGGAGCCCCCGTAACGGGGTCCGAGGCCTCGTCGCGGGCCGCTTGATCGGCTACATCGCCGGGTATGACGGCACTCTGGATCATGACGGCGCTTCTGACGGCCCTCGCGGGCCTGTGCGCCCTGGCCGGCGCGCGACGGGGCGCGGAGGGCGACGAGACCATATCGGCCGCCGCTGAACTGGCCGAGCTGGATCGCCTCAAGGCCCGGGGACTGCTGGACGAGGCCGGCTGGACCGCGGCCCGCGCCGAGGCCGGGCGCCGCATCCTTGTCTCTGACCGGGAGGCCGAACCGGCCAGGGCCGGGACAAGGGACCGGTTCTGGGTGCTGGGCGGCCTGGCGGTTACGGCCGCCGCGGCTCTCGGCCTCTATTCGGTGATCGGCGCGCCCGGACTGGAGGATCAGGCCTATGAGCGCCGCGTGGATCAGTGGACGACCGAGCTGGAGACGCTGCAGCCTCCGCAGGTCGCCGCCGTGGCCGCGCGGGTCGCGCGGGAGCGGCCCAATGATCATGAAGCCCTGACCATGCTGGGCGCAGCCCGGTTCGAGGCCGGCGATCCGATCGGCGCGGCCTCGGCCTTCCGCCGGGCGCTGACCCTTCAGCCCGACGACGCGCAAAGCTGGTCGCGACTGGGCGAGAGCCTGACCCGTGCCAACGGCGGCGTGGTCGGCGGCGACGCCGAGGCCGCCTTCGCCCAGGCCCTGCGCCGCGATCCCGGCCAGCTGGGGGCACGCTATTTCCTCGGCGAGGCGGCGCTCGCCCGCAATGAGGCCGCGATGGTCCGGGCCATGTGGGGGCCCCTGATCGCCGCCCTCGATCCGGCCGATCCGCGCCGGGCTGATCTGCAACGGCGCATGCCGGGAGAAACCCAATGAGCTGGCTTCCCAAATCGCCGAAGGCGCGTCGTCGCCTGTGGGTAGTCGCCGCGGTGGCGCCGGTTCTGGCGGTCGCGGTCGGTCTGTCGCTCTACGCCATGCGGGACAACGTCACCTTCTTCTTCTCGCCATCCGAGGCGACGGCCGAGACCGCCCCCGCGGGCCGGGTCATCCGACTGGGCGGACTGGTCGAGACGGGCAGCGTGGTCCGCGGGGCCGATGGCGAGGTCGCCTTTGCCGTGACCGACAACGCCGCGACCACCCGCATCGTCTATCACGGCGACCTGCCCGACCTGTTCCGCGAGGGGCAGGGCATTGTCGCGCAGGGCAGCTTCCAGCCGGACCGGTCGTTCCGGGCCACCCAGGTGCTGGCCAAGCACGACGAGAACTATATGCCGCGCGAGGTCGCGGACCGTCTCAAGGCCAAGGGCGAGTGGCGGCCCGAGGGCGGCGCGCCTGCCACGGGAGCGCCGACGACGTGACGGTTGAACTGGGTGCCTTCGCCCTGATCCTCGCCCTGGCGATGGCGGCGCTGCAGACGGGCATGGCCATCGCCGGCCGCCTGCGCCGCAGTCCGGTGCTGGCCGGTGCCGCCGAGGGCGCGGCCTGGGCCTGCGCGGCCGCCGTGACCCTGGCCTTCGCCGGCCTGGTCCAGGCCTTCTCGGTCTCGGACTTCTCGGTCGCCAATGTCGCGGCCAACAGCCACACCGACAAGCCCATGCTCTACAAGGTCGCCGCGGCCTGGGGCAGCCACGAGGGCTCCCTGCTGCTGTGGTGTCTGGTCCTGACCGGCCTCGGTGCGGTCCTGACGCGCGCGCGCGGTTTGCCTTTCGGGCTCAAGACCTCGGCGGTGGCGACGCAAGGCCTGCTCGGCGTCATGTTCCTCGCCTTCGCCGTCTTCACGTCCAATCCGTTCGACCGGCTGGATCCGGCGCCGTTCCAGGGCGGGTCGCTGAACCCGCTGCTTCAGGATCCCGCGCTCGCCTTCCACCCGCCCTTCCTCTACGTCGGCTACGTCGGGTTTTCGGTCTGTTTCTCGCTGGCGGTCGCGGCCCTGATCGAGGGTCGCGCCAACTCCAGCTTCTGGCCCGCATGGGGTCGCTGGGTACGGCCGTGGGCGCTGGCCAGCTGGGCCTTTCTGACCGTCGGCATCACCCTCGGCGCCTTCTGGGCCTATTACGAGCTCGGCTGGGGCGGCTGGTGGTTCTGGGACCCGGTGGAGAACGCCAGCTTCCTGCCCTGGCTGGCCGGCACAGCCCTGCTGCACTCGGCCGTGGTCACCGAGCGGCGCGGGGCCCTGGCGGGCTGGACGACCTTCCTCGCCCTGCTGGCCTTCACCTTCTCCATGCTGGGGGCCTTCCTCGTTCGGTCGGGCGTGCTGACCAGCGTCCACGCCTTCGCCGTCGATCCCGAGCGCGGCCTGATGCTGCTGGCCATCCTCGGCGTGTCGTCCGGCGCCGCCTTCGCCCTGTTCGCCTGGCGCGCGCCGCAGCTCAAGGGAGGCGGCATGTTCGCCCCGGTCAGCCGCGAAGGCGCGCTGGTGCTGAACAACGTCTTCCTGACCGCCGCCTGCGCCACCGTTCTGCTGGGCACCCTCTACCCGCTGATCCTCGAGGCGGCCAACGGCGCGACCATCTCGGTCGGCCCGCCCTATTTTGCCCTGACCTTCGTGCCCCTGATGGCCGCCGCCTGCCTGATCGTGCCCGCAGGACCGCTGCTGGCGTGGAAGCGTGGCGACCTGAAGGGCGTCGGCCAGCGGCTGGCGGTGGCCGCGGGTCTGGCGATCCTGATTGCGCTGCTGGGCTGGATGGCCTTCGACCCGAAGAAGGCCTTGTCGGGTGCCGGCATCGGCCTCGGCGCCTGGCTGATCCTGGGCACCCTCGCCGAGGTCGCCGAGCGGCTGCGCCTGTTCCGTACGCCCCTGGCCGAAAGCCTGCGTCGCGCGCGGGGCCTGCCCCTCGGGGCCTGGGGCACGACCCTCGCCCACGCCGGCCTGGGCGTCTTCGTGCTCGGGGCGGTGGTCGAGACCGGCTATCGCGTCGAGGCCGCCCGTCCGATCGCCCCGGGCCAGACCATCGAGGCCGGCAAATGGGCGGTGACGCTGGACTCCGTCCGGATGGTCGAAGGCCCCAACTATCTGGCGGAACAGGGCAGGCTGACCGTGACCCTGCGCGACGGCGGCTCGCCGAAGACGGTGACCGCCGAACGGCGCTTCTTCCCGACCGGCGGCCAGACCACGACCGAGGTCGGGCTCGATTTCCGCGGGCTGGACGACGTCTATGTGGTGCTGGGCGAGCGAGGGCAGACCGCCGCCGGCGAACCCGCCTGGAACGTCCGCGTCTGGTGGAACCCCTGGGCGCGGCTGATCTTCCTCGGCCCGGCGATCATGGCCCTGGGCGGCCTGCTCTCCCTGCTGGACCGGCGGTTGAGGCTGGGTGTGAACCGGAAACCCGCGGCATGAACCGCCTCCTCCTGATCGCCGCCGCCATGTTCCTGACCGCCGCGCCGGTCGCGGCGCAGGAGCCGCCGCCGACGCCGGACCGGCCGCTGGCGGATGCGGCGCAGGAGGCGCGGGCCCAGGCCCTGTTCGACGACATCCGCTGCGTCGTCTGCCAGCATGAGGCCATCGCCGACAGCCCCGCCGGCCTCGCCGCTGACGTGCGGTCCCTGGTGCGCGAACAGATCGCGGCCGGGCGCAGTGACCAGCAGATCCGGGACGATCTGGTGCGCCGCTACGGCGACTTCGTCCTGTTCACCCCGCCGTTGCGGGGCGGGACATGGCTGCTGTGGTTCGGGCCGCTGGCGGTGCTGCTGGCGGCGGGCGGTGGCCTGTGGTTCTCGGTGCGCCGTCGCTCCGTCGCGGCGGAACCGCTCTCGGCCGTTGAAGAGGCCGATCTGGCGCAGATACTCGCCGATCAGGCGGTTCGCCCCGATCCTGACGCAAAGCCGTCTGACGACTAGGCACGAGCCTGATCGTTTGAGGAGGAATCGCTTCGCGGTTCCGACGAGAGCGTGAATCAGGCTCGTAGGGACTGCGGACCCTTCATCACGTCGCGGCGTTGGTGAAAGGGCCTGCAGCCCTATATTACAAGGCCGAACGGGCGTTCGACGCCCGACGAGAGGATCGCAAGACACGCCTATGATGAAGCGCAAGGAATTCATGCTGGGGGCCATCGCTGGCCTGACCTTCGCCGCCGCGGCGACCGCCGGCG
>LNFM01011618.1_pt1 | contig 11900 bp, 9 predicted proteins | sample 596031 | NCBI WGS metagenome assembly LNFM01 (sample SAMN04254537, study PRJNA301005) | activated carbon metagenome | isolation source: dual media filters at the Ann Arbor, Michigan drinking water treatment plant | place: USA: Ann Arbor | reverse complement strand
GCGGCGCTCAAGACGTTCATGGGTCGGGCGAGCCGCACCCAGATCGACCGCTGGTGGGCCGCGATCGAGGCCGGCCTCGCCACGGACGACCTGCCGGCGCACCGCAGCTCGGAGGAGAGCATCCCGCCGCCGCGCTCCTGGGCCGACCGCAGCCCGGAGGCCGATCGGCGCTACCGGGCCGTGCGCCCGCGTCTGCAGGAGGTCGCCGACCGTCTCGAGCTGCCCGTCGAGAACCTGCTGACCCCCGAGCACGTGCGCCGGCTCGCCTGGGCGCCCCCCGCAGGGACGACCGTCGACGACATCGCCGGCGCTCTCGCGACGATCGGCGCACGCCCGTGGCAGATTGACGCAACCGCACAGGCGATCGCCGATGCCTTTGTGGAAGCGCTCCAAGAGCCCGCCGAGGCCCCCGAGGCCGGTTCGTAGGAACACGCAGGGGTTCCCACCCCCTCGCAGCGCCCTCCCTAGGCTGAGCGCCAGACCATCAACTCCTGGGAGGCACCATCGTGGCTGAACGAGCCGACGTCGTATTCGTAGACGGGGTCCGCACCCCGTTCGGGCGCGCGGGCGAGAAGGGAATGTACTGGAACACCCGCGCCGACGACCTCATCGTCAAGGCGATGATCGGGCTGCTCGAGCGCAACCCCTCGCTGCCGAAAGACCGTGTCGACGACGTCGCGATCGCCGCGACCACCCAGGTCGGCGACCAGGGCCTCACCCTCGGCCGCACTGCCGCGATCCTCGCCGGCCTGCCGCTGAGCGTGCCCGGCTACGCGATCGACCGCATGTGCGCGGGCGCCATGACCTCGGTCACGACGACCGCCGGCGGCATCGCCTTCGGCGCCTACGACGTCGCGATCGCGGGCGGTGTGGAGCACATGGGGCGCCACCCCATGGGCTTCGGCGCCGACCCGAACCCGCGGTTCGTCGCGGAGAAGCTCGTGAGCGGCGACGCGCTCAACATGGGCCTCACCGCCGAGCGGCTGCACGACCGCTTCCCCGCGCTCACGAAGGAGCGCGCCGACCGCTTCGGCATGCGCAGCCAGCAGAAGGTCGCCGCGGCCTACGCCGCCGGCAAGATCCAGCCCGACCTCGTTCCCGTCGCCCTGCGCAGCGAGAGCGGCTACGGTCTCGCGACGGTCGACGAGGGCCTGCGCCCCGAGACCACGATGGAGGGCCTCGCGGGCCTCAAGACCCCCTTCCGCCCGCACGGCCGCGTCACCGCCGGCAACGCCTCGCCCCTCACCGATGGCGCCACCGTGAGCCTGCTCGCGAGCGCGGATGCCGCGAAAGAGCTGGGTCTGACGACCAAGATGCGCCTCGTGAGCTTCGCCTACGCGGGCGTCGCCCCCGAGGTCATGGGCATCGGCCCCATCCCCTCGACCGAGAAGGCCCTGAAGAAGGCTGGGCTCACGATCGACGACATCGGAGCCTTCGAGCTCAACGAGGCGTTCGCCGTGCAGGTGCTGAGCCTGCTCGATCACTTCGGCATCGACGACGACGACCCGCGCGTCAACCCGTGGGGAGGCGCGATCGCGCTCGGCCACCCGCTCGCGAGCTCGGGCGTGCGTCTCATGATCCAGCTCGCCCGCCAGTTCGAAGAGCGGCCCGACGTGCGCTACGGCCTCACGGCCATGTGCGTCGGCCTCGGCCAGGGCGGCAGCGTCATCTGGGAGAACCCGCACTACACCGGAAAGAAGGCGTGACCGTGGCGACCACGAGCGCAACCGCGCAGTACTCCCCCGACCAGTTCGCCGAGCTGCGCGCGCTGAGCGATGACGAGGTCGTCACGCACAGCTACGTGCGCGACGTGCCGCTGCCGAGCGGCGGGATGCTCGCTCTCGTCACCCTCGACAACGGCCGCGACCACACGAGGCCGAGCACTCTCGGCCCCGAGGGCCTCATGGAGCTCGCCGGGGTGCTCGACGCCCAGAAGGCGCGCGCCGCCGCGGGCGAGATCCGCGCGCTCGCGATCACGGGCAAGCCCTTCATCCTCGCCGCGGGAGCCGACCTCTCGAAGGTCGGCGACATCCCGAGCTACGAGGCCGGCCTGCAGATGGCTCAGCTGGGCCACTACGCGCTCGGCAAGCTCGGCGAGCTCGGCGTGCCCTCGTTCTGCTTCATCAACGGGCTCGCGCTCGGTGGCGGCGTCGAGGTGGCCCTCAACTGCGACTACCGCACGCTCGATTCGAGCGCCGCGGCGCTTGCGCTGCCCGAGGTGTTCCTCGGCATCATCCCCGGCTGGGGTGGAGCCTGGCTGCTGCCGAACCTCATCGGCATCGAGAACGCCCTCAAGGTCGTCGTCGAGAACCCGCTCAAGAACAACCGCACCCTCAAGCCCGCCGAAGCCTTCGAGCTCGGCATGGCCGACGTCATGCTGCCGCCCGCGAACTTCCTGGAGGACTCGATCCGCTGGGCCGACTCGGTGCTCACGGGCGCCGTGAAGGTCAAGCGGCCGAACGAACCGGGCAAGCTCGAGCGCGCGGTGAAGTGGGATGTCGCGATCGGCATCGCCCGCAAGACGCTCGAGAAGCGCCTCGGCACGATCGCGAAGTCGCCCTACGCGGCGCTCGAGCTGCTCGCCGCGGCCAAGAGCTCGACCAAGGCCGAGGGCTTCGCTGCCGAGGACACGGCCCTGGCCGACCTCGTCGCGGGCGACCAGTTCCGGGCATCCATCTACGCCTTCAACCTCGTGCAGAAGCGGGCCAAGAAGCCCGCCGGCGCCCCTGACAAGGCGCTCGCGAAGAAGGTCACGAAGGTGGGCGTGCTCGGCGCCGGGCTCATGGCGAGCCAGTTCGCGCTGCTCTTCCTGCGCCGCCTGCAGGTGCCGGTGATCATCACCGACCTCGACCAGGCGCGCGTCGACAAGGGGCTCGACTACATCCGCGGCGAGATCGACGGCCTGCTGCAGAAGGGCCGTATCGACACCGACGAGGCCAACCGCCTGAACGCCCTGCTCACCGGCACGACCGACAAGGCCGACTTCGCCGACTGCGACTGGGTCATCGAGGCCGTGTTCGAAGAGCTGTCGATCAAGCAGGACGTGTTCGCCGAGATCGAGCAGCACATCTCGCCCGAGGCCGTGCTCGCGACGAACACCTCGTCGCTCTCGGTCGAGCAGATCGGCGCGAAGCTGAAGAACCCCGAGCGGGTCGTGGGCTTCCACTTCTTCAACCCTGTCGCGGTCATGCCGCTCATCGAGGTGGTCAACACCCCCGCGACCGACGAGGCGACGCTCGCCACGGCCATGGCCACGGCGCAGGCGCTGCGCAAGAACGCGGTCATCACCGCCGACACCCCCGGGTTCGTCGTCAACCGCATCCTCGCGAAGGTGCTCGGCGAGGCGATGCACGCCGTCGAGCTCGGCACCCCGTTCGAGACCGTGGTCGAGGCGCAGCGCCACTTCGGGCTGCCGATGGACCCGTTCGTGCTGCTCGACCTCGTCGGGCTCAAGGTCGGCGCGCACGTGCTCGACACGCACCACACGGCGTTCCCCGACCGCTTCTTCGATTCGCGAGCCCTGCACGAGCTCGCCGAGGCGGGCGTGCTGCTGGAGAAGGACAGCAAGGGTCAGTCGAAGGGCATCGACAAGAAGGCCATCGCGATCGTCGAGAAGCACCGCCCGGCCGATGCGAAGCCCTACACGGTCGGCGAGCTGACGGCCCGGCTCGAGGACGGCCTCGCCGACGAGATCCACCGCATGCTCGAGGATGGCGTCGTCGCGGCCGCGGAGGACATCGACCTCTGCATGATCCTCGGTGCCGGTTGGCCGTTCCAGATGGGCGGCGTCACGCCGTTCCTCGACCGCGTCGGCGCCTCCGAGCGCGCGTTCGGCGGCACCTTCCACGAGCCGCGCATCCGCGGCATCCGCTGAGGCTCAGCGGCGGCCTCCCGTGTCGGAGGCCGCCGCTAGCCTGACGGCATGAGCGGTTCGACTGTCTACTACGTCGCCCAGAGCCTCGACGGCTTCATCGCCGATCGAGACGATGCCCTCGACTGGCTGCTCGCCTTCGGCTTCGACGACTTCCAGCAGCAGTACGACGCCTTCCTCAGCGGCGTCGGCGCGATCGTCATGGGGGCAGGCACGCTGCGGTGGCTCGCTGCCGAGGGCGAGCCGTGGGGCTACACCGGCACGCCGACGTGGGTCGTGAGCGGCTCCGACACGCTGCCCTCGATCGACGGCGCGCAGTACGAGCAGGTCGCCGACCCCGTCACCGCGATCGGGGCGGCACGCGCGGCGGCCGCAGGGCGCGACGTGTGGGTCGTGGGCGGCGGGCGGCTCGCGGGCTCCCTCGTCGACGCCGGGCTGCTCGACCGCCTGCACCTCACCGTGATGCCGGTGACGCTCGGAACGGGAACCCGGGTGCTGCCGCACAGCGCTGCGAGCATCCCGTGGCACCTCGAATCGGCAACGCCGATCGGCTCGGCGGGCGCCGTCGAGCTGCGCTACCGCGTGCGCTCGTCCTGATCGACGCTCGCGCCGTGCTCGTCGGGCAGCGGGCGGGCGACGGGGATGCGCGTGCCGAGCACCTGGGCGACGAGATCGCGCGCGATCGCCTGTGACGTGAGGCCGACGCGCTCGAGGATCTCCTCCCGCGTCGCGTGCTCGAGGAACTCGTCGGGGAGGCCGAGCTCGTCCACCGCCGTGTCGACGCCCGCGGCGCGGAGATCCTGACGGATGCGCGTGCCGATGCCTCCGACGCGCACGCCGTCCTCGATGCTCACGAGGATGCGGTGGTCGCGCGCGAGCTCGATGACGCTCGCGGGAACGGGAACCACCCATCGGGGGTCGACGACCGTCGCACCGATGCCCTGATCGGCGAGCCGCTCGGCGACCTCGAGACCGATCTTGGCCATCGGGCCGACGGTGACGATGAGCACGTCCTTGTGCGGCGCCTCGCGCAGCACGTCCACGCCGTCATCGGTGCGGCGCACGGCATCGAACTCGGTGCCGACCGAGCCCTTCGAGAAGCGCACGACCGTGGGGGCATCGTCGACCGCGACGGCCTCGCCGAGCTCCTCGCGCAGGCGGGTCGCATCGCGCGGTGCGGCGAGGCGGATGTTCGGCACGACCTGCAGGATCGAGAGGTCCCACATGCCGTGGTGGCTGGCCCCATCGGGGCCCGTGACACCGGCGCGATCGAGCACGAAGGTCACGCCGGCCTTGTGCAGCGCGACATCCATGAGCACCTGGTCGAAGGCGCGGTTGATGAACGTGGCGTAGACGGCGACGACCGGGTGCATGCCGCCGAAGGCGAGGCCCGCGGCCGAGGTGACGGCATGCTGCTCGGCGATGCCGACGTCGATGATGCGGTCGGGGTGCTTCTCGGCGAGCTTGTGCAGGCCGGTGGGGCGCAGCATGGCGGCCGTGATGCCGACGATGCGGCGATCCTTGTCGGCGAGCGCGACGATCTCGTCGGCGAACACCGAGGTCCATGACGGGCGACTGGCCTGCTCGACCGACTCCCCCGTCTCGGGGTCGATCTGACCGACCGCGTGGAACTGGTCGGCGACGTCGGCGAGGGCGGGCTCGTAGCCCTTGCCCTTCTGGGTGATCGCGTGGACGATGACGGGCGCGCTGTACTCCTTCGCCTGGCGCAGCGCGCGCTCGACATCCTTCAGGTCGTGCCCGTCGATGGGCCCGATGTACTTGATGTCGAGGTTCGAGTACAGCGCCTCGTTGTTCGTGAAGCGCGAGAGGAAGCCGTGCAGGCCGCCCCGCACGCCGCGGTACACGGCACGCCCCGGAGCACCGAAGAAGCCGAAAGCCCGCTCGGTGCCGCGGCGGAATCGGTAGTACGAGCGGCGCGTGCGCACCGTCGAGAGGAAGCGCGCCATGCCGCCGATCGTGGGCGCGTACGAACGGCCGTTGTCGTTGACGACGATCACGAGGTTGCGGCTGTTGTCGTCGCTGATGTTGTTGAGGGCCTCCCACGTCATGCCGCCCGTGAGGGCGCCGTCGCCGACGACGGCGATGACGTGGCGGTCGTCCTGCCCCGTCATCTCGAAAGCCCGCGATATGCCGTCCGCCCAGCTGAGCGAGCTCGAGGCGTGCGAGCTCTCGACGATGTCGTGCTCGCTCTCCGACCGCTGGGGGTACCCGGCGAGGCCGCCCTTCTGCCGCAGCAGCGAGAAGTCTTGCCGCCCGGTGAGCAGCTTGTGCACGTACGACTGGTGCCCGGTGTCCCACACGATCGCGTCGCGCGGCGACTCGAAGACGCGGTGGATGCCCAGCGTGAGCTCGACGACCCCGAGGTTCGGCCCCAAGTGGCCGCCGGTCTTCGAGACCTCGGCGACGAGGAAGCGGCGGATCTCCTCGGCCAGCTCGACCATCTGCGACTCGGTGAGACGGTCGAGGTCGCGGGGTGTGCGGATCGTGTCGAGCAGTGCCATTCACCGAGTCTACGGGAGCGCGCCGGTGAGGCGGCCCGTCGGCGAACGCCTGTTGCTGAACGTTCGCCGACGGTTCGCTGAGTGGCTAGACGAGGCTCCGCAGCACGTACTGGAGGATGCCGCCATTGCGGTAGTAGTCGGCCTCGCCGGGGGTGTCGATGCGCACGACCGCGTCGAACTCGACGGGCGCCTTGCCCGCGAGCGAGTGCGCGCTCGGCGTGGCCGTGACGCGCACCGTGCGCGGCGTCGTGCCCTCGTTGAGCGCGGTGATGCCGGAGATCGAGACCTCCTCTGTGCCGTCGAGCCCGAGGCTGTCGGCCGTCTCGCCGGCCGGGAACTGGAGCGGGATGACGCCCATGCCGATGAGGTTCGAGCGGTGGATGCGCTCGAAGCTCTCGGCGATGACGGCCTTGACGCCCAGCAGGCTCGTGCCCTTGGCAGCCCAGTCACGGCTCGAGCCGGAACCGTACTCCTTGCCCGCGAAGATGACGAGGGGAACCCCGGCGGCCTGGTAGCGCTCGCTCGCGTCGTAGATGAACGCCTGCGGAGCATCCGGCTGCGTGAAGTCGCGCGTGAAGCCGCCCTCGACGTTGTCGAGCAGCTGGTTCTTGAGGCGGATGTTCGCGAAGGTGCCGCGGATCATCACCTCGTGGTTGCCGCGGCGCGATCCGTAGGAGTTGAAGTCCTTCCGGTCGACGCCGTGCTCGGTGAGGTACTGGCCCGCGGGCGAGTCGGCCTTGATCGAACCGGCCGGGCTGATGTGGTCGGTTGTCACCGAGTCGCCGAGCTTCGCCAGCACGCGCGCGCCCGCGATGTCGGTCACCGGCGAGGTCTCGAGCGTCATGCCGTCGAAGTACGGGGGCTTGCGCACGTAGGTCGACTCCGAGTCCCACTCGAAGGTCGCGCCGTCGGGCGTCGGCAGCGAGCGCCAGCGCTCGTCGCCCTCGAACACCGAGGCGTACTGGTGGTCGAACATGCCCGTGTCGATCGACGAGTCGATCGTGGCCTGCACCTCGGCCGCGTCGGGCCAGATGTCGCGCAGGTAGACGTCGTTGCCGTCGCGGTCGGTGCCGAGGGCATCCGCCTCGAAGTCGAAGTTCATCGACCCGGCGAGGGCGTAGGCGATGACGAGCGGCGGGCTCGCGAGGTAGTTCATCTTGACGTCGGGGTTGATGCGGCCCTCGAAGTTGCGGTTGCCCGAGAGCACGGCCGTCACGGCGAGGTCGTGCTCGTTGATGGCCGTCGAGATCTCGTCGGCCAGAGGGCCCGAGTTGCCGATGCAAGTCGTGCAGCCGTAGCCGACCGTGTAGAAGCCGAGGGCCTCGAGGTCGTCGGTGAGGCCGGCCTTCTCGTAGTAGTCGGTGACGACCTTCGAGCCCGGCGCGAGCGTGGTCTTGACCCACGGCTTCGCCTTCAGACCCTTCTGCGCCGCGTTGCGGGCGAGCAGGCCTGCGGCGAGCATGACCGAGGGGTTCGAGGTGTTGGTGCACGAGGTGATCGCGGCGATCGTGACGGCGCCGTTGTCGAGCGTGAACTGCTCGCCGCCGACCGTGACCGGGACGGGCGTCGAGGCCGTCGTCGCGTAGGCCGGCAGCGCCGCCTCGAACGCCGACTTCGCGACCGAGAGCTCGATGCGGTCCTGCGGGCGCTTCGGGCCGGCGATCGAGGGCACGACGGTCGACAGGTCGAGCTCGAGGTACTCGCTGAAGCGGGGCTCGACGGCGGGGTCGTGCCAGAGCGACTGGAGCTTGCTGTACGCCTCGACGAGCGCGACCTGCGCCTCGCTGCGCCCGGTGAGCCGCAGGTAGTCGAGGGTGACGTCGTCGATCGGGAACATCGCGGCCGTCGAGCCGAACTCGGGGCTCATGTTGCCGATCGTGGCGCGGTTGGCGAGCGGAACGGCGGCGACGCCGGCCCCGTAGAACTCGACGAACTTGCCCACGACGCCGTGCTTGCGCAGCATCTCGGTGATCGTGAGCACGACGTCGGTCGCGGTCACCCCGGTCGGGATGGCGCCCGTCAGCTTGAAGCCCACGACCTTGGGGATGAGCATCGAGACGGGCTGGCCGAGCATGGCCGCCTCGGCCTCGATGCCGCCGACGCCCCACCCGAGCACGCCGAGGCCGTTGACCATCGTGGTGTGCGAGTCGGTGCCGACGCACGTGTCGGGGTAGGCGCGCAGCACTCCCCCGACCTCGCGTGTGTAGGTGACCTTCGCGAGGTGCTCGATGTTGACCTGGTGCACGATGCCCGTGCCCGGGGGCACGACCTTGAAGTCGTCGAAGGCCGTCTGGCCCCAGCGCAGGAACTGGTAGCGCTCGCCGTTGCGCTCGTACTCGATCTCGACGTTGCGCTCGAGCGCGTCGGCCGTGCCGAACAGGTCGGCGATCACGGAGTGGTCGATTACGAGCTCGGCGGGGGCGAGCGGGTTGATCTTGTTGGGGTCGCCGCCGAGCGCTGCGACGGCCTCGCGCATGGTCGCGAGGTCGACGATGCACGGCACGCCGGTGAAGTCCTGCATGACGACGCGCGCGGGCGTGAACTGGATCTCGGTGTCGGGCTCGGCGGCCGGATCCCACGACCCGAGAGCACGGATCTGCTCGGCCGTGACGTTCGCGCCGTCCTCGGTGCGCAGCAGGTTCTCGAGCAGCACCTTGAGGCTGAACGGCAGGGTCTGGTAGCCCTCGACCGTGTCGATGCGGAAGACCTGGTACTCGGCGCCCGCGACCGACAGGGTGTCGATCGAATCGAAGCTGTTGACTGCAGACACAGTGACTCCTCTTGGTGCGACGGGGGGCCGGGCGCATCCGCCGCCCAGCGCCGGACAGGACCAGCCTACCGGCCGGAAACTATCTTGATATCGAGATAAATAATGCTAGCACTCAGGATGCCCGGCGCGCGTAGACCGCGCGCACCATGAGCCACGTCACCCAGAGCACAGCGGCGTAGAGCGGCAGGCCCATGAGCAGTTTCGTCGCGGCGAGGGCGGCCGCCTGCTCGGCGAGATAGAGCGGCACCTGCACGCCGAGGCGCAGCGTGAACAGCCCGACCCACAGCCAGGTCGTCACCGTGAGCACGGTGCGCTTGGCGGGGTCGGCGCGCCACTCGTGGTCGCCCGTGAGCAGCGCCGTGATGACCCCGATGAGCGGTCTGCGCACGACGAGGCTCACGAGCAGCGCGATGAGCCAGACGCCGTTGATGAGGAAGCCGAGCAGGAAGTTCTCCTCCGCCCGGCCGGTTGCGAGCGCGAGCCCCGCCGACAGCGCGATGCCGATGAGGCCGATGACGGCGGGCATCATGGGCGATCGCATGACCGCGCGCACGAGCACGAAGACGACAGCGATGCCGACCGGGATCAGCACCGAGGGCGCCACGTCGCCCGTGATGGTGAACACGACGAGGAAGAGGAAGCCCGGCAGCAGCGACTCGACGAGCCCCCGCACGCCGCCCACCGCGCCCCACAGGGCGTGAGCGGTCGGCCGCTCGCCCGGCTCGACCCGCGCGAAGCCCGAGCGCCGCGCCGCGGCCTCGAGGGCGGCGCGCAGCTCCGCGGCACTGTCGGGCTGCTCGGCGGCGCCGGGGGCGGGCTCGCTCGAGGCGTCGCCGTCGACCGGGCGGGGGTCCTCCGCGCTCATGCCGTCGGAGCGGCCGGGGCCGTCGCGGTGCCAGCGGCCGTCGCGCCCTGAGGCACCTGGAGCGGGATGAGGTCGCGCGGCGGCATCGGGGTCGTGCCGCGCACGACGACGATGCCGCGGAAGACGTCGTCGATCGCCGCGGCTGCCTCGGCCTCGATCGCGCCCTGGCCGGCGATGACGCCCCGCAGGAACCAGCGGGGGCCGTCGACGCCGACGAACCGGGCGATACGGGTCGCCCCCGCCTCGCCACCCGTCACGGGGATGCGGGCGATGACCTCGGGCCCGAACACGCCGTCGCGCTCCTGCACCTCGCCGCCCTGCGACCGCACCTGCTCGACGATCTGCGCGCGGATCTCGTGCCACAGGCCGCTCGTGCGCGGCGCCGCGAAGGGCTGCACCTGCAGGGTGGAGCCCGCGTAGTCGATGCCGACGGCGACGACGCGCTTCGTGCCCTCCTCGATCTCGAGGCGCAGCTGCAGGCCCTCGCGAGGCACGAGCTTGACGCCGCCGAGGTCGACGTAGGGGCGCACGGCGTTGGCCTCGCTCTCGTCGAGCGGGCCGTTCTCGGCGCGATCGAGCGGAGCGGACTTCGCGTCGTCGAGCGACGGGGTCGAGCCAGTGACGGGATCGGTCACGCGGAATCTCCTTCGGTCGGCACCCCACGGTAGCCGGTCGAGCCGAACCCCCGCTCGCCGCGGTGCGAGCCCGGCAACCACTCCACGGGAACGAACCGGGCCTGCACCACGGGCATCACGACGAGCTGGGCGATGCGATCGCCGGCCTCGACGCGGAACGTCTCGCGAGCATCCGTATTCAGCAGCGTCACGCGGATCTCGCCGCGGTAGCCCGCATCGACGGTGCCCGGCGCGTTGAGGATCGTGATGCCGTGGCGCGCGGCGAGGCCGCTGCGGGGCATGACGAAGGCCGCGAACCCCTCGGGCAGGGCGATCGCCGTGCCGGTGCCGACGGTCGCGCGCTCGCCGGGGGCGAGCTCCACCGCCTCAGCGGCGCGCAGATCGGCCCCCGCGTCGCCCGGGTGGGCGTACGCGGGAACGGTGGATCCGGTGAGCAGCACATCGACGGTTCGCGGCACCCGTCGAGGCTAATGCATGGTCGAATGGGCGCATGGAGTCGTATCGCGAGCGCCTGTGGCCCGCCCCCTGGATCGCCCTCATCGCCGCACTGGCCATCCCCGCGAGCCTGCTGACCTTCGCACCGATCAGCGTTCTCGTCGGCGCCGTCGTGGGGGTGGTGCTCGCACTCGGCGTCGTCGGGGCGGCCGTACTCTCGGCGCCGACGATCGTCGTGGGCGACGGGATGCTCCGCGCGGGCGCGGCGCGCGTGCCGCTGTCGCTCGTGGGAGAAACGGTCGTCGCCCGGGGCGATGAGGCGCGGCTGGCGCGCGGTCAGCACCTCGATGCGCGCGCGTTCATCGTGCTGCGACCCGATGTCTCGCCCGTGCTGCGCATCGCGCTCACCGACCCCGACGACCCGACGCCCTACTGGCTGCTGTCGACGCGCCGGCCGGAAGACCTCGCCGCGGCGATCGCCTCAGCGCCGAGGACCGGAGCGGGGAACTAGCTGGCGCACTCCCGGCACACCGAGCCGAGCTTCTCCTCGTGGTCGAGCTGGGAGCGGTGCTTCACGAGGAAGCAGCTGATGCACGTGAACTCGTCGGCCTGCGGGGGCAGCACGACGACGTCGAGGTCGAGGTCGGCGAGGTCTTGGCCGGCGAGCTCGAAGCCCGGGTTGTCGGCGTCATCGACATCGACAACGCCCGAGAGCTTGTCGGGAACGCGCTCCTGCAGGGCCTGGATCGAGTCGGTGTCCTCGTCGGTCTTGCGGGGGGCGTCGTAGTCCGTAGCCATGCCA
>LNFM01011617.1_pt1 | contig 11901 bp, 11 predicted proteins | sample 596031 | NCBI WGS metagenome assembly LNFM01 (sample SAMN04254537, study PRJNA301005) | activated carbon metagenome | isolation source: dual media filters at the Ann Arbor, Michigan drinking water treatment plant | place: USA: Ann Arbor | reverse complement strand
CCGTTGCGCTCACGCGCCTTAGTCGACACGTCGGGGCGGGTCACCTCATCGGTCCCCCTATCCCCAGCTCTCAGCGGACATGATGGTCTAGGCCACCACGCGATGCTGAGCCCGTGGTCTTGGTGAGGAAGGCGAGGGCCGCGAGCGCAAAGAAGGCATAGGTCCACACGTTGAGGATGCGGGCGAGCGTCCGGCGCCCCGTGAGAAAGTTATCCGCACGGTAGTCTGTGCCGAACAGAAACGGGAGCGTGTAGAACAAACCGGCGAGGATACCGACGTCCATGAAAGATTCGACTTCGCCCGCATGACCATAGGCTAGCTGATGCCAAATTGCCCCCGTGATCGCCGAGATCGCGGTAATCGCCGCCACCTCGATTGCAGCGATCATGGCGGCTGTCAGTCCGCCGCCGAGCGAAAGGACTTGCCAGCGGTTCGACTTGCCAACCTCTAGTACACTGACGAACATCACTAACCCCTTGGGCACTTGTATTGTGCACAGCAGCAAAACAGGCGTTCGGGTGAAGTTCGTATTCGTTTGCCGTGCCGTCACCGCGACGCTCTGCAGTCTGATCACGTCCATATTGGGACGATGTAGCACCCTTTTGTAAGAGATGATATTAGCGTTGAAAAGCACAAATGTAGAGCGTCAGATTGAAACACTTTCGAGATTGCCGTCCGCAGGCGGCATCGAGCACCGATGGCAGGCTGATGGATGGGGCGACAACCCATTGATTTGCACTAAGATCAATTGCTGCAGTGCGATTGTCGCTCCCAAACTCGCGGCCTTGCGCCGTTCCGCAGGATTGCATGAAATTCCTTGTCAGGCCTGCTCCGCTGGTTAGTCTCTCGGACCAGCACCGAGGGGGGCACGGCCTTGTGTGCCCTGGTTCAGCCGCCGAGCCCCGTGATGAGGGATGTCGCCATGTGCCGCTGGATCGCCTACGCGGGTGAGCCGATCTTCATCGAGGACTTCGTTACGATTCCCGAGCAGAGCCTCATCGTCCAGAGCCGTGCCAGTCGCGAGGCCAAGAGCATCGTCAACGGCGACGGATTCGGCCTGGGTTGGTACGGAGAGCGCGAGGAGCCTGGCATTTTTCGCGATCTGCGGCCGGCATGGAGCGACGAGAACTTGCTTTCGCTTGCCCGCCAGATCCGCTCGCGGCTGTTCTTCGCGCATGTGCGCGCCTCGACCGGGACGGCCATCAGCCGCGCGAATTGTCATCCCTTCTCCCTCGGCGCCTGGATGTTCATGCACAATGGAGGAATCGGTCACTGGGAAGCTGTTCGACGGCCGGTTGAAGCGGGTATCCCCGACGCGCTGTTCCGGCACCGCGGGGGAACGACCGACAGCGAGGCAATGTTCCTGCTGCTTCTTGCGTTCGGGCTGGAATCCGATCCCAAGGGTGCGTTCGCCAGGATGGTCGGTTTTGTCGAGCACGCTATGGCGGAGCACGGCATTACGCAGCCTCTGCGCTTCACGGCGGCGGCAACGGACGGTCGCAGCATATACGCGGTGCGCTACTCGACCTTGATCGTCCCAGAGACGCTGTATGTGCGCCGCATTTCGCGCGCGAACGGCCATCTCATCGCGTCCGAACCGCTTGACGATGGGCGTACCGATTGGGAGGCGGTGCCGCCGCAGAGTCTCGTCACGCTGGCGCCCGACCAACTCCGGATCGAGGCCTTCAAGCCTGACCGAGGCACTTGAGCCATCGATGATCGGCGACCAGATTCGCTCTCGACCCTGGCTCGATCAACTTGGTCCGATCAAGAAGCAGCAGCAGGGATCGCCTTGGTGCGGAGCGTCTTGCTGTTGGCGACGAGCGCCAGCAGGCGGTCCACGTTAGGATGCTTGCCGGGGTTGGCGCGGGCGTCGGCCGTGTGCTCGCCGTAGAGTTCGAGGCCGCGCGCGGCAGCCTCTGGCGTGATAGCGCCGAAGGCCTGCGCGAGGTGGTTGTAGACTGCGAGAGAACCGCCCTGGCCCGGCTTGTTCTCGATGGTTGCGACCAAGTCGCCGCTGCTGGCATCGATCAGCTGGAGGGCGGCGAGATGCGTAATGCCAGGAAGGGCCTTGAGTGTATCGGCGAAAGCCATGTGACGGTCCGCTAGTTCGATGTGGGCGAGTTGAGTAAGCGATCCTATCGCACCACGGCCAGTCTTCAACCTAGGTAACAGGCCCGGGCGGCTACTGCCGGCTTTTGAAGTTGGGCATTCGCAGAGAACGTGCCACGTCGAGCAGCTTGCGAGCGGGGCAACGCCAAAGCCACTCCCTGGCGGGCGCTCATGCGCACAAGAGTGCCGCGTGGCCGCTCGCCTGGCACGAAAATCGACGAGCCGTCTGGTGCTCGAAGACGCCGTGGCGAGGCGCCTCCGATTATCGCGCCTGCGCGAGCAGACCTCAGTTTTGCTCGACTCCGGACTCCGCCAAAGCCTTCTTCCAGGTCTCATTCTGGCTCTTCAGATAGGCGCTGAACTCCGCAATGGTAGAAGATTGCGCAATGACGCCCTGATTCTTCATCAGCTCGCGTGTCTCGGGCTTGGCGATCGCTGCCGCCATCTCCTTGTTCATGCGCTCCGCGATCTCGCCCGGTAGCCCTGCAGGACCGACGACGGCAAAGAAGGCCGCGAACGGGTGCGGCGCCTGACCGGCCTCGACCAGTGTCGGTACATCGGGCCACAACGGATTGCGCACGTCCGTAGATGCTGCGAGCACGCGAAGCTTGCCCTCCTTGGCGTGCCCGAAGACGGCCGTCGAGGTGCTGACCATCATTTGGACGCGGTTGGCCAGAAGATCGACGATGGCGTCGGGCTCGCCCTTGTAGGGAATGGTCTCGAGCTTGAGCCCATGGTGCTTCGCAAAGAGCCCCGTCGACACGATCGCATAAGTATGGCCAGTCGCCGCGTTGAGCTTACCGGGGTTGGCGCGAACGTGAGCGGCGAGCTCGGTCATGGACTTGGCTGGAACTTCCGGATTCACTACGAAAAACAGCGTATTGAGGCCGACCATGCCGACCGGGGTAAAGTCGGTGAGCACGTTGTAGGGGGGCGCCTTGCGCAAGTTTGGAGCGACGGCCAAGGCGCTATTGGTGCCGAAGAGGAATGTATAGCCGTCGGGCGCCGATCGCTGCACCTCGACGCCGGAGATGGTCCCGTCCGCGCCAGGCTTGTGGATGATGACAACCGGTTGTCCGAGCTGTTTCGTCAGCTCGTTGGCGAGAATGCGGGAGATCGCGTCGCTGGCCGAACCTGGCCCGAACGAGATCACGAACCTGATCGGCTTTGAGGGCCACGCCTGGGCATTTGCGCTACCCGACGGCCACAGGAACAGTGCGCACAGTGCTGCCAGTAAGAGCCTCGGCATGACGTGATCTCCCTTGATGAGTTGTTTTCTCGTTGCGGGCCGCCTCCGTGACAGGCTGACGAAATGGTGCCCGGCGGGCGAGAGCGTGCCGCGCCGGATCAGCGGCGGTCAAGGTGAGATTGTCGAGATGCGACTGGCCGAATGGCTTGCCCTAGCGGCCGTGGTGGGAGTGGTCCTTGGTTCAGCAGCGGACAACTAGTTCGGCAGCTCCGTTAGATGCATGCGTGCGCCGAGGCTCGTCGCGGTGTCGAAGTAGATGAGCGTCTGGCCCACCGGGTTCACGGCCGGCTCGGGAGTCTGGTAGGCAAGGCCGCGGGCCTCGTAGACTGCGAGGTCGGCACCGAGAGTCTTGGTCTCATAGCCGACGTGGTCGAGGACGTGTGCTGCACCCATGCTGGCGGCGTCCGAAGGCTCGATCAACTCCACCTGCGCCGCGCCGCAGTCGATGAAAGCGATCCGGCCGCCGCGGCGCGAGGGACCACCGCCGACATACTTGCCGCCGAGCTTCTCCACGTACCATCGCGTCGCGGCGTCGAGATCGCTGACGAGATAGCCGGGGTGGACGATATCGGAGATCCAGGGTGCGTTCGGCCTCGTCGCGGGCTTGGGCGGCACTTGCGTCAGGTGCATCCAGACGCCGTTAGTGCTCGCGGGGTCGAAGTAGTGCACCTGTTGATCCATCGGGTTCGTGTAGGGCGCGTCGGCGAGAAAGGTGAGGCCCCGGGCGCGTGCCGCGGTCGCCGCCGCTTTGATGTCGTCGACCACCCAGCCCACATGATGCATGACGAGCGCGTTCTTCGGCAGGCCGGATTTGTCACCGGGCTCCATCAACTCGACCTCGACATCGCCGAAGCGTACGAAGGCATTCCGACCGCCTGACGGGACCATGGGGCTGTTCTGCATTTTCGTGCCGCCCGCGTTGACGGCACCGAAGGCCTTGGCGAACCAGGCAATGCCGACATCGAGGTCGTCGATGAGGTAGCCGATATGCTGAATGTCGGTGAACATGAGGCGGGCTCCGGGCGGCGTTAGGTATGAGGCGATAGTGCGGGCGGCGAAGGACCGGGGCAAGGGCTGAGCGAGAAGCTCGGCGCGAGCAGAGAAGTGATGGCCCTGAGGCTTGGCCTCTGGACCCCTTCGCCAAAGGGCTGTGCGAGGCTTGCCACCAGCGCTGGCAACTGCGAGCCTGCCCGGCGACACCAACGGAGAAGCCCCCATGCCCGCCCGCATTATCGGCATGATCGGCGTGACGCCGCCAGCGAGCGATGCGCAGCTGATTATCATCGAGGGACAGCTGTCGCCGGCGTATGTCGTTGCGAGTGCCCGGGCGCACGAAGCGGCCGGCTACGACATGGCGCTCGTCGGTTACACGTCGTCATCGGCCGAAGGGTTTCTGGTGGCGCTGCACGCGGCGCACGCGACCGAGCGCCTCAAACTGCTCGTTGCGCACCGGCCAGGCTTCGTGCAGCCGACCTTGATGGCGCGCAAGATTGCAACCTTCGATCAGCTGACGCGCGGCCGGCTCGCGATCCACATCATCACGGGCAAGACCGACGCGGAGCAGTGGGGCGACGGTGATTTTTCACCAAAGCCGGAGCGCTACGAGCGGGCAGCCGAGTATCTGGCCTTGATGCGGCGGACTTGGCAGCAGACCGAGCCGTTCGACTTCGCGGGCCGGTTCTACCGCGTGAAGGGCGCGGCCTCCGACGTTCAACCGTTCCAGAAACCCTATCCGGAGATCCTGTTCGGGGGCGCGTCGGAGGGTGCCCTGGCGATGGGTGCCGAGCATGGCGACACGTATGCGATGTATGCCGAGCCGCTGGACGCCGCGAAGGCGCGTATCGCCGAGATGCGCGAGCGAGCCTCACGGTTTGGACGCGCGATAGGCTTCAATATCTCGGCGCGGCCGATCATCGCCGCCACCGAGGCGGCGGCTTGGGAGAGGGCGCACGGCATCCTCGCCAAGCTCGAAGGCGGTACGTCGCGGGGCTGGAGTCGGCAGGAGGCGACGAAAGAGGCGGTCGACAATGCCGGCCGGCGCCTGATGGGTTTCGCAGCGGAGAAGGACCTGCACGATGCGTGCCTGTGGATGCCCATCACCAAAGCGACGGGGGCTCTGGGCAACACGAGCGCTCTGGTCGGAACGCCACGTCACGTGGCCGATGCCTTGCTTGAGTACTACAAGCTAGGCGTCGGATCGTTCCTGATCCGCGGCTTCGACCCCGACCGCGATACGGCCGAGTTCGGCCGCGAGTTGATCCCGATGGTCAAGGAGGGGGCGGCGCGGATCGATAGAGGGTGAGACAAAAGTCCCACGCCTCGCCCCCGCATCGGCCTCATGGCCGCATCGAGAATGCCCGTGGACCCGGCGTGCGGATGGGCTCTGCCAGGCGCGCGAAATCGCACAGCAGCGGCCGCGTCTCGCGGGGATCGATGATCTCCTCGATGCCGAAGGCCTCGGCCGAGCGGAATGGCGACTTCAGTGCCTCGAGCCGCTCGGAGATCTCGGCCATCTTGGCGGGCTTGTCTTCGGCTGCGTCGATCTCGGCACGATAGGCAGCCTCCACGCCGCCCTCCAGCGGCAGCGAGCCCCACGATGAGGAGAGCCATGCATAGCGCGTCGAGAAGCGCCCGGCCGGAACGTGTGCCGCGCCGGCCACGCCATAGACATTACGCGTGATGATGGTGCACCACGGCACGGTCGTCTGGTTGATCGCGGCCATGGCGCGAACGCCGTAGCGGATGGTGGCCCGCTTCTCGGCCTCGAGGCCGATCATGAACCCCGGGCAGTCGCAAAGGTAGACGACTGGCGTGTGGAACGTCTCGGCGAGGTCGACGAAGCGGATCACCTTCTCGCAGGCGTCGGCCGTCCAGGCGCCCATGGCATGGAACGGATCGGAGGCGAGGACCGCAACGGGAAGCCCGTCCAGGCGCGCCAATCCTGTAATGACAGGGCGGCCGAAATGGCGGCCGATCTCCATGAATGAGCCCTGATCGAACACTGCGTCGCAGACGGTCCGCATCTTGTAGGGCTGGTTCTTGTCGCGCGGCACGATGGTGAAAAGGCGCTCGTCGCGCCGGTCGGTCGGGTCGCTGCAGGGCTGGCGGGCGGCAACCGAGTAGACCGACGACGGCAGGTACGACAGGAACAGGCGTGCGCGCTCGAAGGCCTGGTCCTCGGTGTCGACCGCGTCGTCGACAGCGCCGGCTTCGCACTGGATCTGCCAGCCGCCCAGCGCCTGCTTGTCGAGGCTCTTCTTCGACCCGATGCGCGCCACGACGGGCGGTCCGGCAACGAACATGGCCGACGTCGTTTTGGTCATCACCGAGTAGTGGCTGGCTGACACCTGCGCTGCACCGAGGCCTGCCACCGAGCCGAGGCCCAGTGCTACGACCGGGATCAAGCCCAGGTTCGCGGCAAGCAGCTTATAGCGATCCGAGTTGCCGTCGAGGCCGCCCGGAAGGTTGGTGTAGCCCTTCGTCTCGATTGTCTTGACGGACCCGCCACCGCCGGAGCCCTCGATGAATCGAATGATCGGGATGCGCAGCTCAGCCGCCATCCGCTCGGCGATGGTCGTTTTGTTGGGAATAGTCGCGTCGGCCGAACCGCCCCGGACAGTGAAGTCATCCCCCGAGACCACAACGGGGCGCCCATCGAGCATGGCGCGTCCCGTTAGGCGGTTCGTCGGGGTAAAATCGGTAAGCCGACCTTTGGAGTCGTAAGTGCCCCGGCCTGCAATCGCGCCGATCTCGCGGAACGTGCCCGGATCGACCAGCCGGTCGATTCGCTCGCGTATGGTGAGCCGGCCTCCGGCGTGCTGGCGCGCGACCTTGTCGGCGCCGCCCATCTCGTGTGCCAACTTTTCGCGCAGATGCAACTCGTCGAGCTCCGGCTGCCAGCCGCTCTGGGGCCGTGCGCTTATCCCGTCGTCGTTCGCCATCTCTGATACCGGGCTCCTGGTGACTGTGCCGCCCTCCGATCGAGAGGGCGGCTGACGGACGGGCGAGGCCACAACTGCCGGGAGGGACTCCCCTCGACAGCGGCGCGACCTTGTATGAAACTCGTCGCGTTCGAGCCGTCACGTCAAGACGGCAGTCGCGCGAGGAGGAAATCATGTCGCAGGATAGCTGGAAATTCAGCCACAACCAGGCGGGCGGGGCCACCTGGACTCCGGGTTTGAGGGAAATCTTCGAATACCGGGATCTCGGCTTCAAGGACTCGACCAACGGCGACTATGTGGCCCACGTCATCCGCCACAACGGCAAGAAACAGGCGGATCAAGTCCAGAAATGGCACGTCCACGACTGCGCTTTCCAGATGGTCTACGTGCTGAACGGCTGGGCTACCTTTGAGTACCAAGGTGAGGGCGTGCGGACCATCAAGAAGGGCGACTGCATCAATCAGCGCCCCGGCATCCCGCATCGGGAGATCGCCTGCTCCGAGGACTTCGAGGTGCTCGAGGTCGTAGCCCCGGCGAACTTCGAAACCCGGGTCGTCGAGGGCCCAGACGGTAAGCTGCAAGCCGCAGAGTAGGCGCCTGAGCGCCTATTGCATTGTTTTTACGAGGCGCGGCACGACAGGCCAGGGTGGGACGAGCGTCCCTCCCTGCCAGTGTAGTAGGGCTATGCTTTGCGGCCGCCTGGCTGCCCGGCAACCACGCCGGCAACCTCCTCCATCATCTCGACAATGCGTGACATGTCGGAGGCCGCGCCCTCCTTGGCGAGCGCTTGCAGCCAGGTGGCCTTTACGGCATTGCCGATGCCCATCGGCATCTTGTGGTAGTCGGCCTCGGCGAGCGCCAGCATCACATCCTTGGTCATGAGGCCCGTCGCGAATCCAACGTCGAAGGTGCGCGGCAGAACGGCCTTGGGAAACTTGTCGCGCGTCGCCGTGTTCATGCCAGAGCCGGCGTTGATGACATCGCACATGATGAACGGATCGAGGCCCGCCTTGACGCCGAGCACGATGGCCTCCGCCGTCGCCGCCATCGCGGTCGCCGAGAGGAGGTTGTTCATCAACTTCATCATCTGACCCTGGCCTGGCTTCTCGCCGACCCAGAAGTACTTCCCGATGACATCGAAGATCGGCCGCAGCTGCTCGCACTCGGCCTGCGGGCCCGCAACCATGACGGCGAGCGTGCCCTTCTCGGCTCCGGAGACTCCGCCGGACACCGGGGCGTCGATAGAGATCACGCCATGGTTTGCGAACTCGCCGGCAATGCCCTCGGCGACGCGCGGCCCTGTCGTCGAAAGATCGACGAAGATGCGCCGCCTGTTACCGGATGCAATACCGTTCTTCCCGAACGCCACGTCGCGTACGATATCGGGCATTGGTAGCGACACGAGCACGGTCTCGGCTTTTGAGGCCACGTCCGCCGGAGATGTGGCGGGCTCTGCACCTTTGGCGACAATTCTGTCCACCGCCTCCTTGCGCATATCGTAGGCGACGACGTCGTAGCCCGCGTCCAGCAATCGGCCGGTCATGGGCAAGCCCATCATGCCGATGCCGACAAATCCGATTCTGCCCTTGCTCATTCTGTCCGTCCGTCTTGTGTATCTGATGATCGCCAAAATGGCATGCGATCCGCGGCCTTAACAACCCGTTGGGGGGAGCTGCGCGCCAACCACGTTGACACATACCCGTGGCGCCCGCTTAAGCTTCGCTCAATCTTTCATGCAAGGAAACGCACGCTCATGGCTTCCGGCGCCGCAAAAATCTCTCCGTTCGCTCCCGCAGCCCTTCCTGCCGTGCCCAGCATAGACGGCGTCCGCTTCGCCTCGGCTGAAGCCGGCATCAAGTATAAGAACCGCCGCGACCTCATGGTTGCCGTCATGGACGAGGGCACAACGGCAGCCGGCGTGCTGACGCAATCGAAGACCTGTTCGGCGCCCGTGCTCTGGTGCCGCGAGAGCCTGAGGAGCGGCAAGGCCCGGATCCTCGTCGTCAACTCGGGCAACTCGAACGCCTTTACCGGCAAGAAGGGGCGGGCCGCCGTCGACCTTACGGCCAAATTCGCGCAGGCCGCCGTCGCCTGCGGGCCGAGCGAGGTTTATCTCGCTTCAACCGGCGTGATCGGCGAGCCGCTCGAGGCCGAGAAATTCGCCCATCTTCTGGAAGGCCTCGCCAAGACGGCGACTGCGAGCGGCTGGCACGATACCGCGCGCGCCATCATGACCACGGACACGTTCCCTAAGCTCGCCACGCGCAAGGCCACCATTGGCGGCGTCGAGGTGACGATCAACGGCTTTTGCAAGGGGGCCGGAATGATCGCGCCGGACATGGCCACGATGCTGTGCTTCCTGTTCACAGATGCAGCCGTGTCGCCTGCCGCTTTGCAGGACATCGTCGCATCCGGGGCCCAGACAAGCTTCAACTGCATGACTGTCGACGGCGATACCTCGACCAGCGATACCTGCCTGATGTTTGCCACAGGCGCCGCCGCCAAGCGCGGCCAGTCGAGGATCGACAAGGCAGGCGATGCGGCGCTGGCGGATTTTCGAGCCAAGACGCACGACCTTCTCAAGGAACTCGCCATCATGGTGGCGAAGGACGGTGAGGGCGTCTCGAAGTTCGTCACGATCAACGTCGAGGGCGCCGAGACCGACAAGGCTGCGCGCACGATCGGCCTCTCGATCGCCAACTCGCCCCTGGTGAAGACGGCAATTGCCGGCGAGGACCCGAACTGGGGACGGATAGTCATGGCTGTCGGGAAGGCTGGCGAGGCCGCCGACCGTGACCGGCTGTCGATCTGGTTTGGCGAGCATGTCGTCGCGCAGCACGGCGAGCGGGCACCCGAGTATCTCGAGGCGACCGGCGCCACCTACATGAAAAATCCGGAGATCACCATCCGCGTGGATATCGGCCTAGGCAAGGGTAAGGCCACGATCTGGACCTGCGACCTGACCCACGACTACATCTCGATCAATGCCGATTACCGCAGCTGACTATGAGAACGTGATCGGCCATTGAGCTGCGACCTGCGCCACGTCCTCCACCGCGCGAGCGGTGAAGGTGCGGCCGCATTGACGAGGTGCGACCGATGAGTGCGTCCGCCCCCCTTGTGACGCCTCCTTCGGGCCCTCGCTGGCTGCCGTCCCCCATGATGGTTGCGGTCAATGCCCTCGGCATCACCCAGATCACGGCCTGGGGCACGAGCTACTATTGTCTTGGGGTTCTCGCGGCCCCCATCGCCGCCGAACTGGGCTGGTCGCGCGGCTTTGTTTTCCTCGGTTTCACCGTCTCTGTCCTGGTAATGGCGCTGATCTCGACGACCGTCGGGCGCCTGATCGACAGGGTCGGTGCGAGAACGATCATGTCACTCGGCTCGGTGATCGTCGCCACCGGGCTCTACCTGCTCTCCCTCGTCACCGTGGAGTGGGCCTACCTCGCCGTCTGGGTGCTTATCGGCATCGGTATGCGCTTTTGCCTCTATGATGCTGCGTTTGCGGCTCTCGTCCAAATCGCGCCGGCGCGGGGGCGTCAGGCGATTTCCTATCTCACCCTCTACGGTGCGTTCGCGTCTTCGGTGTTCTGGGTCGTCGGACACTACCTGGAGGAGGCGATGGGCTGGCGGCAGACCCTCGTCGTATTCGCGGCGCTCAACTTGGCTGTCTGCCTGCCCCTGCACTGGCTGGGCTTGTCTCGTCGGGAGGCCGCGGCACCTGCCGGAGCCGCCAGCTCGGCCGCGACTTCGACCGCGAGTTTCCTCGAAGGTCGAGCCCGGACCCTCGCAATCGGGCTGTTCGCGCTGGTCATGTCGCTCAACGGTTTCGTCTTCGGAATTGTGTCTGTGCAACTCGTTCCGCTGCTCGAGGCGGCGGGTCTCGCCACAGCAGCCGCCGTCTGGATGGCTTCCATGAAGGGTGTCGCCCAGTTCGCAGGCCGCCTTGTCGAGATCGTGTTCGGGCGCAACCTGAGCGCGATGGCGATCGGCCGCATATCGATCGCAGTCGTGCCGCTCTCGTTCGCGCTGCTCTATTGGAGCGGCGGGAGCTTTGCGGTGCTTCTGGTGTTCACGCTGTTGATGGGAGCAGCGCAGGGCGTGCTGACCATCGTCCGCGGTGCGGTGCCCCTCGCTCTTTTCGGTGCGAAAGGCTACGGCGCCGTGCTTGGCTTGATCGCAACGCCGGTGCTGCTGGTCAGCGCTGCATCGCCCACCGTCTTCGCGTGGATCGTCGACCGCTGGGGCTGGCAGGTCGGCCACATCGCCATTCTGGTCTCGTCGGTTGCGGCCATGCTGTCGATGGAGACGATGGCACGATGGCATCGGCGCAGCACGCGCGCCGCCGCGGCAGCGTCGACGACCGGTCCTCAGACCTGAACCTGGGTACCGACCTCGACCACCCGATCAGGCGGAATCTGGAAATACTCACTGGCATCGTCGGCTTGACCGGCCAGCTTGATGAACAGCATCTCCTGCCACTTCGGCATCGCCGTTTTGCTGGTCGGCTTCAGCGAGCGCCGTGACAGGAAGAAGGAAGTCGCGGGGAAGTCGACGTTGAGGTCCTTGCGCCGGCACTGCTCGAAGACCTTCGGCACA